>OCTA010001366.1_pt1 | contig 22457 bp, 19 predicted proteins | sample 1538991 | NCBI WGS metagenome assembly OCTA01 (sample SAMEA3539302, study PRJEB22396) | soil metagenome | biome: tundra; feature: field; material: soil | place: USA | collected 2010-05 | depth 0.15 m | reverse complement strand
AGGCGCCAAGCGACGCCCGCGCGGATCGGCAGCGCCGGCGCGAGGCCGCCGCCGAGCAGCGGCGCCAGGGCGTCGAGGTCGACTGGCGGCTGGCCAGCTGGAGGGAGCTCAACGACTGGGCGATGCGCGCCAGCCGGGCGCGCCTGCTCCACGATAGGTTCGCCGTGGACCTCGACTGGCGCACCTACGGCGTCCCCGAGCTCGCCGATTTCGAAGGCCGCCTCACGCGCGCCGCGAACCTCCGACGGTACGGCGTGACCGTCGACTGGCGCCTGTACACCAGCCCACAGCTGGACGAGCTGCAGGCGGTCGTCGCCAAGCAACACGCGTCGGGTTCGATCAAACCGGTGGCCCCCGCCGTCCCGACCGGCGTCGCCAATCGGTTCGACCCGGACGATGTCCTCATGCCGACGTACCTGGCCGAGGAGCTCCTCCGCGACAATGACGACGACGACGACGTGCTGCCGCCGAGCATCCTGGGCCGGCCGAGTCGGCCGGAGGACCGCCCGCTCCCTCCCACGCGGGGCACGCGCTAACTTCGTTCGACCGCTACGCCGCGATGCCGGGCGGCGCCGTCGCTACGCCGCGATGCCCGGCAGGGGCGTCTTGCTCGCGCCGGTCAGGCCCGGATCGCCAAAGCCGGTGTAGCTGGTGATCCCCATCGCCTCGCAGACGTTGAGCAGGATGCGCTCGTGCCGCTCGGTCGACTTGATGTAGCGGCCGTTGGCGGCGGTCTTGAGATAGCTGCCGTTGCCGCCCGCCAGCACGAAGCGCATCGACTCCTGGTTGTGGTTCTGCGCGTCGCCCATGTCGCGGGCCCAGATCATGAGCGTCGTATCGAACAGGGTCTTGGTCCCCGTCGAGTCCAGCGGATCCTGGAAACCTTTGAGTAGGTTGATGATGTTGACGAACTGGGTGCAGAGGTAGGCCTCGAACTTGACCAGGTTCGCGTAGTTGGACGAGGCGCCGCTGTGGATGTAGCCGCCGTGCTGATCGTCGTACGGAATGCCCGCGGTGTTGACCATCAGTCTCTGATCGTTGCCGTACTCGAGGCCGGCGACCCGCGTGATGTCGCAGGCAAAGGCGCTGGCGATGATCTGCTGGTGAATGGCGTTGGCGGCGATGGCATCCAGATCCCCCATGACCTGAATGGTGCTGTCGGCGCCGGGCGTGGTCGGCTTCGAGCAGCCGTTGCCGGCCGGGACGCTCTGCGAGAGCTTGTTCTCGAGCTGGCGGATCGAATCGAGGTGCGCGTCCATCTTGGCGCTCTCGTTGCTGCCGAGCGTGCCCTTGAGCGTGGTGATCTCGCCCGTGATGAGATCGAGGATGCTCTGGCGGCGGGCCAGCAGCGAGGCCGCGGACATCCCGGCGGGGAGCGCGCTGCCGAAGACCGTGTTGTACGCCGACAGCGGCGAGCCGATGGTCGGCAAGTTGCCGCCTGCGGCACCGCCGTAGAACTGCGACTGGCCCCCGTTCTCGTTGGCGTTGGCGCCCAGCAGCAGGGAGGCGATGGGTCGGTTGACGCCCGCGGCGACCAGCTTGCTGGCGACGAACTGATCGACAGAGGTCTTGATGACGCCCTGGCCGTAGTACCCGAAGCCCTGGCCGGTCAGGCTGTCCGAGCTGCCGTGGTTGTCGTTGGGGTTTCCGCTCGGCATCCCCTCGACCAGCACGACGTTCGCCTTCACCGCCGACAGCGGCTGGGTCATCGCGCTCCAGGTCGTGATGCTGCCGTCCGACGCGATGGTCGTCGGCGTCCACAAGGGTGGGTAGGTCCCCATGGTGCAGAACACCAGCACGCGCGACGACTGGTGGGCCGGCGCGGCCTGCGCCTTGCGGCGCAGGCTGATGTTGATGAAGGGCGCGAGCAGAAGGCCCGCGCCGACGCTGCCCACGAACTGTCTACGGCTAGGCTTGCGCATGACTCCTCTATTGATCCTGAACCCGGGTGGTGAAGTTCGGCGCGTGGAGGATCGCCATCAGCACGCTCTGCAGCGCAAAGCCTTTGGACTGCGCCTCCTGATTGATCGCGTCGTAGGTGCAGCCATCCTGACTCCAGGAGCTCGATCCGTAGGCGAAGTAGGTCCAGTACCTCGACATGCATTTCGTGACGTCGGCGCTGGCGGCCAGGTACGAGGAGAGGCTGCCGGCGCCGGACAGGCCGGTCACGTTGTCGTTGGCGCCTTCCGGATCGTTGTAGATGGTGGCCGTGTCGTCGACCGGCAAGGTGTTGTCGGTGGTCCGGTAGCGTCCCCAGCCGTCGTAGTTCTCGAATGCGAAGCCGATCCAGTCCATCAGCTTGTGGCAGGTGTAGCAGACGCCGACCGAGTGGGTGTTCACGAAGTGGTCGCGCGTCGTCTCGACGGTGGTCGACGGCATGAAGGTCGTGTTCAGACCGGCGGGCGGCGGCAAGATGTCCTGGCAGAGCATCCGGCTGCGGATCATGTGGCCGCGCTGCGTGGGCGAGTCGGTGTTGGGCCGCGCGTAGCCGTTCAAGATCGTCCCGGTGGCCAGCAGCCCCGGATCGCGCCCCGTCCCGGCGTAGGGGACGCTTTTGAATGCGGTGGTGAGGCCCGTGGTCGGCAGGCCGTAGTAGGTCGCGAGATCCTTGTTTACGAACGAATGGTCGGCGGTCAGGACGGAGCCGAAGGTGCCGCCGCCGTTGAAGGCCTCCAGGATCAGATCCTGCGACTCGGTCTGCATGTCGTCTTGCAGGGTCTGGGAGAGCACGAAGACGGTGTTGTCCTTGGCCGTGGTGTAGAGGCGCGGGAGCCCCAGCCACCCGTTCATGAAGCCCATGACGGCGGTCGCGTTGCTGGCGCTGGTGGTGGCGAGCAGGCGCGTCGACTGCTGATCGACCATCGACGCCAGCGACGTCTTGGCGCTCACGACCGAGTCGGCCGCGGTCAGCAATGTGTCGTCGGGCGTGTTCCCGGTCAGCGTGTACGCCAGCTCGGTCGCCACCTCGAACGGCGTCAGCGTGAAGCCGCTGCCGCCCTGGGTGCCGAGCTCGCTCCGATAGAGGAAGTAGGGCGACTGCAGCATCGCCGAGATGACGGCCTGGGCGCCGTCGGTATTCGAGCTGCCCGCCATGAAGATCTTGCTGTAGCTGGTCATTCGGGCGTCGCTGGTGGCGAGCGTGGTGCGGAACGCGCGCCGGCCGAAGGCCTGAATGAACTGCGTGGCGCAGGTGGAGGCGGGCGCCCCCGTCGCGGTCGCGGCGCAGGTGGCGAACTGCTTCAATTGTCCCGCGGAGGCCGCCCAGGCGGCGATCGCCTCGGCGTTGTCTTCGAGCTGGGAGGCGTTTAGATCCTGCACCAGGAGCGAGTTCGCATCGATCGAGAAGCCGAGCGTGGTCGGATCGCTGAACACGGTGGCGACCGGCGCGCTGCCCGCCGTGTCGGCGAAGACGCTGTGAATGCTGGCCGCAAACTCGGGACCGCTCAGGCGCCACAGCTTGCGGGGGCCCGGCGCATTGCCGGTGCAAGGATCGGGCGTGCTGAGCGCGCTCGGAAGCGGCGTCACCGTGGGACCGGCATCGTTTCCAGTGCCGGCGCCGCCATCGGCCGTGCCGCTACCGCCGGTTCCAGATCCGCTGCCCGACCCGCCGTTACCACTGCCCGCGCCCGCTCCGCCCGTGCCGGTACCCGAGCCCGAGCCCGACGTACTTCCGGCGCCTGTGCCGGTACTCCCACCGCCCCCCGTCAAGTCACCGCGACCAGCGCAGCCGCTGGCGAGCAGAACTGCTGCTGTGCCGGCTGCAAAAAGACAGAGGCGTTGCATAAGACCTCCTACGGGGGCGAACAAATCCAGGGAGGCAAAAAACCTCAGCCATCCTACCGTACTGGGCGCCTCGGTCAATCCCCGCTGATGCGCTAAGCACTGAAAATTATAGGGGGAAATGTGGGCAGAAGGCGCACAATACCGGAGACCGACGTGCGCGATTTCCGTGAGGGAGCATACCGGTCTGCCCATCATATATACGCAGATCGGGCCACCTAGAAACCATCGCTTGACCGATCCCGAAGGACACTGAGGGCGATGGCCCTCGGCATCGACGAAACCACCCGGATCGTGCGGTTCTGTCTGGCCGGCGACGGCTGGGGAACGGCCCTGTACGAAGGCGACGCCCGGGTGCTGAAGTTGGTGGTCAACGGCGTCGCGCAGGCCGAGACCTTCCGATTCGAAGCGCCGACCTTCGAGGAGGCGCTCAGGTTGGCCATCGATGCGGGGGTGCTCAAGGCGGCGAGCGTCGGCAAGCAGATCGCTTTTCTCCGACAGAGCTTGCCGGCCGACGCGGCAGGCCGATCCGGGACAACGCCCGACCCGTTGCCGGATACGCGCGGGGGACCGGTCCCCTTCCCCGAAGCGACCGCGATCTTGAGCGCGCTCGTTCACGAGACCCAGCGCGAGCGCGGAATCTCCTCTCTCTACGCGGCCTCCGGGGGCCGGCTGTTCGGCGATCAGCTGGTGGCGCAGTGGCGGGTTACGGAACGGCGGCGCCTGGCGTTGCTGGCCTTTCAAGGGCGGTTCGCCGATCGCTTGCCGCCGGCGGCGGCCGCGCAGCTCGCCCGCGCCCAGGATCTGCTGGGCCAGGTCGTCGCGGCGCGGGAGCGGATCGAGAAGCTGAAGGTGCCGCCTTCCGAGCTCATCGAGTCCTACTCCCACACGAACCGCGAGCTCTTACGGGTGATCGATCGCCTTCTCGTCACGGTCGTCGATCCGCTGCAGCGCCCGACGGCTCTAGCCTGGCTGGCCCTGCTCTACGCCAAGGAAAATACTGGGGTCGAGCGTGCGCAGCTGGTGAGCGCCTTCGAGCGCGATCGTTACGTGGCCGGGCAATATCAGTCGCTCCTGGGTCTCATCGCCGCCCGGGAAAGCTACCTGCACCTTTTCGCCGCCGCTGCGCCGATGCCCGCCGGCGACCTCATGCACGAGAGCCTGGAGTCCAAGACCACCGGGACGGTCCAGCGGATGGAGCGGATCGCGCTCGCCCACCGGCGCGGCGGGTTCGGGGTCGATCCGACCGACTGGTTCGACGCCATCAGCGATCAGATGGATCTTCTGGGCGACGTCGAGTCGGCGGTGAGAACCAGCCTCACGCCGGCCTGGGCCTGAATCCACCGGTCAAAACACGACCGGCACGTCGACCTGGATGATCTTGTAGTTGGAGGCGCTGAACGGCTGGTCGACCACCTGCGCATACGAGATCCCCGGGCGGAGCCAGGTCCCGCCGATCTTGAAGTGGAGGCGCGGGCCGACGGCGAAACTGACGGTGTCCAGGTTGGGCGCGGGAAGGTCGGACCGGACGCCCATCACGATGCGGGTCGGCGTCGAGAGCCACCGCTGGTAGCGGAGCTCGCCACCGAGTGAGAGCATCGGGAGGACGAAGTAACCGGCGTGGATGCCCATCGTCGAGTTGGTCCGTGTCGCGTCGGGTGAGATTGCGGTGGTGTCGCTCCCGCGGACGCGGAAGAGCTGAAAGAGCGTCGCTTCCGCCTGCAGCGTGAGCTTGTGGTCGATGTACGCAAAGTCCACCCCGGGAATGATGGCCAGGTAGTTGACGGCGAACATCGAGTTGTCCATCCCGGAGCGCGCCGCGATGCCGGCCGTGTCGGCACCAGAGGCGGCCGCGTCGGGCGTGGCCCCGCCGCCCATCCCGATCGGCACCGTCGTCCCCAGGAACCCCGCCAACCGGAAGCTGCCGGCGATCTTTCGGGAGTACGTCACGCCCACGACCGGATTCACGAACGAGGTCCCCTCGGGCGCCGTCCCCGGTGGACCATTCTGAACGAATCCCATTCGCACCATCGGCGCGATGTTCGACGTCAGCTTGTAGCTGCCCATCAACATGGTCGCCACGGTGCTGCCGGATCCGGTGGCGTTGTCGTAGAAGGCGACCGCGGTGTCCGAGCGGACCACCGTCCCGACCGTGGCCGACCGGAGCTGCCAGGGCAGCGAATAGGGCGGCGGCGGAACGGCCGGCACCGCCTCCGCGGCGGGTGGAGCGGTCGTCGTTATACCCGGCGTCTCGCCAGGGTCCTCGGCCCGCGCGGTCGTCGCGAAACAGAGCCCCGCCGCCAGCGTTAGCGACGCCATCACCCCCCACCGAGCCTCGATGCTTCTCATGTTCATTCCTTTTGTTTGTTTTTGGACGGAAGACCGATTCAAACCTGGGCCTCGGCCAAACTGGGCACGGCCGCCGACGACGGTGCGGAGCGCCGGGCGTAGAACCACCAGGTCAGCGCCACGCAGGTCACGTAGAAGAGCAGAAACGCACGCAGCGCGATCTCCGCGCTACCGGTCGCGTGGATCGCCGCGCCGAACGAGCGCGGAATCAGATAGCCGCCGCAGGCGCCGATGGCCGAGGTGAACCCCAGCACCGCGGCACTCTCGCGACGCGCGGCTTCGAGCGCGCGGGCCTCCGCCTCCGGGCCGCGGCCCTGCGCGGCCCGCAGGTTCTCGCGCCGGAAGATCACCGGGATCATGCGGAAGGTCGACCCGTTGCCGACGCCGGTGGTGACGAACAGCAACAGGAACATCGCGAGGAAGCCGCCGAACGAATGCTCGTGCAGGAAATGAATCACCCCGAAGGTGGCGGCGCCCATGGCCATGAAGTTCCACAGCGTGAGGCGCGCGCCCCCGATCCGATCGGCCAGCCGGCCGCCGATCGGACGCGCCACCGAACCGACCAGGGCGCCCAGAAAAGCCAGGTTCATCGTGACCTGGGGGAATTGCGTCTTGATGAGCAGCGGAAAGGCGGCCGAGTAGCCGATGAACGACCCGAAGGTCCCGATGTAGAGCCATGACATCACCCAGGTGTGCTTGCGACGGGTGATGACCACCTGATCTTTGAAGTTCGAGCGGGCCGAGGTGAGGTTGTTCATGTAGCGGGCGGCGCCGATGGCCGCGATCGCGATGAGCGGCATCCAGAACAGGCCCGCGTTCTGCAGATAGATGTGCGAGGCGCCCTGGGGCCGACCGAGATAGAGACTGAAGATGGGCAAGCCCAGGACGATCGGGATGAGCAGCTGCACGGTGCTCACGCCGATGTTGCCGCCGGCGGCGTTGAGCCCCAGGGCGAAGCCCTTCTTCCGATCCGGATAGAAGAACGAGATGTTCGCCATGCTCGAGGCGAAGTTCCCGCCCCCGAGGCCAGCGGTGGCCGCCGCGAGCGCCATCAGCCAAAACGGCGTCGCGGGCCGGGTGACCAGCAGCGCCAGCGACGTCGTCGGAATGAACAACAAGAGAGCGCTCACGATCGTCCAGTTGCGGCCGCCGAATCGTGGCACGGCGAACGTGTACGGAAACCGCATCAACGATCCGACGAGGCCCGGCAACGCCACCAGCGAGAACAGCTGTTCCGTCGTGTAGTGAAAGCCGACCTTGGGAAGTCGGGTCGCCACGACGCTCCAGATCAGCCAGATCGAGAAGCCCAGGTTCTCGGCCACGATCGACCAGAGGAGATTTCGGCGCGCCACCCGCTGCCCTGTCTGCGCCCAGAAGGCGGGGTCCTCGGGGTTCCAGCGATCGATCCATTTCTTCATCTCTTCTCCTTTGGATGACCGCGTGGCGGTCGTCATGGGCGCATCCCCACCTCGACCCGACCGTCGCGTACGCGCACCGGATAGACCGGCAGGCGGACCGACGGGTCGTCGAGGCAGCGGCCTGTCTCGAGATCGAAGCTCTGCTTGTAGATCGGCGAGGCGATCTTGGGCCGTCCGGCGCGGTCTCCCACGATCCCCCGCGCGATCACGAACGCTTCGCTGAACGGATCGTAGTTCGACAGCGCAAACACGGTCTCGGCCTCGCCCGGACGAACCAGCGCGATCTGACGGCCGCAGAGCAGCGCCGCCACGCCGCAGCCGGCCGGAATGTCTGCGACGGCGCAGGCATCGCGCCAGTCGAGCTCGACGGCGAGACCGGGCGCCGCCGGCTCGATCTGGAGGGCCACGCTCATGCCGCGGATTTCTCCCGCCCGTCGTCCCGCTCTGGGCCGACCAGCCGGTCGAGCAGCTCTCGCTTTTCGTGCGGGTGCGCCGGACGCGGCTGGCCGCGCTCGGGAACGAACGCGACGCTCGGGTCGGGCGCCGGGCTATTCACGAAGGTGCGGAAGCGCGCCAGCTTCTGAGGATCTTCGAGCGCGTCCTTCCACTCGCACCGGTAGCTGCCCACGATGTGGGCCATCTCCGCCTCCAGCTCGGCGGCGATGCCGAGCTTGTCGTCGACGATCACCTCGCGCAGATAGGCGAGCCCGCCTTCGAGGTTGTTGAGCCAGGTCGCCGTGCGTTGCAACCGGTCGGCGGTCCGGATGTAGAACATCAGGAACCGATCGATGGTCCGGACCAGCGTCTCCTCGTCGAGATCGGTGGCGAAGAGCTGGGCGTGCTGCGGCTTCATGCCGCCGTTGCCGCCCAGGTAGAGGTTCCACCCCTTCTCGGTGGCGATGATGCCGAAGTCCTTCCCCTGGGCCTCGGCGCACTCGCGCGCGCAGCCAGAGACGGCCGACTTGAGCTTGTGTGGGCTGCGCAGGCCTTTGTATCGATTCTCGATCCGGACGGCCAGGCCGACCGAGTCCTGCACGCCGTAGCGGCACCAGGTGTCGCCCACGCATGACTTCACCGTGCGCAGCGCCTTGCCGTAGGCGTGTCCCGACTCGAACCCTGCGTCGACCAGCTCACGCCAGATGTGCGGCAGCTGCTCGACGCGCGCGCCCAGCATGTCGATGCGCTGGGCGCCGGTGATCTTGGTGTAGAGGCCATACCGCTTGGCGATCCGTCCGATCTCGACCAGCTGGTCGGGCGTGATCTCGCCGGCCGCCACCCGCGGAATGACCGAGTAGGTCCCGTCGCGCTGGATGTTGGCCAGGAACCTATCGTTGGTGTCCTGCAGCGGCAGGTGCTTGCGGGCGAGAATCGGTTCGTTCCAGGCCGAGGCCAGGATCGACGCCACCGCGGGCTTGCAGATCTCGCAGCCGCGCCCCCGACCGTGCCGCTCGACGAGCGCGTCGAAGGTCTTGATCTGGTGCAGCCGGACCAGCTGATAGAGATCCTGGCGGGAGCAGGGGAAGTGCTCGCAGAGGTCGTGGTTGACGGCCACCCCGGCGCGCTTGAGCTCGGCCTTGAGGAGATCGCCCAGCAGCGGGACGCACGACCCGCAGCTGGTGCCGGCCTTGGTGCACCCCTTGAGCGCGCCCACGGCGTGGGCCCCGCCCGCGATGGCCTGGCAGATCGTCCCCTTGTCGACGTTGTTGCAACTGCAGATCGTGGCCGTGGCCGGCAGCGCGTCCACCCCGAAGCCCGCCGGTGCGCCGTCGCTGGGCGGCGCGATCAGTCCCTCGACCTTCATGGGGAGCGTCGCCTTGCTCTGCACCATGGCCACCAGCTGGCCGTACGCCGAGGCGTCGCCCACCAGGATCCCGCCGAGGAGGCGTGCCTTGTCCGCCGACACGACCAGCTGCTTGTAGACGCCGGCGACGTTGTCGATGAGGCAGAGCGTGTGCGCGCCGGCCTCCAGCCCGAACGCGTCGCCGAAGCTGGCCACGTCGACGCCGAGCAGCTTGAGCTTGGTGCTCATGTCGAAGTGCCCGAGCTGCCGGGCGGCGCCGCCCGTCAGCGCGGCGACCACCACCTCCGCCATCTGGTAGCCGGGCGCGACGAGACCGTAGGTGCGCCCGTCCCAGGAGGCGCACTCGCCGATCGCGAAGATGTCGGGATCGGAGGTGCGGCAGCGCGCGTCGACCTCGATGCCGCCACGCGGGCCCAGCGTCAGGCCACAGGCCCGGGCGATCTCGTCGTGGGGCCGGATGCCCGCCGAGAAGACCACCAGCGAGGCCCGCAGCTCGCCGCCATCGGTAAACTGCACCCCTGCCGCGCGCCCGTCGTCGTCGGTCAAGATGCGCTTGGCCGACGTCCCGACGTGTACGGCGACGCCCAGCGCCTCGATGCGCCGGCGCAAGATCGCGCTGCCCATCTCGTCCACCTGGACCGGCATCAGCCGCGGCGAGATCTCCACCACGTGGGTCTCGAGGCCCAGGTTCCGCAGGGCGTTGGCGGCCTCCAGCCCCAGCAGACCGCCGCCGATGACCGCGCCGACGTTGGCAGACGCGGAGGACGCGGCCGCCCCGATCGCCTCCAGATCCTCGATGGTGCGATAGACGAAGCAACCGGGCGCGTCTCGCCCCTCGATCGGCGGCACGAACGGCGAAGAGCCGGTCGCCAGGACCAGCTGGTCGTAATCGAGCACCAGACCCGCGCGGGTCTGGATCCGTTTCGCCTGCCGATCGACCGACGCGACCGGATCGCCGAGGACCAGCCGGACGCCCGCCCGGGCATATTTTTCGGGCGAGGCCAGGGCCAGCGTTTCGCCGTCGCCGCCCTCGAAGAACTTCGACAGGTTGACCCGGTCGTAGGCCGCCCGGGACTCCTCGCCGAGGACGGTGACCTCGAAATCCTGCCCCTGCCCGCTCGACCCGAGCGACTCGACGAACCGATGGCCCACCATGCCGTTCCCGACCACCAGCAATCTCTTTCGGCCCTGTGCCATCGAGATCGACGGTACCGGCCGCCGCGTTTCTCTTTGGTCAAGAGATGGTCAAAGACCGTAACTTCTGGCCCGGGTAGACTGCCGGCACGATGCCCGCGTCTCCGCCAGGCGATTCGAGCCCACCCCGCGTCGCCACGCTGACCATCAGCGACACCCGCACGGCCGACGACGACCGGGGCGGGCCAGAGCTGCGCCGCCTGCTCGCGGCCGCGGGGTTCCGCCTGGGCACCCACGCGATCGTTCCCGACGGGGTCGAGCCGGTGCGCGACGCCGTGCGAGGGCTCTGCGGCGATCCGACGATCGACGCGGTGGTGACCACGGGCGGCACCGGCATCTCGCCGCGAGATCGGACCTACGAGGCGATCGACGGGCTCCTCGACCGACGGCTGGACGGATTCGGGGAAGCGTTCCGGCGGCTGTCCTGGGACGACGTCGGCCCGCGGGCGATCCTGTCGCGCGCCCTGGCCGGCACGGTGGCCGGCAAGATCGTCGTCGCGCTCCCGGGCAGCCCGCGCGCCCTGGCGCTGGCCGTCGAGCGGATCCTGGCACCGCTCCTGCCGCACGCGGTGGCCGTCGCGGCGGGACGCGGAGATCATCGGTAGGAAGACGGCAGGCGATGCTCACGTTCGAAGAAGCACGGTCGCGGATTCTGGCCGGCGCGACGCGCCTGCCGCAAGAACCCGTTCCGCTGGACGGCGCCGCGGGTCGCGTGCTGGCCGAGCGGATCGTGGCGACACAACCGCTCCCGCCGTTCGATCACAGCGCCATGGACGGATATGCGGTGCGCCTCGCCGATCTGATCGGCGACGGCCCCTTCGAGCTGCGCGTCGGCCCCGACGAGAGCCGCGCGGGACGAGCCGCGCCGGCGCTGGGATCGCGGCAAGCCTGTCGGATCTTCACCGGCGCCGCCCTGCCCCGCGGCGCCGACGCCGTCGTCATGCAAGAGGATGTCGGCCGCGACGGCGACCGGATCGCATTCGCGGCCCGCCCGAAACCCGGCGCCCACGTGCGGGCCGCCGGCGAGGATCTTCGTCCGGGCCAGGAGGCGCTGGCCGAAGGAACGCGCCTCCTGGCGGGTCACCTCTCGCTGGCGGCTTCGCTCGATCGGGCCGAGATCCTGGTCGCGCGGCGCCCCGTGGTGGCGATCGTCTGCACCGGTGACGAGCTGCGCGCGCCCGGAGCTCCCGGTAGGCCCGGCTCGATCCCCGAATCGAACGGCGTCGCGCTGGCCGCGCTCTGCCGGCAGGTGGGCGCCGAGCCCCGGGTGCTGCCGTCGATCGGCGACGATCTGGACGCCACGGTCGCGGCGCTCGACCGGGCGCTGGGCGGTGCCGACCTGCTGCTCACCGTCGGTGGCGTCAGCGTCGGCGACCACGACCTTGTGCGCCCCGCGCTCGAACGGATGGGCGTGACCCTCGACTTCTACAAGGTCGCGATCAAACCGGGCAAGCCGCTGGTGTTCGGCCGCCGGCAAGGCTCCGGCCCGATGGCGCGCGTGCTGGGATTGCCCGGCAATCCGGCCAGCGCCATGACGACGTTCATGCTGTTCGCGGCGCCATTGCTGCGCGCGCTGCAGGGCGACGCCCTGCCGGTTCCCCTGCTGGTTCCGGCGCGTCTGAAAACGCCGCTGCGCCACAAACCGGGTCGCCTCGAGTTCGTGCGGGCCACGCTGGAACGCGACGGGCGCGCGCTGCTGGCGGTGCCGCTCGCCAATCAGGCGTCGGGGGCGACGACCACCACCGGCTGGGCGACCGCGCTGGCGCTGGTGCCGCTCGAAGCCGAGGACGTTCCCGCCGGAGCGGCGCTCGACGTGCTGCGCTTCGGTGACGTGTGACCAAAAGAGACGCGCCCCCGCTACTGGCGATCTTCGTCGGTGGCACCTCGCGGAGAATGGGGGGGCAGCCCAAAGGCCTGCTGCGCGTGGCGGACGGCGGGTCGATCGTCGAACGGTGGCGAGAGCTCGCGACGGCGGTCGGGCTCCCGTCGGTGCTGGTGGGTGAGGCCGGCGCCTACGCGCACCTGCGGATGGAGACCATCGCCGACGAGATCCCGGGGGCCGGCCCGCTCGCGGGCCTGGTCGGTCTTTTGCGGTCCCGACGCGAGGCCGAGGTCATCGCCGTCGCCTGCGACATGCCGCACGTGACCGCCGATCTCTTGAAGCGGCTGGCCTTCTCCGAGACCGACGCCGCCGTGCTCGCGCCCCGTCGCGACAACCGGTACGAGCCCCTGTTCGCGCGTTACGATCGGGCGCGCGCCCTCCCGCTGGCCGAGCGGCAGCTCGCCGGCGCCGACCGATCGCTACAGAAGCTGCTCCGCGACGCCGGCGCTCAGCCCTTGCCGCTGTCCGACGAAGAGTGGGCGCAGCTCGCCGACTGGGACGCGCCAGCGGACGTGCGCGGCTGATCGGCTGATCGGCTGACCGCCGGCTCGTCGTGATCGACGCAGCGGGCGTCCTCCCATCCGATCCAGTACGGCCCGTCGGGCCCGTGCTCGCGTTTCCAAATTGGGACGTGCGCCTTCACCTCGTCGATGAGCCTCCGGCAGGCGGCGAAGGCCTCGGCCCGGTGGGGCGCGCTCGCGGCGCAGGCCACGACCGTATCGCCCACCTCGAGCGCGCCGGTGCGGTGGGCGATCGCGCAGCGGGCGCCGGCGATCTGCGCCTCGGTCTCGCGCGCGATTCGCTCCATCTCGGCCAGCGCCATCGGACCGTAGGCTTCGTATTCGAGCTGGGTGACCGGGCGGCCGTCGTTGTGGTCGCGCACGATCCCCAGGAACAGGGCCACCGCCCCCGCGCCCGGGTGCCGGACCTTGGCCAGCACCTCGTCGACCGAGACCGGCGCGCTGCGCAAGTCGGCGCGGCTCACGGCCCGCCCTTTCGCCGCCAGGTCCCCGAGCGGCCACCGGTTTTTTCGACCAGTCCGACGTCGGTGATGGTGATCGCCCGGTCGAGCCCCTTGAGCATGTCGTAGAGGGTCAGCGACGCGACGCTGGCGGCGACCAGGGCCTCCATCTCGACGCCGGTGCGATCGAAGGCGCGCACCGAGGCGATCACCTCGACGGCGGATCGCTCCCGATCGAGGTGAAGGTCGATCTCCACGCTGGTCAAGGCCACCCGGTGGCAGAGGGGAATCAGCTCATCGGTCCGCTTCGCGGCGGCGATCCCCGCGACCCGCGCCACCGCCATGACGTCTCCTTTGGGCACCGTTCCGGCTGCCAGTCGCTCGGCGGTCTCCGCACCCATCCGGACGAACGCCGAGGCCACCGCCACCCGCATGGTCGCGGGCTTGCGGGCCACGTCGACCATCCGCGCCTCGCCTTGAGCGTTCCAGTGCGGCAGGCGCTTCGCTTCGCGGACCGGCTTTCGTCGCATTTGCGCAAACATGTTACAGCGCCACCGGCGCCTGCCACTATATTGAGAGGGTGGTCATGGGGGTCGCGAAGAGACTGCCGCTCTGGGCCGCGCCGGCGCCTGCGCCCGCGCCCGCGGCGGTGACGTCGCCCGGAAGCGTACGGGTGTCGCTGACCGATCGCTGCGATCTCGCCTGCCTGTATTGCCGGCCTTCGCGCCAGGACGGCTACCTCGACTCCCGCCTCGACGAGGCGGGCTGGCGTTCCATGCTCGACGGGCTGGCCGAGGCGGGCGTGCGGCGCGTGCGCTTCACGGGCGGCGAGCCCTTGCTCTACCGCGCGCTCGAAGAGGTGGTTGCGCACGCCGCCCACCTGGGCTTCGAGGACATCGCGCTCACCACCAACGCCACCCGCCTCGCGGAGCGGGCGCCGGCGCTGCGCGCGGCCGGCCTGCAGCGCATCACCATCTCGCTCGATTCGTTGGATGCCGCTCGATTCGCCCGGCTGACGCGCGGCGGCCGTTTGGCGGGGGTGCGCGCCGGCATCGACGCCGCCCTGGCGGCGAGCTTCGACGAGGTGAAGCTCAACTGCGTGGTGCTGCGCGGCGAGAACGACGACGAGCTGGAAGCGATCGTCCGCTTCGCCTGGGCGCGGGGGATCGTGCCCCGCTTCCTCGAAGTGATGGCGGTCGGCGAGGGGGCGCGTCTGGTCGCCGACCATCTGGTCACCGTGCGACAGATGCGCGAGAAACTCGCGATGCTCCTCGATCCGAGCTCGGCGTTGGCGACCGATCCCGATCGGGGGCCGGCACGCTACCTGCCCGCGCGGCACGATCCCCGACTGCGGGTCGGCTTCATCTCGGGGACCAGCGATACGTTCTGCGCGGGCTGCGACCGGCTGCGCGTCGCCGCCGACGGATTCGTGCGGCCTTGTCTCTCGAAGAACGACGGCGCCAGCGCCCGCCTGGCCGCCGAGGCCGGCGACGCGCGCGCGATCGCCGCCGCGGTGGGCCGCGCCTGGGAGCGCAAGCCGGACGGCCTCACCTGGAAGGGCTGCACCGAAGAGACCGCCCGCGACGTGTCGATGCGCGCCGTCGGCGGGTGAGGGCCTAGACCGCGGCGGCTGGGCACGGGCGCAGCGTCGATCCGCCCGAGACCGGCGGCAGAAAGGCCAGCTCGTCGCCGTCGCCGAGCGGATGATCCTCCCCCACCACCGTCCGGTTGACGGCGCCCTGCACCCGCGGCAAGAGCGGCGCGATCTCGGGATGAAGCGCCGCGACCGCCGCCCGCGCCTCGCGCACCCGCGCGCCGGACGGCAGCTCGAGCGTGTCGCCGTCGCGGCCCGCTCGCTCGCGGAGCACCGCAAAATAGAGGACCTCGATCCGCACCTTGCCCCGAAGAGTATGCCCTCAGGCGCGACCCAGGAACTGCCGGACGAAGGGCGTCGCCGGGTGTGCCGCGAGATCGCCGAGCCGCCCCCGCTGCACCAGGCAACCGCGTTCGATCACGATCACCTCGCCGTCGAACGCCTCGGCGTCCGCCAGATCATGGGTCACGATCAGCGTCGGGATCGCCAGCCTCCGCAGGTGCGCGGCCACGAAGCTCCGCACGTCGCGACGGACGGAGGCGTCGAGCGCCGCCAGCGGCTCGTCGAGGAGCAGCGCGCGCGGCCCGGGCGCCAGCGCCCGCGCCAGCGCGACCCGTTGCGCCTCGCCGCCCGACAGCTCGTCCGGCCGGCGCGAGGCCAGCGCCTCGACACCGAGATCGCGCAACGCCGCCAGCGCCTGTCGGGCCCGCTCGGCGCGGGATCGGCCGTGGATTCCGTAGGCGACGTTTTGAAGAACGTCGAGATGCGGAAACAGCGCGTAGCGCTGTGGGAGATAGCCGATCCCCCGCTGCTCGACCGGCAGATCGACGCCGCGTACGCGATCGAAGACGACGACACCGTCGAGGACCACGCGTCCCTGCCGCGGCGGCAGCGCGCCCAGGACCATCATCATGGCGCTGGTCTTGCCGGCGCCGTTCGGACCCACGATCACCGTCGGTCCGCTCGCGACGGCGAGCGACAGCTCGATCGTCAGATCGCCGATCGTCCCCTGCAGGTCGACCTCCAGCGCGGGGGAGCTCACGTCCGGGTCCCAGCGCGCATGGCCACCAGCAATGCGAATGCCACCACCACCAGAACGATCGACAGGCTCTGGGCCGTCCGCAGATCGGACTCCAGCGCGCTGTAGATCGCGAGCGGCAGCGTCTGCGTCCGGCCGGTCAGGTTTCCCGCGAACATCAGGGTGGCGCCGAACTCGCCCAGCGCGCGGGCCCAGCTCATCGCGGCGCCACCCGCCAGGGCCGCCTTCGAGATCGGCACGGCGACGGTGAAGAACACCCGCGGCCGGGAGGCGCCCAGCGTGCGGGCGACCAGCACCAGGTCCGGTTCCAGGCGACGGAAGGCGGCTATGGCGGCCTGCAGGTAGAACGGCACGGCCACGAAGGTCTCCGCCAGGATCACCGCCGCGCGCGTGAACGGCAGGCCGATCCCGATGCTGGCCAGCCCCGGCCCCAGCAGACCCCGACGGCCGAAGGCCAGCAGAAGCGCGACGCCGGCGACCGCAGGCGGCAACACCACCGGAAGCTGGACGACGATCTCGACGATCCGCCAGGCGCGACCCCGGCGGCGCGCCAGCACCCAGGCCAGCGGCGTGCCACACCCGATTACGAGCACCAGGCTCGCCACGGTCGTCGCCAGCGTGAGTCGGACCGCCGGGCCCACCATCGGATCGCCGAGGCCGCGCAGCAGATCGCCGGGCGAGGCCGTGAAGAGCAGCCCGGCGATCGGCAGGACGACCAGCAGCAGGAGAAATCCGGAGAGCGCCCCCACGGCCGCCGACCAGGCGACGCCTACCCAGGCGGCGCCGCGGCTGGGCCGCGCCGGTGGGCTGGTCAGCGCCGGGGACAAGGCAGGAATCCAGCCTCACGCAGGGCCGCCACGCCCGCCGCCGATCTCACGAGCTCCATCCACTGGCGGGCCAGCGACGGGTTGGGCGCGCTCTTCAAGATCGCGATCGGGTACTCGGCCGTGACGTTCAGCTCGGGCGGTATCGAAACAAGCTGGACCTTCCCAGCGGCCGCCAGCGCGTCGCTGCGATAGACCAGGCCGGCGTCCGCCTCGCCCAGCACCACCTTCGCCAGCACCTGCCGCACGTTCAGCTCCCGGGACGCCACCTTGGCCTGGACGCGCTGGGCGAAATCGGACCCGTATTTGACGGTCGCCTTCTGCAGGATCTGCAGCGTGTAGTTTCCGATCGGAACTTCCGCCGTGCCGATCACGATCCGCTCCGCCCGGGGGAGATCGGCGAGGGTCTTGATGGTCGCGGCCTGCGCGGGACGCACCACCACGACCGGCTCGTTGCAGGTGAACACCGACGGGGAGCCGACCAGCCCCTCGGCGACCAGCGCGTCCATGTGCTTGCGATCGGCCGAGGCGAACAGGTCGGCGGCGGCCCCGTGCTCGATCTGGGTTCGCAGCTCCTGGCTGCCAGCCGCGTTGCTCACCACCTTGGTGCCGGGGTGCTCCTTTTCGAAGCGCTGGGCCAGACGGGCGAACACATCTTTGAGCGACGCCGCCCCGAAGATGACCAGCTCCGGGCTCTTCCCGGCCGCCAGGGCCACCTGCGGCCCCATCGCCGGCCCGAGGACCGGCCCGAGGACCGGCCCGAGGATCAGGCCGAGGACCAGACCGCGCCCGATCGCGAACGCATGAGGGTGGCGGACCGGTCGGCGCTTCATGGTCGCGACAATACCCCGTCCAGCGTTTACCCCGCTTGGTCGAATCTTGACCGCGCCGAAACGCGCGCTCGCCGATGCTGTGTGGCGGCCATGGTCTCTCAGCTTCTCCCCGCGACGCGGGCGCCCGATCCGATCGCGCCGCTCGCGACCCGCACGCACTGCCCCTACTGCGCCTTTCAGTGCGGGATGGTCGTCACCGCGGTAGGCGGCGGGCCCAAGCTGGAGGTCCAGGCCGACCCGGCGTTCCCGGTGAACCGCGGTCAGATGTGCATCAAGGGCTTCACGGCCGCCGATCTGATCGACCACCCCGCTCGGCTCACGACGCCGCGGCTGCGAACGCGCGACGGTCGGCTCGCGCCGGCGACCTGGGACGCCGCGCTCGACTTCGTGGCGGAGCGGCTCACGCGGCTGCGCGACGCCCACGGGCCAGCGGCGCTGGCGGCCTTCGGCAGCGGTGCGCTCACGAACGAGAAGGCGTACTTGCTCGGGAAGTTCGTTCGCGTCGCGCTCGGCTCCCCGAACATCGACTACAACGGCCGCTACTGCATGGCCTCGGCGGCGGCCGGGCAGAACCAGGCGTTTGGAATCGATCGCGGCCTGCCGTTTCCCGTCGCGGACATTGCGCGCACCAAGGCCCTGTTGCTGTGGGGCGCGAACTGCGCCGAGACCATGCCCCCGCTCATGCAGTGGATCGGCGAGCAGCAGAGCGGCGGGAAGCTGATGGTGGTCGATCCGCGGCGGACGGAGACCGCCCGACTGGCGGATCTGCATCTTCAGCTCACGCCCGGGTCGGACCTGGCGCTGGCGAACGGTCTGCTGCACCTGGCGATCGACGAGCGGCTCTGTGACCTCGACTACATCGCGCGACGGACGCAGGGCTTCGAGGAGGTCCGCCGCGCCGTCATGGAGGTCCACCCCGCCCACGTCGAGCGGCTGACCGGCGTCTCGATCGACGATCAGCTCCGCACGGTTCGGTGGCTGGCCGCCGAGGAGAGCAGCATGCTGCTGTCGGGTCGGGGACCCGAGCAGCAATCCAAGGGCGTCGACACCGTCCTGGCGTTCACGAATCTGATGCTGGCGCTCGGAAAAGTCGGCAAGCCGGCCAGCGGCTACGGTTGCCTGACCGGACAGGGAAACGGGCAAGGGGGACGCGAGCACGGACAGAAGGCCGACCAGCTCCCCGGCTACCGGCTGATCGACAACCCGGAAGATCGCGCGGCGATGGCGCGCCTCTGGGGGATCGATCCGGCGGCGCTACCGGGCAAGGGCAAGAGCGCGTACGAGCTGCTCGATGCGCTGGGCCCCGAGGGGGGGATCCGCGCTCTGCTGGTGTTCGGATCGAACGTCGCGGTGGCCTCGCCCAACGCCCGCCACATCGAGCGCAAGCTGGCGTCGCTGGACCTTCTGGTCGTGTGCGACGCGTTCGAGAACGAGACCTCGGCAACCGCGCATGCCGTGCTGCCGATCCTGCAGTGGGCCGAAGAAGAAGGCACGATGACCAACCTCGAAGGGCGGGTAATCCTTCGCCAGCCTGCCTGTGCCGCGCCGGCGGGCGCCAAGAGCGACCTCGAGATCCTCTGCGCGCTGGCCGAGCGCCTGGGTCACGGCGAACGATTTCGATTCTCCTCGCCCGAGGCGGTCTTCGACGAGCTCCGACGGGCGACGGCCGGCGCGCGCGCCGACTACAGCGGCATCTCGTACGAGAAGATCCGCCGCGCACAGGGGGTGTTCTGGCCCTGTCCGACCGTCGATCCTCCCGGGAATCACCCGGGCACGCCGCGCCTCTTCGTCGATCGCTTCGCGTTCCCGGACGGCCGCGCGCGGTTCCACGTCGTCCGCCATCGGCCGGCGGCCGAGCTGCCCGACGCCGCCTACCCGCTCTACTTCACCACCGGCCGCTACAAGGAGCATTACAACTCCGGCGCGCAGACCCGGCAGGTCGCCGCGCTGGTCGAGGCCAAGCCCGCGCCCCGGGTCCAGGTTCACCCGCGGCTAGCGAGCACCCTCGGCGTCGCGCCGGGCGGTGCCCTGGTCGTCGAGAGCCGGCGCGGCAGCGTGACCTTCGAGGTCGAGGTGAGCCCCGACATCCGGGCAGACACGCTCTTCGCGCCCTTTCATTGGGGCGGCAAGAGCTCGGCGAACGTGCTGACCAACCCGGCCCTCGATCCCAGCAGCCGGATGCCGGAGTTCAAGGTGTGCGCCGTGCGGGCGCGCGCCGCCTCCACCCCCGTCGACGGTGCCGTCCCATGAACACCCGCAAGAAGAGACTGGCGATCGTCGGAAACGGGATGGCCACCTGCCGGCTGCTCGACGAGCTTCTGCAGCGCGGCGCCCTTCACCGCTACGAGGTCGAGATCTTCGGCGGCGAGCGCGGCGGCGCCTACAACCGGATCCTCCTCAGCAAGGTGCTGGGCGGTGACGATCCCGACGCCATCGTGACCAAGCCGCCCGCCTGGTACGCCGCCCGCGGCGTCACGCTGCACGACGGCGTCTCGGTCCGCCGCCTCGACACGACGGCCAAGCTGGTCGAGACCGCCGACGGGACCCACCACCGCTACGACGTCGCGGTTCTCGCGACCGGCAGCCAGCCGCTGGTCCCGCCGCTCGACGGCATGACCACCGACGACGGGGAGCTCCGGCCTGGCGTCTTCATCTACCGGACCATGGAGGACTGCCTCAAGATGCGGGCCCACGCGCGGGCCGGCGACAACGCCGTGGTGCTGGGCGGCGGCCTGCTGGGCCTCGAGGCCGCCAAGGTCCTGAGCGACGGCGGCCTGCACGTGACCGTCGTGCACGCGGCCCGGACCCTCATGAACGCCCAGCTCGACGAGCTGGGCGGCGAGATGCTGGAGCGGCAGATCGAATCGCACGGGATCTTCGTCCGCACCGGACGCACCGTCGAGGCCGTGCTCGGCGCCGACGCGGTCGACGGCGTGCGACTCGACGACGACAAGACGCTGGCCGCCGACATGCTGGTCCTGGCCTGCGGCGTGCGCCCGCAGGTCGAGGTGGCCCGCGCCTCCGGCCTGCCGATCAACAAGGGGATCGTCGTGAACGACACGCTCGCCACCGAGGTGCCGGGCGTGTACGCGATCGGCGAGTGCGCCGAGCACGGGGGGCGGACCTACGGGATTGTCTCCCCCGCCTGGGAGCAGGCCGCCATCCTGGCGGACGTCCTCACCGGCGCGAACCCGCAGGCCCGCTACCGCGGCTCGAAGGTCTACACGCGCCTCAAGGTGGCGGGGATCGACGTCGCCTCGATGGGCCGGATCGATCCGGAGCTGGACAGCGACGAGGTCATCCAGGTCGTCGAGACGCGCCGGGGAGCCTATCGCAAGCTGGTGGCGCGGGGACGCACGCTGGTCGGCGCGATGTTGGTGGGCAACACCGCCGCCGCGGCGAATCTGGTGCAGCTCTTCGATCGCGGAGACCTCTTGCCCGAAGATCCGCTGGAAGCCCTCTGCCCGGGCGCCTCGCTCGGCGGCGACGCGCGCGCCGATCGGACGGTTTGCAACTGCAACAAGGTCAGCGAGGCCAGCCTTCGCGAGGCCATCTCTTGCGGCGCCGCCTCCGTCGAGGCGCTCTGCCTGGCGACGCGGGCGGGAACCGGGTGCGGCTCGTGCAAGACCGAGCTGGCCCAGCTCCTCGCCCGCCACGCGCCGGCCGCCAAACGGGTCGTCGCGGCCTGACTACCAGTCGTCGGTGCGAAACGGCGCGGCGGGCAGATCGGCCTCGCTCCGCAGCGTGTTGACCGGATCGTTGGCCCAGCCATAGCGAACCGCCACCGGGTCGGCGACGTCGGGGCTCGAAACCAGGACCGCGTCACCGTCGATCTGCGCTGCGGCCGGATGCCAGATCCGGTCGGCACCGGCCACGATGAAGCTGCGGGGCGGCTCGCCGTCGATCGTCATCAGGCCCCCGGCGACGTCGCCGAAGCGAACCCGAAGCGCCGCGCCTTCCCGCGAAGCGGACCGGAAGGTGGGACCCGCGGCGATCACGTCCTTGCCGTAGGCGACCTTCAGGGCGCCCAGAGCCAGGCGACGGCCGACCTCCTGCTTGTTCTTCGGGTGGAGGTTGCGCCCCTCGCCGATGTCCAGCGTCACCGCCATCGCGGTCTTCGGAAGCTCGAGGGCCAGCGCTTGCGCCTCCCGCAGGTCGGCCCAGGCGCTCACGCCCAGCAGCGGGGCCGCGAGGCCGTCGTCGAAGTTGGGGAGCTGCACGAAGATGAATGGCAGCGCCGGCGCGCCCCAGGCCGCCCGCCAGGCGCGAACCATCGTCGGGAACAGCGTGCGGTACTGCGCGGCGTGGACGACGTTGGACTCGCCCTGGTACCAGATCACGCCGGCCAGCGGGACGGTCGCCAGCGGCGCCAGCATCCCGTTCCAGATCACCGACGGGCTGTTCGAATCGTCGACGCCGGGAACCAGCGGGCGGCTGTTGAAGTCGGCGACGATCGGCGTCAGGCGGCGCTCGATCTTGTAGAGCCAGGCGCCGGAAAGAGGCAGCGTGGCCCCGCCGTCCTTGCGCCCGAGCGTCATCTGGCCCGGCGAACCCGCGAATCCACCCGAGCCGTAATGATCGAAGACGCGCACGCTGATGACGTTGCGACCGGCGTGCGCCAGCTTCGCCGGCACCGGGTAGCGTCGGGGCACCGCGTAGTACTCCGGCGTCTCGGCGCCGGTCTCGCCGACGCGCTCCCCGTTCCAGTAGGTCACGTCGAAGTCGTCCAGCGGCCCGAGCGACAGGTCCAGAACGGCGCCGGCCCAGTCGTCGGGCAGCACC
>OCTA010001364.1_pt1 | contig 22475 bp, 25 predicted proteins | sample 1538991 | NCBI WGS metagenome assembly OCTA01 (sample SAMEA3539302, study PRJEB22396) | soil metagenome | biome: tundra; feature: field; material: soil | place: USA | collected 2010-05 | depth 0.15 m | reverse complement strand
CACCGAGATCTACACTCTTTCCCTACACGACGCTCTTCCGATCTAGATCGGGCTGCCCAGGCCGGCGATTTCGATTTCGCAGCCATTACAGGAGCCGGCGTCCACTTCACGGATATGCAGCGAGCGCCCGAAAAGTTTATCGGTGCGCTCCTCGATCTGACGGCCGATGGCTTCAAATGACTCTGGCTGCGCCGGTGGAATGTTCCCGGACTGGCGTTTCACCGTGGCTGGCGGTGAGACCAAGCGGTCGTGGGTGCCGTCGGGCTTGAGGCTGTAGGCGGCACCTAGGATCAGATCATCGCGGTTGCGAACGGCGCATTCGCAGATTCTCGTCATGCGAACGGCCCGGTCCACGTCGGCACACAAGCCGCAGAAGATGCACTTGGCCAGGTCAAGCTTCGCCACCCGCTGGCCGTTGGTGTCCAGATGCGAAATCGCGCCGGTCGGACAAATCGCGGCGGCGGGGCGGGCGTCTCGCCAGTTCGGCCAGTCAATATCCGGCTTTCCGCGCGCATGGATCGAAACTTCTGCCGGCGTGGCCGGGTAGTGCGTGGTGACAACGCCCGTGCTCAGACTTTTGCGAAGGATTTCAAACATAAGGCAAGTCAGCGGTCCGTGCCGGAGTAGGACAGGTTGAAACTCTTGTTCACCACGGGAAAGTCGGGGACGATGTTACCGAGAATCGCTTCGCTCAGTGCCGGCCAGTTTTGGAGAGACGGATCCTTGATCTTGCAGCGGGCGAGCCGGTTGCCGGGCGCGGTGCGAATCCAGTGGAAAATTTCACCGCGCCAGCCTTCGACGTAGCCGAGCGCCACCCGATCGGGGGGCAGGTCGGCGATTTCCACCCGGAGCGGACCGGCGGGCAGTATCGCCATGAATTGCTCGATCAGCGTGAGCGACTCGCGCACTTCGTCGATGCGCACCCGCAGCCGGTGCGCCACGTCGCCGGCCTGATAGACCGGCACGCGGACTTTCACCTGGTCATAGGCGGCGTGCGGAAAGTCCCTCCGCAAATCGTGATCGAAGCCGGACGCCCGGCCCACGATGCCGACGACCCCCAAATCGCGCGCGATCTCGGGCTTCAGCACGCCGGTGTGATCGAGCCGGTCTTGCGTGGAAGACGAGCCTTCGACGAGTTCCACCAACGAGTCGAATTCAGGCTTGAGCCCCGCCAGGAGCTCGGTGATCGCCTCGAGTTGTCCGGCGTCCCAATCGCAACGCACGCCGCCCAGGCAGGCCATCCCCCGCAGGAGGCGGTTGCCGGCGAGGTGCTCGTTCACGCGCAGCACGCTCTCTTTGAGCCGCATGGCATGCATGTTGGCCGTGACAAATGCCACGTCCGTGCAAATCGCGCCGATGTCGCCGATATGATTGTAGAGGCGCTCCAACTCGAGGCAGATCGAGCGCAGCCCGCGCGCCCGCGGCGGCGCCTCGACGCCCGCCGCCCGCTCGATCGCATGACAAAATGCCGTCGCGTGCGCGAAACTCGAATCGCCGGAAATGCTTTCAGCCAGCCGGACGCCATGAGAGACGGGCAGGTTCTCGAAAAGTTTTTCCGTACCTTTGTGAGTGTAGAACAGGCGCAATTGCAGATAGAGTACGGGCTCACCCGCCACGCTGAACCGGAAATGGCCCGGCTCGATGATGCCCGCATGCACCGGGCCAACGGGCACTTGAAAGACGCCTTCCCCTTCGACCGAGCGGAACTTGTGCCGCTCGCCCTGAAAAGGCGGAAGTACGGTCCGCAAGTCGAAATCCTTCCGCAGCGGATGGACTTCCGGCCAGTCGTCGTGCAACGCGCACCGGCGCGGGTTGGGATGGCCGATGAGCCTCAGGCCGAACCAGTCCTGGATTTCGCGCTCCTGCCAGCTGACGCCCGGCAGGGCGTCGGAAAGCGAGGTGAACTCCGGCTGGCCCGGCGACACCGGCACGCGCAGGATCAAAAACCCATGCGTCAGATCGAGGGCAAAGACATAGTAGAGGTGAAACGCGCCCTCGGACAACCTCGCATCGTCGGCGAACAGGCTCACCAAACGCGCGCTCCAGGTGCGATACAGATACGCGCAGAAGCCGGCGGCCAAATCCATTTTGGCGTGGAAATAGATTTCGTTCCGTTGTGGCGAACGCACGGCGTCAAACCGACCGCTGAAGTGCTCTTGCAGGTCGGCGACGATGGGAAGCAGCTCGGGCAGAATGTTCACGGTGGCGCGGCAATGAGGCTCTCGGCCTGCCGCATCAATGCGAGCAACGGCGCGGGCAGCCACACACTGAAGAAGACCAACCCGCCCAGCAGGAGGGCCATCGCGGGCAGACCGTCGGTCGGGCGCGCGTCGCCGGGGCGTTTGTCATTCGGCGCGCCCAGGAGGATGCGAGTGAGCTGTTGCAAAATGCCGCAGAAGCACGCGAGCAGCGCCACCAACACGACCACGCTCACGAGCACTTGGCCGCTGGAAAAGCCGCCGCCAAGGATGGTCAGTTCGCTCACAAACAGGCCGAAGGGCGGCAAACCCATTGCGGCCAGGGCGGCCAGGCCCATGCACAGCGCCGTCACCGGGAGCACTTTCCCCACGCCGGGGCCGATCAGGCGGAATTCGAGCGTGTGATAGGTTTGGTGAATGTTGCCGGCGGCAAAGAAAAGCACCGGTTTGGTCAGCGCATGATAGCCCATGTGCAGCAGCGCGCCGAAGATGGTCACCGGCGTGTTCATGGCGATGCCGGTGCAGATGAGCCCGATGTGCTCGAGGCTCGAATAAGCGAGCATCCGCTTGAGGTTTCGCTGCCCGAGGATGAACGGCGCGGCGAGGAGCATCGAGGCAATGCCGAAGGCGAGCAGGCATTGGCGGCTGAAGCCGGTGCCGAGGCAGGCAGTGGCCAGGAGGTAAAAACGCAACAGGGCATAAAGCGCGATCTTGAGCGAAACGCCGGAGAGCATGGCGCTGGTCGGCGAAGGCGCCTCGCTGTGCGCGTCGGGCAGCCAGGTGTGCATGGGCGCGAGACCGGCCTTGGTGCCGTAGCCGATGAGCACGAAGACGAAGGCCAGTTTCACCATGCCGGGGTCGAGTTCGTGCGCCTGGCTCATCAGATGCGACCAGTTGAAGCTGGGCAGCCGGCCCGTGAATCCTTTGCTCGCGGCGGCATAGACCAGGACAGTGCCGAACAGCGCGAGCGCCAGTCCCAGGCTCCCCAGAATGACGTATTTCCAGGCCGCTTCGAGTGAGGTGCGGCGGTTGTAAAGCGCCACCAGCAGGACGGACGATAACGCCGTGCCTTCCACCGCGACCCACATCACGCCCAGGTTGTTGGCCAGCACGACGAGGAACATCCCGGTCGCAAACAGCGGCGTCAGCACGAAGAACTCCCGCACGCGGCCCGGCGTGACGGCTTGGGCGGCCAAGTCGCGCTGAAAATAGCGCCCGGCATAGAGCGAGGTCGCCAGCGACACCACCGAGATCAGCAAGACCAGGTAGGCGCTGAGCGCGTCGGCGCGGAGAAATTCCCCCCACTCTTCGACGGCACCCCGCGCCAGGACGGCGGGGAGCAGCCTCACGCCCAAGGCCAGGGTCGCGGCGAACGCCAGCACGTTCAGCCCGTGCATCGCCCGGCGCGACCGCACCAGCAGGCAGGCGAGGCCGGCTGCCGCCGGCACGAAGAGGAGGGGGGAGAGCACCATCATCTCATCCCTTCAACTGGTTGAGCTTGCTCGTATCCATCGAGGCGAAGCTTTCGCGGATGCGATAGACGAGAATGCCCAGCACCATCACCGCCACCAGGACATCGAAGAAAATCCCCAGCTCGACCACCAGCGGCATGCCGTAGCGGGTGAGCGCCACGGCGGCGAGCATCACGCCGTTCTCGATGGTGAGCAGGGCGAGAACCTGGGTGATGGCTTTGCGCCGATTGAGCATGAGAAAGAACCCGGTCAGCAGAAGCGTGATGGCGACCGGCAAGGTGCTGTTATCCAGCCGCTCGAGCGAGGCGAACGGGCGCGCGACCATATAGCCCAGCAGCGTGAAACCGCCGCACAGCGCCATAGAGGCGGGCGCGTTCAAGAGCGGCTCGATTTCACGATGGATTTGGATGCGATGCACCAGCCGCTTCAACAGCCAGGGCAGGAAGAAGACCTTCCCGGCCAGCGTCAGCACCGCCACGGTGCCGAGTTCAACCGCGTGATGCTCGCAGGCGATGACGGTTGCGATGCCCGCGAGCAGCAGCGATTGGATGGCGAATAGCCGGATGTTGGTGAGCAGCATCTGCTGCACGACCATGAGCAGTTGCACCACCAGCATGAGCACCGCCATCACGGTGATGAGCTGCGAACCGAGTTCGTAGGCGGGAGTCGGGTTCATGGCAAGGTCGGCTTCGCGTTTGCGGTCATTGAAACAGAAAGGTGGAAAACAGCGCCAGCGTCGCGAGGGCGAGGGCGGCGCTGAGCAGGTCGGGCACGCGGAACAGGCGCAGCTTGGCGTTGGTCGTCTCGACCAGCACGACCGCCGCCGAAAGCGCCAGCAGCTTCCCGACGTAGAGCAGGAGGCTCACGCCGAGGGCGGCGGACCCCGCTTCCGTGGCGATGCCAACGGGGAGGAAAACATTTGCCAGCAGGGTCATCAGGACGAGCTGCTTGATGGCCGCGCCCCATTCCATGAACGCCAGGTAGCGGCCCGAGTATTCGAGCAGCATCGCCTCATGAATCATCGTTAGCTCGAGATGGGTGGCGGGGTTGTCCACGGGCACGCGGCCGGTCTCGGCCAGCAGCACGATGAACAGGGCGGCGAACGCCAGGCCGTGCGTCGGATTGAGCAGTTTCCACGTCGGCCCCTGCGAGGCTTGCACGATATGGCTCAGGTCGGTGGACCCGGCGCCGATGGCGACCGTAAAAATGGCCAGCATCATCGCCGGCTCGGCAATGGCGGAGATGGTCATCTCGCGGCTGCTGCCCATCCCGCCGAAGGAGCTGGCGGGATCGAGACCGGCCAGCGCGAGAAAGAAGCGTCCGAGCGCCAGCAGGCCGATGACCGCCAGCACGCCGCCGAAAAGGCTCAGCGGCGCCCGCGCCGTCACCATGGGCACCATCAGTCCGGCGAGCAGCGAGGTGAGGAGCACGACATAAGGCGCGACCGAGAACACCCATGAGGCGTGCTCGGAGATCACCATGTCTTTCCGCAGGAACTTCACCAGGTCGGAGCAAGGCTGCCAGGCCCGCGGGCCGCGGCGGTTCTGCAGCTTAGCCTTCCAATTGTTGATGACGCCGCTCACCAGTGGAGCCAGCAGGAGCAGCAGCACCGTTTGCAACGCGATGGAGAAGGGGTGAAGGCTCATGACGCGAAAACGAGCAGCCCCAGCAGCGTGACGAAGATGTAGATGAGATAGGCTTGCAGGCTGCCCGCTTGTAGCGCGCGCATCCGGCGCGAGGCGCCCAGGACCAGCCAATGCAGCGGGCGATAAATGCGCGTTTCGAACATCTCCTCTACGTGGCTCTCGAAGCGGAGATTCGTGGCAAAATAGGGCGAAAAGTCGTATTCACGCTGCACCTCGCGGCGCGGACGGAAGAGCGCCTTGAATACCATCCGCAGCGGCTTCGAGAAGCCCGTGGCGGTGTATTCCATTTTCGGCGTGAGCTCCTTCTGGCCGCAAGCCCAGGTCGGGCCGATGCGTGTTCGCGACCGACGCCCGAAAAGCGCCCACAGCGCCAGCGGAACGGGCAGCAGGCACAGGAGCATGAGGGCAATCCCGACGGTCGAAACCGTGCCGCCCTGTTGGGTCGCGCCAGAGAGCACCAGGCCGTTGGCGACGGTGAGTTGTCGGCTGAGTTGCACGCCGAGAAGCTGCTGCGTGAGCGGGTCAAAGAGTTTCAGGAAGACCGTGGGAAACAGGCCGAGGAAGAAACAGGCCGCGGTCAGGATTCCCTGGCCGACGAGCATGGTGAACGTCCCCTCATGCGCCTGCCGGGCCCGGTCGCTGCGCGGTTGCGCCAGGAACGTGATGCCGAATGCCTTCACGAAGCACGCTGCCGCCAGGGCCCCCGTCAGCGCGAGCATCGCTCCGCTCAGCGGAAACATCAGCCGGATCAGGCTCGAAGTCGTGCCGAAGCCATGCAATAGCGCCTGGTAGACGAGCCATTCGCTCACGAAGCCGTTTAGCGGCGGCAGCGCGGAGATCGCGACGGCGCCGACCAAGAAGAACAGTGCCGTGTGCGGCATCCGTTTGATCAATCCCCCCATCTCTTCCATGTTGCGCGTCCCCGTGGCGTGGACGACTGCGCCGGCGCCAAGGAACAGCAGGGCCTTGAAGACGGCGTGATTGATCGTGTGGTAAAGGCCGGCGATCAGCGCCAGCGCAGCCAGCCCCGGATGTCCGCTGTGCACAAACATCAGTGCGGCTCCGAGCCCCATGAGGATGATGCCGATGTTCTCAATGCTGTGATAGGCCAGCAGCCGCTTGAGGTCGTGCTCCATCAGCGCATAGAGCACTCCGAGGACGGCGGAGAGCGTTCCGATGGCCAGCACCGTCACGCCCCACCAATTCGGTGGCGGGCCCAGAAAATCGAAGAAGACGCGCGCCATGCCGTAAATGCCAGTCTTGATCAGCACGCCGGACATCATGGCGGAGACGTTGCTCGGCGCGACGGGGTGCGCCGCCGGCAGCCAGATATGCAGCGGCACCATGCCCGCCTTTACGCCGAAGCCGACGAAAAAGAGGAGGAACGCCGCATTGCGCGAACCGGGAGACATCGTGTGGCCAAGCGCGCGGAATCCGTCGAAACCATAACCGCCGGACGCCCGGAACAGCAGCAGGAAACCAAGCATGATGCAGCCGGTGCCCAGATGCGACATGATGAAGAAGAGCATGCCGGCTTGGCGCGTCTCGTCCTGTTCGTGCTCGAAGTTCACGAGGCAATAGGCGAAGAGCGCCATGAGTTCCCAGACGAGCAGAAAGAAAAATGCGTTGTCCGCGAGGAAGACGAGCGTGGTGGCCAGGAGCAGCAAATTGTAGAAGGCACCCAGCACGCCGACGTTCTTTCGCCCATAATAGCCGCGTGCATAGCCGAGCGAATAAACCGACACGGCGACGCCCAGCAGCGAAACGATCAGCCCAAAGAACACCCCGAGCGGATCGAGCCGGACGGAGAATTGCACGTAAGGGTTGAGCGAAGGCAGTAACTGGATGGAACTGTTGGCCGCCGCGGCGCCCGTGATCAACGCCCCGGCGCACGCCGCCCCGATGCCGGCCGCGGCCAGCGCAGCGCACGTAAACGCAGCGAGATTGGCCGTTTTTTCGTGGCGCTGGAACAACAGCCCCGCCAGTGCTCCCGCCACGTAGCCCAGCAGGCCAAGGTTGAAGAAAATCGCGGGGAGGTGATCCATGAAGGTCGTCGCGGGAAGGGACGACTTACTTCTCGAGTCCTTCGTAGATGATGCACTTGCCCCCTTTTTGACAACGGGGATAACCGAAGAGGCTCTTCTTAAAATAAGGGCACAGCACCTCGCAGTTCCAATAATTGCGTTCCTGCCCGGTCATGACGATCATCACTTCTTGACCCGCGATCCCGCATCCGACCTTGTGCTCCCGCTCGACTTTTTCTGCCATATTCCCCCCCCTGTGGGCTAAAGCGGATCGGCGACGAGCGCGCCGATCACGCGGGAGAAGAGGGCGATGGCTTCCATCGGGAAGAGGTAATGGTCTGAAAGTGTTGCGCCTTTCCGCAAGGCGAGCGAGAGCAAAATCTTTCGGGTTGGAATCCAGGGCGCCGCACCGGGCTGATGTAAGGCGAGGATAGGCAAAAAGATCCTGTCCGCCCTTAACATTTCGAGCTCGGCGCTCCATGTTAAGGTCGGATGAAAGTCGAACCGCTGACCAAAGAGATCCCTCCGCACTTATTGCGGGAGGTCAGGCTGGAACCATGGGCCGAGAGCGAGCAGACGGCGTTGATGGCCGCGCTGGAGGCGCATCATTACTTGGGGGCGCCCGATTCGCGGCAGTGTTTGCTCGGGCAAGTGGCGAAACTGGGCGAGCAAGCGGTGGGGATCTTGGTCTGGACCCATGCGGCGCGGACGCTGCGCGCCCGCGAACAGTTCGTCGGCTGGGATGCTCGCACCCGCCAGAAGCGGCTGGGCTACGTGGTGCAGAACAACCGGTTTTTGGTGTTGAGCGAGGTCCGGCAGCCGAATCTGGCCAGCCGGATCCTGGGTTTGGCCGCTCAGGCGCTGCCCGCGCAATGGGAGGAGGGCTTCGGGATCCGGCCGATGTTGGCGGAGATCCCCCCACTGCCGGCGGGTGGCCGCCGCCTGCACCGGGTGCTGCTCCAAGGCGGCTCACGCCGCCTTTTGCCCTCCCATCATAGCAAAATAGAGCCTCCGACCGCTTCTTAACCTCTGTCGCCGCGAGTCCAGAGGCGAGTCGGCGCCCTCGACTCCAGTCCTCCCATCCCTCGATCAACAACTTACTGCTCTACAGTGCGGTGCCCTGGTTGGTTTGTGTCACTAACGGCGCAACGGAACCGGCTCTGATAAAAAGTTCAGGTGGGAGTTGGTCACGCGACAGGCTTTCCTGAGCAGTCGATGAAATGTCAATTTAAACGAATGCGGGCCTGTAGATCTGGCCGCCCTCGGCAAGGTACCTTCTATCGAGACATTTGCCGCTCCGACCGAGAGGTCCGTGGCACCGACAATCGAGCCGGCTACGTCTTTCGCAGCAAATACGCTGCTAGTGCGCCGGAGTTCCTCGGCATCCGGCGGGGCAACCGTGAGGACCTCGCAGAGGGGTGACTGGGGCAGAGTCATCAGCGGTCAGGGCGTCGCGCGGCCCGCAGCGGAATCAAATCAGCCGCGGTTTGGGCACATCGCCGGAATTTTCCATTCGTGCCTCGACCTCCCGCAGATAACGGCACCAAGGCACCGCCCGCAGGCGCTCGGGAGGGATGGGGGCCCCAGTCTTTTCGCAAATTCCGTAAGTCCCTTTCCGGATCCGCTCCAGTGCCGCCTCCACCTCGGCCAGGGCGTTCTCATCCTTGGAGAGCAAAGCGAGAGCGAGATCGCGATCGAATTCGTCCGCGCCGCGGTCGGCCAGATGGGTCCGGGAGGGTTCGGCTGCTTCTTCGAGCTTTCCCGTTTCGTCACTTTTCAGGCTGTCGCGGAGGGCAAAAAGGGTCTGATAGTGCCAGGCCCATTTGCGCTGTATCCCGGCTGGCACGGCGCCTGAAGTTTTTCCCGATGTGGATTTGGCCATAGCCCAAGTTTAAGCCGATTCGCCTTTATTGCACCCCCTAATCTTGGGGCGTCGGCCGGCTAGGGCGTACCTGGAGGAGAAACCCTTGCTGACGCTCACTCTGATCTGCGGTGCCAGCGCCGTGTCTGCCACCACAGAACGGCTCGCCGGCCCCCCGAGACCACCTATACCGCGCGCATCCTCACGGTCGTCCAAGGTTCGCCGAGTCCAGAGACCGTCCCTTTCGGCGGTCCCAAAGTTGGAGGCGTACCTCGTGCTCAGAGCGATCGCTATGTTCATGAAGTGGCTGGGGAGGTTGGAGCGCAAGGTCTTCCCATAGGCCCGGCCCATTATTCCGGTGCCCTTCGCGCTTGCGCAGGCACGGGCCAAAGCTTAGTCTAGCGCAAAGAAAGCGGAGGTAAACATGCCCGAATACGATTACAAGTGCGGGAGCTGCAAATCGGAGTTCACGGTCCACCTTTCCATGAGCGAACATGACAAAAAGGCCCGAAAACACCGGATCCGATGCCCGAAGTGCGAAAGCACCGATGTAAGGCGTTTGATTGGGTCGTTCTCCGTAATGACCGCGAAGAAAAGTTAGGAGGCGACCGTCGCTGGCTTGAAGGCGCGAGGTGTCGTCCACGGCCCTGGCTTCACCCCGCCGGCGAAGCCATCAGACACGCGAGTGGGTGTTCGTCGCCTCGAGCCGTCACCCGCGATACTGGAACCACGCCGTGCCGAGGCCGGCGATGAGGCCAAACAGGTGGCCTTCCCATGAGGCACCGTTACGCGCGGGGGCAACGCCCGCCAGCATGCCGCCATAGAAAATGAGCACGCCGGCCGCCGCCAGCAGGTCAGGCGTCGCCCGGGTGAACCACGCGAGCGCGAGCAGATAGCCGAAAAAGCCGAAGATCACGCCGCTCATGCCGGCATGCGCGGCTTTGCGGCCGAGCAGCCAGAGCAGCATGCCCTGCCCGAACGCGATGGTCAGCGCGACTCCGAGAAACTGCGACTCGCTGCGCCGGAGCACGAGCGCGCCCAACACGAGAAACGGCGGCAGGTTGGCGGCGAGGTGCGCTAGATTGGCGTGGATGAACGGCGCAGTGACGACTCCGACAAGTCCGCCCGCGGTCCGCGGGACGACGGCCAGCCGGGCTGCGGCTTTGGGCGAGACCATCCCGATCATCGCACCCGCGATCATCGCCGCCGCCGGCCACGAGAGATAATACCATGGCGGCTGCGTGAAAAGCCGGGCGAGAAAGCCAAGGACGTCATCCATGCTGATTAGGCAGGGATGAAGGGTCCGGCCTGAAAACGAAAGGCTGAAGATCGGCAAGTGCCAAAGGAGCGCGGTGTCACCTGCCAAGCCCATCTCGCCGCAAAACGGCAGACCCTCAACCACACGACGGCGCTGGAGAAGGCGATCACGTTCATACATGGGCTTTTGCGCGAGACGCGCCGGTTCACCCACGCCGCCCATTTTCGGCGGGATCCGTTGGTGCCGGAGTTGCTCGGCATCCGGCGGGTCGCCAGCGGCAGGCGACCCACGGTCTTGTCCACCTTGAATCCGGCGCTGTACCTTTGGGCGGCAGCGGAGGCCGCCACATTTTTCACCCGATGGCAGCCAAGAATTTCGGGACGATCCTTGAGGCAGGACCCCGAAGGGTCTCCGCGAACGAGGAGCTCGTAGCTGTCTCCTCGGCATTGATCTCCACCGTGTGCGCCCCTGACCGATGCAAAGCGTCAGGGGAAGGTCAAGCTCGGTGACTGTAGGGGCAAGCACGAAGCGATTCACCGAGAAGGTAGACCCTGTTAGACTATTCTCTGCGGCCCGTGCCGAACTTGAGAGTCAACATCCCGAGCAATTTCGGGCCTTTGTGTTGTGTACGCTCGCGGGCCTGCGCCGCAGCGAGGCAGATCGGCTTTCATGGGCGCAGATCGATCTTGGAGGTAGAACGATCGCGATTGAGCGGACTGAGTGGTTTGAGCCCAAGTCCGAAGAATCGGCTCGCCACGTCGATCTCGACCCGATTGCGGTGGAAATTCTCCGACACGCCAAAAACGACAACCCCGATCCGATCTTCGTCCTCAAGGGGGCAGCCCCTCACCAACAGTTAAAGGCTTCGCCCACCTATCGCTGCGACGCGGCACCGTGGCACACCTGGGAGCGTCTAATCGTTTGGCTTCCGGAAAGGGAATCAGAGACGGGAAGCCGATCCATCTTTTGCGCAAACTGGCTGGTTCACTGGTCCTCGAGCAGTATGGGCTTGAGCAGGCCAGAGGATTCCTTGGCCATGCCAGTGTGGCGACTACGAGCGCAAGCTACCTCGCGACCCAGAAACGCGTGACGGTTTCGATAGCCGCGCCATCAGACGAAGTGAATGGGCTAGGTGTAGCCTCTGCCAAAGTAGGATAACATGATAAAATCCAAGGCCTTCTAGCCAACCGAAGGAGATCAAGGGACTCGGCGGCTTGATCCGGCGAAGGCGCCTCGACCTAGAACTTACTCAAGTGAACGTGGCGGCGCTTTTCGGCGTACACGAGGTGACGTTCCGGCGATGGGAGCGAGGGTTCGATAAACCGGCGAAAAGGTTCCAGGAGGCGATACGGAAATTCTTGGGGAGGCATCCCCAAAGTCGCCGCCCGCACGGTCGTCCGCAGCATAAATCATTGCGAAACAGAAACAGGTAGACTGTCGGGGCGTGCCCACGACACGGCGGAGGACTAAACTTGACAACATACCTTATCGAGTATATTCCTAGAGACGTATTAACACCATGGATCTAATCAAAATTTACCAATGTCTCTGCGACCGCACTCGATTGCGGATCCTGCACCTTCTTGGCCAAGGCCCCCTCTGTGTCTGTCACTTCCAGGAAATTTTGCGGGAGCCGCAGGTTAAAATCTCGAAGCACCTCGGCTACCTGCGGGCGCGTGGCATGGTCCAATGTGAGCGGCAGGGAAACTGGATGGTCTACTCGATTCCAGCCAAACCGTCTCGCGAACTGGCCGCCAACTTGGCGTGCCTGCAGGATTGTGCCCACGATGATCCCGCCTTCCAGCGCGACCTTGCCCGGCTGAAGAAGCTCGCCCCCAAGCTCGCGGAGGCGAGTCCGTGCGGCTGCGCCACAGCCATTCGCGGGTGAATTCCCCTTTTCCATGCATTCCGAAAAACCGACCATCCTCATCCTTTGCACGGGCAACTCATGCCGCAGTCACCTCGCGGAGGGGATTCTGCACACCGTTGTTGGCGACATCCTGAACGTCGTCAGCGCCGGATCGAAGCCAGCTGGTTATGTGCATCCCCTCGCGATCCAGGTGATGAAGGAGATCGACATCGACATTTCCCGGCACACGTCAAAGCACCTGAGCGGGTTCTTATCGACGAAGATCGAGACGGTCATCACCGTCTGTGGCAATCTGGACCAAGGGTGTCCGATTTTCCCCGGTCAGGTTAACCGGCATCACTGGCCGTTTGAAGACCCGGCCCATGCCACGGGCACTGAACAAGAGAAACTGGAAGTCTTTCGACGGGTGCGGAATGAGATCCGGAGGACTTTCACCGCCTACGCCGACGGCCGTCGCGACGCGTCCAAGGCAACAGCAAAATAACCCGTTATGACGACACTCCCTAATTCAGAAGCGGTGCGGCAAAAGGTTCGCGAGGGCTACGGCAAGATCACGGCCGCTGAAGGCTCGTGCTGCAGCGCTACACCGACTTGTTGTGGTGGGTCGGCCGGCGCCGCAGAGAAACTCGCCCAGCATGTCGGCTACTCTGCCGAAGAGCTGGCGGCATTGCCCGACGGTGCCAATCTGGGTCTTTCGTGCGGCAATCCGAACGCGCTAGCAGCACTTCGGCCCGGTGAGGTGGTGTTGGATCTGGGAGCGGGCGGCGGCTTCGACGTTTTCATTGCGGGCCGAAAGGTGGGCCCAAGTGGACGGGCCCTAGGCGTGGATATGACCCCGGAGATGCTCGCCAAGGCACGAGGCAACATGGCGACCTACGGGGAGCGAGCGGGCTTTGAAAACGTCGAGTTCCGGCTTGGGGAAATCGAGCATCTCCCGGTGGCTGACGCCAGTGTGGATGTGGTGATCTCCAATTGCGTGATCAATCTCTCACCGGACAAGCCGCAGGTCTGGCGGGAAATCGCCCGTGTGCTGAAGCCGGGCGGGCGGGTGGTTGTCTCGGATCTCGCCTTACGCCAACCGCTGCCGCCTGCCATCCTCAACAGTGTGGAAGCGCTGCTCGGCTGTGTCGCCGGCGCAGTGCTGGTGTCCCAAACCGAGCGCATGGCTCAAGCGGCGGGGCTGACGGACATCTGCCTGACGGCAAAGGCCGACTACATCGATGGCATGGTGGACTGGCAGGATCCGCTTTATCAGCAGATCACGTCCCAACTCCCGGCCGGTGCGAAGCCCAGCGACTACATCACCAGTCTTGAAATCACCGCACGCAAACCGGATTTGGTGGGGGGCGTGGCGCCGGGAGTAGGCAGCCAAAGGCGCACACTGGAAATCTACGATCCTGCGATGTGCTGTTCAACCGGTGTCTGCGGCCCACAAGTGGACCCGGTGCTGGTGCGATTCGCGGCCGACGTAAAATGGCTTCAGGGGCAACGGGTCGATGTTCGACGATTCAATCTCTCACAGAACCCGGCGGCTTTCGTCGAAAATGATCTTGTGAAGGCCGTTCTAATGGAAAAAGAGGAGTCCGGCCTGCCGGTCCTCTTGGTGGACGGCAAGGTCGTGGCCAGCGGCCAATATCCAGAAAGATCTCAACTTGGCGCTTTGTGCGGTCTGGCTACCAAGGGGGATGGCCTTCTTAACCCGGCAGTGGAGGAACTGATCGCGATTAGCGCCGCGGTCGCATCCAACTGCGATCCGTGTCTTCGGTATCACGCTCACGAGGCTGAAAAACTCGGTGTTACCATTGACGAAGTGGGCCGGGCCGTGAACTTGGCGGCGAAGATCAAGGATGCGCCGCATCGCAACGTGATGCGACTGGCCGCGCGCCTCACCCAACCAGAACCCGAGGAAAGTGGGTGTTGCCAAAACCCCGAGACTTCCGAAGACGAAGGCAAGGGTGGTTGCTGCTCGTGAATGCGTCCGCCACAGCTCTTGCGGTACACGGCGAATCGGCCGGATTGACGAGCTTCCTTGAGGCGCCGACGCGCTTTCTCTTCTTCACCGGTAAGGGCGGCGTCGGGAAAACCTCGCTGGCGTGCGCGATGGCTGTCGCGCTGGCCGATCAGGGGAAACGTGTGCTGCTTGTGAGCACCGACCCGGCGTCGAATCTGGACGAGGTGCTTGGCTGTCAGCTTGGGGGCCAGCCCACGCCGATTCCGGCAGTGAATGGGCTCATGGCCCTGAACATTGATCCGGCAGCTGCTGCGCAGGCCTACCGGGAAAAGCTCGTTGGGCCGTATCGCGGCAAGCTGCCGGACGCCATCGTGCGCGGCATGGAGGAACAGCTATCCGGTGCCTGCACCATGGAGATTGCCGCCTTTGATGAGTTTTCACGGCTGCTGGGCGAACCGGAAGCCACGGTCGACTTCGACCACGTTATCTTCGATACGGCTCCGACTGGCCACACCCTTAGGTTGATGACGCTGCCCACGGCGTGGACGGGCTTCCTGGACGCCAACACGACCGGTAACTCCTGTCTCGGTCCGCTGGCTGGCCTAGAGAAGCAACGACGTGTTTACGAGGCTGCTGTCGCAGCACTTGCAGATGGTGGGCGCACGACGCTGGTCTTGGTCAGCCGGGCGCAAAAGGCAGCTCTCGACGAAGCCGAGCGCACCAGCGGTGAACTTGCTGCCATCGGGGTGCACAACCAGCGACTGATTCTCAACGGTGTGTTCCACGCCTGCTGCCCCGAGGACGTAGTTGCCACGGCGCTGGAGCGTCGAGGCACGAGTGCATTGCTGACGAAGGACGCGTTCCTTTCGCGTCTGCCGCACACGGAGGTGCCGCTGCGGCCGCACAATTTGATCGGAATCGCTTCGCTGCGGAGGCTCACGAGAAACGACACCTCCGAAGCACCGACAAAGAATGGGGATCGTTGCGAACTGCCCGAGTTGGAATCGCTCTCCGCCCTGGTGGGCGATCTGGCGGGCGCCGGACATGGCGTCATCATGACGATGGGTAAGGGTGGCGTCGGCAAGACGACCATCGCCGCCGCGATCGCGACAGAGCTCGCGCGCCGCGGCCTGCCGGTGCATCTGAGCACCACTGATCCAGCGGCCCATGTCGCCGCAGCGGCCGGCCTAATCGATGGAATGCAGGTCAGTCGGATCGACCCAAGTGCCGAGACCAAAGTTTACGTCGAGCAAGTGATGGCGACCGCCGGCAAGGATCTTGATGCCAGCGCGCGCGCGCTACTCGAAGAGGATCTGCGTTCGCCCTGCACCGAGGAAATCGCAGTGTTCCGCGCGTTTGCGCGCATCGTCGCACAGGGTATGGATCGGTTCGTCGTCCTGGACACGGCGCCGACCGGTCACACACTGCTGCTTCTCGATGCGACAGAGGCTTACCATCGGGAAATCGCGCGGAAGGCGAGCAACCTCCCCGAAGAAGTGCAAAAACTCCTGCCGCGGCTCCGAGATCCCAAATTCACCCGCATTCTCATCGTCACCCTGCCCGAAGCGACGCCCGTTCACGAAGCTGCCGCGCTGCAAACGGACTTGCGACGGGCGCGAATCGAACCGTTCGCCTGGGTGATCAACCAGAGCATTGCCCGGGCGGACTCACGCGATCCGGTGCTTCTGGCGCGGGGGAGGGACGAGGCGCCCTACATCCGCGAAGTGAGCGACCAGTTTTCCAAACGAACGGTTATCGTACCGTGGGTGGCGGAAGAGCTCGTCGGCCCGGAAAAGCTCCGCCAACTTTTTGAGACTGCAGTTTTGAACTGATAAACCGACGATAACTATGACGACCTATGTTTACGAAACGATCCCGCAAAAGCCCGGTGGGAAACCGCGGTATTTCGAGATCAAACAGAACATGAGCGACAAGCCGCTCACCAAGCACCCGGACAGCGGCGAGGCCATCCGGCGCGTCGTCCTGGGCGGCTATGGCGTGCTCAGTTCCGCGCCAAAGAAATCGAGCGCAAATACCGACGGTAGCTGCTGTGGCGGCACCGATTGCTGTAATTAACTTCGTCTAGCGAATCCTGCACAATGGCGGAACCGATATAACTCCGCCTCCCGACTGGTTCCCGTTCGCCTGCGGATCGAAATCCGCGATCGCTTATTTCCGACCCATGAACAACGAACCGATGAATGTCACCGCTGCAGCGGCGGTCCCCCAATCCACGCGCAAGCAACTCAACTTCTTTGAGCGCTACCTGTCCCTCTGGGTGCTCGCCTGCATGGTCGTGGGGGTGGCCATGGGCAAGGCCCTCCCCGGCGCGGTCGGTTCGCTAAGCAAGCTGCAGTTCGGCCAGGGCTCCCAGGTCAACGTGCCCATCGCCGTGTTGATCTGGCTGATGATCTACCCGATGATGCTGAAAATCGACTTCGGCTCGCTTGTCGGCGTGACCAAGCGTCCCAAGGGGCTGCTGGTCACGCTGTTCGTCAACTGGCTGGTCAAGCCGTTCAGCATGGCCTTCCTGGCCTGGCTTTTTTTCCGGCATCTCTTTTCTCCCTGGGTCGATCCCACGACCGCCAGCGACTACACGGCCGGTCTTATCATCCTCGCTGCGGCTCCCTGCACCGCAATGGTGTTTGTCTGGAGCTACCTGACCGATGGCGATCCGGCCTACACGCTCGTGCAGGTCGCGGTAAACGACCTCATCATGCTCGTGGCCTTCGCGCCCATCGTCATGTTCCTGTGCGGCGTCGCCCATGTGGTGGTGCCCTCAAAGGTGCTCATCACGTCGGTCGTGGTGTTCATCGTCATCCCGCTGGCGGCGGGCTGGCTGACCCGCAACCTGCTGTTGAAGTCACGCGGGCCGGAGTGGTTCGAGCGGACATTTCTCCCCAAATTTCATCCGGTGACGGTGGTTGCCCTGCTGGCCACGCTCGTGCTCATCTTTGCGTTTCAGGCCGAAAACCTCACCACCAAATGGCTGGCAGTGGTCCTCCTGGCGGTGCCGATCACGCTGCAGGTCTACTTCAACAGCGGCCTCACCTACCTTCTGATGCGCAAGCTCAAGGTGCCGCAGAACGTCGCGGCGCCGGGTGCTCTGATCGGCGCGAGCAATTTCTTCGAGCTAGCCGTAGCCGTGGCGATCACCCTTTTCGGCCCGGGCTCGGGCGCAGCCCTAGCCTGCGTCGTCGGCGTCCTTGTCGAAGTGCCGGTCATGCTCTCGGTCTGCCGAGTCTGCAACGCATCGCGCGGCTGGTATCAGCGCGGCACCGCGGCGCCCGCAATGACGCTGAACTGACCTTCTGGCCCGCCGTCCGGCGAAACCCACCGTTCCCATCCTTTGCAACGGCAATTAGACGGATCATTTTTGATTGGACTGATTATTGCCGTTGCGATGATGGAATCCTGATCAGATCGGCCTTCGACGCAGGCGAAGCGCATTTGTGATCACACTCACGGAGCTCAAGCTCATCGCGGCACCCGGTCTCGACCGGCATATCACGATCAACTGCGCAGACGTCATCCGATCCGACACAGTGCGCTTGCTATCCGGCGCCCAAACCCGCAAGAATCAGAGCTCCGAAAATTGAACGCGTACGAATCGGAAACATCCGTCCGTCCCCGTTGACACGATCCCCCGTTTGCCGTATTGTCCAGTGGACACGGCCCGCATATGAACATCGTTTATGCACTCTCGGGGGAGGGGAGGGGCCACGCTTCCGCCGCCCGGTCGGTCCTGCCCGTGCTCGAGGGCGCTGGGCATCGCTTGAAGGTGGTGACCTATGGCCGGTCCGTCGGCCTGCTCGATGGGTATGACCTATTGGAGATCCGCGGAATTCACCATTATTACAATCGGGCCGGCCGCCTCTCGCTCCCCAGGTCTATCGCTGGAAACGCCGGTGTGCTCGCGTACTACCTGACGAATTGGATTTCACTGCGCCAAAAATTGCGGGCTTTCTCCCCCGAACTTTTCATCGTCAATTTTGAACCCCTCTCGCCGCTCCTCGCCCGCTCGCTCGGCGTGCCATGCATATCCTTTGATAACCAGCACGCCTTGGTATTCCTGGAGCAGCGGGTGCCGCCCGGCTTTCATTTATCGTCTGCGATCACAAAGACGGCGGCGAGGATTGTCGCGGCGGGCGCCGACGCCTATGTCGTGATGTCGTTTGCCTCCTCAAGCCGGTGCCCGGGCAACGTGCGCGTCGTGCCTCCGCCGGTGCAGGATGAATTCCGGCGGCTCCGGCCGGAAACTGGCGACTACGTCCTGGTCTACTTGAAGGAGCCCAATCCGTCGTTCCTTCAGGTCTTGCGCCAGGTCGACGAGCGGTTTGTCGTATATGGCTATAATCTCGACGCCACGGATGGGAACCTGACCTTCAGGGTCTTCAACGACAACATGCCGCGTGAGCTGGCAGGCTGCAAGGCGGCCATGGGAACGAGCGGACTTTCATTCATTGCCGAAACCATCTGGCTGCAGAAGCCATTCTTCGGCGTGCCTTTGAAAAACGAGTTCGAGCAGACGGCGAACTCGCTCTTCATCAAGGAAACCGGTTTGGGGGACTTCTCGGAGAGTCCCACGCGGGAGGAGGTCGAGGGCTTTTTCCGGGGGTTGGAGGGTTATCGCGCGCCATTGGAGGGATTCCGATTTGATCCCGATGCGGCGGGACATGCGCTGCTCGAGCTGGCCGAAAGCCTTCTGGCCCCAACGGGAAATCCGGCGCGCGCTGAACTGCACGCTTGAGGGCTGGCGCGGACCCGCATTTGGCCTCAGAGGTGCCTCATGCCGGTTCTCGCGAGAACCAGCCGGTATGCGTTCATGCTCGCCAGAAAGAGCGAGAATGCGGTGATCTGGCCGCCGGCGACCGAAAGGATGACGCCTGCGCCGCGCACGAGCAGAAAGCGCGAGGTGAAAAAGATCGCAGGGTCGTAGACCGCGAATCCCAGGACGGCCGCGACCGGCGTGAAATAGCTGATGTCGCGTGCCAGCACCCCGACCGACCAGTTTCGCCGCTCATGCATGTGCGAAATCCGGGCCGTCAGCCAAAAGACCGTTCCTCCCAGCAGGGTTCCCGGGATTAGCGCGGCCGAAATCAGCGCCGAGCTTCGAGTCAAACGTGAGGCAATCAATGCCGCAATGTAGGCGCCGAGCAATGAACCGATTTCGCCGAGAATGATCTCCTTGTTGAATTTCCAGGCCGTGGGCACGCTTCGGGGCGAATGCTCCGGTGACATATTGAGTTCATTCGAGCCGTGGTGGGACCGATGGTCAATGCAGAGACACCTCCGCCCTCCAAAAGAGGACTGAAACCTTGTCGTGGGCTCGGTCGCCGTAATTCTCGAGTCCATCCCGACAGATTATCAGACGCTCGCGGTCATGTCACCCTGCGGAAGTTGCACGCATGCGTTGCCCAAATTTAACAAAGGTTAGCCCCAGTTCCTCGAAGGTTGCCCGCACCTTTTTCGGCGGCGGTCAATGTCTTCTGCCGCGCAGGGCGCCCAGAAACTTGTGTCGGGCGAGCACGCGCAGGGATATACATTAGCCGCGGCGCCGCTCGCAGCAGGCTGCTTTTCTCAGAGGAGATCGTTACGGTCGGCAGGCTCACGGGCATGCCGTCTCTTTCATGATTTTGACAATCGTGTCCTCCACTTCCTGCGCCACCCTTTGCAGTTGCGGCGTGTTGAACATCGCCAGAAGAGTGGTTGGCTTCAAAGTAGCCAGAATGGTTTTGCCGCCCTCCTCGTAAATGGAGATCCGGCATGGCAGCGCGGTGGAGACGCTCATGTTTTCATCGAGCACCTTCTTCGCTTGTTGCGGCTGACAGACCTCGAAGATCAGGCATTCACGGGCGAACTCGACGCCCTTCTTCGCCATGGTCTCTTTGAGATTGTGAACTTGCATAACGCCAAAGTGATTGGCCTGAACGGCGGCTTGCAGGGCAGCCGCAGCTCCGCTCACGGATTTTTCAGTAGATATTTTGATCAGCATAGGTTTGCTTCCTGGATGAAGGGTTCACCGCGCAGCAGCGCCGAGCACTCACTGAGTTATTTTTTTGACAGTTTGCTGATAACTACGACCAGCAGGACTCCGACCAGGATGCCGACCACGACCCCTGACCCACATTCCTCCGCCCGCCCATCCACCCATCCATCCGTTAGTATGATTCATCATGAAGACCCTTTCGTTACGCCTTGACCAGCCCACCACTGGACAATCCAGACCGTGAGCGCAGGCGATAGTTTCATTTGAAATTGCCGCCACGGCGCTCCGACATTGGGCGGGCGTTGAAATGAGTGGAACCTCATTTGCCGGGAGAGAAGCTCATTTTCTTCGTATCCGTTCGTTCAACGGAACATCGGCGCGCACGGTCGTACCTTTGCCAGGCGCAGATTTCAGTCGATCGTTTCCTGTCGCCTTGCCCGCGACTTCCTTGACGGTACCTGCAATGTTTTTGGCGGTGCCTTCTACTTTGTCGTTAGCGCTTGATTTCATATTTTTGATCTTCTCTTGAGCATAACAAGTGTCGTCGAAGCAGAGACCGCGCGGTCTGTGTTGCCTGCCAGAAGAGGCCCGGCCTAGGACTGCCTCGTTGCTTCTTACCGTGGAAATATAGGCGAAAGCAGGAACGGGCCCTATAGGGTGTTACCCGGCCACCACTGGCGGCCGATGCCGCTTATCACCACTTTCAGCGGCGCGGCCGCGTCGCAGTCGTCGTTCGCGTGCGACCGCAACTTCTGGCCCGTCTGACGGTCGAACAATCGGCCTGGGTGCTGGGTTGCCAGCCTCATGATGCGCCGATTCTGATCACGGGCCGGCTGCTCAAGCCGTCCCCGAATTACACGCGATCAACTTCCATGCCCACTCCACTCGTGGCCGTTACCATCGCAAAGGCGGCGATATTCGATTTCGGGAACGAGTCTCGAAGCTTGCCAATCGTGGCCACGAAACTCGTTTCCCGAGGTAGGTGACAATCCTTGGCCTCCCATCACCATCGATTTGGTCGCAGTCAAGTCCTATGGCGCGCTTCCCACCAGGCGTTACGATGAGTCGGCGACCATGATCATAGCCCACTAGCCTGCCTCCTAAATCCAAATTCTCACCAAGCCTCCACGCTAAATCTCCTACCAGCTATGCCTTCTCGCCCACATCCTTACCAAATTATTCATAGATTGGTTATCGATCCTTCGGGCGTGAATTTGGGAACCTCGGCTTTTAGGCGGAAGGTCAGCCATTGATGGCTAACCATTAAAAAAGCCGCGCAATGCATGCAGCCGCTGCTTTGGTTCTCTAGTTCGGCTCATCGATTTTTTGGGATGCCAGCCGATCAAAGATGAAGGAGTGTGCTTCGTCAGCCAATTTTGCGACCAACAATAGGTCGTCGCGACCGAAACTGTCGCTATTGTGAAAGTTTTGGTCGCTGTCTACGTAGCTGCGAGAGAAGGTTACGTTGTAAAACGGACGGTCGTTGACCTTGTTCTCCCAGATGGCCGCAGCGATGCGGCCCATGCGAAGGGTGGTCACCGGGCGTTGCCCCGGAACTGACTGAGTTTGGGGTTCCGGGTGAGAATTCGATTTCGAGTTCATGGTGCTATTTGTGATTTTAGCGTGTCTGCTGGGCAACGGATTGCGGTTATCCGATGATCCGAGCCAACACGCATGTTGAGGATTCCTTACCGAGTGTACCATATATACGGATACACAAGTAATTGTTTATCCACATAGTCACTTCGATCACTCCCTGCTAGGCAGCATGGCTGATTTTGATAGCCTAAGTCCCAGCATCGTCAGGGATTCATCGCGGCGACGGGCATGAAAACGCAGGGTGGGGTGCCCCAGGAGACTTCTCCGGCTGTCTTCGATGATTGCGGAGTTTCTTAGCATGGGACTTCGAGGCCTGCGCTCGGATGATCGGTGGTGATCTTTCGAACCCCGTGGGCTACGTTAAGACGAAGAACGCGCTATTGGTGCTTGTCAGGAATCAGCTTACCCGGCGTGTCCGCTAAATCGAGGCAATCTCACGCCGCGTTTTTCAGTCAATGACCTCAACGGCCGGTTAATTACACTACAAGAGCGACGGCAGTTGGGTTGTGGTTTGGAGTTTTCTGAGGATTGATCTGACGCTGATTGGCGGCGCGGCGCCGGAGGCGCTGAGCGCGTTGCTGGCTGAGACGGCGGGCGACTATTTTTC
>OCTA010001363.1_pt1 | contig 22480 bp, 16 predicted proteins | sample 1538991 | NCBI WGS metagenome assembly OCTA01 (sample SAMEA3539302, study PRJEB22396) | soil metagenome | biome: tundra; feature: field; material: soil | place: USA | collected 2010-05 | depth 0.15 m | reverse complement strand
TCGGGTTCGCTCGAAAAGGCCAGATCGAGGAAGCTGACAAGGAATCCGAGACGCTCCGCCAAATTGAGGGTCGCCTTCGGGTGTCAGGAAATAACTACTGGGCAACCCAAGTCAACATCATGCAGCGCGAAGTCGCGGCTTGGTCTGCCCAGGCTAAAAACAAACCCGATCAAGCCGCTACCATTCTTCGCAACGCGGCCGATGACGAAGATGGAATTGAGAAATTGCCGGTAACCCCCGGGCCGATCATCCCCGCCCGTGAACAGTTAGGAGAGTTATTCCTCGAGCAGGGCGATCGCGCTTCCGCATACACGGCATTTGAGACGGCACTCGTGAATGCGCCGGGGCGTCGAGGATCATTGCGAGGAGCGGCTCAGGCCGCACACTCCCATTGATTGCGTGATCGCTCCTCGTTGTAGCCAGGTAAGCTTGCGGTTCGGGTTCCTGTAAGATAACCGCCAAACCGGAAGTTACCTCTTCACTAGGAGTGTGTCGGAAATAAGGAAATCGGAAACAGTAAGCCATTTAGAATCAGCTCGTTACGCAATTGCGTAGAATTTGTAAATCATTGATTCTAAAGGGCGGGAATTCTATTTCCGACACACTCCTAGCAATTTTCAATCCCATTCTGCCCGGATGATACTTCGCATACCATCACTGCAACGAACAGCAAACGCCCAAGGCGAAAGAATAGGTGCAACCGGTAATCGCCCTCGCTGCGAATTCAAAACCATCTACAAACCGCCTACCAGGTCAGCGTCACCGTGATCGTCTTCCAGCCGTCTCCCTCCGGGAAGCGCACGTGCATCAGGGTAGAATCACTCGCTGCCGTCTTCGATTTCGCATCGGGCGCACTCTTGAGCTCAGCCCCTTGTGCATTTAGCTTGAGGTTATGCCCATTCACGACCAGCGGAATCTGCGCCTCGCTATTCGCCAGGCCTTCAAGGGTAAGCGTCAGTTGCCGCTGCGCGTATTCCTGTCTCAACACACGCATCGATTGTGTGCGGTCGCCCGGGAGCGGCGCTCTGAAAAACTCTCCCACCTCGACAGCATGTTCCGCGATCGCAAGCTTCCCGTCCTTGAGCGTCCTGGCCCCTGGTTCAGTGCTCAGCAGCTTGATGACGGGTGATTTGACCCCGTCTTGCCCGGTGCTTTCTACGGATACTGTGACCTCACCCATGGCTTGAGAGAAATTCAGGTCCACCGAATCCTCGCCAACATGAAGGTGCTTGATCTGCGCATGATCCCAATCCGCAGGCAGGTGAGGATCGACCGTGATCGTCTTTGCCTGTGCATCTACATCGATACCAAAGAGACCACGCAACGTCGGCGTGACCACCATGGCCGACGACCAGAGCTGGTGGCTCGTGCTGCGTCCGAAGGGCACAAAGAAGTCGCCTGAGAGCAGCTCCGTGTCCGCGCCCAGGTCCTGCGCCCGCGTCAGGTTGGCATTCTCCATCAGCATCTGGTAGCCGGCCAGCGGTTGGCCGCCGCGATACTCCGCCAAGGCGGCCCAACCCGTGAAAAGCGGCCACACCGATCCCTGGTGATAGCTCATGCCGTCATAGATCTTCTCGGTGTTCGCCACATCGCGCAGCCCCCAATCCGTGTTCAGCGTATGCCTCGCGAACTGGATCAAGCATTCTGCCGAATGACCGAGCCCGGCATCGGCGCCTTGGATATCCTTGCTGCTCCACCACGCCACGGCAGGATAGACCGTCGATGTGCGATCGAGAGATCCATCCGCACTTCGGCTGAAAGCGTAACAAGTCTTATCCCGGTCGTAGAACTGGGAATCGATAGCCTTGGCAATCGTCTCCGCCCGTTGCCGTGCCGCCGCTGACTTTTCTTTGTCCTGAAACAGCGACTCCAATTCGGCCACTGCCCCCGACGCCTGCTGATCCAGCAGCGCCAGGTAGACCTCCTGACGCGGCATACCGCCCGGCCAACTCTCCACCCAGCCCGTGCCTTGCGTGTTGTCGTAGATGCCATTGCCGCCTTTGTCTGCGCCAAGCGCGTGGCTGGTTTCAAAGGCCCATGCCTTCTCCACAGCATCCCGGTGCGCCGTCAGAAAACCCACGTCTCCGCTTGCCTTCACATAGTCCGCCATGGCCAGCAGAAACAGCGGCGTTGCGTCTGCAGCCGCATACATATACGGAAAGGCCTTCCAATCAATGTCCGCCGCCGTCTGGGAGTATTCGTGCATGATCTTGCCGTCTTCCCGCTGACGATGGACCAGAAATTCCAGCTCCGACCTGGTCAGTCCAAAATCCCCATAACCGTTGACGGCGAACAGCGTGTAGAGCGCGTCTCGCCCAAAAAACCAGCCAAATCCCGGCCGCGCCGAGTCCCCTGAGGAGTAATAGCCAGCCACCAGCGCTGTTTCTCCTGTCCCTTGCGCCTTCGTGCGCAACTGTTCAATCGAGACCACGGCCCATTGAAACGCCTCGTCGAGGCCTTGGTTTGGCGTCTCAATCAAGGTGGAATCATCCAGCAGCTTTCTGAAACTGGCGGAGTGTGTCTTGTAGGTGGCTCCAATGCTGTCGTTCAGCTTTGCCAGCGCCGTCCCGAGGGCCAGGTTCGTCGCCGATGCGGCATCTGTCCCAACCGCCATCAGCAGCGGAAACAGCCGTCCCTGATCCCGCACCGGATCGATATGCAGTTTTAATTCAGCAGGATAAACATGCGGCCGCTCCTGATATGGAGCCAGGATCCCCGGCTTCGCGCCAGGAATCGTGATCGCACCTGCTAGATCGGGGTAGTCGGAGTGCAAGACGTAATAGCCACCCCTCTCCGGAGCCCACTCCACCCCCGGCACCCCTTCATTCCGTTCCGGCCACATCCATTGCAATTCCGGCGTGAAGCGGAAGGTGAAGTCCGTCGGGTGAAGGCAGTCGAATTGGAACAGCACCACCGGGCCGGTTCCTGCAGGCCCTTCCGCAGGCGAAAACATGATCTGTCGTACCGTGAACCCGAGATGAGAGTAGGTAATCACGGTGCGGTCTGGCCGCACTTCGATCTCCGACGCCTGCTGGTTCACGTCCACCGGCACGCTGTATCCCTCGATTTCGGCCTCAATTGTCAGATTCGACAAGAGTTTGACGGGAAGGATCCACGACTCGAAGGCTCCGTCCTGCTGCCCGAGCAGCACTCCTCGCTCCCCGGCAACAGTGAAAGGCTTTTGCGCCTCAACATGCGCCTGGATGGCCGCGCCCCCGTAGCTAAAATCGATCAGCGATACGGAAGTCAGCGCTGGCTGAGTCGTCTGAGAATGGATTGCGGAAAATGAAGCAAACAGCATGGTTATCGCCACGCCGAAAGACAAACTGAATCTGCGCATTGGACTGTCCTTTGAAATGCAGCACAAACCCAACAGTCTAGACCATGCAGCGAGCGACAGCGAGTAACTTCACCGCTCGAAATGTGAGTCCTCAAACGCTTGCATTAAGCGAACAGCCAAATCCTCTGGATATGGATTTCCATATGGGCAGATGAAAGATGGAATATTTGGGTCAATTTTGCAAAGACGAATTCGCGTTGGAAAGGTTTACGGTAGATCTTATTTTATCCCTAAGTAACTAGCTTTAAACGATCAAGCGACGTGATATTCAATCTAACTTCAAGTTTGGCGGGCGGATTGCACTAAAGTGTTACAAGCCTGACTCCCCAAAAGCGGCTTCTTTGGGACTGCCTGCACGATCCTATTGCAGTTCATCACTCTACGTTGTGCCCTCATGTAAGGAGAAATCCATGCAAGCGCCTAGTCTTCAGCCTCACCGATCGCTATTCATTTCAACGTTTCGGGATATATTAGGGTTGATCCCTTCGAAAGCCGTGGCTGCCGTATTCTGCCTGCTGGCTGCCACTCTGATGCTCATTGGTTCTTCTGTAGCTCTGGGACAGGCAACCAGCGGCGACATTGTAGGTACCGTGACCGACCATAGCGGCGCCGTTATTCCGGACGCCACGGTCACCGCGACAAACGTCGAGACCGGCGTGAGTGCGTCGGTAAAAACCAGCAAGGTAGGCGAATTCCACATGCCCAACCTTCTGGCTGGAAACTATAACGTTACCGGCAGCGCCAGCGGGTTTGCGTCGTTCACTCTGAAGGACTTCGCGGTTGAGCTGAACAAGACGGGTACGGCCAAGATCGTCCTTGGCGTCGAGGGTGCCTCGACCAAGGTTGAAGTATCAGCAGAAGCTTCCTCCGTCATCGATACGACGACCACGCAGCTGGAATCCTCGTTTGAATCTGAGGAACTGAAGACACTGCCCATCGCCTCTTCGGCAAACGGTGTTTTGAACCTGACACTGCTCATTCCCGGTGTTGCTTCCGGTGGCGCGCTCGGCGTCGGAACCGGCCCCTCGGTCGGCGGTCTTCGCCCTGAGGACAACAACTACACCGTTGAAGGTATCGATAACAACAATAAGGGTGTGACTGGTCCGCTGGTCTACGTGCCAAACGAAGCGGTCGGCGAATTCACCACCATCACTAACCAGTTCTCTCCAGAATTCGGCCACTCCGCCGGCGGTCAGTTCAACATGTCGGTTCGCGGCGGCACCAACAAGATCCACGGCGAAGCCTACGAGTTCTTCCAGAACCGCGACCTGAACGCTGAGAATGCGATCCAGGGCGGCAAGATTCCCAACCCGCGCTATGACAACAATCGCTACGGCGGCCAAGTCGGCGGACCCATCAAGAAGGACAAGCTCTTCTACTTTGCAAACTTTGAACGCCAGTCGATCGGTCAGAGCGGACAGTACTACCTCTGCACCCCGACGGCTGCCGGCATGACCGCATTGGCGGCCGTTCCGAATGTCGACGCTACTAACCTTGGAATTTTCACCAAGTACACGCCTACATCACCTTCTCAGGTGGACGCTTCCGTGGACAACGCCTGCTTTAATCAATCCACAGGTGGTCAGTTCCTCACTGTGTATAGCGACACCGCTTTGAACTCCAACGGCACGAGCTATAGCTCGACCCCGGTTTACGGGTCTGCCGGTGCTGTCAACATCCCCCTGGGTAACTTGCAGGTGAATGCTCCAAACTTCAACAACACCGATGCGCTCACCACCAGCACCGATTGGACGGTTTCAGACAAGGACAGCTTCCGCGGACGGTATGTGTACGACAAGTACACGGGTATCGACACCTTCGCTCCACTCCCGGCGTTCTTCCAGCCTGTCCCCGACCGCTTCCACCTGATCGCGTTGAGCGAATTCCACAACTTCACGCCGAACTTGAATAACGAAGCGCGTGTAGGCTTCAATCGCTATTCCAATGCCACGCTGGCCGGGAACTATACTTTCCCCGGGCTCGATTCGTTCCCCAACCTGGTCGAGAACGACATGGCTTTCCTCCAGATCGGGCCGGACAGCAATGCTCCGCAGACCGCCGTTCAGAATCTCTATCAGCTGACTGAGAACATTAGTTGGATCAAGGGCAAGCACAGCTTTAAGTTTGGTTTTGACGGCCGTAAATTCATCGCTCCTCAGACCTTTACTCAGCGCGTTCGCGGTGACTACGAGTACGACTACCTGACCGAGTATCTGCACGATCTGGCGCCCACCTCTTTCGGTGAACGCTCGACAGGAAATTTCATTTATTACGGCGACCAGACTTCGTTCTACGGATACGCGAACGACACCTGGCGCGCGACAGAAAAGCTGAGCGTCAACTTCGGCTTGCGTTACGAATTCACCGCGGTTCCCGTTGGAGAGCGCGCTCAGGATCTGAATATCGCAGCGAGCGTACCGGGACTGGTGACGTTCTCTTCACCACAGCCGCAAAAGCACAACTTTCTGCCCCGCGTCGGCTTCAACTACGCCTTCAATCCTGAAACTTCAATCCGAGCTGGCTTCGGCATGGCGCAGGATATTCTCGACGACAACCTGGGTCTCCTCTCGTTCCCGCCCCAGTACTCCTCGACTAACGATGTCGGCACCGGAGCGAACCCGAACCCCGGCGATCCTAACTTCCTCGCCAACGGTGGTTTGCCTCACGGAAACGGAACTCTCGCCACCTTTTCATCCGTCGCAGATCAGCGTGCAGCTACCTCGGCATGGCTTCCCACGCTGCAAAAGCTCCCTTATGCCGAGAACTGGACGCTGGGTGTGCAGCATGTCTTTGCCCGGGACTATACCGTTGAAGTTCGTTATGTAGGCACACGTGGCATCCACCTACCAACCCAAATCCAGGCGAACGTTCAGGCCAGGGTCAACGCTGCCAATCAACTTCAGACTTATCTCGCCGCTCCTTCAGCAGCGTCGCTGACTGGTTTGACGAATACCCTCGCAGCCATCAAAGCCGGTTCCAACATTCTTCCGGCATGGGCGGCGGCAGGATTCACTGGCAAGATCACCTCTTACCAGCCCCAGTCTGAGTCGAACTACAACGGTCTGGATGCCAGCCTCAATCGCCAGTTCAAGGATGGCCTGCTCCTGGGCTTCTCCTATACCTACAGCAAGGCGATGGACGATGCCACAGCTGCAACATTCTCGACCGTGCTTACGCCGCGTCGCCCGCAAGATTCGCAGAATCTGACCAAAGACTACAGCCGTTCAGCTCTTGATCACACTCACCGACTCACTTTGACTGCTGTCTACGACCTGCCCTTCTTCAAGCGGTCGAGCTGGTTATTGAAGAACACGATCGGCAACTGGGAGATCGCCCCCATCTACACCTACGAGTCGCCCGAGTACTACACCGTACTTTCCGGCCTCAACTCCAACCTGAATGGCGATTCGAGCGCCATCGACCGTACGATCTTCAATCCCAAGGGTGCCAAGCACACGGGGTCCACCGTGACTGCATTTGCCAACCCGAACCTGGCAGGCAATTGCGCTGCAGGTACAACCGCTACGGATCCGAACGGTACGGTGATTTGCAATGCTGACCTGGTGGCATATGCTGCCGACACTCCAAACGCGGAATACATCACCGCTGGATCCGGCACGCTGCCCACCGCCAGCCGCAACACTGAAGCCATCCGCCCCATCGACAATGTTGATGCGACGGCCATCAAGCGCTTCAACTTTGGTGAAGCACGCTCGTTGGAATTCCAGGCACAGGCCTACAACATCATGAATCATGCACAATACCTGCCTGGTTCCATCGACAACGTCGCCAACACCGGTTTCACTTTAACTACCTCGTTCCAAACCGCCGGCAACGCCTCATTCGATCAGCCCGGCAAGTTCTTCAAGGCCAATGCACGCACCATGCAGCTGGCTCTGAAGTTCAGCTTCTAAGAGAGAACCACATCGCTCTACGTCGCTCAGAGTTGAAGTTCGACTCTGAGCGATGAGAAGCAAAACATAAAAGGCGCCCTGCTCACTGGGCGCCTTTTAACGTTTTATCGCGATCAAAACCGATCCTTCACAACATCAGCTCTTCATGAAATCCAGCGCGCGCACCAGATAGTTCTTCAGATCCCGGCGATGTACCACGGCATCCAGAAATCCCTTATCCAACAAGAACTCTGAGCGCTGAAAACCCTCCGGCAACTTCTGACGAATTGTCTGCTCGATCACGCGTGGGCCTGCGAATCCGATCAGTGCTCCGGGCTCCGCAATATTGAGGTCACCCAGCATCGCAAAGCTTGCGGTCACGCCACCTGTGGTAGGGTCAGTGAGCACACAGATGTACGGCACTTTCGCATCGTCAAGCTGCGCCAGCGTGGTCGAGATCTTTGCCATCTGCATCAGGCTGACTACGCCTTCCATCATGCGTGCACCACCCGAGGCAGCGACCACGATCAGCGGCTTGCGGTCGTTGCGTGCGCGATCGGCGGCGCGCGCGATTGTCTCGCCCACGACGGCACCAATCGACCCGCCGATGAAGCTGTATTCCATTGCGCTCAGCACCACCCCGTGATGTCCCATTTGGCCGACGGCGTTGAGGATCGCATCATCGAGCCCCGTTTCATCCTGAGCTTTCTTAAGCCGCGCCTTGTAGGGTTTTACGTCGACAAAAGTCAATGGATCAGTTGAGCGCAGACCCCCATCGACCAGCTCATAGCCTGGTTCGAGCAACAGCTCAATGCGCTGCCGGGCTCCCATTTTGAAGTGGTGCTGGCACTTGGGACAAACATTCAGGTTTGCCTCCAAATCCTGCTTGTAAATAGGCTGCCTACAGCCTAAACACTTGACCCACAAACCTTCGGTCCGCACGCGTCGTTCGGCTGCGTCTGGTTCAGAACCGTTGGTTGCGGATTCGTAATCGCCGTTCTCTCGTTTAAACCAGGACATCCAGACTCTCTCTCAAAACCTGAAAATGCATCTTAGACCAGCGTTGCCGCAGGAAAGAATCGACCGACTTTCACCCTTCAATATTCTATTCCGCGCTGGGCGAGGATGCCCTTTTGATAGGCGTGTTTCACTTCGCGCATCTCGGTAACAGTATCTGCCAGCTCCACCAGCAGAGGGTGAGCATTCCGCCCAGTCAGGATCACGTGAACCATTTCCGGCCGGGTGCGCAACGTCTCCGCCACAACAGCTGGATCCAGCATTCCATACCCGATCGCGTAATTGATCTCGTCCAGGATGACCATGTCCCAATCACCGGATTGGATTGCCGCCCGCGCCTCATCCCAGGCCGTCTCCACCAGGCGGACATCCTCAGGATCCGTTTCCGCACCGCCTACCTTCACAAACCCGCGTCCCATTTGCTTCAGAACAAAGTTTCCCCCGAAAGCCTGGGTTGCATCCAGCTCCCCATAGTGCCACGACCCTTTCAGGAACTGAAGCATTAGCACCCTCATTCCGTTGCCGACGGCGCGTAAGGCTGTCCCCATCGCCGCGGTTGTCTTGCCCTTGCCCGGGCCCGTGTTGATGAGAAGCAGTCCTCGGCGGGATTCAGTCATTTTAATTTCCAGTTCTTGGCGGCCAGGTCTCGTTTGGCGGCTGGGCGTTTCGGGGAGTCAAAACTTAAGCGTGAGCCCCGCATTTTGAAGGGGCAAAGGTATCAGTGGCCACTGTGGTACGGGTGCCCAGCCAAGATTGTACATGCCCTGTAAAGCTGCTCTGCCATCACCAATCTGGCCAAAGCATGCGCCATCGTGAACGTTCCGAGCGACAAGAGCAGTCGCGCTCGACGCCGTGCCGTTTCTGACCACCCGTCAGCGGCTCCGATCGCAAATATGATTTGCTGCGCGCCCTCATCCCGTCGCTCTCCCAGCCAAACCGCAAAAACCTCAGAGGACATCTGTTTGCCTCGGCTGTCCAGAAGCACTGCGATCGCCGGAGTCCGTCCATGACGCTTATCAAGCCATTCCCAAAGGGCCGCTTCACTCTTGAACGCCTCCGTATCGCAACGAACAAAGCCTGCCGTTCGTTGAAGATACATCTGAGTCATCGCCTCGCAAGGGTCACCCTTAGCGAGCCGAGTTCCGACGTGGGCGAGAGTAATCTGCATCCACGCAGAGCATATCGTATTCGCTAGTCAAGGCTAACGGGTTCGACACTCTTAAGCGTGAAGGTCTCGTCCTCGAAGTGGGCCACTTGCCCACGGTCAATCTCTCCCTCAGCATGGGTGCCGTGAACACGGTCGTCGAAGTGACCACGGAAGCTCCGATGATCGACGAGACGACGACCACTACCCTGACCAACATTCCTGAGGAAGTTCTGAAGGATGTTCCGCACGGCACATCATTCCAGTCGGTCATTCAGTTTGCCCCCGCGGCGCGCAATGAGCCTCTCGAAGGCAGCAGCATGCTCAGCAACGGCAGCGGCGCAACCTCGCCCGGCAACGGAAGTAACGGCGGATCAGTCGGCTATTCCATCGGCGGCGGCGCCGATTCTGAGAATTCCTACCTGGTAGAAGGCCAGGAGACGGCCAACATTATCGGCGGTTACTCACACACCAACGTTCCCATGGACTTCATTCAGGAAGTACAGATGAAGACCTCCGGCCTTGAGGCCGAATACGGCGGCGCCCTGGGCGGCGTGGTCAACGTCATCATGGAGAAGGGCACCAATCACTGGCACGGCTCTGTGTTCTCCTCGTTTCAGAACGAAGCGATGAATGGATCGCCGACGGCTACATCGCGTTACGATCCCAGTTCAAGCGGAATTGCAACGAGTTGGGGTGCGGTCGATCCAACCTACCAAAACTATCAGCCGATTCGACCCAAGACGAGCGATGTTTTCCCCGGTCTGACCCTCGGGGGACCACTTCTTGATTTGTTTCCGAAGATCATTGCCGATCCCCTCTCGCATCGTCTCAGAGATCGTCTGTTCCTTTTCATGGCGTTCAACCCGGAATTCAACGCATACGAAGAGTTTCTGAATTACGGACCGAATGGTGGAGTGATTCCATTCAGTCAGAACACACACACGATGTACAGCAATGCGCGCCTCGACGCTGAAGTCACGCAGCGCATTCGCGTATTCGGTTCCTGGCTGTCCCAGGGACAGCGTGAATACGGTGAGTCGTTGCCCACTTCCGACTCGGTGCAGGGCTACTTCAACACCGTGACCGGATGCTCGGGAACGGGCGCCAGCCTGACCTGCACGGGCCAGTTTGTCGCTCCTTCGACGTACGCGCACACCCTCGGCTATTCGGCTCCTAACACCACCCTGAACACCGGTGCGGATATCACCATCTCCAACAGCCTGGTTTCCACCACGCGCTTCGGCTACTACTTCGAGAACTACTCTAGCGTACCCTGCACCGGCGACACGCCCTTGCTTGACCTGTTCCAGCCCGGTTTGGGGAAGAAAGTCAACAAACCGAACAAGAACATCGGTCCCATGGTCGGCCTTACCTACAGCCCTGGCGCAAACGGCAAGACCGTGCTTCGCGGTGGATTCGGCGTCTATTACGACAGCAACATCTGGAACAACATTCTGTTTGATCGCGAGAACCGCCTGCAAAAGGGTCTCTTCAATCAGTACACCTTGATCCACTGCACCACCTCACCTTCCCTTGCCTTCCCAGGCGGAACAGTCGTCAACTCCGTCGACGGTGTGCCCTTAACCTCGGTCTGCTCCGAACCACTCTCCCAGTCAGCTCCCTACGTTGTTGACCTGCAGAAGCAATATCAGGCCGCCGTAGCCGCCGCAGGTCCCTCGGCCAACCCTGCGTTCGTAGGCGAAACCCTCAGCATCCCGAGCTCTTTCTATGCGCCTAACTACGTGTCTCCCTACTCGTTGCAATTTAACGGCGGCATACAGCGTGAGCTTAGAACCGGCACGGTGCTCTCGGTGGACTATGTGCACAGTGCCACCTTGAAGATTCAGCAAACCATCGACGTCAACCATGTCGGCGCGGCTCGCTACTTGAACACGACTGCCGCCCAGAACGCAATCGCAGCCACATTGGCAGGTTGTGGAGTCGCTTCGATCCAAGATGCCATTGCGGCCTGCCCTGGCTTGGAAACGCAATCGGACGGCACCGTTCTAGGCGCAACGATCGACGATTTCATGTCAAACGGCCTGGATTCCGGCAACAACTTTTTGTCCGGCAATTCCGCTCTCTACGGCGGTGGCACAACCGCCACAGGAGCTGCTTTCGGCGGCGCGAACCCCAACCTTGGTGTGGGTCTCTTCAACTTTCCGAGCGGCCGTGCAGGTTATGACGCCTTGCAGGTCAACCTTCGCCAGCAGAGCAATCACCCATTGCCCGGAATTGCGCACTCGAACTTCGAAGCGTCCTACGCGCTGTCGCGGATCACAACCACATCGAGAGGCGGATCGAACGCATTCTTCACCAACTCTCCATGGGATTACGACGACGCGACGCGATGCATGGGTCCCGCCAACCTGGATACGCTACACTCGCTCTCCTTCGGTGGAGCATTCCAAATCCAGCATGGGCCGGAAATTGGCTTAATCGCCCACTTCCGTTCGTCCAATCCTTCTGATCTGACACTCGATAATACTTTCGAAAACAACATTTTCCAGACGGATGTCGACGGTGACGGACAGACCGGCGATCTGCTTCCCGGTACCAACCCCGGCAGCTATGAGCGCACTATCAAGCCGGGCGATCTGAAGAAGGCAATCACTAACTACAACGCGGCGTATGCAGGTCAGCTGACGCCCGCTGGTCAGGCCCTGGTCAGCTCGGGTCTCTTCACCTCTCAGCAGTTGACGCAACTCAATGCTGTGCAACAGCCGATCTACAACAATTCGACGCACATCTTTGCCAATCCCGCATACCAGTCGCTCGACGCGAGCTTCTCTTATCCCATCAAGTTGAAGTTCATTTCTGAAACTGCGAACCTGCAGCCGAAGATCGCCATCTATAACGTTGCGAACTACGCCAACTGGACCGGAGCTACTGGAACACTCATCAACACCACCAATGCTGGAACCGATGGCAGCGGAGCGTTGAGTTATGTGAACGGTACCAATGGTTTCGACCTGAAGAGCCAGAACCGCGTACAGCGCGGAACGGGAACCTTCGACCAAGGCGGACCTCGTTCGATGGAATTCCAAATGTGGTTCAACTTCTAACGTTCGTCACAACCGAGTAAGACAAAGGGCGCCCGTCAATCGAGGGCGCCCTTCTCATTTGGCTCGAATATCGAATTTTGCGCTGCGGTACGAGGGTCTGAGATTTGCTAGTGCCCTTACGGTTCTCTGGCGCCTCAGCCTTTAGCAGCCGGCTTCTTCTTCGCAGCCTTCTTTGCCGGCGCTTTCTTGGCGACCCCAGTCTTAGTCGCAGCCTTCTTCGTTGCCTTCTTTGGTTTCGCCTCAGCCTTGGTTGCGGGCAAACGCGTCGATGCAGCTCCTGCCTCGTCCTTCTCCGCTGCGTGACGGCGCGCAGAACGCGTCTTCTCGGCCAGAGCTGCTTTCAATTCCGCGTCGAATTCAGCGGGAGTCAATGGCCTCGCCGATTTGCGCAGCCGCTCGATGTCGTAGAACGCGCGACGCTCCGCCAGAAACACGTGGGCCACGAAGTCTACGTAATCCAGCAGGATCCACTCCCCCTGGCGCCGACCCTCCACCGAGTTCGCATACACGCCAAAATCGCGCTTGAGCCGAAACTCGATTTCATCGGCAATGGCGATAGCCTGCCGGTCATTGGTGGCGGAAGTTACCAGAAAGAAATCGGAAAGTCCCGCATCGATAGGATCTAACTCCAGAATGCGAGTGTCTTCGCCTTTCTTGTCTTCGCAGGCGGCAGCGGCGGCCTGAACAAGAATGCGGGTTTGCTGCAGGGTTTCAGTTGTTGGCATGCGGTGCGTTTCATTCTCCGTGCTCCATCGTAGACGGTTCTAACAGCCACCGGCAACCTATGCGCTATTGATAGAGGTTACGAGCGCGAATGTAGTCTGCTACCGCCGCAGGAAGCACGTCCAAAGCGGAGGCCCCGGCAGTTGAACGCACCTGCTGCCGAATCGCGGACGCACTGATCTCCACCTGCAATCCCGGCAAAAGGTAGAAAGGCGTCGTCTCCTGCGCCCTATTGCGCAAGCGGTATGAACGTATCTCGCGTTCCGGATCGGCCTCTCTATCCTTCCCAAAAGTGTCCTCAGCACGCTCCTCCTCGACCGTCAGGCCTTCTGGCAGCGCGGCCGTGAGGTCATCCAGGCGCTGTCCGGGTCGTGAAGCCACGATCAGCGGCGCCACAAAGGGAATTTCCGCTCCACTGCGCCAATGACGCAGACCCAAGAAGGAATCCGCACCCAAAAGGCAAAACAGCGTGCTCTCTTCCGGCATTCCATTGCGCAGTTTCCGCAGGGTCTCCAGAGTGTAGTTCGGCATGCCAGCGGCCTGTGGCGCATCCGCCAGGGAGATTTCGAATCTCGGCTCGCCTGCAATTGCCAGCTCCGTCATCGCCACGCGGTCATCGAAAGCTGCCGTCGAACCGTTCGGCTTCAGTGGTTGCGCGCCCACGGGGGCGAACAATACCCTGTCCAGCCGCAGCGCGTCGCGAGCTGCCCTTGCAACTGCCAAATGGCCAAGGTGAGGCGGATCAAAGCTCCCTCCAAAGAAACCCACGCGCCTGCCTGTGCTCAAACCCTCGCCCATCCGCTTATCGTATCGTGCGCAAGCTTGGGTCGAATGGGATTGCCCTGCATCAGACTGATAGCGATGCGCGATCCCGAATCGGCTTTTGCGCGTTAAACTTAAGACAGACAATGTTCAGAAAAGCGTACGCGCGATGGATGTACAGGTGGGAAACGCGCCTCACTACTCGAGATGAAAATCGGATCGTGCGCCCGCTCGAATGGGGCTTCGACTGGATCGAGCCCTTTCTCAGGGAACATGGTTTCAGCGCTGCCATTCCCCATCCCGACGTCGTTCGGGATCCAGTTGCAGCAGAAGCCGCGATGACCCGCATCAACGAGCTCCTCATCCGCAACAGCAGCACCTTTTTTGGCTACCAGCGGCCTACCGATTTCCGCATCGAAGAGCGCTACCCGCAGTTGTTCCCTACCAACGTGCGCCCGGAAACCCTTGCTCAGGATGCGGCCTTGCGGCAGCGTGCTGAAGATGGGCGCGTGCCTCGCGCGCAATTCCTGCGCTTCACATCGCCCGAACGCACGGCTTATCCTGAAAACGATCTCGTCAACGCGCGCTGGTTTCCAGCGCCTCCACACAAAGATCCCGCGCGCCCCAAGCAGGCCATCATCGTCCTACCGCAGTGGAACGCCGATGCTTTCAGCCACAATGCCTTGTGCACTGCATTCAATCGCATGGGCATCTCCGCGCTGCGGCTGTCAAAGCCGTATCACGACATTCGTCGTCCCACGGAACTTGAGCGTTCCGACTATGCCGTCAGCTCCAACATTGGTCGCACCCTTTCGGCCTGCCGCCAGGCGGTGGTCGATATTCGCTGCTGCATCGACTGGCTCGAAGAGCAGGGCTATGAACACTTCGGCGTGCTGGGAACCAGTCTCGGCTCCTGCTACGCGTTCCTTGCGAGCGCCCATGATCCACGTATCCGCGTTAATGCCTTCAACCATGCATCCACGTCTTTTGGAGACGTTGTGTGGGCCGGTCAAAGCACGCGTCACATTCGGCAAGCGTTGCAAGAGCCCAACCTCACGCAGGAACGGATACGCGCACTTTGGGCAGCTGCCAGTCCATGCAACTACTACGCCCAGTTCTCCAGCGCTGAAGCCGGCGGACCCAGCAAGAAAGTTCTCGTAGTCTATGCCGACTACGACCTCACCTTTCCTCGCGAGTACTCGGTGCAGGTTATCGAGGCGTTTCGTCGCCACGGCGTCAACTTTGAACCGCGCGTCTTGCCCTGCGGCCACTACACCACCGGCGAAACGCCCTACAAGTTCATCGACGGCTGGTATATGGGCTCGTTTGTTTACCGCGCCTTCAAAGCGCTGCGGCGGGAAAAGACAGAGGGAATATCGGCAACCGTCGTAGCATCTCGTGCTTCTAAAGAAGAATTGATCATCCGGTAGATCATTTCCGACGCAAGTGCCACACCACCACGCGAGCGAATGAATGATCAGTTCACTGCATTCAGATTCAGGTGCAGCAGCTTGACTGGATCAAGGTAAGCGTTCTGCCAGCGCACAGCCCAATGCAGATGGGGTCCCGTCACGCGACCCGTCGCTCCGCTCAAACCGAGGCGATCGCCAGCCTTCACGCGCTGGCCCTCATGCACATCGATGCGGCTGAAGTGCATCGACAGCGTGAACAGCCCAAGCCCATGGTCGATGATGACGCAGTTGCCTTCGAAATAAAGCGGCCGCGCCAGGACCACAATTCCACTATTGCTGGCGCGGACAGGTGTACCCGCTGCAGCGCGAAAGTCCGCACCCTTGTGAATGCTTGCCAGCTTCCCGTTGAACATGCGCCGGGTGCCAAAGCTGTCCGTTGCCTGCGCCGGGACGGGGGCGTGAAAGGTGCCACGCCACAGCGGCTCATGCGCCGTGGATGCAAACGCTTTGGCCTTGAGCTGGCTCTCCGCGTCAATCTCCTTGAGCGCTGCAGGATCGGGCTCCACAAACTTCGGCGCCACGCTTAGCGATCCAGTGCGATAGTGCGCCGGATGAATCTCGATCGTCCGACTTATCTCCTGCGCGGTACCGCGGTTGTTCACTGCAATCTTCAGTGTGGACGGCCCCGTCTGCGATTCAACGTCGATGCCGGCCAAAGCAAACCAGGCGCGCCCGCTGTCTCCGCGAAAGAACTCAAGTTTATGTCCTTGCCAGTCACCGTCGACCGCGTCCGCGTCTTGAGCCAGCACGCGAATCAGCTCAGGCGATCCTGCTTCCACCAGCGCTGGTGTGAGTGTGACGGCTGGCGATTGTGCTCGCGCCACGCCCACAGAAAATCCCAAAAGGAGAAAGCCGGCGACAACAAGGGGAAGACGGAGATTTGCGATATGCATCGTGCTTAGAATAGCGCGAGCAACACGGATGCCTTCACTCGGCCCTCAACGCCGCCCATCGGCTCGATCCGCGACACAGCTACAACAAAACAGATCGTGAAGTCCAGTCGATCGACCGGCATTGAGCGAGACGCAGAACGCTAATAGGACTTGGTCCAGATACCAACCAGCTCGGCGCGTTGTAACCTTTGGGTTCGGCGGGCGATCTCATAGATGTATGGCTTCCCTACTTCGATTGCGCCTGCGCTTTTGCAGGCGGGCATTTCCGATTGCCTTCAGCGCATCACTCATTGCGCTCGCGATCTCGGCGCAATCCGCTTCCTCGGCTCATGGCCTGCCGGTTCTAGTAGAGTTGTTCACGTCCGAAGGCTGTTCGAGCTGTCCTCCCGCCGACGCTCTACTGGCGCGGCTTGACTCCACGCAATTCGTTCAAGGTGCTCAGGCGATTGTGCTCAGTGAACACGTCACCTATTGGGATCATTTAGGCTGGCGCGATCCCTACTCTCTGGAAGCGATGACGCAGCGCCAGGAGCATTACGTTCGAGCTTTTGGTGAGAGCACCGCCTACACCCCGGAGATCGTCGTCGACGGCGCGGTAGGATTCGTGGGCAGCGACGCATCTTCTCTCAAGCGCGCCATCGCGAACGCTATTCATACGGCCAAGTCAGAGCTTTTCATTGAGCAGGCTCAGTGGGTCGGGAATAAAGTCCAATTCATAGTGCGGTCTGCGGCCGCGCCCGGCGAGCACTTGACGGCTTTTCTGGCTGAAGACTCCGTCGAATCGCCTGTGAATCGCGGAGAAAATGCGGGCCATATTTTGCGCCACGTCGCCGTGGTGCGCGCTCTTCAGCAAATCAACGGTAACTTCCTCGACGACAGACCGGTTGAAATCGCCGTTCCCCATGGATTGGCTACCGGCAAAAAGGCTACTCTCCACCTGGTCGTGATCCGGGCTGACTCGAATTCGGGACGCGTCAGCGGTGTGGCTCAACTGAAACTCAATGCGCCTGGTTCTGGCGCGGAATCCGCAGCCGCTCTTCCAGCGCCGCATTAAGAGTCGATGGCTAGTTCACCGTATCCGGGCGTGGATGCGCCGCCTTCCACGCTGCCACCCGCTCCTGTACGGCGGCGAGTTCGTCCGCAGTGATCCGTGTGCCGACATTCTGCCGATTGGCAGCATAGCGCGCCTGGTTCGGGCCTTTGACGGCAGCCGCAAGGTCAAGCCAATAGTAGGCTTCCACATCATTTCGCGGGACACCTTGTCCCAGGGTGTAGAGCATCGCCAGCGTTCCTTGCGCGGCTGCATCGCCCTGGTCGGCTGCTTTGCGATACCAGGCTGCCGCCTGCGCCATGTCGCGGGTTAAGCCGCGGCCATCGCGATAACCGTCAGCCAAATGGATCTCGCCAGGCACGTTCCCTGCCTCCGCGGCTTTGCGATACCATTCGGCGGCTAGCTTGTAATTCTGGACGACTCCTTCGCCTGCCGCATACTTATCGCCCAGAGCCACCTGCGCCTCTGTATCGCCGCCATTCGCTTTTGCAAGCAGGGCCGGGTCTACGCCAGCTGTCTGAGCGCATGCCGCGCCCAGCGTTAGAGTCAGCAAAACAATCAGAGAAACCGGTTTCCGTTGCAAAATCATTCTTACCTCGACGGATGGTTGAAACCTATCAGCTTGTTCTAAGTGTCGCTCGAAGTTGGAGTTCGACGCAGCGAACTCGAAACTTGGGGGTCACACTCTCCGCAATCCACCTGCGATGGCGCTAGAATTCTTGCATGAATGATCGCATGTCCCTACCCCTCGCCCAGGCCGACCCTGAAGTGGCCGCAGCCCTCGACCACGAAACTCTCCGCCAGCACGAGGGCTTGGAGATGATCGCCAGCGAAAACTTTGTTTCCGAAGCGGTCCTCGAGGCGGCCGGTTCGATCTTCACCAACAAATATGCCGAGGGATACCCAGGACGCCGCTATTACGGCGGCTGCGAATACACCGATGTGGTCGAAAATCTGGCTCGCGACAGGGCTAAGCAGATCTTCGGGGCTGAACATGCCAACGTGCAGCCCCACTCCGGCTCCCAGGCCAATGCAGCGGCCTATATGGCCGTTCTGCAGGCCGGGGACACGATCCTTGGCCTTGACTTGGCGCACGGCGGCCACTTGACCCACGGCCACAAACTCAGTTTCAGCGGCAAGCTGTATCGGCCCACGTTCTACGCGGTCCGCCGTGACACTGAGCTCATTGATTACGACGAACTCGAGGCGATTGCAGAGCGCGAACGGCCCAAGGCCATCATTGGGGGCGGCAGCGCTTATCCCCGTCTCTGGGACTTTGCACGTATGCGCCAGATCGCTGACAAGGTCGGAGCGGTTTACATCTTCGACATGGCGCACATAGCGGGCCTGGTTGCAGGCGATGCACATCCTTCGCCCGTGCCCCACGCGCACATCACGACCACCACTACGCACAAGACGTTGCGCGGGCCTCGCTCAGGCCTCATCTTGTGCGGCAAGGATCTCGCTGCAGCCGTCGACAAGGCAGTATTCCCCGGCCAGCAAGGTGGACCGCTGGTGCACATCGTGGCTGCCAAGGCGGTCGCGTTCGGTGAAGCGCTTCGTCCCGAATTTTGCACCTATGCCGCGCAGATCGTAGCCAATGCCAAGGTACTTGCCTCAAGCTTGCAGGCAGCAGGCTTCCGTATTGTTTCCGGCGGCACAGACAATCACCTTCTCCTGGTCGATGTCTTTGAAAAAGGAATTCTCGGTTCAGAGGCCGAGCTGGCGCTGGGCAAAGCAGGCATCACGGTCAACAAGAACGCCATCCCCTACGACACTAATCCGCCGCTCAAGCCTTCCGGCATCCGCATTGGAACGCCGGCACTCACAACGCGCGGAATGAAAGAAGCCGAGATGCGCCAGATCGCTATCTGGATCACCAAAGCATTGGAACAACGCAGTGACGACTCGGCACTCGAACGCATTCGTGGCGAAGTAGCGGAACTTGCAAATACTTTCCCACTCTATGCATGGCGTCGCGCAGCCGCCGTGGTGGCCGCGTAAGTCCAATTATCGATCTATCTGAGGTACTTATCCGTCGAGTTAGACGGATTGATCGTTTTCATCTCAACGCAACTTGCATGTGTTTACCGGGTTGTATGTGACGTGTAGGGTATGATCTCCCGTTAGAGAGTAGCGGAAGCAATTATGCCGCAGCTACCAAGGGATCAGGAGGAAAGCGATGAAATCCGTTCAGCTTGCATTGGCAGCTCTACTTGTTGTTGCTGTGCCGGCATTTGCGCAGCATCCGGGAGGTCATCCCGGCGGGGGAGGACATCCTCAGGCACCAGCCCACGGTCCAGCAGAGTTCCATGGCACACCGCGCGCACCCGAGCAGAACCATAACTTCAGCGATAAGCCGGGTCACCCCAATGCGCCCCACGTCGACAACGGCAGAACGTGGGTCGGACATGACACTGGCCGCGATGATGCGCACTATCATCTCGACCAACCCTGGGCGCATGGCCACTTCACAGGCGGTATCGGCCGCGGTCATGTGTGGCGCCTGGGTGGAGGCGGCTCATCGCGATTCTGGTTCAATGGTTTCTACTTTGGCGTGGCGCCGTATGACGTGGCTTACTGCGACGGCTGGCTATGGGATTCCGATAACATCATCCTCTATGACGATCCCGATCATCCGGGATGGTACCTCGCCTATAACGAGCGCCTCGGCACCTACGTTCACGTGCAATACTTCGGAGCGTAAGTCGACGACTTTCTCTCTCACTAAGCAAAAAAGGGGAATAGGCTAACCAGCCCGTTCCCCTTTTTCTGTGTAGAGAAACTTCACCCGGTGAGCTGACGATATACAGTCTGGCAGTCGGAACGATAAGATTCTCAGTCCGCACAAAATCGCGCATCTTTGGAGCAGTATCAATACCGTTGAGGCGCGCCTAAAGCGATCGCTGGACTGAATGAGGATCTGAAATGAAGCGCCTGACTGCTCACCTGTCTGCACAAATCACCACAATTGTTTTGTTAGCCACAGGGGTTGCTGCTCCGCCAATTGCGATAGCCGCGCCATCTCCCGCAGCTCCGATCGTGATAACGAGCGCAGACCGCCGTCCGGCTCTGTCTTTTGATGGCGAATGGAGCACGATCGTGGATCCCTTCTTCTCAGGGCTTTTCAGCTTTCATCATCAGGAGAAGACCAATGGATGGTTTCTCAATCAGAAAGCTAAACCTGGCGATCCCTTTCCAACCGAATATGACTTCAGTAAGGCTCCTAAGTTAAAAGTCCCAGGTGACTGGAATACGCAGCGCGAATCCCTCTTCTTTTATGAAGGTCCAATCTGGTATGAACATGACTTTGCTTATCAACCCAAGGAACACACACGCAGCTTTCTACATGTAGGCGCGGCTAACTATCATTCCTGGTTCTGGGTCAATGGACAGAAAGTCTGTGAACACGAGGGCGGCTATACCTCGTTTAACTGTGATGTTACTTCGGCTCTTCACGCGGGGAATAACTTTGTCGTCGCGGCCGTCGATAACACCCGCCACGAAGACAACGTGCCTACCTTGGAGACTGATTGGTGGAATTATGGAGGGCTAACTCGTCCCGTCTCACTTATCGAGGTTCCGGAGTCGTTCATCGATCAGTATGATCTGCATCTGAGCCGTAGTGAGAGCTCGACGATCGAAGGCTGGGTACACGTGTTCGGTGGCAGGCCGCAAGCCACGGTGAAAGTGGAAATTCCCGAACTACACGCAAATACTACGGCGACAGTGGACGATGGTGGACGTGCATCCGTCCATTTCAGTGTGCAAAATCTTGAGCGCTGGTCTCCCGACGCGCCAAAGCTCTACAAGGTGAAACTCGAAACTGGCCAGGACTCGATCGAAGACGACATCGGCTTCCGCACCATTGAAACGCGAGGCAGTGAAATATTGCTCAATGGCAAACCAATTTTTCTGCGCGGTGTCTCGGTTCACGCTGAAGCACCTTATCGAACCGGCCGAGCTTGGACCGACAAGGATGCTGAAACGCTGTTGGGCTGGGCCAAAGAACTAGGTTGCAATTATGTGCGTCTCGCTCACTATCCGCATGCTGAAAGCATGCTGCGCGCCGCAGATCGCATGGGTGTTCTGGTTTGGTCGGAGAATCCCGTCTACTGGGCACTTGAATTCGACAATCCAAAGGTGCTCGCCAAAGCTGAACAGCAATTGGATGAGGAAATCGGCACATCCCGCAATCATGCCGCAATTATCCTGTGGTCGATGGCCAATGAAACACCGAATACGGAGGCGCGTACGCAGTTCATTGAGACGCTCGCCACTCGCGCCAGGTCACTCGATGCAACTCGCCTCATAACTGCCGCGTTGCTCGTAAGAGCAGAAGGTCACACCAAGATAATCGACGACCCTCTCGGTAAAGCTCTCGATGTTATCGGTTTCAATGAATACATTGGATGGTATGAAGGACATCCTGAAACTGCGGACATCACTGACTGGCGCATCGATTATCAGAAGCCATTGATCGTCAGTGAGTTTGGTGGGGGAGCGAAGGCTGGCTTGCACGGCAACGAAAATGAGCGATGGACAGAGGAGTATGAAGCCAACATCTATAAGCATCAACTTCCCATGCTCAACAAGATCCCTCAGCTAAGAGGAATGAGTCCCTGGGTCTTGATGGATTTTCGTTCTCCCAATCGGCCTCTTGCTGGAATTCAAGATGAATTCAATCGCAAGGGACTTATCTCTGAGACGGGTCAAAAGAAACTCGCGTTCTACGTTCTACAAAAAGCGTACAAGGAAGCAACCATTGGCAAGGCTGATTGATAGCTAATGACTCGCGTACTGATTGCAGTAATGCAATCGAACTGACGCAGCCTTTAGCAAGATGCGCCCTAGTGAGTTATGCTGAAGCCTATGGCGATTGATTCCATCCTCTCCCAAATCGACTCGGAGATCGCGCGGCTTAAGCAGGTTCGCTCTCTGCTGGCCGGCTCCGGCATTTCAACTTCAAGCGTCATCGAGCGTAAAACCAAGAAGTCACCTGCGAAGGCGGCGAAGAAGTCTCGCATACTAAGTCCCGAAGCACGCAAGCGCATCGCTGACGCACAGCGCAAACGCTGGGCTGCTCAAAAATCAAAAAGTAAAAAAGAATTGTAGAG
>OCTA010001362.1_pt1 | contig 22484 bp, 22 predicted proteins | sample 1538991 | NCBI WGS metagenome assembly OCTA01 (sample SAMEA3539302, study PRJEB22396) | soil metagenome | biome: tundra; feature: field; material: soil | place: USA | collected 2010-05 | depth 0.15 m | reverse complement strand
CCCCGGACGCGATCTCGGTCTCGGTCCAGGCGGAGATGGACAGCCTCCTGGAGGCAGTCCCGCAGAGCTCAAAATGAGCCAGGCCGAGAACCCCGAACGTCTGCGTGAGGGCCACCAGGTGACCGTCGAGGATGTGCGCCAGCTGATGGGAGCCTCCACACCACACTTCGCGCTGCAGCTTCGCGCCCGGATCAAGTCCCTGATCCGAAACCTGCCCGAGGGACATCCCGCGCGCGTGGAGGGAGAGCGTGAGGTCACCCGGCTTGACAAGATCGCGTTCGTCGGCGAGGTCCGGGGTCACGCAGCCGAATCCGGGATGACACCGCTGCCCAGCCTCGGACGCGACCCGCGCGAAGCGCACTGACCCCGGCGCTCCTCCGCATCGAAACGTCCCCCCGATACGTTTAACTTCTCCCTGGTGAGCGAGGAACGCTTCATATCGGTCATCGGCCTCGGCCGTGTGGGACTACCGCTGGCGCTGTGCTTCGCCGATCGCGGCCTGCGGGTGCTCGGCGTCGATCACGACCCCGTCGTGCTGGAGTCGATCCGCGCCGGCCGGATGCCTTTCGTCGAGGCCGGGACGCAGGAGTTGCTGGATCGGGCCATCGCCGGCGGCAACCTTGAGCTGACCGATCGCGCCGCCGACGCCGCCCAGGCGGAGGAGATCGTGATCACGATCGGCACACCGTCGTTCTCACACATCGAGAGTGACCTGCGCCAGGTGCGGGCCGCGGTCGACGATCTCCTGCCCCTGCTGCGCCCGGGCCACTCGCTGATCCTGCGCTCGACGATCGCGCCCGGCACGACCGAGTTCGTCGCCGGCTACCTGGAGAAGCGGCGCGACCTGCGGGTCGGCGAGGACGTGTTCGTGGCCCACGCCCCTGAGCGGATCGCGGCGGGGCGCTTCGTGGAGGAGATCTCGACGCTCCCGTGCATCATCGGCGGCGTCGGCGAGGCCTCCACCGAGCGCGCGGCGAGCCTGTTCAGCGTGTTCGGCGCACCGATCGTCAAGACCACCCCGGTGCAGGCCGAGCTGGCCAAGATCTGGACCAACATCCTGCGCTACGCGACCTTCGCGCTCCCCAACTTGCTGATGATGGACTGCGAGCGCCACGGCGCCAACGTGTTTGAAGTGATCGAGCTGATCAACCGCGACTACCCGCGGGGTGGGATCGCGATGCCGGGACTGACGGCGGGTACCTGCCTGCGCAAGGACTTCGCCTTCTCGGAGGAGCGCTCGCACGCGCCCGGGATGCTGCTGGCGGTGTCCCGGGTCCACGAGGGCGTGCCGCTGTTCCTGGTCGAGGGGATCAAGCGCCGGATCGGCACGCTGGCCTCGCGCAAGGTGGGGGTACTGGGGCTCACGTTCAAGCGCGACACCGACGACGAGCGTGACTCGCTGTCGCCGAAGCTGATCCGCCTGCTCGAGCGAGAGCTTGCCGACGTGGCCGTCTGTGACCCGCACGCCGCCACCCCGACCCAGCCGCTGGCTGACGCCGTCCGCGACGCCGACGTGGTGATCGTGGCGACCAACCACTCCGAGTTCGAGCGCCCGGAGACACTGCGCTCGATCCTGTCGATGGCGTCGGCCGACTGCCTGCTGGTCGATCCGTGGAACAGCCTCGGTACCGCCCAGGTGTTCCTGTACGCCGCCGAATCGGCGGCGCTGGTCTCCGGCGCGGTGCAGGTCGACGCCTCGCCGGACGCGATCCATTGATGGCGCGCGTACTCGTGACCGGAGGCGCCGGGATGATCGGCTCCGCCGTGGTCAGGCGCCTGCTGCGCGATCCCGACTGGGAGATCAGGGTCGCCGATCACCGTCCCGCGCCGGACTGGATCCGCCAAGGCTGCGAGCTACGGGAGGGCGACCTGCGTGATCCGGAGATCGCCAGGGCGGCAACCGAAGGCTGCTCGCACGTGATCCACCTCGCCGCGATCGTCGGCGGGATCGCCAACTTCCACCGGCTCCCGTTCACGCTCACGGAGGTCAACAACGCGCTCACGGGCGCGCTGGTCCACGCGGCGGTCGACGACCGGGTGCAGCGGTTCCTCTACGTTTCCTCCTCGATGGTGTTCGAGCGCGCGACCGAGTTCCCCACCACCGAAGCCCACCTGGAGATCTGCCCGCCACCACGGTCGGCCTACGGCTTCTCCAAGCTCGCCGGCGAGGTCTACACCCGCGCCGCGCATGAGCAGCACGGCCTCAACTTCACGATCTGCCGGCCCTTCAACGCCTACGGTCCGGGCGAGCTGCCCGATCCCGGCGAGCCCGGGATCGCCCACGCGGTGCCCGATCTGATCGCCAAGACACTGTCCGGCCAGCGGCCGCTGGAGATCTTCGGCTCCGGCGAGCAGACCCGCACGCTGACCCACGTCGACGACATCGCCGACGGAGTCGTGACGGCACTCGGATCGCCGGCGGCCGAGAACGAGGACTTCAACATCTCGGCCTCGCAGGAGCTGTCGATCGCCGAGCTGGCGCGGCTCGTCTGGGAGGCGTGCGGAGAGGATCCCCAGGAGCTGGAGCTTGCCCACCTGCCGAGCTTCGAGGTCGACGTCCAGCGGCGCTGGCCCGCGGTCGAGAAGGCGCAGCGGTTGCTCGGCTGGGAGGCGCAGGTGAGTCTGGAGAACGGGATCCCGCAGACCGTCAAGTGGCTGCGCGAGCGCGGGTTCGGCTCACGGGAGCAGTTGGCCGGGTGATGATGCCCCGATGACCGCCCCGCGCGCGCTGATCACGGGTATCACCGGCCAGGACGGCTCCTACCTGGCCGAGTTCCTGCTCGACCGCGGCTACCACGTGCACGGCATGGTCCGGCGCTCCTCGACGGAGAAGTTCGAGCGGATCGAGCAGATCCGCGACCGGCTGGAGCTGCATCAGGGGGACCTGCTCGACCAGCGCTCGCTCGTCGACACGCTGCGGGCCGCACGTCCGGATGAGATCTACAACCTCGCCGCGATGTCCTACGTGGCGGCGTCCTGGGTCCAGCCCACGCTGACCGCCGAGTTCTCCGGAATCGGCGTGACGCGGCTGCTGGAGGCGATGCGCGAGGCGTGCCCCGAGGCCCGCTTCTACCAGGCATCCTCGTCGGAGATGTTCGGCAAGGTGCGCGAGGTCCCCCAGACCGAGCTGACCCCCTTCTACCCGCGCTCGCCCTACGGCGTCGCCAAGGCCTACGGTCACTTCATCACGGTCAACTACCGCGAGTCCTACGGGCTGCACGCCACCAGCGGGATACTTTTCAACCACGAATCGCCCCGCCGCGGGCTGGAGTTCGTGACCAGGAAGATCACCTGGCACGCCGCCGCGATCAAGCTCGGACTGAAGGCCAGGCTGGAACTGGGCAACCTGGACGCCGAGCGCGACTGGGGCTTTGCCGGCGACTACGTGAAGGCGATGTGGATGATGCTCCAGCGCGACCAACCCGAGGACTTCGTGATCGCCACCGGGGTCTCTCATTCGGTCCGTGAATGCGTCGAGATTGCTTTTGATCATGCCGGACTCTCGATCGACGAGCACGTCGAGACCGACCCGACCTTGCTGCGCCCCGCCGAGGTCGAGCATCTGATCGGCGACGCCGGCAAGGCGAAGCGGATGCTTGGCTGGGAGGCCGAGGTGAGCTTCGAGCAGCTGATCCGGATGATGGTGGCCGCCGACCTGGCGCTGCTGGAGCGCGACCAAGGCGCGCGTCGCGCCTACGGTCGGTGAGCAACGTCCGGCCGATGATCGGCGTGTAACCGGCGCCAAGCAGGCCGCGGCACCGGGCACGGCCAGCCACGACCGCAAGCGGATCAGCCCTCGCGCGTGACCGTGAAGCTGCAGCCGCGCGCCTCGAGTTCGGCGAACATCTCGTCCGGACCGATGCAGCGCTCAGGCGGAAGCGCGCCGGTGGCGGTCAGCAAGCCGCGAGCCAGCAGCCGAACGGCGGCGGCGGCCGGAGTCGCGGTGGAGACGATCGAACCCCCGAGACCGAAGTGGGGCTCGGTGAGCGCCCTGACCACGACCTTGGTGCCCGAGGCGGCGGTGACGGTGACCAGGTGCACCGACGCGGTCTCGTTGGAGGCCGGCTCGGCCTGACGCGCGGCCTCGGCGATGTTCTCCTGCGGGCTGCCGACCAGCTCTTTGAGCTTGGCCAGCAGGGGCGCGGCGAGCGACAGGCGGAAGCTGGCGGTGGCGCAGTGAAAGCTCTCACCGAAGGTGGCGAGCTCGGAGTGCAGGGTGTAGATCGTCTCGGCCGTGCCGATCGGATCGCCGAAGTCGATCGCGCCGCCGGGCTGCAGGGGCTGGATCTCGGTCGGGCGGCCGTCGCGCAGCACGATCGGAGCGAGCGTCAGCTCGTCGAGCAGCGTCTGGATCGAGTAGGGCGGGCGCAGACGGCCGTCATCGGTGGCGCGCGGGTCCCGCCCGGCGGCTGCGACCTCGATCGAGTCGATCTCGCCGGCCTCATCTCCCAGCTCCTGCAACGCTCGGCGCGCCATCAGATTGGTCTTACCGGGACTGGAGCCGATTCCCAGCACGGCCAGCAGGCCGGCGTCTTGGAAGCGGCTGCTGAGCTCCAGCTGGCGCCCGGTCATCCAGTACAGACCGCCGAGGTCGAGATAGTGGCTGTTGGCGCTCAAGCACGCGCGCATCGCCTCGAGATTGATCCGGTAGGAGGCCGTGTTGACCAGCACGTCGAGGTCGCCCAAGCGGCTCGCCAGCTCGCCCTCGGCGCGCGCGTCGATCGCCTGCGCCTCGGCCTTGCCGCCCCCGTGCTCGGACGCGACCGCAGCCGCCCGTTCGCCATCGAGGTCGAGCAGCAGCATCCGGTCCACCTCATCGGACTCGGCCAGGTCACGCACGATCGCCGGTGCGATCGTGCCGGCGGCGCCGAGAACTGCGACGCCGACGGTTCGGTTGCGCTCAGCACACATCTCGCACCTGACCGTAGCGATCATCGCCTGCGGTCCGCCTTATCCGTTGCGTACAAAGCGTTTGGGTCAGTTCGGCCACCTGCCCCTTGCGCTCTTCCCCGACACGGCGGAGAATCCCCGCCCTCGCGCGCCCATCGGGCCCGCGATCACAGCCTCGTCACAGCCGAAAGCTCAGCAACCTTACCTAACACCAAGAGGGGCCGCCGATGGAAAGCGCGACGGTAGGACAGCCGGCCGCCGGAATTCAGGTCGAGGACAAGGGCCTGAAGAAGAACGCGATCTCGTTCCTTTCGAACATCGTGATCGGCGTTGCGTCGACCGCGCCCGGCTACAGCATGGCGGCGACGCTCGGCTTCATCGCGGCGGTCGGCGGCCTGGGCTTCCAGTCGCCGGCGGTCATCCTCGTCTGCTTCTTCCCGATGGCAGCCATCGCGGCGGCCTATTACTACATGAACCGGGCCGACCCCGATTGCGGCACGACGTTCACCTGGATGACGAGGGCGATGGGCCCGTGGCTGGGCTGGCAGGGCGGCTGGGCGATCGTGGTCGCCGATGTGCTGGTGATGCCGAGCCTCGCCTCCGTCGCCGGCAACTACACCTTCGCCCTGTTCGGGAACAACCACGCGTCGAACCTCGAGATCACGATCGTCGGAATCGTGTGGATCATCGTCATGACCGCGATCTGCTACGTCGGGATCGAGCTGTCGGCGCGCACCCAGCAGGTGTTGCTGGGGCTGGAGTTCGCGACGCTCGTGATCTTCGCGGTCGTGGCGATCATCAAGGTCTACGCCGATCACCCCGCGCACTCTGTGGAGCCGACGTTGTCCTGGTTCAACCCGTTCGACATCTCGAGCGTCAGCGCCTTGAACGGGGGCATCCTGCTGGCGGTGTTCATCTACTGGGGCTGGGACTCGGGGGTGACCGTCAACGAGGAGACCGAAGATTCGAGCACCGCCCCCGGCCGGGCCGCGATCATCTCGACGTTCGTATTGGTCGCGATCTACCTGCTCGTCGCGACCGCCGCTCAGTCATTCGGGGGTCTCGCGTTTCTGGTCAACAACCCCAACGACGTCCTCTCCCCGCTCGGCCATGGAGTCCTGGGGTCGCCGCTGGACAAGCTGCTGATCATCGCGGTGTTGTCGTCGGCGTCGGCGTCGACGCAGACGACGATCCTCCCGACCGCGCGCACCACCCTGTCGATGGCGCGCATGAAGGCGATCCCCAAGCAGTTCGGCAACATCCATCCGCGCTTTCTCAGCCCCGGATTCTCGACGATCTGGATGGGCGTCGTATCGACGATCGTCTACGTGTTCCTGTCGGCCACCAGCCACGTGGTCTCCGGAGCACAGGACCTGATCGCCGACGCATTCACGTCGCTGGCGCTGACGATCGCGTTCTACTACGGATTCACGGGCTTCGCGTGCGTGATCTTCTACCGCCGCGAGCTGCTCAAGAGCGTCAAGAACTTCCTCTACATCGGCGTGCTGCCGATGTTTGGCGGCTTGGTGCTCACCTGGGTGCTGATCAAGGCCGTGATCGACTACTCGAAGCCCCACTCCGGATACTCAGAGCCGTTCTTGGGCATCGGCTCGCCGATCGTGATCGCGCTGTTCATGATCGTCCTCGGCTTGGTGCTGATGGTCGTGCAGCGCATCACGATGCCCGAGTACTTCAGACGCAAGCCTGAGGTGGTCGATCCATCGGTCCTCGCCACCGCTCCCGCGGGGCATACGTCATGAGCAGCGGAATCATCGTCGGATACGACGGGTCTGACTGCGCCAAGGAAGCGGTCCGGGTCGCGGTGGAGATCGGCAAGACCTATGGCGAGAAGGTCGTGATCGCCTTCGGGTACGAGCTCAATCCGGTCGCCGGCGAGCTCCACGACTACCACGCGGCACTCAAGGATCTGGCGACCCAGCGCCTGACTGAGGCGACCGAGTTGGTCGCCGACGCCGGGGACGTCGAGGCGGTGATCGTGGAGAAGGCGCCGGCACACGCGCTGGTGGAGCTCGCCGACGAGCGCGACGCGCGGGTGATCGTCGTCGGGACGCGCGGCGAGGGGCCCCTGCGAGGTGCGCTGCTCGGCTCGACGCCGCACAAGCTGCTGCAGCTGTCTGACCGCCCGGTGCTCGTGGTGCCAGCCAGGGTGTGAGCGCGGAGCTCACGGCAGCGCTGAGGCTGGATCGAGACGTTCGCCTGCGCGGGCCGCGGCGGTCGAGGATCGGCGCGCGCGCGAGCTGACCGAAGCCGAGCTGCGGGCGCTCCAGCTGGCCATCTTCAGGAGCTGATCACGGTCCCGGCCGACGCCGATGACTGGCCGCAGCTGCTCTACGACAAGCTCGGCTTCGAACCCGTCGGAACGCAGGTCTCGTTCACGCTGCGCACCGGTTCCGGGTAGGCCGGCGTGTAGCCTCGGCCGAGGATGGAGCACCAGGCCACCGCCACCGAGGGAATCCCGGACAGCCGCTTCCCCGGCCCCTACCCGGTCGGCTCCTACGCGGCGTCACTGAAACGCCGCCTCCAGGAGTTCGCGCGGGTGCAGCTGGTCGGCGAAGTGTGGGGATTTCACGCCAGCCGCGTACGCGTCTACTTCGAGCTTCGCGACGGCGCCGGGGCGCTGCCCTGCTCGATGTGGCGCAACGAGTTCGATGAGCTGCGGATAGAGGTCACCGACGGGATGCGGATCGTGATCGGCGGCGGCTGCGATTACTACCCGGGCAGCGGCACGTCCTCCCCGTCGTTTCAGTTCTCGGTCTCCGAGCTGCGCCTGGCCGGCGAGGGCGACCTGCTGGCCCAGCTGCAGCGCCTTCGCCGCCGGCTGGACGCCGAGGGCGTGTTCGAGCCCCAGAAGCGACTCAAGCGTCCACGGCTTCCGCGGATGATCGGCGTGGTCACCGGCGAACGCGGCAAGGCTCGCGACGACGTGCTCGCCGGACTTCGCCGCCGCGGCTGGGGCGGGCGGCTGATCTGGGCCTTCGTGCCCGTGCAGGACCGCCACGCCGCCCCCCGGATCGCCGCCGCGCTGCGCGAACTCGCGGCGATCGAGGCGGTGGAGGTGGTGATCGTCGCCCGCGGCGGTGGCTCGCTGGCCGACCTGTTCGCGTTCTGCGACGAGGCGCTGTGCCGGACCGTTTCGCTGCTGCGGGTGCCGGTGATCTCATCGGTCGGTCATCACACCGACCGCACCCTGATCGACGACGTGGCGGCCGTGTGCTGCTCCACCCCCACCCACGCGGCCGAGGCGGCGGTTCCGGTCGACTGCCGCGCGGCCCGATCGGACATCGCCGCCAGCGCCCGCGCGCTTCACAACCACGGCCGGCGAGCGGTGCTGGCCCGTGCCCGCGCCCTCGGCCACCTGGCGGGCGCCCCACAGCAGCATGTGATCCGCCATCGCAAGCAGCTGCATCAGCTGCTGCGCGAGCTGCGCGCCAGCGCGCGCCGCAGGCACGAGCGCGCGGGGTCGCTGGCCGACCGCCATCTGCTGGTGCTAACGCGCACCGCCGCGCGCGGGTCCGGCTCGGACGCCGGCCAGCGCCGACGGGAGCTGGATCGCCTGTCGATGGCGCTCGCCGCCCACGATCCCCAGCGGACCCTGGCGCGCGGCTACGCGCTGGCCACCGACCCCAGCGGCACGCCGCTCGGATCTGCCGCGGCGGCGCGGCGCGCCGGCGAGCTGTCGCTGCGCTTCCACGACGGGACCGTTGCGGCCCGGGTCACCACGGACGGCGATCGGTGAGCGTCGAGCGCTCCTACGAGTCGGCGGTGGCCCGCGTGGAGGAGATCATCCGCCGGCTTGACTCCGGCGACGCCGGACTGCGCGAGACCCTGGACCTGGTCAAGGAGGGACGCGAGCTGGTGGAATACTGCGCCGTCGAGCTCGAGGCGGTCAGCCAGGGCCTGCAGGAGCTTCGCCTGGAGGAGCTGGTGGCGCGTCTGGAGACGGGAGCCAGGGAACAGTGAGCAGCGCGCGCCTTGAGACAGGAGCCAGAGGACCGTGAACACATTTGACCTGCTGGCCAGCCTTCCCCTGGAGGTCGACGGATATGAGCTGGCGGCTCTGCAGGCCAAAGTCTCCAGCGGCTTTGAGCGCCTGAGCACCGTGGTTCACCTGCGCGGCGGCGGCCTGGAGGGGGTCGGGGAGGACGTCGTCTACGACGCCGAGGACCAGGTCGCCCTGCAGGCGGCCGGCTCGGTCGCACCGCTGGCCGGCCGCTACACGCTGGGTGAGTTCTGCGAGCTGATCGACGGTCTGGACCTGTTCCCGGTGGAGCCCCAGCGCGACGTGTCGCGGCTCTACCGGCGCTGGACGTTTCACAGCGCGGCGCTCGATCTGGCCCTGCGCCAGGCCGACCGGCCGCTGCACGAGGCGCTCGGGCGTGCGGCCCTGCCGGTGACGTTCGTGGTCTCGCTGCGGCTCGGCGAGCCGCCCTCACTCGCGCCGATCCAGGCTCGCCTGGCCCATTACCCGACGTTGCGCTTCAAGCTCGATGCCACCAGCTCGTGGACCCCGGAGCTGATCGAGGCGCTGGCGGCCAGCGGCGCCGTCGATTCAATCGACTTCAAGGCCCTGTACCACGGCACCATCGTGGACCAGGCACCGGATCCGGTCCTCTACCGCCGGGTCGTGGATGCGTTCCCCGACGTCTGGATCGAGGATCCCGACGTGGTCACCCCGGAAACGGCGGCCGAGCTGCAAGGCGAGCATGACCGGATCACCTGGGACGCGCCGATCCACTCGATCTCAGACATCGAGGCGCTGCCGTTCGCGCCGCGGATGGTCAACCTCAAGCCGTCGCGCATCGGCGGCCTGCAGAAGCTGTGCGACACGTATGACTACTGCTCCGAGCACGGGATCGGCGCCTACGGCGGGGGCCAGTTCGAGCTCGGGCCCGGACGGGGTCAGGCCCAGTACCTCGCCTCGCTGTTTCATTCCGACACGCCCAATGACCTGGCGCCGGTCGGCTTCAACGAGAACGAGCCGCCTCCGGGACTGCCCCCCAGTCCGCTTACCGCGGCGCCCGACGCGGTCGGGTTCCGCTGGCTGGCCTGAGGGCTTGCAGCGCTAGTCGCTCAGGGCGAGCAGCAGCTTGCCCTGGACCCGGCGATCGAGTAGGCGTGCAAACGCCTCGTTGACCTGCTCCAGCGCAAGCACCTCGTCGACGAGCACGCGCAGCGAACCGTCCTTCAGGGCGCCGAGCGCCGCTTGCAGACCCGCCCGGCGCTCGCGTGGGTCCAATTGCAGACCCCCGTAGCCGAGCACCGAGAGCATCTTGCGATACACCGACTGCATGTTGAGCGAGACCTCGGCTCCGGCCGAGGTGCCGAACGAGACCAGCCGGCCGCGGACCGCCAGCGCCTCGATCGACGGGCCCACGAAGTCGCCGCCCAGCGGGTCGAACACGACCGTCGGCTTCAGGTCTGAGAGAGCCTCGACGAGCTCCTCGGGGCCGGCGACGACGACGTGTTGGGCGCCCTGCGCCTCGATCGAGCCGACCTTGCCCTGCGAGCCGGTCTGACCCCACACGGTGGCGCCGGCCGCGGCGGTGAGCGAGACGATCATGCTGCCGACCCCGCCGGAGGCGCCGAGCACGAGCACGCGGTCCTGCGCGCCCACCTGTCCCAGCTCGCGCACGACCTTGAACGCGGTCAGCCCGGCGATGCCCATCGCCGCCGCCTCGCGGGTCGCCACACCGTCGGGCAAGGGGATCACCGACGACTTGGGGACCACGGCCGCCTGGGCCCAGAGACCGTCGCGCGCGGCGCCCAGCCCGCCCCCGGCCACGAGCACGGGCCGGCCCTGCGCGGTGCCGCCCGCCTCACCGCCCAGCGTCCGCGGCAGCGAGCCGCCGGTGGGGACGCGGCCCAGGGCGATATAGCGATCGATCGGGTTGACCCCGGCGAACTGCAGCGTGACGAGAACCTCATCAGGGCCCGGCTCGGGCAGGGCCACCGACTCGATCACGAGCGGCTGGCCGGGCTCGTGCAGCCGCGCGGCGGTGACTGTCCTGGTGGCGTCAGACATGGGCAGATCCGTCAGCGGATGGATATAGCAGGCCGGCCGGGGGCAGAATGATCACATGACATCGAACTCTGAACTCAAATCAACCGTCGCCCTGGTCACCGGCGCGTCAAGCGGCATCGGCGAGGCGACGGCGCTCACGCTGGCCCGGGCCGGCGCCGACGTGGCGATCGTCGCCCGGCGTCAGGACCGGCTCGACGCACTGGCCTCCAGGCTGAGCGACGCGGGCGCCAAGGCGCTGGTTATCGCCGCCGACATCACCTCCCAGGAGCAGGCGCAGGCCGCCGTGGAGCAGACCGTGTCCGAGCTCGGCCGCCTGGACACGCTGGTCAACAATGCCGGCGTGATGCTGCTGGGTCCGACCGTGGATGCGCCGCTGGAGGAATGGCAGCGGATGATCAAGATCAACGTCGAGGGACTGCTCTACTGCGCCCACGCCGCGCTCCCGCATCTACTGCAGGCCGCGCAGGACAGCCCGCGTCAAATCGCCGACATGGTCAACATCAGCTCGGTGGCCGGCCGGGTGGCCCGCGACGGCAGCGGCGTCTACAACCTCACCAAGCACGGCGTCGGGGCGTTCAGCGAAGCGCTGCGCCAGGAGGTGACCGGTCGCCACGTGCGCGTGTCGCTGGTCGAGCCGGGAGCGGTGGCGACCGAGCTGAGCTCCCATAACCGGCCGGAGATCCAGGAGGTGATCGCCAATCGCTTCGGCGATGTCGAGATCCTCAAAGCCCAGGACATCGCGGACGCGATCGCCTACATCGTCACCCGGCCCTGGCACATGTCGATCAACGAGATCCTGATCCGCCCGACGGAACAGGAAGGGTAGAAAGGAGACTCGGTTGCATGTCAGATCCCGAGGATTAGCGACAGGGCATCGTCGACAGCTCTAAGTTCGTCGGCCTCCAGGCGTCCGGCCGACGTCCCAGGGGTGGCTTCTGATGCGAGGGGAGAACGCGGTGCCCGGTCGAGGGTCGACCCGCACCACTGAACAGTCCCGTACTGTACCCAGCAGTAGGGCACGATCGGCACGCCCGAGACCCAACGACACCCAGGAGAACCCTTGCAGGAACGACTCGGAATCGCGGGCGCGGGCACGATTGCCTGCGGGCTCGCGGCCACCGCCGCCCGTCACGGCGATGTGATGCTGTGGGCGCGCTCGGACAGCTCCGCGAAGCGCGCCCAGGCTTCGATTGCCAAACACAGAGCCAGGCTCCCCGACGCCGACGCTCACATGGGCCACGTCGAGGTGGTGACCGATCTGAAGGAGTTGGCGCAGGCCACGTTCCTGGTCGAGGCCGTGGTGGAGGATCCTGGTCACAAGGCCGCGCTGCTGGCCGAGCTCGCCGGCCATGCGCAGGCCGGAGCCGTGCTGGCGACGACCACCTCATCGCTCTCGATCGCCGAACTGGCGCAGGCCAGCGGCCGTCCCGAGCGCTTCGTGGGATTGCATGTGTTCAATCCAGTGACGCGGATGAAGCTGGTCGAGCTGGCGTTTCCCGCGCAGGCCGACTGGGAGACGAGAGCCCGCGCGCGGGCGCTGTGCGAGGCGCTGGGCAAGACCGCCGTGGAGGTGCCCGACATCGCCGGGTTCGTGGTCAACCGGCTGCTGTTCCCCTATCTGTTCGGGGCCGTCGATCTGATGGCGCAGACCGGGATGGCCCCTGACGACGTCGACCGCTGCATGACGCTCGGCGCCGGGATGCCGATGGGACCGATCGCGCTGCTCGATTTCGTCGGACTGGACGTGGCCCAGGCGATCGGTGAAACGATCGGCGCCTCCGTTCCCGCCACGCTGGTGGAACTGGTGCAGGCCGGCTCGCTCGGACGCAAGAGCGGGCAGGGCTTCTACTCTTACGACTAATTATTTAATAATCATTCAGGTGCCGCGGCCACTATTCCTAACGCGACGTACCTCATAGCAGCACCTCCTCCCCAGAAGCACGAGCCGGCCCGTCCCCAGCGGGCCGGCTCTTTTTTGCCCTATGCGAGCTGGCGCCACGGCGTGGCCGACGCGCCTTCTGTGCGCTATGCAGCGTGACCATCAGATGGCGAAGCCGGCCCCTCATGTGGGCCGGCTTCATCTCTCTCCTCAACCGCCGGGTGGGCATGATGCTTGCGATCGCCGCTCCGACCGTTGCTCGTGCGTGAAATGTAACGAATGGCGCGAACTCATGCTGCGGCGCCGTCGGAGGTCAGGCTTGGCGGCGGAATCAGGGGCCGGACAAGCCGTCAGTAATTCCGTCGTCGGCCCTTAGCCGGTGATGATCTCCGCCGGCGCCTTGCGGCTGCGGATGCGCACCGCCTCGATCCGGTTCTCACGCACGGATTCGACGCGGATCGAGTAGCCGTTGGCCGCGATCGAGTCCCCTCGCTTGGGCAGGCGCCCCAGCTGAGCGAACACGAATCCGCCGACCGAGTTGTAGGCATCGGTGTCGACCGGCAGGTCGAGTCCATAGTTCTCCAGGTCGGTGATCGCGACGTGACCGCGCACGAACCAGTCGCCGTTGGCCAGCCGCCTGACGGCCCCACCGGCGGGATCGGTCTCGTCGTCGATCTCGCCGACCACCTCCTCGATGATGTCCTCGGTGGTGACGATCCCGGCGGTCCGTCCGTATTCGTCGATCACGATCGCCAGCTCGGTACGCTCGCGCTGTAGATCCGCCAGCAGGTCGTCCAGCGGCTTGGTCTCAGGCACGAGCGGGGCGGCACGGACGGTTGACCGAAAGTCCGCGTCGCCGCCCTTGGACATCAGCAGCTTGACCAGCTGGTTGACGTGGACGATCCCCTTCACGCGATCCTGGTTCTCCTCCTCGGTGACCACCAGCCGTGAGTGCCCGGTGGAGACGCAGCGCCGCAGCGCCGCCTCCACGGTCTCGGCGAGGTCCACGGTGACGACCGCGGGGATCGGCGTCATCACCTGGCGCGCCTCCTGCTCGTGGAGGTGGAACACGCCGGTCAGCATGTTGGCCTCGCCGATGTCCAGGTGTCCACCGGTGCGCGAGGCGGCGATGATCCGCTTGAGCTCGTCCGGGGTCCCCCCCTCCGGCTCGGCATCCGGATCGGTGCCGAGCGCCCGCAGCATCCAGTTGGAGGAGAAGTTGAGCACGATGATGAACGGATTGAAGAGCAGCCGGAAGAAGCGCAGCGGCCGCGCGATCCGGCGCGCCAGCTGCTCCGCATGCTGGATCGCGTACAGCTTGGGCACGATCTCGCCGACGATGCTCTGGGTGATCGTGATCAGCAGGTAGGCGATGACGACCGCGATCACGATCGCGGCCCCATGTCCGATCGCGCCACCGAACACCGGCTCCAGGACATGAGCGATCGCCGGCTCGCCGAGTGCGCCGATGCCGATCGACGCCATCGTGATCCCCACCTGACAGGCCGAGATGTAGTCGCCGATCTCGTCGAGCTGCAGCAGCGCCAGGCGAGCGCCCTTTGCCCCCGCGTCGACCAGCGCCTCCAGCCGTGCGGGTCGCGATCGCACCAGCGCGTACTCCGCGATCACGAAGAACGAATTGACCAGGACCAGCAGCGCGGTCAGGATGATGAAGAGGCCCTTCACAGGCAGGAACGCGCGCGGCAGCTTTCGATCAGAATGCTGGCGCCTGCCGTCCGGGCGCTACTACTTCGAGGTGGGTCGTCGTCGTTCATTCAGCGACGCGTGCAACGGTAGCAGCAGTCGCCGGCAGACCCGCTTGAACGTCGGCAATCGATCGCGCCGGCGCCCGGTCAGGAGAGCTGATCGAACCTCTTGGCCATCTCGAAGTCCGGCTCGGTCAGCCCGCCCGCCGAATGGTTGGTCAGCGACAGCTTCACCTTGTTCCAGCCGTGGACCAGGATGTCAGGGTGATGATTTGCCTGCTCGGCGACGTCGGCGACCTGATTGACGAACACCATCGCCGCGGCGAAATCCTCAAACTTCCAGTCGCGCACGATCTCGTCGCCCTCACGGGTCCAGTGGCTGCCCTCCAGCCGCGATCCGATTTCCACTTCACTCAGGAGCTCTGCCATATCTTTCTCCTTGATGCGAATTGTGAGCCTTGTCCCTTCCGCGACCGAGATGTTGTTCTCGCTCGGCCTTGGGCCCGACCTTATCGCCGTCACGCACGAATGCGATTACCCACCCGCCGCGCGCGAGTTGCCGAAGGTGACCCGCGATGTTCTTCCGGCCGGCCTGAGTGCCGCGGAGATCGACGCGGCGGTGAGGGAGCGCACGCTGGCGGGCGAGTCCATCTACGAACTTGACGCGGACGCGCTGCACGACCTGCGTCCCGATCTGGTCGTCACCCAGGCGCTGTGCTCGGTGTGTGCGGTGTCCTATGACGACGTACGCGCGATCGCCCAGGAGATCGATCCCCAGCCCCAGGTCATCTCCCTGGACCCGCACACCGTCGGTGAGGTGCTGGGCGACGCCCGCACGCTGGCCCAAGCCACCAACTGCAAGGACGCGGCGGCGGAGCTCGTGCGCAACATGGCGACCAGAATCGACCGGGTCAGGCTCGCGGTGCGCGGCGCCCGGCGCCCGCGCGTGGCCGCGCTGGAATGGCTGGACCCGCCGTTCGCCGCGGGTCACTGGACGCCGCAGCTGATCGAATTCGCGGGTGGCGAGGATGCGCTGGGTTTCGCCGGTGAGCCCTCAGAGCGGTGCACCTGGGAGCAGGTCGCCGCCGCCCAGCCGGACATAGTCGTCGTCATGCCCTGCGGATACGACGCCGAGATCGCCCACCGGGAAGCCGAGATGCACCGTGATCAGCTGGCGGCGCTGGGCGCGGGCGAGGTGGTGGCGGTCGATGCCGCCGCGTATTTCTCCCGTCCGGGACCTCGGATAGTCGACGGTCTGGAGCTGCTGGCCTCGATCATCCATCCCGAGCTGGTGCCCGAGGCCCCGGGCCAAGCGCTGACCGTCGAGCTGTGACTCGGGCGCCCGGGCGGCGGGGAGCCCGATCCCGGGCGGCGGGGAGCCCGATCCCGAGCGGCGGGGAGCCCGATCCCGAGCCGCTGGTCGCTAGCGCAGATGGAGGCTCACCAGCGCGGCGCTGGCGCCTGGGAGGGCCAGTTCGTAGGCGCCGCGTGACGGCGCGATCCTCGCCAGGACTCGCCTTCCCTGCCAGCGCCCGTGCTGGTCAAGCCACTGGCCGTCGAGCGTCACGCCGGAGGTCGCACGGACCGACGGCGCCATCAGGCGCTCTACGGTCGCCGTCCCACGGGCCGCCAGCGCCAGACGCACGCCGGCTGTCAGGGCGCCCTTGTTGATCGCGACCACCTTGAGCAGGTGGGCACCGACCCGCACTGCCCACAGCTTGACGTGCAACCGCCGGGCGGCGTGCACGTGGAGCGCCACGAGGCGAGCATCCGGGCCCAGCGCGCGGGCGAACAGCGCCAGTCCGTAGATCAGCGGACGGGCGTCCAGCCCCCCTCTGGTCAACGTGAACGGTGCGTTGATCGCATCGTCGCGGATATGCACGTTGATGCCATCGACGCCGACGCGCATCAGCTCGAACAGCGCGTCGGGCGCCCACAGGGCGGTCGCGAAGCTGTCGCTCACCGACGGGCGCCCGCCACAGGTGACCGAGTTGAGCTCGGTCAGGCGGAACGACAGACCGGCGCGGTGGGCGGTGCGCACGGCGGATTTGACCCCGTCGGCCATCCCGGTGGAGGATCGCTCGCTGAGCAGCCGTGCGATCGTCGGATACCGCGGCGAGCCCTGAGGCTCGCACTCAGACAGCGGGTAGCGGTGCGCGGTGACCATCCCCAGCCCGCGATGATCGGCAGCGATCAGGCGTGACAGCCAGCTGAAGTCCAGCTGGGGGTTGGCCACCGCCGGGCCCAGCAGCGTCATGTGCGGGCGCACGGCCCCCAATGCCCGTGCGTAGGAGCGAAAGTCCTCCAGGTAGGTCGAGATCGAGAAGCTGGGCGTCAGGGAGGGCTCGCCGAACATCGTGCGGGCATCCGCCTGCACCCCGGCCGCAGCGCCCGGCCGCTCGCCGCCCGCCAGGCGATAGGGAAACTCCTGGTGATACAGGTCGGGCTCGTTGCCGATCTCGAATCCGAGCACGCTCCCGCGCGGCAGCGCGTTGAGCGCGGCGCGCGCCCAGCGCGCGGCCATCGGCGGCGAGTCGGCTACCACGTTGAGATCGAGGATCACCCGTAGGTGGCGCCGACGCACGAGCCTGGCCGTCTCAGACAGCCAGCCCGGCGTGAGCGCGAAGAAACGGCCGCTGAGCCGTCGCGCGCGCGGGTCCCAGTAGGTGCGATCCGCCGAGTCGCCCCCGATCCGTAGGATCATCGGGCCGCTGCCCTTGACCCGCAGCATCGCCAACACGCGCGCGAACGTGCGCGGGTGGCTCTCGTAGCGCGGCAGCCCCCAGTATTCGATCGAGAGCCCGAGATAGGAGCGCGGGAGCTTGATCGCCGGTGAGCCGGGCGCGAGCGCGACCTTGATCTGCGCCAGCTTGCCCAGCCTGGCGTCATTGACCGCCTGCGTCCGGGCGCGGGCGCCCAGTGCCGATCTGCCCGCCAGATGAGCCCCGCGCTCCGATCCAACGGGCGCGCCAGCGGCGCGCGGCGTTTGCGCCAGGGCGTGATGTCGCGCTCGGGCGACCGCCCGGGAGATCCCGCCGCGATCGGGCAGCGCCAGGGAGACCACGACCGCCAGCAGCGCCACGCCGAGCAGCCCCAGCACGCCCGCCGCCAGCGGATGCCCGCGCCGGCCGGCGCGGTCGGCCTGGCCGCGCATGGCGGCGTCGGTGTGGTTGGGATCGTGGGCGGCCATGGCGTTTGCGCGCGGCGACTCGCTCTCTCAGGGCCGCGTGGAACCCTCTCCCCCCCGTCGATCGGACACGACACCGGACATTGAGCGAACCCCAGCGTCCAGCCCTCAGTGCCGCGCGCCGCAAGCTTACGGGGGCGCACCCGGCGAGGACAGCTTTGCTAACAGGCCTTAACCTGGCTGTCGGGAACCGCTAACGGGACCCGGCGGGGGGTCTCAGAGGCCGAAGCCCAGGCCGTTGGGGGTCAGACCGGCGGAGCCCGCCACCGCGATCGAGCCGATCACGCTCAGGACCGCCAGGATCACGGCGCTGGCGAACACGGCGCTCGACATCCGTCGGCGTTCGCCGAGCTCGACGATCACCCAGCCCATGATCAAGCCGGCGACCAGGCCCCCGAGATGGCCCCCGATCGAGATCCCCTGGATGCTGAGCGAGAAGACGATGTTGATCAGCAGCGTCATCCCGAGTCCGCTCTGCCAGATCGAGATCCCGCGGGCGTGCGCGACGACGATCAGCGCGCCGAGGACTCCGAAGCAGGCGCCCGAAGCGCCCACGGTGAAGTAGTCGGGTTGAAACAGGAGCGCCCCAAACGAGCCCGCCAGCAGCGAGACGAAGTACACGATCGTGAAGTTCACCCGACCGATACCCGGCTCCAGGATCCGCCCGATGAAGTACAAAAAGACCATGTTGAACAGGATGTGCAACAGGCCGTCGTGCAGGAAGCCGGCGGTCAGCAGTCGCCAGTACTCGTGATTCTGGGAGATAAACGGTCCGGCCAGCGCCCCCTTGAGGAGCACGGTGCCAGCGACACCTCCGCCGAGCGGCGCCCCGGTGGCGGTCTCGGCGACGAACACGATCACGTTGATCGTGATCAGCACCTCGGTCATCGTCAGGCTCGAGCCTCCCGAGCGGATCGTCTTGACCTTCGTCCGCTCGCGAGCGCATTCCGGGCAGCGCATCCCGACCGGCGTGGGCGTCATGCAGTCCGGGCAGATCGGCCGCCCGCACGATGAGCACGAGACGCCGGTCTCACGCGAAGGATGTCGATAGCAGACGGCCATCTTGGCTGACCGTATCAGCGAGCGATGCTCGGCCCCGACGGTCGCGCGCCCAGCGGCGGCGGCGTGAACGGCCGGGTCAGCGATGGGGCCGGATCCGGCGGGCCTCTTCGGCGATGTCGTGCAGGGTGCGCTCGGCCAGATCGAGCACGCCCGAGGATTGCTGGCGCCGGGCGCGGTGGCGAGCGCGGACGCGCAGGATCACCAGCGCCGTGCCCGCCGAGGCGCTGATCACCACGGCGGCCGCGGGCCTGGCCCAGTTGCGGGGATCTCGCATCGCCGAGAGCTCCCAGGACTCGAGCTCATCCTGAGCCATCTCGGTCAGGCTGACCAGCGTCAGCTCCAGCCGCGCCGCCAGATCGGCCGGCGGGTCGACGGGCGTCAGCGCTTCACGCAGCAACGCCTCGAAGTCGGTCGTGCCGCTGCTCACTGCGCCTCCCCCGCGCCCGCCGGCGACTCAGGGCCACCGCCGGCCGTCTCGGCCACCATTCCCTCCAGCTGGCGGATCGCGCGGTGCAACAGCACCTTGGTCGCTCCGTCGGTACGCCCCAGTGCCCGCGCGATCTCACGATTGTCCATCCCCAGCGCGAAGCGCATGATCAGCGCCTCGCGGCGGTCATCGGGCAGCTCCGACACGCCCTGAAGGATCGTCTTGAGCTCCTCACGGCCCTCCACCAGGGACTCGGTGGTGTGCGGCGCGGAGATCATGCCGGCGTCCTCGATCGCCGACTCAGGCTTGCGCGACTTGTCGCGATAGAAGTTGGCCGCCAGGTTGTGGGCAATGCGGATGAGCCAGGGACGCAGCGGGCGGCCGTTTGACTCGCGCATCGCGCGCTCGAAGTGCCGGTAGGCCTGCAGAAAGGTCTGCTCGGTGAGGTCCTCGGCGTCATGGTGGTTACCCACCCGGTAGTAGCTGTAGGAGTAGACATCGCGCAGGTGCGCTCGGTAGAGCTCGGTGAAGCGGGCATCCAGTTCCGCCTTGCTCTTAGGTGCATCGTCAGCCACCGCATGCGCAGCCTACCTCCGGTCACGCGGCGCGGCTAGGCCGCGATCGTTTGCGGACGATCGGTTCGGTCACCGTCGCCGCCCACTGTTCGGGGTCGATCTGTCCCTGCACCAGCGCCGCCAGCCCGTCCAGGGCGGGGGTCTGAAGCCGCGCGTCTCGCGCGGCGCTGGCCAGCATCGGCAAATAGTCGACGGCGTCGGCGCTCTGTCCAACGGCGTGGGCCAGCTCGGCTGCCGGCATGCCCCGCGCCAACAGCTCGCCGGCCCGACGGTGGGCGGAGCCATCGGCCAGCACGGTGGCGACGAGGTCCCCCACTCCGGCCAGCCCCGCGAACGTCTCAGGTCGTCCACCCCGGCTGCGGGCGAGCGCGTCGACTTCAGCGAACACCTTGCCGGCGGCGGCACCGGCCACGCCGGGGCCGGCCGGCGATGCCGCCCCGGCCGCCAGGACCGCGGCATCCGTGGCGCATCCGGCCAGCTCGACCCCGGTCACGTCGTTGGAGATCGAGACGTCGAACCTGGCGGCAGCGAGCGCATCGGCCAGCTGGCGGGCAAACCCCAGCTCCAGCGAGGCCAGCGTCACCGCGACGCCCTGCGCCAGGACTTCGGCAGCGTGGACGGGGCCGCCCAGCACCGCGATCGCACGTGCCTTGCAGCGCTCGGCCACAAAGGCAGACGGCAGCGTCCCGAGCGGAGCCACCAGGCCCTTGGAGGCGACGAGCACACCGTGGCGGCTGGAGATCCGCTCGCCGTGGGCGGCCAGCACACTCGGCAGCGATCGCGCGGGCACGGCGAGGCAGACGAGGTCGTGACCCTCCAGGACCAGGTCGGCGGCGCGCAGCACGCGGACCGCGTCGGGAAGCGCCACGCCGGGAAGGTGGCGGGTGTTCTCACGGGCACCGGCGAGCGCCGCCGCCTGCTCGTGGGTGCGGCAGCCGAGATCGACCTCAAAGCCGGCCCGGGCCAGGCAGACCGCCAGGCTCGTTCCCCAGGCTCCGGCGCCGATGATTGCCGCGCGGCGGATCGGGGGCAGGCCGCCGAGCCACTCCCACTGGAGCATCACGCAGGGCCAGATCCGGTCGGTGACCAAGCCGGCCAGCGCAGGTGTGGGGTTCTCGACGCACGGGAAGCGCAGCGGACGCCCGGCGCGGATCCGGACCTTGTGCGGTCGGATGCGGATTCCGCGGCGGACGGCCTCGGTGCCGATCACCGCCACGGGGACCACTGGGGCGCCGGTTTCCAGGGCAAGCCGGCCGACTCCGCGCTTGGGCTTGCCGAGCGTGCCGGGACGGATCCGTGTGCCCTCGACGAAGATCAGCACGATCCCTCCGCGAGCCAGGATCGCCTTGGCGGTCTGAATCGTCTCCCCGTCGCCGGAGCCGCGCTCGACCGGGAAGGCGCCGAGCGCGCTGAGGATCCAGGCCAGGCCGCGATAGCGGAACAGCTCGTTCTTGGCCACGTAGTACATCGGGCGCCGGGCCATCGTGGCGATCACGAACGGGTCCAGGAAACTGCGATGGTTGGCGGCGATGATCACCGGGCCCTGAGCGGGGACGTGCTCGAGCCCGATCCTGACGTAGCGGAAGTAGATGTAGAAGACCGGCTGGAACAGGGCGCGGACCAGCCAGTACAGGAGCCGGTTGGCACCCTGTTCTCTGGCGCGCCGGTGCAGCTGATCGTGATCCATCGCACATTGGCGTACCCGTTCGATCGCCGCCCGTTACAGTTGGATCCCTTGAGCCTGGGCATCGAACGCACCCGCACGCTTAGAGGCGCCGTGTGCGGCGCCGTCGCGGCCGCGGTGTGGGCACTGCAGCAGCCCTTGGACAAGCTGGTCTTCTCAAGTGGCTATGACGACGTCGAGCTGCTGGGCAAGGCGATCACCCGCGGCGACGGCTGGTTTCCGGTGGGTCTGGCGCTGCACATGCAGAACGGGGCGCTGTTCGGAGCGGTGTACGCCAACCTCGCACCCGCACTGCCGGTCCCCCCGGTCCTGCGCGGGCCGGCCGCCGCGATGGTCGAGCACGTCGGACTGTGGCCGCTGGGATGGGTGTCAGACCGGGTTCATCCGGCGCGCAAGCAGCTGCCCGCGCTGTCGGGCAACCGGCGCGCGTTCGCCCAGGCGGCGTGGCGCCATCTGCTGTTCGGGGTCGTGCTGGGCGAGCTCGAGCGCCGCGTGAACGCCGAGCCGGAGCCCACGCCACCGGAGCCCGAGGCCGTCTACTCGAGTAACGGCCACGGCACGCTTGAGCACGCCGTGTCCGTCGAGCCGGCCCCCTGACCGGGCGCCGGACCGGACCGGAGCCGCTGCGCTGCGGGCCTTGATCACCGGAGCCTCCGGCTTTGCCGGCGGGTGGCTGGTCCAGGCGTGCGTGGCCGCCGGCGACTCGGTGGCCGCGCTGTCACGCACCGGTGCCGTGCCCGACCGCTGCGCCGAAGGCCCGTCCGTCGAAGGCCCGCCCATCGAAGGCTTGTGCGTCGACCTCCGCGACGGCGATGCGGCCCGGGCCGCGGTCCGTGACACCGCCCCACAGGTCGTCTATCACCTGGCGGCGCTCAGTTCGGTGGGACGCTCCTGGGATGATCCAACCAGCACCGTGCGGGACAACGTCGCCTCGGCGGTGAGCCTGCTAGAGGCGATCCGACTCGAATCCCCCGGGGCCCGGGTGGTGTGGGTCAGCACGTGCGAGGTCTACGGCGAGCCCGCCAGCCTGC
>OCTA010001361.1_pt1 | contig 22485 bp, 17 predicted proteins | sample 1538991 | NCBI WGS metagenome assembly OCTA01 (sample SAMEA3539302, study PRJEB22396) | soil metagenome | biome: tundra; feature: field; material: soil | place: USA | collected 2010-05 | depth 0.15 m | reverse complement strand
GCAGGCTCAGCGAGCTGCGGACACCCCTTCGCGCGGCGGTGCGCCCGCACAGGTCGCGCCAGCAGCGGCCACCGACCTTGCGAGCGATCTCGGTCCGTTCCTGACCGTGTACGGCGCCAATGACGCGGCGAGGACAACCACCGCCCAGCTCGACAGGGTCAGCCCGCAGGTGCCGCGGGGGTCCTGGCCCAGGCCAACGCGCACAGGATTGACCAGGTCACCTGGCAGCCCCGGCCCGGCGTGCGTGAAGCAATCGTCGCGCTGCCATGGCGTTCCAGCACCGCACAGGGGGTGGTGGTTGCGGGGGCCAGCCTTCGACCACCTGAAGATCGACAGAACCAGCTGTTGTTGCTTCCGCTAGCCGGATGGCTGGCCGCGATGATCGGCTCCCTGGCGATGACCGGCATCGGAGTCCGACGGCTGGGTTCGGCCTGACCTTGCCGCGGGAGATCCTGAGCCGGGGTTCACTCCCCCACGAGCAGCCCCCGACTGTGGGCGCTCAGCCCTGCACCCGGCTGTCGTGGCCAGCCCACTCGGCCTCGCGCAACTCGACCTTGCGGATCTTGCCGGTCGCGGTCTTGGGTAGTGACTCGACCATCTCGACCTGGTCGGGAGCCTTGTAGTGGGCGATCTGCGTGCGGACGTGCGCGATGATCTGCTCTGCCGTCGGGGTCGCGCCAGCCTTAGGCACCACGAAGGCCTTCGGCCGCTCGCCCCACTTCTCGTCCGGAATGCTGACCACGGCGACCTCAAGAACACCGGGATACGAGTCGATAGCTGCTTCGACCTCGATCGTCGAGATGTTCTCCCCACCCGAGATAATGATGTCCTTGGCGCGGTCCCGCAGTTCCAGGTAGCCATCGCAGTGCCAGACCCCGAGATCGCCCGAGTGAAACCAGCCACCTCGGAAGGCCTCCGCGGTGGCCTGAGGGTCAGCAAAGTAACCCGTCATGACGTTGTTGCCGCGCATGACGACCTCGCCGAGGGTTATCCCGTCGCGGGGAACGTCGCGCATCTGTTCGTCTACCACGCGGACGCCATCGGTGACGACCATGCCGACACCCTGGCGGGCCAGGAGCTTGCTGCGTTCACTGATCTCGAGGGCGTCCCAGCCGTCCTGTGGCTCACAGACGGTATAGGGCCCATAAGTTTCGGTGAGGCCGTAGACATGCACGACCGTGGCGCCGATCCCGTCCATCGTCGAGATCACAGTCGGGCTGGGAGGAGCCCCGGCCGTGGTGACCACAACCTCATGGTCCAGGACGTGCACCCGCGGCGAGTTGGCGATGGACACCAACACCGTCGGAGAGCCGTTCAGGTGCGTGATGGCCTCCTTATCCAGGAGGTCCCAGATCAGGTCAGGGTCGACAGCCCTGAGGCAGACATGGGTTCCACCGATGGCGGTGATCGCCCAGACAGTGCACCATCCATTGCAGTGGAACATCGGCAGCGTCCACAGGTAGCGGGTTCGCGACACGTGCCGGGAGTGGATCACCTCCGAGAGGGAGTTCAGGTAGGCGCCACGGTGGTGGTACATGACACCCTTGGGACGGCCGGTGGTGCCCGAGGTGTAGTTGATCGAGATCGTCGACCGCTCGTCCTGCACCGTCCAGGGCAGCGGCTCGTCGCCGCCAAGGGCACACAGCTCGGCGTAGCCGATGCCCGGGACCTCGGGTGAGGGCTGAACACCACCGGCGGGGTCCACGACGGTCACCACCTGCCGCAGGTCGGGTAGATCCGCCAGGACCGTCGCGACGCTGCCGTGCAGTGCGGCGTCGACGACCAGCACGGTGGCGCCCGAGTGCGCAAGGATGTACCCGACCTCGGCTGGCGCTAGCCGCGTATTGATCGCCACTAGGACTCCCCCCGCCAGGGGCACCGCAAAGTGAGCGACGAGCATCTCGGGGATGTTGGGCAGCAGGTACGCCACCCGGTCACCGGCTTTGACACCGCAGGCCCGCAGCGCGTGAGCGACCCGGGTGACCTCATCGGACAGCTGCGCATAGGACATCCGACGCTCGCCATAGACGACGGCCTCCCGATCTGCGAACACCTCTGCGGCGCGGCCCAGGAAGGCCAGCGGAGTCAGGGGCGTGGACCAGACATCTTGGCTCGCCGTCGTCGTGGTCATGAGTCCTCCAGGTCAAGGCGCAGATGGCGCATGGGTCATGAGTCTTGCCCCATGTGACAGTGCCTGCCACTCGGAATACCGCGGGCCATCTGATGGGCGGTCGTTTCTGGGTGACACCCGGCGCGCCAACGAAACCAGCGTGCTCACCTGGCCTCGTCGAACAGATGAGCAGTCCGATCCGCCGTGCCGACCGCCCAAGGCCCCGTCGTGAGCGCACCGATGCCGAGCACGGCCAGCCCGCAGCCAGAGACGATCCACCACGCCGGACGACTGGCCACGGCGAAGCCAGTGCTCAGCGGACCGGCCAGGCCAGAGCTCAGCACCGAGCCGACCACCGCGACGCCCAGTGCCGCACCGACCTGGCGGCTCGTGGATGCTACCGCCGCCGCGACCCCTGCCTGGCTGCGTGGCATCCCGGACAGGGCGGTGTTCGTGATCGGCGCGTTGACCAGCCCGAACCCTAAGCCGAAGACCACATAGCTGGCCAGGAGCCACACCAGGGATGTGTCCCTGGTCAGGCCCGTGAGCATCAAACCTCCGGCGCACATCGCGGCGCCGGCAGCCAGGACCGGGATGCGAGGGCCGCGGGACCCTACCAGACGTCCGGAAAGGGGTGCGAAGATCAGCGCCATTACCGCCAGGGGCAACGTACACAACCCAGCTTGCAGAGCGGACAACCCCCGCACTTCCTGCAGGTAGAGCGTATTCAGGAACAGAAAGCCAGAGAACGCGCCGAACGCACAGATGGCGATCGCCGTCGCACCGGAGAACGGGGCGCTGCGGAAGAAGCGCAGGTCAAGGAGCGGATCGATCCGGCGAGGTTCATAGACCAAGAGCGTGACGGTCGCAACAAGGGCCAAACCCAGCAGGCCCACGATCGTCGGCGACGCCCAGCCCGCGCGCGGCGCATCGATGATCGCGTACGTCAGGCTCGCCAAAGCCACGATCACCAGAATTTGGCCGACGGCGTCCACCCCCCTAGCCCGGGGGGCCTTCGACTCGGGGACGAAGCGGGCAGTGAGAGCGATCGCGGCGATCCCGATCGGGATGTTGATCCAGAAGATAGAACGCCAACCGACCGTCTCGACGAGCACGCCGCCGATCACGGGACCTAGTCCCAGACTGATACCAACGACCCCGCCCCACACCCCGATGGCGCGGGCACGCTCGCGCGGTTCGGTGAAGACGTTGGTGATGATGGACATCGCGACGGGGTTGAGCATCGAGGCGCCGACGGCCTGCACCATCCTGAAGGCGATCAGCCAGCCCAGCCCGGGTGCCAGGCTGCACAGCAGTGAGCCGATGGTGAAGAGCACCAGTCCGGTCTGGAAGATCCGCCGGCGCCCAAGCCGGTCGGCCGTCGAGCCGGAAAGCATCAGCAGGCTCGCAAGAACCAGGATGTAGGCGTCGATCGTCCACTGGAGACCCGACACGGATACGTTCAGGTCCCGGCGGATCGATGGCAGCGCGACGTTGACGATCGTGGAGTCCATGCCGACCAACAGCAGGCTCATGCAGCAAATCGCCAGGACGAGCAGGCGCCGGCGCGGACTTAACTCCGGCACAAGAGAGTCCAGACTCGTCTTGCCCGTTGCCGGGCCATAGCAGCCCGGCACGGCCCATTGAATACGACGAAGTCATCGAATGCATGCGCACCCGGCAACTCAGCAACCCAGACCGCGGCGTCGTAAACGGCTCTCAACTGGTCGACGGTCAGCTGAAGAGGTGGCTCGTCGGGCTGGTAGGACGTACCGATGGGGTAATCCCTTCCCGGCGTGCGGCTCATCTCGATATGGCAGCCCATCACCTGATGGACCCCACGAGTCTCGGCGAGCCACAGCAGCCGGCCCAAGCTGTCGATGAACGCTGACATGTCCTGGACATACAGCCGCCCCGGATAGACCGTGTCACCAGTCAGCAGGAAACCGGTCCACGGATCAAAGATCGAGATCGAGGAGTCGTGATGGCCTGGCGTCCCGGTGATCTCGAGAACCCGGCCACCGAGATCGAGCTGCACCACCTGATCAGGCCAGGCAGCGAAGCCGAAGAAGTCCACAACAGAACGGCGGTCCTTGGCGACCACTTTCGTGTCCGGACGGCCTTCGAACTGGCGGTCACCGCCGACATGGTCGAGGTGCCCGTGAGTGTGTGCAACCACCAGTGGGTATGACGTCCGCGCGTGGGTGGCCAGCCACGTGGTGATCAGGCGATCGACCGTTTGGCGCACCGGGCATCGGGCCGGGTCGCCGGTCGCGCCCGTATCGAGCAGCAAAGCGCGAGAGCTGCCCAAGAGCAGATAGAGAAACGGAGCCTCGTAGCTGACCGACTTGGCCTGACGCAGCATGAAGGTGTGCTCGTCATAGCGATGCACTTGAATCGTGGGCTCCGTATCGCCACTACGCGGTCGGACCCCGTGGCGCCAGCGAACATCGAGGGATCCCGAAGATGTTGGCGCGCCCGTGACGAAGTCGACCGGCTCAGACCAGGGCTCAGACAAGGACGCGGCGCACACCCAGACAGTCTCTCTAATCAAGAAGTTAATCGGCACCGCGCCCTGTCACAGGCGCGTGGGACAGGTGCACCTGCCGTTTGTGGTTGGCACCGGGTCCACGCCCACAAGGCGGTACGGGATACGACGGACGGTTTGGTCCCCGTCCCGGCAGGTGCTGTCGGGCGCGACCCCGTTGCCTGTCGTGCGAAAGGTCCCTCACAGAAAAATCGCGAGAAAGGGCGGAGTGACAGACCAGCATGAAGAGAGCCGAGGAAGGCACTCGCGCACCGCTCAGCCCAGGAACCTGTCACTGTCGATGAGGAAGCCCCCACCTTGGGTGACGAAGGTGAACTGGTGGGTCTCGGTGGATGTGGTGCCGTCCTTGCGCGTGTACGTGAGGTTGACGGTTGCCTCCGTGGCGGAGGCGTTCGCCTGGAACTGGTTGACGGTGACTGCGCCGATTGTCCCCCAGAAGCCGTTGTAGCCGCCGCGGCCGCCTGCGGCCCGCTGCATCGTCCCGGTCAGCTGACCCCAGGTACGGCTGGTGCCCATAGTGACGTCGGAGTAGTACGACCTCACAAACGTCTGAAGCTTCGTATCGGCGTTCGCGGCGGGCACGGCCGTGACACGGGCCGGCGCCGAACTCGTGGCAGTTGGCGTCTGGGAAGGCTTCGATGCGGCAGTCGCCTTGGGCTTGCCTGACGTGGTCCTGGGGGGCGTGCCCGCGGTGGTGGCGCCCTGATGTCCGAGCTGGCTCAGGAAAGCCACGCCGAGCACGACCACCAGCAAAGCAGCCAGCACGGGCGGCAGCCAACGCCGGGCGCTCCTGCGATCGTGCGAGGGCAGCCCGGGAGCGCCATCGTGAACCTCGCTCAGGCCCTGGGGCGTCGGGCTAGCCACGACCGGCGCGGCAACCAATGGCACACGAGCCACCCGCGGCTGCGCCACCGGCGCGGCAGCAACCGGCGCGGCAGCAATAGGGGTCGTGACCACTGGAGCACGAGCCACCTGGGGTTTTGTCACCGGCGCGGCAGCAACCGGCGCGGCAGCAATAGGGGTCGTGACCACTGGAGCACGAGCCACCTGGGGTTTTGTCACCGGCGCGGCAGCAACCGGCGCGGCAGCAATAGGGGTCGTGACCACTGGAGCACGAGCCACCTGGGGTTTCGTCACCGGCGCGGCAGCAACCGGCGCGGCAGCAACCGGCGCGGCAGCAACCGGCGCGGCAGCAACCGGGGTCGTGACCACTGGAGCACGAGCCACCTGGGGTTTCGTCACCGGCGCGGCAGCAACCGGCGCGGCAGCAACCGGCGCGGCAGCAACCGGCGCGGCAGCAACCGGGGTCGTGACCACTGGAGCACGAGCCACCTGGGGTTTCGTCACCGGCGCGGCAGCAACCGGCTCTGAGGCTTCAAGGCGCTGGGTCGCTTCAAGGCGCTGGGTCGCTTCAAGGCGCTGGGCCGGTTCAAGGCGCTGGGTCGACTCGGGCGGAGCCACAGCCATGATCGCGGTCTCGGCGAGATCGACCCGGGCAATGACTGGCGTGCTGCGGGCGATCCTGCCCAACCGCTTGGCACTGGTCGCCATATCCCAACGGCGGGCCGGATCTTCATACATCATCGCGTCGATGGCGGGCGCGAGGACGCCGGCATGCGTCATCGGCCGCGGCCGCTCGGTGGCGATGGCCCGGAGCAGGGCAATCGGGTTACTCCTGGGCTCATAGGGCGGCTGGCCCTCGACAGCCGTGTAGAGCGTGGCACCAAGGGCCCAGACATCGGAGGCCGGGTGAGGGTCGCCGCCACGGGCCAGCTCGGGCGAAAGGTATCCAGGCGTGCCGGTGATGAATCCAACCTGCGTGAGTTGCTCGTCACCATGGCCGCGGGCGATGCCGAAGTCGCTGATCTTTGGCCGACCGGCCTTGTCGATGAGCACGTTGCCGGGCTTGATGTCGCGGTGGACGATGCGGCGCTCGTGCGCGCGGGCGAGGGCCCCGGCAAGCTGGGCGCCTATGTCGGCGACCCGCTGCGGCGACAGGTGCCCGTCGCGCGAGATCTCGTCGGCGAGTGTTTGGCCCTCGACGTACTCCATGACAAGCCAGGGCCGGCTGTCATGGTCGACCACGTCGTAGACGGCGACGGCGTTGGGGTGGTTCAGCGCTGCGGCCGATCGAGCCTCTCGCATCGCGCGTTTGGTCTCGGTGGCCGACTCACCTGGCAGCGCGCCTATCTGCTTGACCGCGACCTCGCGACCGAGGACCTGGTCACGGCACAGCCATACCGTGCCCATGCCCCCACGCCCGATGGCGCGCAACACGCGGTAGCGGCCGGCAATGAGCTGGGGTTGCATGAAGTCCTCTCGTTCAGCGTCGCTCACCCTACGGTGGAGCAAGATACCTCAACCACCTGCGCCGCACTCTCGGAGCCAGGCCCCGAGCAGGCTTACACCTGTCGGTCTGGCTCAGCGCAGCTCGTAAACAGTGACCGCACCGCTAGTGAACCTCGGGACGGCGAACCGTGTCAGCCTCGAGGAAACCGGTCCGGCTGACCTGTCAGCAACTAGCCAGCTCGCGCCGTAGAGCTGTCGAAGTCGCTCGATGGTCTGTGCGCTGGGATCGGTGAAGACGGCGTCGTTGACAGCACGGCGCTCGGGGAAGGGCGTCGGGGCGCTGACCGACTTGGCTTCACTGGTGTATCCCCAGCCCTCCAGCACCGTGCGCCTGCCCCCCAGTCCGCTCACCCAGAATGCTATCGACGGACAGCCTGGTCTCTGTCGCCCAGTGACGCAGTGCCGGTTGGTGGCAACCACGGCGTCGTTGGGTGTGTGCTGGTTGACCCATGCCATGGCTGCGGCCGCTGCGGGGCTGATTCGCAGGCCGTCAATCTGAGGAGGCGTCGGAACCCCCGCGGCCAGTGTCTTGGTGGCGAGGGATATGCGGTCACGGTCGAAACCATGCAGTGCACCCTCAGCCGGTCCTCCCAGGACCAACGCTGCCAGCACCAGAACCGAGCCCCATCCACGCAGACCCGGGACTCTGCTGCGCGTTAACGCCCACGCCAGAAGGCCAACAGCGACAGCGACGCAGACAAGAGCCAGTGGCACAAGGAATGAAACCACCACCGCCGCGAGGCTCGGTGCGTTTCCGAGCACTGTTGGCGTGGCGGCGCGAGCAACGACAACAACCCCGGCACCGATGAGTGTGCCACCCGCTAGGACGGCGGCGAGTCGGCGGCCGGACTGCACCGTCGCAGGGACCGCGGCGACCAGTGCCCAGACACCGAACACCGACGCAACCGGGTTGGCCAGACGAAGGAAGTAAGCCTGGCTGTAGGACGGGTGCGACAGGACAAGGTAGACGACCCATCCCGCGAAGACGAAGCCCGCCATGAACCAGGCGGCAGGGTCTTTTCGTAGCCGGTCTGAGCCGAGCCAGGCGAAGGGCACCAAGCGACCGACGTTCTGAACCAAGGGCACCAGCAGCAGGATTGCCAGCAACACCAACGACCTCGCCGTGAGGTGGGACAAACCAACTGGCAGCAGAGGTCCGGCCGCAGGATGGAAGCCCGCACCGGTCAGGCTGTGATAGAGCGGAATCCACTCGACATAGTCGAACAGGCCGATCGTGGATCCGCTGTCGCCGCCCCCTACAGCGAGCAAGGACACCGGCAGGAGAACGGCCACCATCGCCACGACCGCAAGGGCCGCCAGCCACTGGCGTCGCCGCTGCACCATGAGGCTGAGACCGGCAAGACCGGCGCCCGCCAAGACGAGCGGCATGGCATTGGGTTTGGCTCCCGCCGCGGCAACCAGCAGCAGCACAAGCACCGCCCACCCCGCCCGCAGCCTCACGCCGCGCAGAGCACGGACGGTCAAGGTGGCGGCGCCCAAGACGACGGGCAGGACATAGACCTCAGAGGGACTCGTCGGAAAGATGACTCCCGCCTCGCCCACGACCGGCAACAGGCTTGTGCCCGTGAAGACGATGACGCACCAAGCGGCGATCGGTCCGGACCACCACCTGCCCGAAAGCTCCATTGCCAAACATGCACCGGTCAAGGCCGTGACCGCCAGCAACGGAAGGATCCACAGCCTCAGAACCACCGTGGCTTCGGGTGCTCCCGACACCAGGTGCGCCGCTGCCATGTGAACGTGCGAGAACCAGTGGTAGCGCAGGAGTTCACCGGCCACCTGGGGGACCTGTGGAGGGAACGACCTGGTGAGCTCATGCACGATGGACAGGTGCCAGACGACGTCCTGGTCGTACAACCCGCCCGCCGGCGGCAGCGGCGAAGCAAAAGCACGCTGGCGCACCAAGAGAGTGCAGGCAGCAATCGCCGAAGCCACCCCCCACGACCAGAGAACTGGCAAGGGCTTTGGCGAGCTGATTCGCCAGTGTCGGCGTAGGCGCGGGACCGAAACAAAGACAAGTGCCACGATGACGGGCCAGAGCCAGAGCTGCTGTTGTAGCCCAAGAACCGACCACAGCGCGAAGCACCCAAGCTCAAGTGTGAGACCTGTCACGGCGCCGATGGCAATGTCTTCAGGCCAGTTGCCCCGCGTCCCGACCGTAGCCCGCGCCAGCAAAAGCCCGGGCAGGCTCACTCCAATGCACCAGTAGGCGGTGTAGCGGGCAATGTCCATGGCCGGTGTGCCCGCCTGCAGCAGCGCCACGGTCGCCACGCCCAGGGCCAGCAGCCACGGCAGCCCACAGAGCACCACCCGCAGCACACTGACCCGGAACGAACGCTGGCTCGGAGCCGGGACGGCGTCCAGGCCGTCAACCCTGCCGCGGCTGCCCACCGTTAGCCCGCCGTCTGAGGCAGGATCGACCGGGTAGCTCGGCAAGACTTACCTCTCGCTTTAGTCCTCCCCGACGACCATGTTGAGCCGCTGGCCGGGTTCTTATCGTAGCCACGATATCCGTGCGGGCAGGCCTCAACCCGATGGGCGATCGCTGCGCGCGTGGGCCGACAACCGTGATGGCAGATGCGGTCGGTGACCGCCAAGAACTCCCGCTGCGCAGACCGCATCGCCCACTCTCACGGGCGACTCCCAGGGGGCGTACAGGTTTCTCCGACGGTTTGTCCATGTTCGAGGGTGAAAGTACATGGATAAGTCATCGTCTGCGAGGAGTAGCCCATGTCTCATCACCGCTACCCGATCTGCCCAGCCAGCGGCAAGGTCCGCTATGGGGAGCGTAAGGACATCAAACTCGCGATGCGACAGGCCGACTGGGATCGTTCCCGGGCCGTGTTGAACGAGGTGGCGTGTAGTCGTCGCGAGATCCGATCCTACGAATGCCCGGACTGCAGCGGCTGGCACCTCACCTCCAAGCCGTCCCGGCCTATCCGGCTCGTCCCGGCGTTGAAGTTCGCCGTTCGCATGCCTGGGCCCGCGGCACAGTCGATCCGGCGCATGGCCGCCGGCAGCGCGCTCAGAACCGGCACCGCAGCCTGAAGAACTCCAGGTTCCGATTTCAGCTGGCCGCAGAGCCTGCCGCGCCGGCCCAGGGTCCTCGGGTCCCTCGGGTCCATATCGCTATCGATCTTTCCCGCTCGGATCCGAACGGTGATGCCGGGTCTGCCCAGTCCGACCAGTAATCGAGTCTGATGTGCGATTGTGGTGTGGCCACCAGCTATCAACCCTCTGGGGGCGCTGGATTGCTCTCCCCGAGACTCGAGCCAACAACCTGCCGAGGACGTGCAGAGGGAACTTGAGAATGAGAGTTCTTGGCCGAAAGATACTGTGACGCAGGGCGATTCAGGCAGTGGTTTCCAGGCGTGTGCCCTCAACCGCCGGGCATCTGAACTCAGCTCTTGATGACTGACTGGCCGTAGGCACTCACTGCCCCAGCCACCGCGTCAAACTCGACGGCGGTGAGCAAACGAGGTTCGCCGAGAGTCTTGGCCTCACAGTAGATCCGGCACAACCACTCCAAGTACAGGCTCCGGGAGTATGCCTTGGCGAGGGTCTCGCCATAGGTGGTCGCACCATGGTTCTGAAGCAGGACGCCGTAGCGGTCCCTCATTGCCACGAGGCAGTTCCTCGCCAGCTCATCAGTGCCGAATGCGGCATATGGTGCGACCCTGACAGGTCCTCCCAGGAGAGCCAGCATGTAGTGGATCCGCGGAAGTTCGTCAATGAGAGTCCCCAGAACCGTCGCGTAGACGGGATGCGTGTGCACGACGGCCAGCGCACTGGTGTTCCGGTAGACGACGGTGTGCATCGGCACCTCCGTGGTTGGGTTGTCAGGCCCGTCCACATGGTTACCGTCAAGGGTGATGACACAGATGTTCTCCGGTGCAAGTGCCTCATAGTCCACGCCGCTCGGGGTGATGGCGATGTTCTCACCAGCGCGAATGCTGACGTTGCCCGACGTTCCTACTGTTAACCCGTCCTGGAGCATTCGCAGGCAGTACTCGATGATCAGCTCGCGTTCCTTCTGCATGAGCATTGGTATCTCCGTTCCTGGTCTAACGAGAGCATGCCCTATCCCGACTCTGACACCGGTGCACGAGCGTGCGCGTCATGGGACACACTGCTTCCAGGCTGAAGGGCGAATCTTCCGGGAGCTGGGATCCTGCTCATGCAGGGAAGGAAGGGGACTTGATGGTGCGCTCGATTGAGTGGGTGGATGGTCCGAGACCGATGATCAGGCTCATCGACCAGACCCTGCTGCCGGGCACTGAGCAATACATCGACGTATCGACAGTCGACGTCCTGGTCGAGTCGATCCAGCACCTTGTGATCCGTGGCGCACCTGCTTTGGGAGCGGCCGGGGCGCTGGGGGTCGCCCTGGCGATGGTCCAAGGCGGTCACGACGACTGGGATGCAGCAAGGCTTGAGACGGAGATCGACAGGATCCGTGATGCCCGGCCCACAGCGGTCAACCTTGCCTGGGGTGTGAACCAGGTCAGAGATTCGGTCCCTTCCGGGACCGCAAAGGTCCTCAAGCTTGCACGGCAGGTCGTGACCGACGATGAGGCCGCGAACCGTCAGCTCTCCAAGCATGGCGCCGACTGGATCCTTGCGCACGTAGCGAAGGAAAAGGTGCGGGTCCTCACGCACTGCAATACCGGGGCGCTGGCCACCAGCGGCTGGGGCACCGCATACGGAATCATCCACGAGCTGCACCAGCGGGGGCGCCTTGGCCTGGTGTATGCCGACGAGACGCGGCCGCTGTTACAAGGTGCGCGCCTGACCAGCTGGGAGCTGTTGCACGACGGGATCGAGCACGTCGTGCAGGCTGACAGCGCGGCTGCAAGCACCATCTTGCGAGGGCTGGTCGACGTCGCGATCATCGGGGCCGACCGCATCGCCGCGAACGGTGACACAGCGAACAAGGTCGGTTCGGTGGGTCTGGCACTTGCCTGTCAGCGAGCGGGGATCCCCTTCGTCGTTGCCGCGCCGTCCTCGACTGTCGACCTGACTATCACGCGGGGCGAAGACATCGTCATCGAGGAACGGCACGAGGACGAGGTGCTCTGCTGGGCCGGAGTGCGGACTACCCCGACAGGAGTACGAGGCTACAACCCGGCCTTCGATGTCACACCACATGACCTCATCAGCATCGTCGTCACCGAGCGAGGTGTCGCCGAGACGGCGACCCACGCCCATCCTGATCTGCTAGCCACCATCGCGGGCTCAGACACCATGGTGTAGACGGTGACTGTGCCGCCTGCCCGACCGAGCGACGCCGCCTTCAGCGCGAGACGGCAGCTCATGAGCCTGTGGCGCTCGGCCAGCTCCCGAAGCGAGCCTGGCGTCGATGCAAGATTTGGGTGCCAGATCAGGTGATCACCCGCAGGTGTCTGCGATCAGGTGCCGCGACCATAGCGGGTATCTCGCGCTCGCAACTGATGGTGCCCCTGATTCTCGGCAGACACCTGACGGCAGGTTCGCACCGGCGGCTCGGCACGATCCGAGCCTCGACCAGGCTCAGATTCGCCGCCTCTTGGCTTCTCGAGAAACCCGAATGACAGACCGCCGCCCAGAAGCAAGAGAGCGCCGGCCGGGAAGCGATTGGGGCCCCAGACCTGCTCGGGATCGACGAGGCAACGAGAGCCAACGTAACCGGTGGTGTCGCCTAGGTCGGCGTCCAACAAGGAACGTACCGGTCCCAGTGTGGGAGTGATGGAGCAAGGGCCGACTTCGGCGGTGGGCCCAGCACGACGGCGAGCGCAAGCCACTTTCGACGCGGCTTCAGGTAGCCTCCAGCACGAGGATGCGGGCAGGCGACGGGAAATGGTGGTGGCTGGGATGGGTGGGCTTGAGGCGGCACTTGCAGCGACGGAGGAGCGGGTTGACGCCGCTCTCAAGGCGACTGCGGCTGTGACACGTGAGCTGAAGAGGGCTAAGACCGGCGCCGAACGCGGACAGTTGCGTGACCTGCGACGCGCTCTGAGCGCGGCAACCACTCTGGCTGGGGAGGCCGCCCGAGCCGCAGAGGACGCCGGGGAGTCCTTCGGCTTTGACGAGCAGGAGCACCTGGAGTCCGGCTCGTATGCCCAGGAGCTGCTCGACGTGGCAGCAGCACAGGACGTGGAGATGTTCGAGGCAGACGAGCGGCTGCTGTGCTACCCATCGCTGATCAAGGTGCTTCCCGGGGACGCCGCCGTCGAGATCGACAGACGCCGGGAGAAGCGACTGCGCCCGTCGGTACTGGTCGGGCTGCTGGCGACTACGCAGGCGCGGCCACCGCGGTTCCGGCCCAAGCCGTTCCTGGACAGCCTTGAGTCGGCGTACGACCTGGTGAGGTCTGCGGGGAAGCAACGCGACGCCGCGGTGATGCGCCTGGTCGACGTGTGGGGTGTGTTGACGCTACTGCCTGGCCAGCAGCGCGACTACACCCGTGCAGAGTTCGCCCGAGACCTGTATTTGCTGGACTCCAGCGGAGTCGCGACAGCGAGGTCCGGTCGGGTCTTGCGTTGGCATGCCAGTTCGGGCACCCGCGGCTCAGGCACGCTGGCGACTGTGGCGCAGACGGGGCAGCGGCAGCTGTACTGGGGAATCTCCTTCACGGACCGCTCATGACCGCCCGGGTCGGGCCAGCGGCCGCTGTGCTCGGGGGTGGGTCCATGAGCGCAGGCTCCTACGCAGACTTCCTCGGGCAGGAGTACCTGGCCTCTTACTTGCCGGCCGGCGGAGGGTCGGTGAAGCTCGCGGTGGCAGGAGATGCCGATGTCGCCGACCGGTTTGAACAGTCCTTACGCGCCGTCGCGGACCGTGAGCACGTCCTGATGGTTTCTCTGTCCGCCGAGACGACCAAAGCACACATGGTCGACCAGGTGTTCTTCGCCGTGGCTCGGCAGATCGACTGGGACCAGGTCGCGGTCGCGATCTTGGGCGCCGCCTACGACAACATCGCAGTCCCGGCCACCCCGGGGCGCCTCACCGTGGCCGAGGTGGCTGCCGACTACGACCTCGACCCGCGCGAGCTCTACCGCAGCGTGCGACGCCAGCTCGAACACACCCTGCTCACTGACACCAGCCTGCCCCGCGAGCTGCGCCGAGCGCTGCTGCGGCTGGCTCAAGCGCATCTAGGCAGCGGCGACGTCTACCCCGCCGAGGCCCACGTCATTCAAGGCTGGCTCACAGGCGAGCCCGTCGGGCTGCGTGATCTGCGCGACGCGATGATCTACGCGCGGATCGGTCGCCACAACGCCAGAACAATGCTCACATCGATCGGACGGCTCCTGCTTCGCGCCGGCCACCGCGGACTGGTCCTGCACTTCGACCTGACGCGGCTGGCCGAGGCGCGCCGCCCGCCGGTTCCCGAGCGCACCGGGATCTACTACAGCAAAGCCGCGGTGCTCGACGCCTACGAACTGCTGCGCCAGCTGATCGACGCAACAGACGACCTGGTCGCACTGCTTGTCGTTGCTGTGGTGCCGCCCGAGCTGGTCAGCGACGAGAAGCGTGGACTGCCGTCCTACGCTGCCCTACAGCTCAGGGTCGCCGATGAGGTGCGGGATCGGCGACGCACCAACCCGTTCGCATCCCTGGTCCGGCTCGATGTCCGGCTTGAGGCCGTGCGATGAGCCTGGAACACCAGTGGGACCACGACCGCCTAGCCGGTCGGCGCGCGGTCGAGGCGCTGCGCAGCGGAGTGCCGAACGCCGACGCCGTGATCGCCCTCGGCTCAGGCCAAGGCGACATTGAGGACCGGTTTACCGGGCTGCTCGAAGACATCACGAGACCGCAGAACAGCCGGCGCGGTCGCGCCTCGATGCTGCTCGGCGCCGGGTTCGGGGAGGGCAAGAGCCACTTGCTCACCCATCTCGGCCAGCTCGCGACATCCGCCGGCTTCGTGGTCAGCACCGTGGTGATCAGCAAGGAGACCCCGCTGCATGACCCCGCGAAGGTGCTGCGGGCTGCCGTGGAGTCCGCGGTCGCTCCAGACGGAGCCCGCGACGTCGTGGCTGAGGCAGCGGCGGCGTTGGACACAGATGGCCCCGGCTATGGCGAGCTGCTGCGGTGGCTGCGGGGACCAGGCCGGGACATGAACGAACGATTCGACGCGACCCTCCTGCTTCACCAGAGGCTGAGCAGCGACGCGCCCGGCGCCGACGAGGAGTTTCTCGACTCCATCGTCCGATTCTGGTCCGGTGACCCGCTGCGAATGCCTGATCTGCGCCGCCAGCTCAAGGCCGTCGGCGAGGCCAAATCGTTCACATTCGCTCCGGTCAAGGTCCGGGACCTGGCCCGGCAGCGGCTACGGTTCCTTCCTCGGCTCCTGCGCGCCGGGGGGAGCGCCGGCTGGGTGGTGCTCTTCGACGAGGTCGAGCTGATCGGCCGCTACTCGCTGCTGCAACGGGGCCGGTCCTACGCCGAGCTGGCGCGCTGGCTTGACGGGGATCCCAGTGACGAAGGAGAACCTCTGGTCACGGTCGCGGCGATAACCGACGACTTCGAGGCGGCAGTCCTGTTGGGCAAGAACGACCTCAACGCCCTGCCCCCACGGCTGCGGGACAGACAGACTGAGGAGTACGCCAAGATGGCCGCCCTCGCAGAAGTGGGGATGCGGCACATCGAGCGCGACCTCCTACCCCTGGTGCCCCCCGACCAGGCAGAGCTGGACCGTGCGTACCGCACCCTGCGCCAGCTGCACGCGGGCGCCTACGGTTGGGAGCCGCCGGACGTCCCGGGTCTCGAGCAGCTCGGTGCGACCAGAATGCGCCAGTACGTGCGCGCGTGGATCAATGAATGGGATCTCGTCCGTCTTGACCCCGGCTACCGGCCCATCACGGACGTGGTCGACATACCCGGCAATTACCGAGAAGTCGCCGAACTCGACGACGACACATCCTGATCACGGCCCCTACATCCGCTGCGCCAAGTTCTGTCCCGAATGCGAGTACGACCTGGACCGGCGTTGGCCTCAACCTGCCGGCCGTCTCGCTGGAGGCCAGGCTTTGCGAGACCAGTCGGTTGCGGCTTGCGTGGCGATCTAGTCCCCAGTGCGTAAAGGACCAGCCAGAACGGTTTGCAGAACCGGTCGACGGTCGGTACCTCTGAAGCCGAGGTCAGCCCTCGGCCAAGACGCCGAGACGGATGCCCTTGACCGCGAGCAGCCACTCCATCCTCTGTGCCGATGGCGACGATGCTCCGGACTCATACCGGGACCTCTCTGACTGGGACGTGCCCGACCACGGTGTGCGGACGTTCTCCCGTCCGTGGAGATCCTTGAGTCCGGCTGACGCTGCCGACGCGCAGACACTGATCAAGTACGCGGATACGGCCATGTACCAGGCCAAACGGACGGGGCGCGACACGTTCCAATTCTTCACGTCTGCCATGAACACCGAGGTGTTGCGCCGCCGGGCGCTCGAGACCGCACTTCGACAGGCTGTCAGGAACGAGGAGTTCGTCCTGTACTACCAGCCCAAGGTGCAGCTGAGTAGCGGGCAGGTGGTCGGCATAGAGGCCTTGCCGCGCTGGGAGCGGCCCGGTCACGGCTTGGTCCAGCCCAGTGAGTTCATCTGCGCACTGGAAGACTGCGGCCTCATCGTTGACGTCGGTCGTTGGGTCATCACGGCAGCATGCAAGCAGATCAGGGATTGGCTTCGGCGCGGGATGGACCCGGTCCAGGTGTCGGTAAACGTCTCGGAGCGGCAGTTCGTCAAGGGTGATCTCCAGGGCGATGTCTTGAATGCGCTGGATGCTTACGGGGTTCCAGCTGAGCTGCTCGAGCTGGAGCTGACCGAGTCCTTGCTGATGAACAATACCGACCGCACAATCACCCTCTTGCAGAACCTCAAGGCCGCAGGTGTGCAGATCTCCATCGACGACTTCGGGACGGGCTTCTCCAGCCTCGCCTACCTGCGCCGATTCCCGAGCGACAAGCTCAAGATCGACCGCAGCTTCATCCGCGACGTCACCCACAACCCGGACGACGCCGCAATCACCCTGGCGACCATCCAGATGGGCCACAGCCTCGATCTAGTGGCAATCGCCCAAGGGGTGGAAACGGCAGCCCAGCTGGCGTACCTGCAACATCACCAATGTGACCAGATGCAGGGCTACTACTTCAGCCGGCCGCTGCCAGTGCCCGATCTCGAACGGCTACTGCTGGCGCAGACCAGCCCCTGGCACATGGCAGTGAGACCGTATACCGCCACAACATTGCTACTACTGGCTAACCACACCTGTGTATTGGTGACCCGGTCGCTGAAAAGCAGCCGGAAGACGTGGACAAGGTCGGTGGCGCGCACTCCGAGACTCGTCCTCCGCCGGGCCGAAGTAGCCGAACAGGGCGCGGTCCACTCGGCTGATAATCGGCATGCGGTCCGCGCCGACGACCGAGATGAATACCAGATGCGCCTCCCCCGCACGTGATGCTGCCCGTACCAGGTTCCGGGCCTTGTCCTCATCGCCCTTGGGACTGCCTGCGCAGTGCACGATGGTCCCAGCCGCGTCTACCGCGACTTCGATCCCCTCGCCGGCGGCCCGGTCACCGCCTCACCCAGCGCAGCCATCAGCAGATCAGTCTTGACGAGAGCTTCTTCACCATCAGACAACGACCATCTGCAAACGTCATGCGTCCCAGGAGGGCGGCTCGACCTTGGGGCAACGCTCGACCACGTCGTCAAAAATACTCGCCAGCCACCGTCACCCCTTGGTCAGGCGAGGCCAGAGCAGGAAGGTTGATCTCAGTCCCAAACACGACACCCGGATTGGGCTACTTGCAGTCCGGGAACCTGCCTGGGTCCCCGCTTAGGGCTCCGCGCCTCACTGCCAGGTCTGGGAGTTGCAGTAGGGCGCGGACTGCGCGTTTTCTCGCTGGTAGATGTAGCCGGGAGCGTATTTCGTTGAGGTGACAAGGCAAGGGCGATACTCTCCAGCCATCAGGAGTGATCTGGACGACGGGGATCAGCCTGATTCGGGTAGCCGGCCGATGGGGAATGTTTGAACAGTCAACTATGTTGGCAAGTGCGACATCGATTGTCTAACTCTCTCTAAGGGATCCCCCGTGAATACAGGTTTGCTCGTGCTGCGGCTCCTCTTCGGTCTCCTGTTGGTAGGCCATGGCAGCCAGAAGCTCTTCGGTCTGTTCGGGGGTCCCGGCCTCGACGGCGCTGGAGGGTTCTTCCAGACCCTCGGGTTCCGACCCGGCAAGCCGATGGCGATTGTCGCCGGTACCTCCGAGGCAGGAGCCGGGTTGCTGCTCGTACTCGGCCTGCTGACCCCGCTGGCCTCGGCTGCAGTGATCGGTACCCTCGTGGTGGCCGGGTCCGTCCACTGGGCGGCCGGGTTGTGGGCCCAGAACGGCGGCTTCGAGATGCCGCTGCTCTATGTCACGGCTGCCGCGGCGCTGGCCTTCACCGGTCCCGGCATCTACTCGCTGGATAACGCGCTCGGTCTCCATGCTCTGGCCGGATTTGGCTGGGGCGTCGCAGCGGTCGTGGTCGGGGCCTTGTCGGGACTTGCGGTCGTCGCGCGGGCGCGGCGTGCCCTGGCCGCCGAGGCCGTCGGGCGGGTCGTGACGGAGAAGCACGTCTGAAGCTGAATGTCGCAGCCCGTCCGGTTGCCGGCATACAGAGTTGAGGCTGCCCGGGTGCCCATGGCGAACTACGCACGCCCCGATATGAACCCGCTCTCGCGCTCTGCCCAGATGCCAACGCAAACTGGCAAGAGCGCCGCCCGTTAGTAGTTCTTGGCTGGCTCAGCGGGCTTCGATCGGTGCGTGTCAAAGCTGAGAACTGCGGTAGGCAGTTCGGCTATCGACGACCGGCACGTGGCTTCCCGTCACGGGTACGCCGACCGGTGACCAGCCGTATCGACTACGTACCCTTCTGTGCCGGGCGCTCGTGGCAGCCTGCTGAACCTGCGGACTGCCACGAGCCGGCCTACCGCTCCCGAGACCACAACGACACGTAGATCCCTGGCTGCGCCGGTAATCGAGGGTCCCCTGCGCCCCGCGTTATGGCTCCGCAGACGAATGGCCCATCTGCGATAGTCAAGGCGCTCGTGGTCAACGTCCGCCTCGGTGTCAGTGCCCAGACGGCGCGGCGGAGGTCCTGCAATCTGGACTCGTGGTCCTTCACGAGCTACGACAGATGGCGGTCAATGTGCGGACGTTCTGTGTCCAACCTTCAAGCCGCAGCCCCACACACCATGGCTGGACGTTTGCTGTCCAGGAAGTTCTTCGGCAGGAGGTCGGAGCGCCAGACTGTGTGCTGTCTCGGAAGACCCTGAAGTGACTCAGGTCGCGTTTGTTCATTGCCCCAGCCCCTGCGCCGGTTGGGTTCACTGCCCCTGGTCTGGTCCCCTCCGGCTCAGTCGGAGAACGTTTGTCCGGACCGGCCACCAGACCACACGGGCAGTACACGAGGAAGACGTCAGGGGGCCACCTCACGCGTCACCGCCCGGCGGCCCACGCGCTCACTCCCTGACCAGAGATCCACCCAGCGTCCCTGCCGGCGGTAGGTTTCCTACCTGTTGGCCCCGGGTGGGTCACCCGGTTTTGCGAAGGAGGTCATTCTCGAGCTTGAAACGCGATAGGTGGTCCCACGCAGCCAGATCACCGTCATGACTAAAGAACAATGGGCGCATCAGTGGCCCGTCGGTCCATACACACGGGGATCGGTAACCAGGGACAACAGACCGACCATCGAGCGCGTGACCCTTTGTCTGTCTCGGGCGGGTACAGGGGTTCGAGATGGTGGTGCTTCCTGCTCTGCAGCAGAAGCTGGGACCGATCCGCGCCAGACGAGAAGTGAAGTTCGCTATGACAGGACCTGAGTAGTCCAACAAGGTCATGTCAAGATGGCGGTGTGAGTGATCCGGTCACCCGGGCTCCAGGCTCGGGCGCGAATGTACCAGCGAGGACTCCGAGGGTCGACGATGAGAGGTGGGGTCAATATGAGCAACAACAGCGCCGGTGCGGCCGCGGGTGGTGGCGCCCTCTACGGACTAGGCATGTTCGGCGCGTGGGTGTTCTTCTGGCAACAGGCCGACACCTTCTGGGGACACCTGCTCGCGGTGCTCCAGGGCATCGTCTGGCCGGCCTTCATGGTTTACAAGGGCTTCTCTGCCCTCGCCAAATGAGTCAGCAATCACCGCAAGTGGACCGGCGGATCCTTCTGCGGTGACCGCTCATGAGCGCTGCAAGGGGCCGACGTGGGCCGCTGTCCGTTCCGCTTGCCCCTCGTACTCCTCTGGCGTGGGCGCGGCAACGGTCCAGCGAGGGTGGACAGTCATCAAAGGCGCGACCGTGATGCCAAGCCCTTGGCGGCCTTGTTCTGCATAGTGGTAAGGAGGTTAGGGTAGTTTGCGCCTCCAGTTTGGACGGCGGACACCGCTCGGGCAGGCTGAACGAAGGGATGATGTGCCGTGGATTGGAAGTTGGAAGTCGTGGTCATTCCGGTCAGTGACATTGATCGGGCGAAAGGCTTCTACATTGACCAGCTCGGGTTTCACCTGGACGTGGACACGAAGCCCACGGAAACGATGCGGGTTGTGCAGATGACCCCGCCGGGGTCGGCGTGCTCGGTGACCATCGGGCCCGTTCTCATCAAAGCTGACGCGATTCCTGGCTCGGGGGCGAGCCTGCAGCTCGTCGTCCAGGACATCGAGGCGGCCCGTACGCAGCTCATCGAGCGGGGTGTCCAGGTCTCGGAAATCCAGCATCTGGACCCGCGGGACGGCGGGAAGTTCGTCTTCTTCACCGATCCTGACGGCAACAACTGGGCCGTTCAGGAGGTGCGCGGCCATGTCGGTGCGGCGACGTAGGGGCGGACCCACCGAAGCCGGACACGAATGGGACGCTGCGCGCGATCAGCTGATCGGTAACTGGCTGCCCAACGTGCGACCGGGGTCTGCCGAAATTGCGTCCTGACTACTTCCGCGCACCCGCTTACAGAGACAGAATCAGAGAATCGCCGAACCAGGAGCCAGGCCCATGAGTACTCAGCTCAACCCCTATCTCAGCTTCCGCGAGACAGCCCGCGAGGCCATGAGCTTCTACCAGTCAGTGTTCGGAGGTGAGCTGACCATCAGCACGTTCGCTGAGTTCCATGCCAGTGAAGACCCCGCCGAGCAGGACAAGATCATGCATTCCATGTTAAGTACCAAGGATGGGCTGACGCTCATGGCGTCGGACACGCCGAACAGCATGGACTACTCGCCAGGCACCAACTACTCCGTCTCGCTGAGCGGCGAAAACGACGCCGAACTTCGTGGCTACTGGCAGCAACTGTCGGCAGGCGGGGCAGTTACCATGCCACTAAACCAAGCCCCGTGGGGTGACACTTTTGGTATGTGCGTCGATAAATTCGGCGTCAGCTGGCTGTTGAACATTGCGGGTCCGCAGTCAACATAAGCCTCGGCGAAAATCCTGGGCAGACGACTGCTCCATCCGGGCACGCGATCATAGCCGCGTCGAGCGCGTTTGCCGCAGCCAATAGTCCCTGCGGAAGATCCAAGTCTGGACAAGGTAGACCCGAGGACCGTGTCAGTACTGAGGATGACCCTCACCAGCGCGAAGCCCTACCCTGGGCTGACGACACGGCATTTCCCACAGGGCATGCTTAGAACATGCCCATACGCCCCAAGTTCCGAAGCCTTCGATGATCGAGACTCACGCGCTCACCAAGAGATACGGCCACACGGTCGCCGTTGACCACCTCACATTTCGCGCCCTCCCGGGTCGGGTCACCGGGTTCCTGGGCCCCAACGGTGCGGGCAAGTCAACGACCATGCGGTTGATCCTTGGCCTGGACTCCCCCACCAGCGGTTCGGTCACGGTCAACGGCACGCCATACCGCCAGCACCACTACCCCTTGCACGAGGTCGGCGCCCTGCTGGAGGCCAAGGCCATCCACCCCGGTCGCAGCTCATACAACCACCTCCTGGCTGTGGCGCAGTCGAACGGGTTCGGGCCCCAGCGGGTCACCCAGGTGCTCGAGCTCGTCGGCCTTGAAAAGGTGGCCAGCAAGCGTGCCGGTGCTTACTCACTGGGAATGGGCCAGCGCCTTGGTATCGCCACGGCCTTGCTCGGAGACCCCGGCGTTCTGCTGCTGGACGAACCGGTCAACGGGCTGGACCCCGAAGGCATCATCTGGGTGCGTAATCTACTCAAGGCGCTGGCAGCAGAAGGCCGGACGGTGTTCGTCTCCTCGCACCTCATGGCCGAGATGGCGCTGACTGCTGACCATCTGGTCGTCATCGGCCGGGGCCAGCTCATCGCCGACACCTCTGTGGCCGACTTCGTGGCCAGCGCATCAACCGGACGCGTGCGGGTCTCCTCGCCGGACTCCCCCCGTCTGCGGAAACTCGTCGCCGAAAAAGCCGCCGACGTGAGCCCGATCGAGGCGGGCGTGGACGGCGACTCACCGACCTTCACCGTGAGCGGCCTGCCGCGATC
>OCTA010001360.1_pt1 | contig 22495 bp, 27 predicted proteins | sample 1538991 | NCBI WGS metagenome assembly OCTA01 (sample SAMEA3539302, study PRJEB22396) | soil metagenome | biome: tundra; feature: field; material: soil | place: USA | collected 2010-05 | depth 0.15 m | reverse complement strand
AAAGAATACAGTTTACGGAGAATAAAGGGTAAAAGGAAAAAGGAGACAGGGTAACATTATGTCCTGGCGCAACGAAACCCCACGAAGCTGTAGCGGATGCGCGGGTGAGCGACGCTGCGATACGAGCAGGCGGCGATGACACCATTGACGTCCCAAGAGCCGCCCCGAAGCACACGGCTTTCTTCCTTCTCCTGCCACAGGCTCGCGGTCCACTCCCACACGTTCCCAGCCATATCCTCCGCGCCATAGGGCGTCTGGCCCGCCTCTCCATATTTGCCAACCTCGGTAGTGCCTCCAATTCGCCCCTCCCACGTATTGCACCGCTGCGCGGAGAACTCCTCGCCCCAAGGGAAACGGCGCCCATCGATTCCCCGCGCGGCCTTCTCCCATTCCTGCTCCGTGGGCAGCCGTTTGCCGGCCCATCTCGCATAGGCCGCTGCGCCGTACCAGCTCACGTAGATCGCCGGATGATTCTCATAACCCCGCTCCACCGCAAACCGGCCCTTTCGTCCGGAAATCCGGCACTTCTCCTTTTCGTAAGCGCCCTTGAGATCGATCCACTGCGCACCCCCTTCTTCCTGGTTTCCGCACTCATTCAGAAACCGGCAGAACTGTGCGTTGGTGACCGGGAAACGGTCGATCCAAAAAGCTTCGCCGGCTTCGCTCACGCGCAAATTGGATTCCGATTCCGAGCCGGAAATGAACGGGCCCGCGGGCACGTAGACCATGTCATCGTCCAAGCGCCGTTCGTAGCGATAAACCGGCCGGAGCAGATAGTGCACGAAGCTGACGATGGCATCGGTCAAGGGGCAGTCTGGCGCCTTTCCATCTGCCAGCAGCGGCGCCAGCTTGCCCGCCACGAAGAATTCCATCATGGACTTGTGCGCGAACCGGTAATTGCCCGCCGCGTCGCGCACCAGGTAGGACTGCGTGCGGATGTCGCGGGCCAGAAAGGCGGCCCGCCCAGGATCGTCCTTCACGCCGAAATGCACCTGGACGCGCTCGGGGAACTCCGAAAACGGTATGCTCAGGCGTTGCGAGTGCTGCATCTCCCACGCCAGCTCCTGCACGAAATACCGGCGGTCGGCGGCTGGAATCGTCTCGATGCGTTGCCCCAGCAGGTTCCCGGTGTACCGCTCGTACAAAGTGGCCAGGTTCAGGTCCTGGCCGGCGGCGATGCCCGGCAGCGTCTCCGCGATCATCCCCAACAACACGGGCCGGTGCGACAAGTCTTCGATATTGGGCAGGCGGCGGATTGTTTCGAGCACCCGTTCCCACCGGTCCGGCACGCGCTTGCGGAGCGCTTGCCCGATCTGTTGGTCGTCAAACTCATTGAGGTGCGCAACCTCGAATTCCCGCCTGCCGGCCAGATCGATCACCTCGTCGCGATTGATCACCCGCACGGATTCCCGCGGCGCGCCCTCGGGCCTGCGCTCCAGCACCTCGGATTCCTCCGCACGGTGGCGGAAAAAGGCCGTGCGGCAAGTGAGCAGTATCTTGGCGCGCGGCGAGATCAGCTTGGCGATCTCCCAGAAGTTCTCGAGCGCCGTGCGGTAATCGCTGGCGCGCCGCTCCATTTCGTCGAAGCCGTCGAAGATCAGCAGCAGGCGGCCTTCGTCGCTGAGCCGGCGGATGGTCTTGTACCCGCCCGCTAGTTCGACTCCGAAGCGGTTGGCCAGAGCGTCCGTGAGGACCTGTTCGATGTCGTAGGCCCGCGAGTAGTCGCGCAGCGCGATGGAGATGGGGATGCGTCCCGCGTCGCCGGCCATGCGCCACGCCAGCCGGCGGCAAAACCAGGTTTTGCCCGTTCCGAAATCGCCCAGCAACGAGAGATGGTTGCGCTCCGGGGCCGCCAGCCACTCGTCGATGAATGTGTCCAGGTCCACCGGGCTCGGTTCCGGCTCCCCGGCCCGCTCTTCCCGGATCTTAAGCGGAACGAAATAGCGTTCGATCTCGGATTGTTCATACTCCGCCCGCAGCTTGGCCAGATGCGGCCGGAAATTCGCCAGGTGGTCGATGAACTCCTCGCGTCCGTAAGCCTGCACATCGCGCCCTTGCGCCGCGCGGGCGGTCTCCTCCGGGATGGAACCGCGCGCCAGCAGAATTCCCTCGTCCACTTTGTACGTCCGCGTGGCCTGATAGAGCGCCTCCAGTTCCGCCGGGCGGGCAGCGTGAGTCGCATAGCACGTGAGTGCCCTCCGGATCTGCGCTCCCGCTTTGTATTCCGCCAGGAAATACACGCAGGCGCCCTTGGGTTTCTGGTCCAGGATGCGCTGTCCCATGGCTTCCAGCAAGCCGCGCGCATCCTGTGCGTCGGCTTCCGGCACCTGCTCGTCAAATGTTGCCGCCACCGGCCGCTGGCGCGGCGCTGTCTTTCTTAGATCCGTCAGAAACTGCCCGATATCGGGGTAATCGGTGCGCGCATCGTCGCCCAGAATGCGAATGCCGTAGCTGTTCTCGAAGTCCTGCCTCTCCAGAGCGTTCATGCCGTGGGTGCGCATCAGAGCGTAGTGCGTGCCCAGGTGGCCCTTCAGTTGGAATTTGAGCTCTTCGAGAAACAGCAGCAGGTCGGGGTCGGTAAGGCTGCATCCCACGAACAGCACCGTTCTGCCGGTGAAGATCCCGGTCAGGAAGATGCGGAACGATTCGTTGGCGAACAGCGCCTTGCGATAGTCCGCCTGGCCCAGGACGATCGAGTCCAAGCGGTCGATGTCGCCGTGAACCTTCACGATCGCGAAGTCCCAGTCGCGGATCAACCCGGCCAGTTCCGGATAGTCCTGCTGCGTATGGCAGGGCGTGCCGGCTGGAAAAGCCGATTCGATCAGCTTGTCGTAATTGGTGGTCAGAATGGCGGCGAACCGGATATCGGGCAGCAGACGGTGGGCGGGGCTGGGTTGGGGTTTCGGGTCGCGGAACACCATGTGCATGAACTGGCGGAAGTTATTCTCGCCCAGCCGCGCGCGCAACTCGTGGGCAGCCAGCAGCAGTCTGTTGCGGCCGATCAAATCGCGAATGGAGTCTTCCGCGCCCGCTAGGGAGATCTGCTGGCGGCTGGCCCACGCCAGCATTTGCTCCAGCAGGTCGCTCCACCCGGGCAACTGGGGTCTCGACAGACCGGTGCCCGCGAACAGCACGATTCCGCCTTCCTCCGCCATACGGTTGGCGAGGTCCTCAGGCACGCTAGGCGGCATTTGCGAAACAATGTACCACGGCGACCCACGCCCCCGCCCCATTAGCATTGCACCCCAGCCTCCCCCACATGCTGTAATAAACCTCAATGTCTACCACCACCACCAAGAAACTGCGCAGCCAGGAATGGTTCGCCGACCCCGGTTACTACGGCTTCGCGCGCCGCGCCTGGCTGCGCTCGGAAGGCTTCACCGCCGACGTATTCCAAAACAAGCCCGTCATCGGCATCTGCAACTCCTGGAGCGAGCTGAACAACTGCAACGTCCACTTGCGCACGGTCGCCGAAGCCGTGAAGCGCGGCGTGTGGGTGGCGGGCGGCTTTCCGCTGGAGTTCCCCACCATCTCGCTGGGCGAGATGTTCATGCGGCCCACCACCATGCTCTATCGCAACCTGATGGCCATGGACGTGGAAGAGTCCATCCGCGCCAACCCGCTCGATGGCGTGGTGCTGCTGTGCGGCTGCGACAAGACCACTCCCGCGCAGCTCATGGGCGCGGCCAGCGCGGATATCCCGGCCATCATGGTGCCGGGCGGGCCGATGCTCGCCGGGCAATGGCGCGACCAGCGCCTCGGCTCCGGCACCGACGGCCGCAAGCTCTTCGATCTCTTCCGCACCGGCCGGCTCACCGAAGAAGAATGGTGCGAAATCGAAGGTTGTATCGCGCGCAGCGCCGGCCACTGCACCGTGATGGGCACGGCTTCCACCATGACCAGCCTGGCGGAGGCGCTCGGCATGACCCTGCCTGGCTGCGCCAACGTGCCCGCGCCGGATTCGCGCCGCCTCGCCATGGCGGAGATGAGCGGCCGCCGCATCGTCGAAATCGTGCGCGAAGACCTGCGCCCGTCACGCATCATGACCCGCGCCGCGCTCGAAAACGCCATCACCGTCGACATGGCCATCGGCGGATCCACCAACGCCGTCATCCACCTGATCGCCATCGCCGGACGCCTGGGTATCGACCTGCGGCTCGACGAATTCGACCGCATCTCGCGCCGCACGCCGTACATCGCCAATATCAAGCCTTCCGGCGAGTATCTGATGGAGGACTTCTTCTACGCCGGCGGATTGCCCGCGGTGATGAAGGAGATCCTGCACCTGCTCGACGGCGATGCCCTGACGGTGACAGGCAAGACTGTGCGCGAAAACGTGGAACACGCCGAATGTTTCCGCCGCGAAGTGATCCGCACGGCCGCCGAGCCGCTCCACCCCGAAGGTGGGACCGTGGTGCTGTACGGCAATCTGGCGCCCGATGGCGCGGTGATCAAGCAGACCGCCGCGTCGCCTCAGCTTCTGCAACATCGCGGCAAGGCTTACGTTTTCGAGAACTACCAACAAATGCGCGCCCAGATCGATTCGGCAGATCTGCCTGTGGACGCTTCCACGGTGCTGGTGATGCGCAACTGCGGACCCAAAGGCGCACCCGGCATGCCCGAATGGGGCCACATCCCGATACCGCGCGTGCTGCTCGAACGCGGTGTCGGCGATATGGTGCGCATCAGCGACGCGCGCATGAGCGGCACCAGCTTCGGCACGGTGGTGCTGCACGTGGCGCCCGAATCGGCGATCGGCGGGCCGCTGGCGGCGGTGCGCACCGGTGATGACATCGCGTTGGATGTAGCCGGCCGCCGCATCCGCCTGCTGGTACCTGCGGAAGAAATCGAGCGGCGCATGGCCGCCTTCCGTCCCGCGCCGCCGCATTATGACCGCGGCTATGGCCGCCTGTTTTTGGAACACGTCACGCAGGCCAACCTGGGCTGCGACTTCGATTTTCTGCGGGCGCTCTATTGATTTGTGGAGCAGCCAATCCTGGCTGCAGCCGCCTTTCAGGCGGCCCTTCGAGTTTCTACATCCTCCAAGAGCAAGAGTCCTTTGGGAGTACTCTGAATGGTTTGGTGGGGCAGGCGGTTTCGCCTGGCGAACAAGGGCGCGCCAAGCGGGCAAGGCGTAACGACGGCGCCGCGAATTGCTCTTCGCCCCAGGCGCGGAGCGTATAACGGCCGACGCTGAGCAGGCCGGCTTCTGCTCGATGAGACAAACGAAACGCGGGCACGGCCTAGCGCGGCGTTGTGGGAAGGCTCAGTGTTTTTCGGGAGCGCTTAAAGACGTTTCCCTCGGCAATACCGCTGGCGTCGCCCTCATCGATGGCAGTACGCAGCGCGGCAAGTTTCGTCTCGAAGGGCAATAGAGCGATATTGGGCACGCGCCCCCAGCCCTCAGCCCCTAGCCTAGCCACCAACCCCTGCGAGCAACGCGAGCCAGATTCTTATATACTCATTGCTCGTCACCCTGGGAGCGAACCATGGACCTCAACCCCACCCCGCAAGAGCGGCAATTCCGCGACGAACTGCGCGCCTGGCTCGAAGCCCACGCGCCCCGCGATTGGGAAGCGCGCCAATCCGCCACCGACAGTATGGAAGCCCGCTTCGCCTTCCTCCGCGATTGGCAGCGCCAGGTGTATGAGGGCGGCTGGGCCGGCCTCTCCTGGCCCAAAGAATACGGCGGCCGCGGCGCCACCCTCATGGAGAAGGCCATCTTCACCGAAGAGATGGCCCGCATCGGAGCGCCTCCCTTGCCCGGCATTCTGGGCCTGGAATTGGTGGGCCCCACCCTCATCGCCTTCGGCGCCGAAGCCCAAAAGCAGCGCTATCTCGCCAAAATCCTCAGCGGCGAGGAGATCTGGTGCCAGGGATTCTCCGAGCCCAACGCCGGCTCCGACCTCGCCGCTCTGCGCACCGAAGCCACCCTCGATGGCGATCACTTCGTTGTAACCGGTCAAAAGGTCTGGACCAGTTACGGCTGGGCCTCCGATTGGTGCGAGCTGGTGGTGCGCACCGATGCCGGCGCCGAAAAACATAAAGGCCTCACCGTGTTGTTGGTCGACATGCACAGTCCCGGCGTCGAAGTGCGCCCGCTCCGCCAGATGACCGGCGAAACGGAATTCAACGAGCTGTTCTTCGAAAACGTGCGCGTGCCCGCCGCGAACGTGGTGGGCCGTGTTAACGACGGTTGGAACGTGGCGCTCGGCACCCTGATGCACGAGCGCGCGCTGTTGGGCGCCGGCCTGCAAATCACCTTCAAACGCCAGTTCGCGCGCTTGGTCGAGTTGGCGCACCGCATCGAACGCAACGGACGGCCCGCCGCCCAAGACCCGGTCATCCGCCAGAAGCTGGCGCAGTGCTACGCCGAAATCGAAATCATGCGCCTCAACCAGATGCGCGCCATCAGCCGCGTGATGGAAACCGGCAAGCCCGGTCCGGAAGGGTCGATTCAGAAGATCTTCTGGAGCGAGCTGAATCAGCGCTTCCAACAGGTGGCCATGGAGCTGCTCGGGCCATACGGCCAGTTGACGCGCGGCTCCGACTTCGCCTTCGACGACGGCCAGTGGGCCTACACCTATCTGCGCGCGCGCGGCAACACCATCGAAGCCGGCACCTCGGAGATCCAGCGCAACATCGTCGGCCACTTCGTCCTGGGATTGCCCAAGAGCTACTGAGGCCTAAGAGCTACTGAGGAAAGCCCCATGCAATTCGGATTGACCGAGACCCAACAGGTATTGAAGAATTCGGCGCGCGAGTTTTTCTCGGCCGTTTGTCCCATCGCCGAAGTGCGCCGGTTGATGGAAACCGCCACCGCCTACGACGCGGCGCTCTGGCAGAAGATGGCGCACCAGGGCTGGACCGGCATCATCTTCGATGAAGAGTACGGAGGTCTGGGCCTCGGCTTGGTCGAGATGGCCGTCGCGCTCGAAGAAATGGGCCGCGCCCTGCTGCCCGGACCGTATCTTGCCACGGTGCTGCTGGCCGGCGTGGCCATCGACGCGGCCGGCAATCCCGCCCAGAAAAGAAAGTATCTCTCGCGCATCTCGCTGGGCGAAGCGCACGCCACGCTCGCGCTGCTGGAAGCCTCCGCCAGTTGGGATCCCGGCGCCGTGCAGCTCAACGCGCAACCCACGCTGGCGGGCTTCGCGCTCAATGGCCGGAAGATGTTCGTGCCGGATGCCGCCGCTGCGGACTTCCTGGTTTGCGCGGCGCGCCGCGGCCCGGACCTGGGCCTGTTTATCGTGCCCCGCGGCGCGCGCGGCTTGACGATCTCGTCGCTCCCGGCCATCGACGAAACGCGCAAACTCTACCAGGTTGCGTTTGAAGACGTCCCGGTCGCCGAAGGAGATTTCCTGGCGATCGGCGATTCCGCGCGCGCCGCTCTGGAGCGCGCCCTGGCCGTCGCCACGGTGGCGCTGGCGGCGGAAATGGTAGGCGGCATGCAGCGCGTCATGGAAATCGCGGTGGAGTACGCCAAGGCGCGCAAGCAGTTCGGCAAGCCCATCGGCCAGTTCCAGGCGGTGCAGCATCTATGCGCCGATATGCTGCTGCTCACGGAAAGTTCGCGCTCGGCGGCCTACTACGCGGCCTGGGCCTTGCAGGAGCGCGCCCCCGAGGCCGATGTAGCGGTCTCCATCGCCAAGGCTTATGCGAGCGACGCGTATCGCGAGGTGGGCAACCGCGGCATTCAAGTCCAGGGCGGCATGGGCTTCACCTGGGAGAATAATGTTCATCTATACTACAAGCGGGCCAAGGCGTCCGAGCTGATGTTCGGCGATGCCACCTATCATCGCGAGCGCATCGCCCGCACTGCTATAGACAAAGCTATCGACAAGTTATGACCTCACTCAAACAACTATTCGATCTCTCGGGCCAGGTGGCCCTGGTAACCGGAGGCTCCCGCGGCCTCGGCGAGGAGATGGCCGAGGGGCTCGCCGAAGCGGGCGCATCCCTCATGCTGCTGGCGCGCCGCGACCAATGGCTCAGCCCCGCCGTGGACGCCATGAAGAAGCGCGGATTCCGCTGCGAAGGCGCGCTCTGCGATGTCTCGAAGCCCGCCGAAATCGACGCCGTGGTGAAGCAGACCCTCGCCACTTATGGCCAGATCGATATCCTGGTCAACAACGCTGGCGTGACATGGGGCGCCCCCGCCGAGGCGATGCCTTTCGACAAGTGGCAGCAGGTGCTCGACGTGAATCTGACCGGCGCGTTCGTCTTCTCGCAAGTTTGCGGACGCGAGATGATCAAGCGCAAATACGGGCGCATTATCAATGTCGCTTCGATTGCCGGCCTGAAGAGTTCCATGCCGCAGGGGATTCACTACGCCGGATACGCGTCGTCCAAAGCCGGACTGCTGGGCCTGACGCGCGAACTGGCCGCCCAGTGGGCGCCGCACAACATCCGCGTGAACGCGATAGCGCCAGGCTTCTTCCCTTCGCGCATGACGGAGAAGGTGCTGGAAGCCGCGCAGCCCTACATCGAGTCCGGCATTCCGATGGCGCGTGTGGGCCGTCCGGGCGAGTTGAAGGGCGTCGCCGTATTCCTGGCCGCGCCCGCGTCGGATTACATCACCGGGCAGACCATCATCGTCGATGGTGGCGCCACGATTGTGTGAGAGTGCGCGGCATCCGGCGCATTTGGCCACGGCAGTGGATCTGATCTGCAAGCCTCCGTCAGCAACGTACCGCTTCAGAATTCCGTTATAACCCGGTTCCCGGGATGGGTATTTCGCGTGGCGGTATACAGTCACTTTCGGGAGCGCATTGGCAGGGTCAGGGCTCGCGACGAAACCCCTTTTTGCCGATCGGCCCGCAATGCAGTACTCTGAGAGGCGTCATGGTTGAAATTGGCTTGAGCATCGTGGACCGCCTGATTCAGACTGCTCACGGTGCGCGAACGCAATCGCGAGAAGTATTTCCAGCAGTTTGTCGAGCCTCTCTACAAAGATGCTGAGGCCGTCGTGAACGACTATGTGGCACTCTTTGGTGAGCTGATAGAACTTCTCAAGAAAGCGATTCGACGGAAGAAGTTGTTGCTTGGATCGAGCTGCGACGGTTGAAGATGCTCCCCCTGCGCATCAAAATAAGGGCGCTGCTCGAAAACAACACGGTAGACCTTGAAAAGGTTCCGGAGGCATACAGATTGTTCGTGCAGGGTCTATGGGGCGTCATGAAGGGAGGTGTATCTCTTGTTGAAGACGGCCACACGCAGATGTGGGAGTATGGCTGGGGCGATCACACCGTTTTCGACCTGCTCAAGATTTTCTCCCAAATGTCTCCCGCCAGCCGTTATCGGGAGCGGTATATCAGGAACGCGCGCCAGCTTCTGGCGATCGAAACCGCCTGGAAGGACGCAGCAAAGGGTTACGCAGCTCTGAAGCGCAAGAGTCTTCGCCCTGCCTAAACCAGCGTACAGGAATCCTGTACAATCAGACAGGAGCACCATATGGCGATGGAGACCAGCTACACCAGCCTTCGCGAGAATCTCGCGAGCGTTTTGGATCGAGTGTTCGAGGACCAGGAAATCGTGATTGTGCGCCGGAAGGGTGCGAAGGATGTCGCGCTGGTCCCCGCTAGCGAACTGGCTGGCCTATTGGAAACCGCCCACCTCCTCCGCTCTCCCCGGGACGCCCGGCGCTTGCTGACCGCGCTTCGGCGCGCGGAACTTGGGAAAAGCAAGCCCAGGACTGTGGACCAGTTGCGGCGGGAGATCCAGCTTGAACCGGGCAGCTAATCGCCAGGCGGTCTTTCATCAGGAATTCCGCGAAGACCTCCCCTACTGGGTGAGGTCCGAGCGGAACACGGCGCTTCGAATTCTCGAGCTGGTCGAAGCGACGCTGCGCGACCCATTCGAAGGAGCGGGCAAGCCCGAGCCGCTGCGACATCTACTCGCGGGCTGTTGGTCCAGGCGCATTACTCAAGAGCACCGGCTGGTCTACCGAGTCACCGATGGACGCGTCGACTTCTTGCAGGCGCGGTACCATTACGAGCCGGATTCGCCCACACCGACGCGGTTATAGGTTACGACCGCTTGTGCCGCGGCATTTCATCGCCTTCCCGGGGCGTGCTTCCGCTCCGTCTCCCTATGACCTCATCGAAGGCCTTATAATAAAATCCGTGTGCGCCCGCCGGTCCGCGAAGAACTTCGGCCCTTGGAGGGCTGAAACCTTCTCCGCCACCGCCGTGGCCACGGAACTTTGCTTGTGCTCGTGCGGTCGTCCCGGCTCAACGGCTCGCGCCTCTTTGAGCCGGGTGCCCTCGGGCGGGCAGCGGTAATGGGTAAGCTCGATTCTCTTTCATGGTTTGATTCTCGCGATTCCCGTGTTACGCGTCCGCCGGGATGTCTTCCACATTCTTGGTCCCAAGCCCGTACCAGGTCCGCCACTGATCGTAAGTCTCCTTCGTAGCGGGCCACTGAAAGCACAGGCCATACCCGTCGGGATCGCGGACGTACAACTGCTTCATGCCGTAGTGCCGTATCGCAGGCTCACTCACGTCAAGGCCCTGCGCGCGAAGGTAACGGTAGGCTGCGTCCAGATCGGCACAACCGAAGAACAGGCAGGTATCGGCGTGTGCGGCCACGCGTGCGAGATCGGGAGCCGCCGGCCGCTCGCCGTCTTCGTAAGCCGTGTTGAACATTACCTCTACGCCGTTCAGCCTGAGCAGCGCCCAATCGAAGTGCTCGCCCGGTTGCGATGTGGTGACGAGCTCAAAGCCCAACACGTCGCGGTAGAAATGAATGGATGCCGGCATGTCGAAGACCTCCAGCAGCGGAGCGAGGCCTCGAATATCGATTGCCATGTGACCCTCCTGCCTGGCGCCGCGACGTCGATTGGACGTGCGCGGCCAACCCGGAAAGGCCGCGCCGGAATCGCAGCCTACGGGACATTTTACACCGGCGACGTGGGCCTTATTCTGGCTCCCGACTGCTGGCTCCTGGCTTCTTGCGCCGCGGCAGTTCATCGCCTTCCCGGGGCGTGTTTCCGCCCCGTCGGCGCATGATCTTATCGAAAGCCTTATAATCCGCGCGCGCCCGCCGCTCCGCGAAGTACTTCGCCGTTTGGAGAGCCGAAACCTTTTCCGCCACCGCTGTGGCCACAAACTGGTTGATGCTCGTGCAATCATCCCGGCTCAACCGCTCGACCGCCTCTTTGAGCGACCGGGGCAGCCGTAATGGGTACGTTTGAGTATCTCTCATGTTTTGATCCTCGCGATCGCCTCTCGCGGGAGTAGGACCTCCACCCCAAATTGGGCCGGAGCCGTCCCATAGTCCCGCCGATTGAATGTCACCAGCGCATCTGCCCGGCCGTTGACCGCCGCCTCCAGAACCATCTCATCGTTCGGATCGCGCAGTTGAGGCCGCCACAGGAAATGTGTTTCCACGGGCTCCACCATGGCGATCAGGGCATCCAGAAAGATATCCACTTGCCTATCCCAGAGTCCGGCTGCGAGCCAGTGCTCGGGCTTCTTGCAAACCGCCTCGTATTCCAACGCTAGCGGAACGCTAACCAACAACGTTACCTTTCTCTGCCGCGCCGCCCGGATAACGGCAGCCGAGGCGCCTGCCGGACTCCGCATGGCTGCAACCACCGAGTCGGCGTCCAGCACCAGCCTCACATCATATACGATATCACATCACAAATGATGTAACCGTCCCCCATCACCCCTTAATCACCCCCATCGGCCGCAACCGCGCCACCTTCCGCGCCAGCCCCGCACAGTGGACCACCTCGATCACCTCGTCGACATTCTTGTACGCCTCCGGCAGCTCCTCCAATATCCCGTCCCGCGTCTCGCTCCGCACCAGAATGCCGGCTTCCTCCAGCTTCTTGGTCTCCTGCCGCGCATCCCGGCCCTTGCGCACCGCCGTGCGGCTCATCAACCGTCCCGCGCCGTGGCACACGCTGCCGAACGTCTCGCGCATCGCGCCCTCCGCCCCCACCAGCACCCACGAGGCCGTCCCCATGCTGCCCGGCACGAACACCGGCTGCCCCACGTGCCGGTAGTCCGCCGGAACCTCGCGATGCCCCGCCGGGAACGCGCGCGTGGCCCCCTTCCGATGCACCAGCAGGTCGCGCTTGCGCCCCTCCACTTCGTAACGCTCGCGCTTGGCGATGTTGTGGCACACATCGTAGATCAAATCCAGCCGCGCGCCGTCGCCGAAGACCCGCCGGAACGCCCCGCGCAGGAAGTGCATGATCCCCTGCCGGTTCGCCCACGCGAAATTGGCCGCTGCGCACATGGCCCCCAGGTACGCCTGCCCTTCCGGCGCGCGGATCGGGCAACACGCAAGCTGCCGGTCGGGCAGCGTGATGCCGTGCCTCGGCATCACTTTGTTCATCTCGGCCACATAGTCCGTGCACACCTGGTGGCCCAGCCCGCGCGAGCCGGAATGAATCAGCACCACCACCTGCCCCGCCGCGATGCCAAACGCGCGCGCCGCGACTTCGTCGTGGATCTCCTCCACGTATTGCACTTCCAGGAAGTGATTCCCGCTGCCCAGCGTGCCCAACTGCGGCAAGCCGCGCTCTTTCGCGCGCGACGAAACCGCCGCCGCATCCGCGCCCTCCAGCGCGCCGCCCGCCTCCGCGAACCGCGCATCGCGCTCCTCGCCGTACCCGTTCTCCACCATCCAGCCCGCGCCCCGCGCCAGCACGCGCTCCAGATCCTGCGCGCCTATCTTGATGAATCCCGCACCCCCCACGCCGCACGGCACATCCCGGAAAATCTGATCGATCAGCTCGCGCAGCCTCGGACGCACGTCGCCGGCCTCCAGCGTCGTCCGCACCAGGCGCACGCCGCAGTTGATATCGAAGCCCACGCCGCCGGGCGACACCACGCCGTCCTCGAAGTCCATCGCCGCCACGCCGCCAATCGGAAATCCGTAGCCTTGATGGATATCGGGCATCGCCAGGCTGTGACCCGCGATTCCGGGCAGCGTCGCCACATTCATGGCCTGTTCCAGCGACAGGTCCTTGCGGATCTGCTCCATCAGCGCGGCGCTGGCATACACCACCACGTCCGTGCGCATGCCCCGCCGCTCGTCGCGCGCGATGCGGTACCGGCATGCGTCTATGGCTTCGATTTGTATTTCCGCCGGCATCAGATATCCATCAGATATCAAGGTAGACTTCCGCCATCCAGCCGCCATCGCTCCGCGCGATTCGCAACTGGTGCCACGTCACCGCCTTCACGATCAGCTTCGACCGGTGCCGCTCGCCATCGCGCGGCTCCCCCCAGGCCGCCGCCCGGATGCTGTCCGGCGCAAGCTGCGTCACGCGAAACTCGCGCAACGCGATGCGCTTACCGTCGAACCAATACAGCACCTCGCTGAGCCAGTTCACCAGCAGCGATTCGTGGTCCGTGCCCGTGGCCGAAAGCGCGTACTCCGTCCGCGGCGCCACCTCCTCGATTTCGCACGCGATCGAAACCAGCGCCACAGCCGCGTTCGCGAACAGTTCCTCCAGCGTACCGCCAAAGGCGCGGAAGCCGATGTCCGCCGGGTGCTCGAGAATCTCGAACATGCTCCTATTGTACGATCACAGCCTCAAATCGCCCGCACGTCCTCAACTCAGAATTGGTGGGGCAGACCCCTGGTCTGCGCCTGGTCTGCGCGGGTCCCCCTGGACCCGCTCTCCGATTGAGGAGTCAATTTACGCGGGTAGGGTGATCGCCTGCCCTCCGTCTGTTACAATCGTTTATCCCGTGATGGCGAAGACGGAACAAGAGTACCGGCAGGATATTGTCGATATCGGACGGTTGGTGTATCAGAAGGGTTGGGTGGCTGCCAATGACGGTAACATCACCATCCGTCTGGATGCGCAGCGCATCCTGGCGACACCCACCGGCGTGAGCAAGGGCATGATGCATGTCGACGATCTGATCGTGGCCGATATGCAGGGAAAGAAACTGAGCGGCCGGAAAGAGTGTACCTCCGAGGTCGCCATGCACATGAAGATTTACGAGATGCGTCCGGATATTCATGCGGTGTTGCATGCGCATCCGCCAGTGGCCACGGGATTCGCGGCGGCCGGCCGCCCGCTGAACCTGGCTCTGCTGCCGGAAGTGATCATCGGACTGGGCTGCGTGCCGCTGGCGGACTATGGGCTGCCCGGCACGCCGGCGCTGACCGAGCCGCTGATACCGTACATCCCCAAATATGAAGCCATCATGATGGGGAATCACGGCGCAGTAAGCTACGGCGAAGACGTCTACAAGGCGTTCTTCCGCATGGAGACCGTGGAGCACTTCGCGCGCATTTCGCTGGTGGCGGAACTGTTGGGAGGGCCTACGGTGCTGCCCAAAGTGGAAGTGGAGAAGTTGTTCGATTCCAGAACGCGATATGGCGTGAAAGGGCGCGCGGCCATGGAGCCGGGCTGTCCGGTGTATGCTGAACAAGTGCCGCAGCCACAGGACAGATTCTACGTGACGCGCGAAGAGCTGATCGGCATGGTGGACGAGGCGCTGCGGGCGCGCGGTGTAAGTTAGTATTTCAGAGCCGCGACCCTGAGGGAGCGGTTTGGGAGAGTCTAGATGGGTGAAGCGTTAGGATTGATCGAGACACGCGGACTGGTGGCCATGATCGAGGCTTGCGACGCCATGGTGAAGGCCGCCAAAGTGTCGCTGGTCGGCTGGGAGAAGATCGGCTCCGGGTACGTCACGGCGATGGTCCGCGGTGACGTGGCGGCCGTCAAAGCGGCCACCGATGCGGGAGCGGCGGCGGCGCGCCGGGTGGGCGAGCTGATCGCCGTGCATGTGATCGCGCGCCCGCACCAGAGCCTGGAAGACATTCTGCCGATCGGCAAGACGCAAAATGCCGCGGCCGGAAAGTAGCCGGCTGATAGGGTCACCATGATTTTGGCCCGCGTAGTGGGCACCGTGGTCGCGACACGGAAGGACCCGCGGCTGGAAGGCAAGAAGCTCATCGTGGTGAAGCCGGTATCGCCCGAGGGGAAGGACGAAGCCGGCTACCTGGTGGCCGTGGACACCGTCAGCGCCGGATTCAAGGAGCGCGTCCTGGTGGTGTCCGGCAGCTCGGCGCGCATGGCGGAGGGTTGCAAGGATCTGCCCGTGGACACTGCTATCGTCGGCATTGTCGACGATGTACGGCTGGATTGACATGCTGCTCGGCCGTGTCGTGGGGTGCGTCTGGTCAACCGTGAAGGACAGCCATCTGGAAGGCCAGCGCCTGCTCCTGGTCGAGCCCTTGACGCCCGAACTCAAACCCACCGGCAAGCGTCTGGTCTGCGCCGATTGGACCGGCGCCGGCGCGGGCGAATTGGTTTACTGGACGCGCAGCAAGGAAGCCAGCTACGCGTTTCTGCCCGCGGAAGTGCCGGTCGATAGCACCATCGTGGGCATCGTGGACTCCATCCACCTGAAGAGGGCCTGAGGCATGCTGATCGCGCGCGTCGTCGGTGAGATGGTGGCCACCCGGAAGCACCCCAGCCATGAAGGCCGCAATCTGTTGCTGGTACAGCCGCTGGAGTTGGATGGCTCGAATCGGGGCGACGCGGTGGTCGCGTTGGACGCCATAGGCGCGGGCATCGGCGACAAGGTGCTGCTGACCACCGATGGCTATGCGGCCATGAGCAGCGTGGGCCGCATGCAGTCGCCCATCGATATGGCGGTGATCGGCTTCATCGATCGGGTGGATTTGGACGGCATGGCATAATGGAAGAATCCATGGCTGAAGACAGTCCAGCTACAAAAGGAGACATCGTAGCGCTTGGCGAGAATCTTCGCGCGCTTTTGAAGGAGGATCTTGGGCGGATTGAGCGGCGTTTCGACGCGGTGGATCAGCGTTTTGACGCGGTGGATCAGCGTTTTGACCGGCTGGAGCATCGGCTCAAGGAAGAGTTCCATGAGATCGAAGTGAAGCTCACCAAGCGCATGGACGATTTCGCCGCCTCGCTGGAAGAGGAGATCCGAGACTCCCAAACGGATGTTCTGAAGGCTATGGTGACCACCCAGGAGGCCAATCTGGCCCGTTTCAAGGGTTTTGAAACGCTTCGAGAGCGCATGGCCATTCTGGAACGACGTCTACTGGAGATCGAAGTGCGGCTGCGCATCCCGCGGCGGCGGCATAGTGAGTTGACGGTTACCGCGCCGCGCGGTTGCGCGGCTCCGATAGCTCCTCATCCTGGTCCCCGCCCCGCCTTCTGCCGCGGAACAGAAGCTTGGCGGTCAGGACGAAGCCCAGCGCCCAGTTCAGAAGCTCCAGGCCGACAAAGGCGTTGTGCAGCATCCAGAAACGCGAGCGCTCGGCCGACGGTTGGTCGATGGGAATCCAGTCGATGATGCGTCCCAGGACCACCATCCACGGCGTCAGCGCGAATCGTTGCAGGATGGCGATGAGCAACATCAGCAAGGCAAGCAGCAGGGAGAAGTTCTTCTCTGTGCTGCCGAAAAGCAGCACCAGCAGGAGCGCCGCGCCGATCGCGGTTTCCATCAGTCCCCAGGTTTCGAAATACCAGCGGTTCTGTTCGGAGACCTGATGCCGCAACAAGACGCGCGCGGCGGCCGGCCCCAGCTTGTCTAACTGTTGGGCGGCGCCCGGCGCGGGCTTGGCCAGCAACCGGTCTACCGACCGGAAATTCTGGGTGACCACCATATCCATGAAGAGGCCGCCGCCCAGCCAGAGCCCCAGGAGGAAGCAAGCGAGTCTGCGGAAATGCACGAGGGCAATTCTACCGCGAATCGCCGGCCGGAACACTCTCCTTGACAGATTAGGAGAGCGCCTCGTATACTTCTCCTAAGGAGCTTAGAGGAGAACATGGCCGACAGGGCCAAGCAGGCCGAACTGCTTCCGGGTACGCTGGATTTGCTCATCCTGAAGGCCGTCTCGCTGGGAGCGCTGCATGGTTACGGCGTGCTGCTGCGCATCGGACAGATTTCCGGAGGCGCGCTGGCCATCGAGCAAGGCGCTTTGTATCCGGCCCTCTATCGCCTCGAAGGCCAGGGTCTTCTCGACTCCGAGTGGGGCAACTCGGAGAACAACCGCAGGGCCAAGTTCTACCGCCTGACACCCGCCGGACGTAAGCGGCTGCGCGCGGAGACGGAGAGCTGGAACCGCCTGGTTACGGCCATAACGACGGCCCTGGGCGCCAAACCCCAGGAGGTCTGACAATGCTGAAACAAACGCCGAAACTTGTGCTGAAACGTTTGCGATTGCTTTGGCGCGCGTTGTCCGGACGCTCCACGCTCGAGCACGACATGGACGAGGAACTACGCTTCCATCTGGAGAGCCGCGCCGCGGACCTGGTCCGCTCCGGAGTGCCCCCTGCGGAAGCGGCCCGCCGGGCGCGCATGGAGTTCGGCGCCGTCGAAGGCTACAAGGAAGGGTGCCGCGAGGCGCGCGGCCTGCGGCCCTTCGACGAACTGCGCGGGGATCTGCGCTATGCGTTCCGAGTGCTCCGCAAGAGTCCCTCCTTCGCGCTCACCGCGGTGGTCACGCTGGCGCTTGGCATCGGCGCAAACACGGCCATCTTTAGCGCCGTGAAAGCGGTGCTGCTCAATCAATTGCCGTATCGCGACCCGGACCGGCTGGTGAAGCTGGGCGAGGCCGACGCGGGCGAGAAGCGCGCCGAGACCGTCGGTTACACCACGGCCTACGACTGGCGCAGGCTGAGCCATTCGTTCGAGAGCATGTCTCTTTACCGCGACGCGGCCGGCGCCATCGTCGAGCGGGGTGAGCCTGAGCTGGTGAGCGGCCTGCGCGTAAACTACGACTTCTTCGACACACTCGGCATCCGCATGCAGATCGGCCGCGGCTTCCTGCCCGAGGAGGACCGCCCCGATCGCCGCTACGAAGTGGTGCTCGCCCACGGGCTTTGGACGAGGCGTTTCGGCGGCGATCCAAACATCGTCGGCCGCGTCATCCGGTTGAGCGATTCCTCATTCACGGTTGTGGGCGTGCTGCCAGCCGGCTTCCGGCCGCTCGAAATTCCGGGCTCGGCGGGTACGCCCGAGATCTTCGAACCACTCGGATACGCATTGACCGACCCGTGGGCATGTCGCGACTGCCAGCACTTGCAACTGATCGCGCGCCTGAAACAGGGCATACCGGCGGCCCAGGCGCATGCCGAGTTGAACACCATCATGGCCGATCTCGTGCGGCACTACCCGGCATCGTACCCTCCGCAAGCTCGGGTCGCGTTCGAGCCGTTGCGCGACCACATCGTCGGCAGCGTCAGCACGGCGCTCTGGGTGCTCATGGGAGCCGTCGGTTTCGTGTTGCTCATCGCGTGCGTAAACGTGGCCAACCTGATGCTGGCGCGCGCCACCGGCCGCGCCAAGGAGATGGCGTTGCGCGCCGCCCTGGGGGCCGCGCGATGGCGCTTGATCCGGCAACTCATTACGGAAAGCCTGCTGCTGGCCGTGGCCGGCGGTATCGCCGGCGTGCTGCTGGGCTGGTGGTGCACGTCCCGGCTGGCCTCGCTCGCGCCCAGGGAAATGCCGCGCCTCAACGAGATTCACATGGATGCCACGGTGCTATGGTTCGGCTTGGCGGCCAGCTTGCTCACCGGCATACTGTTCGGGCTGATGCCCGCGCTCCGCACCTCGGGCGCCGATTTCGGCAAGACCACCGGCAGCCGTTCGCGCAGCAGCATGCGCGACTTGCTGGTGATGGGCGAACTGGCTTTGGCCTTCGTGCTGGCCGTGGGCGCAGGGCTGCTGGGCAAGAGTTTCGTGCGCCTGATGAACGTCGACCCCGGCTTCGATCCGTACAACGTCCTCACGCTCAAGACTTACATGTATGGCGCGCGCTATCGGAAGCCCGAGGCCGAACTGAGCTACTACGAACAGGTCTTCGAGCGGCTCCGCGCCACGTCCGGCATAGAGAGCGTGGCGATGACCAGTTTGCTTCCGATGGCGGACTTCGACCGCTACAGCCTTCACGTCCGCGATCGCCGGTTGGCGCACGTGTCGGAGGCTCCCAGCGCCGATAACTACTCGGTGACACCGGACTACTTCCGCATCATGCGAATTCCGCTGAAGCGCGGCCGCATATTTACAACTCAGGACATCGCGACGGCGCCCAAGGTGGCGGTGATTAGCGAAACCTGCGCGCGCGAGCAATTCCCGAACCACGACCCGATTGGCAAACAGATTCAGTTGGGCGGCCGCGACGACAGCAAGCCGTGGATGACCATCGTGGGGATTGTCGGCGACGTGCGCCAGTACGGCCTGGACACTGCGCCCAACATCGCGGCCTATATCCCACAGGCCCAAAATCTCTCGTTCCCCTTTTCGCTGGTGGCGCGGACCAGCAGCGATCCGCGCGGTTTGGAGCGAGCCGTGCGCGCGGCATTTCTGGCCGTCGATCCCACGCAGCCGGTGTTCAACGTGCAATCGATGGAGAGCTACCTGGCATCCTCAATGGCGCAGCGCCGATTCACCTTGGCGCTGCTGGCGCTCTTCGGTGGACTGGCGCTGGCTCTGGCCGCGGTGGGGATTTACGGCGTGGTCTCTTGCGCGGTGACCTCGCGCACGCGGGAGATGGGAATCCGCATGGCGCTGGGCGCGGAGCGGCGCGATGTGCTGGCGATGGTGCTGCGGCAAGCGGCGGCGCTGGCTGGCGTGGGGCTGGCGGCAGGCCTCGCGGCATCCTTTGCGTTGACCCGTTTCCTCTCGACCCTGCTGTTCGAGGTACGCACGACGGATCTTGCGACCCTGGCCACCATAGCCGCGCTGCTGGCCGCGGTCGCGTTGGCGGCGAGCTATCTGCCGGCCCGGCGCGCCGCTAGCGTGGATCCGACGGTGGCGCTACGGTATGAGTGAGCGCTATTCAATCAACTCGATCTTCGCGCGATGCCCGTGGGCGGAAGCCATACGGCTATCGCGTGTAACAAGCGGTGATTCGAGAGCTTCGGCGAGCGCCACATACGCGGCGTCGTAGGCCGTGAGACTGTGGCGCAGTTGCCAGATGCGCGGGACATACGGTTCGTGAGGGTGGCGTACCAACCGCAGGCCGCTCAGGACTGCGAGTGCCTGCGCGGCGCGATTGGGCTGCAGTTCTCCGATCAGGCAGTAACGGCGTAACACGTGGACAAGCTCCAGGTCCAGGAGGTGGGGCGCATGCAGCGTCTCCTCCTCGCGGAAGAGACGTGCGCGCACGCGCGCGCCGACGCCGGTCGCGAGCAGCACCTCCATCAGCGCCGACGCGTCAATCACGATCACGGCCGTCTCGTAATGCCCGCACCATTTCCGCCGGGGGAGTCTTTAAGTGTACGGGCGTGAGGCGCGCGAGCCTCTCCATCATCTCGCTCATCGTCGGCTTTTCGGCGATTTGCCGGACCTCCCGGATGAGGTAATCAGAGAGCGACAGTCCTTCCATCGCGGCGCGCGCCTTGAGCTTCCGATGCAGATCGTCGGGCACGTGGCGCAACTGGATCATGGTGGGCATGTCTTTAGGTTATTTGCATGTGCAGCACATGTCAAGGCCGGCCAGCTCTCCTTTCGGGAAGGCGCAACGCAGGCGAATTCGGGAGTTGGACCGATTGGTAACATATGATTGTTGCCATATCGGATCGAGTATTCGCCAGCGGCGGTCGAGCATCTTAGAGCGCTCGGGGCAGGCCAGCAACGAACTGTGCTCGATTCTGTGGACGAGCAGCTTCGATTTCAGCCTGGATTGGAAACGAGAAACCGTAAACCAATGAGGCCGAATCCAGTCGCGCCCTGGGAACTGCGCATCGGCATTTTGCGCGTATACTACGAAATAGAGGCGGCAGAAACTGTAGTGCGCATTTTGGCGGTCGGCGTGAAAGAGCGGGATGCAGTGCGAATCGGTGGGGAGGTTATCAAGCTATGAAAAGCGTCGAGATGGATGATGCAAACCAGACACTGGCGGAGTGCGCGCGCGGCATCGACGGTGAGGCTCTTGTCGTCACGGAACGCGGGAAGCCCGTGGCGGTCCTCTTGCCACTGGTGAATGCCGACCTGGAGACCGTATCGCTAAGCTCCAATCCCCGGTTCCTTGAACTGATCGAGCGGTCTAGATTACGTCTGACCGAGGAAGGGGCGGTATCGCCCGACGCCGTTCGCCGTCAACTCGGTATTTGATCCTGACTGCGGCCCATGCGACGGGAGTGGCTTGGCAGGTGCAAGCTTTCCGGTTTGCGCGTTCTCTGTCAAGTGACGTAACGACGGGCTCCTGCAAGCAGCGTTTGCGCACAGTGCCCTACAAAAGCGAATAGAAGCCAAGATCAATGGATGAGGTACCTGCAACGCATACTCCGGACGACTTTGAACAATTCCCGGCGCGAGTGCCAGAACACGTTCGGCAAGAACGTCGCTTGGCCGCGACTGCCAAAAGACGAATTCGCGACATTTGGGGCGGCTCGTTAGACCTTCTTGTCGCTTTGCTCCACGAATCTCGAGCCATGGGGGACCAATTCCTGCGTCTGGAGTATGAGACGGCCAAAACATCAAACGACCTTGTTTTCTTTGCGACAATGCACTTACACGCCAATGCGTGCCTCGTGACCAGCGAAGTTATCACCCTCTTGGAGGCGGGCTACTCAAGCGGAGCCACAGCCCGTTGGCGCTCACTGCATGAAGTCGCTGTCTATGCGATGTTCATAGTGAAGCACGGCCCCGGCACTGCCGAGCGGTATTTGCGGCACGGGCACATCAAAGATTGGGAGGACTTGCCGGCGGTAGATGAGATGCTTAGAAGATCTGGCGATGAAGAGTTCTCCCGTTCAGAGGATGAGAAGCTTGCAAAACTCAAAGCACAACTGCTGGAGCGATACGGTGACGAGTTCAAAGGGGGCCTCGGGTGGGCGAAGGAGGCTTGTCCGAAGAAGGGAGGGTTGGCCTTCAAGGACATCGCCGAGGACGTAGGTCTTAGTGTGCTTGACAGCTTTTACCGATCCGCCAGTCACTTTGTTCATCCGACCTGGAAGGGCATCATTGACAACGGTGGGCTACCCTCGGATCTGAACGGCGAGGCCCTTCTAGCAGGCCCATCCGAACATGGAATATGGACGCCGGCCATGCTGACCGTCCGATCAATATACGGCGCGACATTCTCGTTTCTGACCTGTCGGGCGGACTCTGCTTGGCTACCGAAGTTAATGCAACTGAGCAAGCTCGTCGAGCATGCTTCTGATCAGCTACGGAAGATTCGCGACGGCAGATCCGTAATGTGAGCCCGGATTTCCATGACTGGCCCCTTTTACAGCCAGATCCGCGTTACACTAACTCCCGCAAATCCCCAACCCAATAATCCGGCGCCCACTTCGCCAATTCGTCCGCCCTCCCATACCCGTAGCGCACCGCGCATGTCTGCACTCCCGCCCGCCGCCCCGCCTCCATATCCGCCGGCGAATCGCCTACGAACAGACAGTCCTCAGGCCGCGCGCCCAGCGCGGCCAGCGCGGTCAACACCACGTCGGGCGCGGGCTTGCAAGGGAATCCATCGGTGCCCTGCACATGGTCGAAGTATTGGATCAATCCGAATTGCTCCAGCACCGCGCGCG
>OCTA010001358.1_pt1 | contig 22544 bp, 25 predicted proteins | sample 1538991 | NCBI WGS metagenome assembly OCTA01 (sample SAMEA3539302, study PRJEB22396) | soil metagenome | biome: tundra; feature: field; material: soil | place: USA | collected 2010-05 | depth 0.15 m | reverse complement strand
TCGTGCCGAGCACGCCCTGGGAGTACTGCGGCATGGTGAACAAGATGCCGAGCATCCGGAAGTGATTCGCCCGAGGGGGTCACGGTTCCTCTGCGGGGGGAACGGTCCAGGAACGCAACGCCTGCTGGACGTTGGTGACACGCTCGTCGTCCCACTCGATGCCGGGGTCGGGTTCCAGGAACGCCGATGCGATGCTGGCGATGCCGATGGCGGCCAGGGACCACTCGTCTTTGCTCGCCGCCCCGAACGGGCTGGCCTGTACCCGGTGGGTGGCGATGCCGGGTGTGGACAGGGCCGTGATGACCAGCCCCCGCATGGTCGCGCTGAGCATCGTGGCCATCGTCTCGAAGCTGACCCCGAGTTCGGGCCGGAGCCGGTATCCGAACAGCCCGGTCAGCTGCTCCCAGGACGCCGCGATCCGGGCGGTTCTGGTCTGCTCCGACTGAGCAAGAGCCTCTTGGACCTGGTCGCGCAGTTTGCCCGGAGCCAGGCCGGCGACCGTGGCGTGCAAGGCGAGGTAGGTCCGCCAGCCCGGCGAGCCGTAGATGGTCTGGAAGTCGAGGAGCGCGAGCTGGCGGATCAGCTCGACGACCAGGCTGTGACGCAGCTCGAGTGTTTCGAACCAGTCCAGGTGCTCGCCGAGGACCTGGCGCATCAGGGCTACCTCATCATCGACGATCGTCGGGGTGGCGTCCTTGGCCAGCTCTTTCACCAGGTCGCTGAAGAACAGGTCCTTGTACGGCCAACGCCGGTAGACGGCGCTGCGTGACACGTCCGCGTCACGGATGACGTCCTCGAAGCTGATGTGATCCAAGCTCACGGTCAAACCGTCGCGGTGGATCATCGCGACCGCGGCCCGGAGCATCCGCTGCTCGGTCTCTAGGTCTGACAACCGGCGGCTCCTCCGGGTGAGACCGGTCGGTGCCGACGAGCGATCCCGCAAACCTTGCCTCCTTAGGACTTAGAACTCTATGTTTCAAGTTCGGTATCTGGCATCGTAACATCGTGCCCGGCTGATGTGAGCAACGGCTGGGGTCCGAGCCGAGACAGGTCGACGCCAGGAAGGAGGACACGTGAGGACAGGTCTTTTCTCTGACGACAACCTGCGGGCCATGTACACCGGGGGCCGGGCTAACACCACCGCGCGCCGTTTCGCCCGCCTGTGGGCCGCCGCGTTCGCGCTGGGCCTGGCCCCCAAGCGGTGGGTGACCCTCGAGGTGGCGGGACGTCGCTCAGGACGGGCCGTCCGCTTCCCGCTCGGGATGGCCGACTCGGACGGTGAGTGGTACCTGGTGGCGATGCTCGGCGAGCAGTGCAACTGGGTCCAGAACGTGCGCGCCGCGGGCGGGCGGGCGACTCTTCGGCACGGGCGGGCCGCGGCCTGCCAGCTCGTCGAAGTGCCGGCGTGCGAGCGCCCCCCGATCATCAGGCGGTACCTCGACAAGGTGCCAGGCGCCCGGGCGCACATCCCCGTCGACCGGCACGCGCCCACGGCGGACTTTGACGCCATCTCCTCGCGCTACCCGGTCTTTCGAGTCGTCCTCGATACCAGCCCGGACAGCACGCCCGCTGCCAGCGTCGGCCAGCAACCGACACCCATCGAGGATGTTCAACGATGACCTTCGGCACGGAGCAAGGTACGTCGGCTCGCAACGCGAAGAGGCCGCGCAAGCGGCATTGGTGGCGATGGATTCTCGCCAGCGTAATCGCCCTCGTGGTGGTCGTCGTGGCCGCGATCGGATTGTTCATCAAGCTCCAACCGGCCCCATCCCGGCTCGCGCTTCCCACGACTGCAGCAAGCCACCGGTCGGTCCCGTCGACGGGACGTGGGACATCGCTGCCGGCTCGGTAGTGGGTTTCCGGGTCGAGGAGAGCTTCGTTGGGTTCAGCAATGACGTCGTCGGCCGGCACCATCACCATCACCGTCGCCAGCAGTCAGGTCGCCCGAGCCACGTTCCGCGTTGACCTCACCACCATCAAGGTCGGAGGGAAGTCGCAGCCCCAGTTCGCCAGGAGCCTGGACACCCAAGACCACCCGAACGCGACGTTCACGCTCACCGAGCCCGTCACGCTGAGCCACGCGTTCACCTCCGGCTCGGCCATCACTACAACGGCCACCGGCCAGCTCACCATGCGCGCCGCCTCGCACCTGGTGACCTTCACCATCTCCGCTCGCCACGACGGAGCACTAGTACAAGCCGCAGGATCCATCCCCATCGCGTTCTCCCGCCGGGCATCGACAGACCACAGGAATACGGCTTCATCGCCTCGCTCGCCGATCACGGCGTCGCAGAGTTCCTCCTCGTGCTTCGCGGGCAGTGATGAGGCCAGGAGCTCACGCATCAGCGGAGGCAGCACTTCAACGAAAGCCGGCTCGCCTCTTAATCCGCCGGCCAGGAGCCGCAGCTCGGCAGCGTCCAGCGCATGCAGGGCGACGCTGATCTTATCGATGAGTGATCAGGCCTGGCTCCCACGCAGTCGCAGCATGAATGGCAAATGATCAGCCATCTACGGAATCCAGCCAGCACCAGACCCGCCTCGATTTCCGAGCGCCGGCGCGGCCTCAGGTACCGGAACGTGTCGCCGGTGAGCTTGCCCACCTGATACAGCCCCACCACGCCACCCACGGTCTGCGGCGCGTCGTCCGAGTCGAGCAGCCGGTTCAAGGCCATCAGGGAGATGACCGACGCCGGGCAGGAAGCCGGGCACTCGGCCGTAATCGGGCCGCAGTGCCCGCTGGCCGACGACGTCATGAACCGCTCCGGTCAAGCTCCAGCCTGGCCCACACCACACGGCCGGTACGGCCGCCATCTAGGTCCTCCACGCCCCAGCCGCCCGCCCCGCACAGGGTGTGCACCACATCCAGGCCGTGCGGTCGGCCGTCATTATCCGGGATGTGCCAGGGTCCGCCGGCGTCTTCGCACTCGATCCAGATGTAATCGGCGTGGACCACCACGCGGAGGATGAACTTCCCGTCATCCTTCGACCGGCTGTGGAGCACGGAGTTGGTGGCCAGCTCCGAGCAGATCAGCAGCGTCTCATCAGCACGCGCGCCGCCGGCCAGGAACTGTCCGGCGGTGTGCCGCGCGTCCCGGACATGACGCGGACGTGCCTGGTAGGTCCCCTCCCACTCGCGGGTGCCTGTTGCCGGGGATGCCGTAGCCATGATCACCCTTCTGTCTCCATGAAGTGCCCGCGTCTGTCCAGTTCCGCCTGCTCGCGGCAGGAAACGCCGCGCTTGCTGTCCGCTGACGGCAAGCGGGATTCTGCACGTCACGCTAGGTAGGACGGGCCCGCAGGGTAAAGCGACTTGCGCGAGTGTGCGCGGATTCACCGGAAGTCGGCGATGGCGCGGTTGATGATTTCCCTGGCTTGGCTTCCGTAGACGGCCATGGCTGCCAGCTCAGCGAACGTGCGCAGATAAATGGCGATCTGCCTGGGCTGGGTGATGGCCAGTTCAGCGGCGGGAGTCTCGATCAGCACCCGGGATTCATCGAAAATCCAGAAGCCGGGGCTCGACCACATGGTGCGCGCCGCGCTGACCGGGATGATCCCCAGACCCACAGCCGGCAGTGTCGACGCCTGCCGCAGGTGCGCGAGCTGGCCGGCCATCATCTCGGTACTGCCGATGCGTGACCGCAGCGCCCATTCTTCCAGTACGACCGCGAACTTGTGATCGCCGCGCCGCAGGACACGCTGTCGTTCCAGGCGGGCGGCTACGGCGGTATCGAGGTCGTCGGGGATGCCGTTGAACTCGACGATGCGTCCCATCCTGGCCCTGGCGTACTCGGCGGTCTGGAACAACCCGGGGATGACACCAGGCTCGTAGATGCGGAACTGCCGGGTTCGCTCGTACAGCGGTAGCGGTGCTTCTTGAAGCCTGCGCATGCCCGAGCGGATCATCCGCCGCCACTCGACGTACATCGACTCGATGCTGCGGAGGGTAGCCGTCAGGTCGGCTGCCTGGTCCGGCACGCCGCAGATGGCGCACCACGCCCGGATGTCTGCTGGTGAGGGCGTGGTACGGGCGTGCTCGATCCGCGAGCACTTGGACTCGTGCCACCCGGCTGCCTGTGCCACCTGCCGGGCTGTCAGTTCGGCGTCCTTGCGGATTTCCCGCAGCCGGGCGGCCAGCGCGTCGAGCGCCTGCTGGGCGTTGGCTGAGCGAACCGGCACTGAGGACAGTCCCCGCCTAGACGTGCCGGTATTCTTCGTGCGGCATGGCACGGTCCCAGACCGCCTCGAACGCCGATGCGCACAGCTTGACGACGGCGGGCTCGTCCCGCAGCTCGGTGCCCGCTGTCGCCCCATCGCCGCTGAAGTAGTTGAACAGGACAGCCGCGCCGTCGAACAGCCAGAAATCATTGCCAGGCAGTGCGAGGTCTGATGCCATCTGCCGGGGTAGCCAGCGCACCTGTTCTCCGGCCGCCAGGTTCGCGGCCGGAGTCACCTCGTACTCGAACCTGATGTAGTCGCTGGCCGGCTCGCTGATGATCCGGGCGCGCCGTACCGCCGCGCCGCGCTGGATCACACTGCCGACCAGCGCGTGCCAGGCGGCATCGGGTCCGCTACGGTCATACGGCCGGTGCTCGCGCCACGCGGCGAACGCCGGTGAGCTGCCGCCGTAGTCGTCGCGCATCTCCAGATGGACCGCTGACCGGGCGACGGAACGGAACAGCCGGTCAAAGGCCGGCGGCTCCGCCATCGCTGACCTCCTTGAAGAACTGCATCATTCGCTTGGGGAGCCGCAGCACCGTCTCGTGACCGGGCACCGTTCCGATCTGAGCCAGCGTGCCAGGGTCGGTGATACGCCACCCCTGGATCACGTAGCAGTCGCCGTCATCCCACACGGTGGGAGAGCCGTTGTACTCCGACTCGGGGTCCTTGCCAAGAAACTGTAGCGCCATGGTTGACCTCCTGCGCTGAGAGCGCGCGGCCTGCACCGCGCGGTCGTATGCTGTGCTGATCATCGGGAATACATCCGGATGTAATGAGCGTGCGCTCAGACCTCAAAGAATGTCAATACATCCGGATGTATCAGTTCGTGCGGGTAGGAGGGACTGGCATGGCCATGTGGCAAGACATCGCTGACGCGCTCCGCGACGCGATAACCCATGGCGACTACCCGCCCGGGGGCACGATCCCGAAAGAGACAGAACTGATGGCCACGCACGCCGCGGGGCGCGAGACCGTGCGGCGCGCCGTCATCCAGCTCACGGCCGAGGGACTGGTGGAGCCTGTCCGGCGGCGCGGCACCGTCGTCCGCGTCCGCCCCGCCCGCCGTCCAGTCTCCCGGTCCAGGCTGGTGTACCGCGATGAACTCGGCTATTACTTCGACCAGGCAGCCCAGGGCTGGCGTCCGCTCCAGCCGCCGTCTGTCTCCCGCGGGCCGGTGCCCTTCGACATCGCCGCCCAGCTTGGCGTGGCTCCAGGCGATGAGGTCGTAATCCGTGAACGGATCATGGGCGACCCGGAGACAGACAAGCCAACCCAGCTCGCCACGTCGTACATCCCTGCCGACCTTGCCGCTGAGTTGCCGGTCCTCGCGGCGCGTGACACCGGCCCTGGCGGCATCTATGACCGCATGGAAGAAGCCGGGTTCGGCCCGATCCGGTGGACCGAGGCCATCACCACCCGCCCCCCATCACCCACAGAAGCCAGCAGGCTCGGATTGGCCCCGGGCGTGGCACTACTGCGGATCGTGCGCCTGGCCAGCAGTCCGGCCGGCCGGGCGCTGGAAGTCAACGACACCCGCATGAGCGGCGACGAGTTCGAGATCAGCTACCCTCTCAGCCGAGATGCCTCTGCATCGCAGTCAACGCAAGTAACGGGGTCATAGACCTCGCGCGACCTTTCGTGAACCTGCGGCTGACTTCCGATGTACCTCGTGGAGCTCGAACCAGTTGTAGCGCGGGCCACGGCGAGTCCGACCGCGGACGAGGGTTAGCCACGGACTTAGCACCGGCCCGGCCAGCATCCCTTCTCGGGCACTCTGACCAGGGCATCGGCATGCCTAGCGCTAGCCCGAGTTTCCGAGATAAGTTGATCTTGCCGACGTTTCCCCTGGTCAGATGGGGCTGCGGGCGGGACTGAGCGTATTACCCACGTCAGCGCCGGGGCCGCCCCGCTGCCGGTTTCCCGTGCGGTCACCAGGGGTTTCAGCCCGCCGGGGACGACCTGCACGATGATAGCGCCGCGGTTCCCGCCGACTGCCCGGGGCATTGTTCTGGGTAATACTCCGCCGACGACTCTTTGCCCAGGTCAGCCTACCCTTGAAGGCCCTGTGTGCTGTCTAGCCAGGAAACTCGGGCTAGGGGTCAGCACCGATTCAGCACGGGGCCCGGAAACGACGGGAAATTATCGGTACCAATCGGGTAAATCGGACGGAAGAATGGGCCGCCCGACTCGGCGCCTGACAGCCCGTTTCACGCGAGATGGGTTCGAGAAATCGCAGTTCAGCGGCGTTTCATCAGCCCTTGAGCAGCTGCCGCGCCATCACCACCCGCTGGATCTGATTAGTCCCCTCGTAGATCTGGGTGATCGTGGACCGTGGGGCAGTTTCCGCAGGTAGATGGCCTGTGGGCCGCCGGGGTGTCAGCACGGATTCAGCACCGTTTTTCCGGGGTCACTGCTGTTTCCGGTTCTTGTTGGTAGGCGGCGTCGAGGGCGGTGCGGGCGCGGTCGAAGGAGCTGGGTACGAGGTGTCCGTAGATCTGGTGGTGACCTCGATGCTGTTGTGGCCGAGCCAGCGGGGCACCTCGGTGATCGGGATGCCCTCTGCCAGGGCGAGGCAGCCGGCAGCGCAGCTCGGCTGCCTCACGCTACAGATCCCCGGTACGCAGGAAAGGCTTCAAGGGCTTTGCTGAGGGCTTCGGGATTGCGGGTCGGCACGATCCAGGTCGGGCTCAGCCGCGGCTGGATAAGGCGGGAAAAGCGCCCGTCCTTGAAGTTGCTGTAGTAGCGGGCCGGCCGGATCGGGGTGGTGGAGACCGTGAACGGATCGACGCCGATGACCAGCGCGGCGCACATGAACGGGGAGGCGAGCACGCCGATATTGCAGTGGCTCATCCCTGGCTCATCCCGCGCTTGCCGCCCCACCGGGCAGGTACGGTTTGCGGGTGGCCGAAGACGATCTGGAGAAGAACCTGCGCCTGGCCGAAGGCGCAGTCCTCACCCACGAGCTGACCGATGTCGAGGCGTCGGCCGGGATTCTGAGCGGTGACGACGACCTCGCCCTCTGGGCGGTGCTGGCGACCGGGGGCGAGCCCGTACCCGACGGCGGGATCGCGGGCAGTCTGCCGCTCGTGAAGGACGGGGTGATCAGCGGCCTGCTCAGGGTCTCGACCTTCTACGACCTGCCGCCCGGCTACTGCGACGACGCGCCGATCGGGCAGGGCATGATCGGGCAGTTTCTTCTCGGCCCCGACGGGTGGCTCGACGGCTACCAGCCCGACGACGTCCTGGCGCTGCGACTGCACGAGGGAGCTATCGAAATATCCCGGCACACCGGACAGCTTCCAGCCGGGAAGGCAACCGCGGCCTTCCGCGAGGCCGCGACGATGGCCGCCACGGACACGCTCCAGCGGTACGGGCGCGGTCAGTCACGGCTCCACATCGTGCCGGTAGACGAGGTTGTCCTCCGCGTGCTCGAGGAGAACCCGGGGATCTTCGGGTCGCCGGAGCAGCCGCTGCGGGTGACGCTGCGCGAAGCGGGCCTGGACGCCTTCGGCGGCAACCTGGGCGTCCGGGGCATCCCGTGGACCGTGAGCGCCATACGTGAACTCGGCCGCGCCGAGACGGTGACCGCCGCCACCGCGCTCGGCATGCTGCTCTCCCCCGACCACGTCGACCCGCGTCTAATCCTGGATCATCTCGCCTCGTGCGGGAAAGCCCTTGCCTTCGTAGGATCGGAAATCGAATACCGAACGGCCCATGGTGCCTCCTTCGCCACGCGCCTTTCCGAGATGCGGGGTGCGGCCGAGTCACTGGAGGATCGTTCGGCGGTAATGTTCTGTGAAGCGCGGGCGTCGGAAGGCCGCGGGGACTCGACTACCGCGGCGTCGCTTGTCCGCCAGGTGCTGGACCTGCGGCCCGACTGGGAGCCGGCGCTGATGGACGCCGGGGAGTACGTGCTGTCCCGCGGCGACGCGCGCGCCGCCGACGAGTACATGAGCCGGGTCGACCACCACACTGCGCGGATGATGCGCACCGACATGGCGCCTCTGCTGGTGCCGCCGAAGTCCGCCGTCAGCCGCAACCAGCCCTGCCCGTGCGGGTCCGGCAAGAAGTACAAGCAGTGCTGCCTCGGCGAGGAGACGCACCCGCTGCCCGACCGGGCCAAGGCCATCCACTCGCTGCTGCTGTCCTACGCACAGCGCCCCGTCTTCGCCGAAACCCTGGCCCGGCTGGTCACGCGGGCCGACGTGACCGAGTACACCGCGATGTTCTGCGTCAACCTGGTGCTCGTCTACGGCGGAATCGGGCGGTTCCTGTCGACTCGCGGCACCTGGCTCGCGGACGACGAGCGAATGCTCGTCGAGTCGTGGTCCCGAGTCCCCATAGGGTTGCACGAGATCACGGATGTGCGCAGCGGCGCGGGTGTCATGCTGCGCACGCTGCCCGGCGGGGAGCCGTTCTTCACCGCGGACCGGATGATGTCCCTGTCGAAGATACGGCGGGGCACCTTGCTCCTCGGCCAGGCCATGTTCGACGGAGCCGTGCACCGGTTCCTCACCGTGCCGGTACTCGTCGGACAAGCCGAGCGTGACGGCTTGCTCGCGCTGCTGTCGCGGAACCCGTCCGCCCACGAGCTCGCGGCGGCGATCGCGCCGCGCAATCGTGTGGCACTGGTCAACGGCACCCTGCCTTGACACGCCCAGAGGGACGGCGGACCCGTGCCTCATCCAGGTACAGGAGATTCTGGACAGCGTCGCGTAGCCCGCTTCGGCAACAGGTCGGCAGCTTGCTCGGATGCATGAACGACATGGCGTTCATGTGCGAGGTAGCGTTCTGGCCCGGCAAGCGGCGCACCCAGCCGCGCTAGGGTCAGCATGGATTCAGCACGGGGTCCGGAAACGACGGGAAATAACCGGCATCAACCGGGTAAACCGGACACGAGAACGGGCCGCTCGACTCGGCGTCGAACTGCCCGTTTCCCGGCCCGTCAGGCCTGAGAAACCCCAGGTCAGCGACCTAGTTTCAGCCCTTGAGAAGCTGCCGCGCCATGACGAGGCGCTGGATCTGGTTGGTGCCCTCGTAGATCTGGGTGATCTTGGCGTCGCGCATCATCCGCTCGATCGGGTAGTCGTTCACGTAGCCGTAGCCGCCGAGGAGCTGGGCGGCGTCGGTGGTGACCTGCATGGCCACGTCGGAGGCCAGGCACTTGCAGGCCGAGGAGAAAAACGTCAGGTCGTGAACCCGCTCGCCGTCCATCGCCCGGTCCGACCTGGCCGCCGCCGCGTAGGTGAACTGGCGGGCCGCTTCCAGCTTCATCGCCATGTCGGCGATCATGAACTGCAGGCCCTGTAACTCCGCGATCGGGCGGCCGAACTGCTTGCGTTCCCGGACGTAGCCGAGCGCGTAATCGAGGGCACCCTGGGCGATGCCCAGGGCCTGCGCGGCGATCGTGATCCGGGTATGGTCCAGCGTGCGCAGCGCGATCTTGAAGCCTTCGCCTTCGCCTTCGGCGCCGATCAGCCGGGACGCCGGGATCTCGCAGTTGTCGAAGTACAGCTCCCTGGTCGGCGAGCCCTTGATGCCGAGCTTGTGTTCCGAACGAGAAACCCTCGTCGGTGTCCTCGAGTACGAACGCCGAGATCCCGTTGGCGCCCGCCGCGGGATCGGTGACCGCCATCACCGTGTAGTACTTCGACACCCCGGCGTTGGTGATCCAGCGCTTCACCCCGTGACCTCTTCGATCACGATGGCGACCGAGATCGCGTCGGCGCCAGCCCCGCCGTACGCCTCCGGGATTTGGATGGCGTGCAGGTCCGCCTTGACCAGTGCCTCGTACACGTCCCAGGGAAACTCCGACGTGCGGTCGACCTCGGCGGCCCGCGGCGCGATCTTGTCGTCGGCCAGGGGCGAAGCGCGGGAAGCGGCTCGAGCGCCCCGGCGCGGATTTACAGGGTAACGACTTCGATGGGCTTGCCCTCGGCCACCAGGTGCATGTCACCGGGGTCGCTGGTCAGCACGGTGACCTGATTCGAGGCCCGGATGATGGCGCCGAGGTGGGCATCGGCGACGGAAACCCGAGTGCGGGTCCGGAGCGCGGCCGCGGCATCGGCGTGGCTCGCATCGAGCGGGATATCGGCTATCCGCAGCCGGTTGATGAACGCCCAGGCCGGGGTCGCCGGGTCCGTGCGATCCCAGCCGGCCTCGACCCGGACGGCGGACGGCACCGCGATACTCACCGGGACGGCCCGCGCCTTGCGGCGGGTTACGACCACGGCATGGCTGATAACGCGGCGGTGCTTCGGGTGGGCGGGGTCAGCGAGGGCGTGGACCGCCTCGTTGTCTAGCAGGACGACCCGGCTCATGCTGCCGCGCTCGTTCGTGCCTCGGCCCACAGCAGCACATCCTCCGGGCCGGCCTCGGGATGCCGCCGCTGCACCTCGGCGGCCGACTGGCGAAGGAGGCCGGGCTGGCCGGCCAGCGGATGGCCATCCAGCTCGGCCGCCGCGATGGCCAGGTCGGCCAGGGTCGGGCGGGCGTCCGGGTGCTCCTCGTAGTGACGGTCAAGCACCGCCTGCATCACCGCCGCCTCCAACGCCGCGCGCAGGGCGTTCGCGGTCAGCACCGTGGTCGACGGGGCCAGGTCAAGTTCATTGACCGCGAGCGCGGCGGCATCCCTGAGCGCGGCTGGTATCCGCATCGAGGTATTGACGGTCTGGTCGTCGGTACTGTCGAGCAGCTCGTTGATCCGGTCGATGACCTGGTAATCCGTCATGCCGAAACTGTACCACCAGCGCGTGGTACAACGCTAAGGCTGGCCCTGGACGGTCACCTGGTAGACGCTGGCCTGGTAGCTGCCGGCCAGGTCGGGGGGCAGCTGGGTGAACCAGATGAGGACGTAGCGGACCTGCACCGGGGCGCGGGGCTGCAGCAGCAGCGTGCCGCTGGCGCCGGACACGCTGGCGCCGGACACGCTGGCGCCGGACATGCTGGCGACCGGGGGCAGCCAGGACAGGATGGGTTTAGCGCCCGCCCGCAGCTGGAGGGCGGCGCCGCGGTCGCCGTCCAGGGACACCCGGACTGAGGTGACCGTCACCGTCCGGCCCATATCAAGCAGCAGGCCGGTGCCGGGCGCCGGGCCGGAGAAGCCCGGGCTGGCGGACACGTAGCTGTACCAGGGGGTGGCGGGATGGCCGGCCACCGCCAGCGCGGCGTACCGAGGATTCTCGCCGTCGGCGGTGCCGCCCGGGCCGAACGCGGCCACGCTGGCCGGGGCCAGCACCCGCGGGGGCGGCGGGCTGGCGGGAGACGGGGACGCCGGAGCCGTGCTGGCCGTGGCGGGATTCACCAGAACGCTGGGGGTGCTCACCGGAACCGCACCGGCCCGGGCCTTCGGGTGCGTGGCCGCGGTGGCCCGCGGAGCGTGGCCCGCGTTCGCGACGAACTTGTAGCCGGCGAAACCGAGCACGGCCAGGACCAGCACGGCCAGCGCGGCGGCCCCTTTGACCCGGCGGCGCTCGCGCTTGCGGGCCGGCATGGGCGGCTGCAAGGCCGCCGCCGCGGTGGCATCGCGCGTGGCCCGTCGCGCCGCGGCCTGCTCGTCAGCCAACGGTGAGCGCCCTGCGGCTCGAAACCCGGCACGATGACATGGAGGAATGCTTCCCAGCTAACGGGACTTTGACGCGCCAAGCACGGTCACGTTGTAGACGCTGGCCTGGTAGGTGCCCGAGCCGGCCGACGGCAGCGCGGTGAACCAGATCAGCACGTAGCGGGCATGCACCGCGACGGTGAACCGCACGCCCATCGGGCCGCTCGCGTTCGTCGCGACCGCCACCTCGGGCAGATCGGCCAGCGACGGCGTATCGCCGGCGCGCATCTGAAAGCCCGCGCCGGGAACCGGGCCGAGGGTGACTTCCGCGCCGGAGATCGTGACCGCGTGGCCCATGTCGAGGAGCAGGCCGGTGCCCTGCTGGGCGGTCGGGAAACGCGGCGCGCCGTACCAGCCGGTGGTCCAGGCCGTGGCCGGGTTGTGGTCGACGGCCAGCGCGGCGGCCTGCGGGTTGTCGCCGTCGGCCGGGCCGCCGGGGCCGAACGCCAGCACCCGCGCGGGGACCAGGGGCGCGCCGCCCTGGCCGGAGCTGGTCCGGCCCGGGGCGCTGGCACCAGCGGAGGAGGCACCAGCGGAGGAGGCGCCGGAAGAGGCGCCGGAAGAGGCGCCGGAAGAGGGGGCGCCGGAGGGGCCGCGACCGGAGACGACGTAATAGGCGGCGCCGCCGATGGCGGCCAGGACCAGCACCGCGAGCACCGGCAGCCACCGGATCCGCCGCCGGCGGCGGATCCGGTGGATCCGGCGGATCCGGAACGGGATGGTCGACCGGACCGCCTCGGCCCCGGTGAGCTCGGACGGCGACCGGTAGCTCGCGTCGAACTCAGCGATCAGCGGACCGGGATCGACGCCTAGGGTGGTGGCGAGGCTGCGGATCTGGTCCCGGACGTGAACGTCGCTGCCGGGAAGTAAAAAATCGTCGCGCTCGATCGAGCGGATGATCGATTCCCTGACGTGGGTGTAGTGACTGACTTCGGCGACGGTCAAACCCCGGCGGTGCCGCGCCTCGGCCAGTACCTCGCCGATGCTCACGGCCTGGCTCTGCCGTCCATTACCGAGCCGTCCATTACCGATTTGTCCTTGCCTCGGGGATCCGCACCCTGTATACCCACCGTGAGCCAGAACTATCTCTTCGTCCAGAGCCGGGACCCCCAACTGACCCCCACTGGGATTGATGAGGTTCAGGAGGCGCCAGACTCCCGGAGGGCGGCTCCCTTGGCCCGGGCCTGGTCGGCCAGGCGTTCGGCGAACGAGGTCAGCTTGGCGCGGAGCGCCTCGGCCTGCGGCCCGTCGGCGGCGCCGAGAATGCGGACGGCCAGCAGGCCCGCGTTGCGGGCGCCGCCGACCGCGACGGTCGCCACCGGGATGCCGGCCGGCATCTGCACGATCGAGAGCAGCGAGTCCAGGCCGCCGAGGTTCTTCAGCGGGACGGGGACCCCGATTACCGGCAGCGGCGTGACCGAGGCGAGCATGCCGGGCAGGTGCGCGGCGCCGCCGGCCCCGGCGATGATCACGCGCAGCCCGCGGCTTTCCGCCGACGAACCGTACTCGATCATGTCGCGCGGCATCCGGTGCGCGGACACCACGTCGGCCTCGTAGGTCACGCCGAACTCCGCCAGGGCCTGCGCCGCGGCCTGCATCACCGGCCAGTCCGAGTCGCTGCCCATCACGACCCCGACGCGAGCAGTCATGGGCCGTCCTCTTTGCCCCAGCGGAGGTAGCTGGCGGCGCGGCGGGCCCGGTCGGCTAGTTCGCCGGTATCGCGGTGCTCCCGGTCGCCGGTGACGGTGACGTGGCCGATCTTGCGGCCAGGGCGGACCGGCTTGCCGTACATGTGCACCTTGACGACGGGATCGGCGGCCATCACGTGAATGTAGCGGTCGTAGATGTCCCCGTCATCGCCGCCGAGCACGTTGGCCATCGCGGTGGCCGGGGCGGCCAGCCCGGGCGAACCGAGCGGCAGGTCGAGCACGGCCCGCAGGTGCTGCTCGAACTGCGAGGTACGCGCCCCCTCGATGGTCCAGTGCCCGCAGTTGTGCGGGCGCATGGCCAGCTCATTGACCAGCAGGCCGGCCGGGGTCTCGAACAGCTCGACGGCCAGCAGGCCGGTCACGCCGAGCTCGGCCGCGATCCGCAGCGCGAGCTCCTGGGCCTGCGCCGCCCGGCCCGGTGCCAGCCCGGGCGCGGGCGCGATCACCTCCCGGCAGATGCCGTCACGCTGGACCGTCTGCACCACCGGGTACACCGCACCCTGCCGGTGCGGCGAGCAGGCCGCCAGCACCGCGAGCTCGCGGCTGAACGCGACGTACTCCTCCACCAGGAAGGCCAGGCCCGCGCCGCGTTCCAGGACCGTCGCGGCCTGCGCCGCGGACTCGCACACCCACACGCCCTTGCCGTCGTAGCCGCCGCTGACCGCCTTCAGCACCACCGGCCACGACCCGGCGGCGAACTCCTCGATCGCGGCCAGGCCGGTGACCGGCGCGAAGCGCGGGCAGGCGATGCGCAGGCCGGTCAGCCGCTCGCGCATCGCCAGCTTGCCCTGGGTCAGCCGCAGCGCGGCGGGGCCCGGCCTGAGCTGCACCCCAGCCTGCTCAAGCGCGGCCAGGTGGTCACCGGGCACGTGCTCATGATCGAAGGTGAGCACGTCGCAGCCGGCCGCGAACGCGCGCAGGTCGTCCAGGGAACGGTAATCCCCCACCCGGGTTCCGGCCCAGACCTGGGCGGCGCTGTCATCGGGCGAATCGGCCAGGATGGCCAAGCCGATGCCCAGGCCGATGGCGGCCTGGGCGGTCATCCGGGCGAGCTGGCCGGCGCCCACCATGCCCAGCACGGGAGCGCCCGGGGTCAGGGAACGCCGCGGGGGTGGCATGTCCGGGGCGGGCATGTCCGCGGAATCGGTCACGCACCGTACCCTACGTGAACCGCGGACACGCAGGCGGGCGGGGCACGCACCCCGGTCCGTTCGGCATGGAACACGGTTGAAGTGAAAGTTAACTTTCGTGATACATCCGGACGGGTATGGCGATTTATGATCACGCCATCGACCAGGCTGATCAGGCCAGCCGCCGAAGGAGCACGCTGATGGCGACACGCGACCAAGATGCCGCTGCGGCCAGCGAAACTGGCACCGCTACAGGCGTCCTCATCCGCGAAGGCAGCTACGGCTCGCAGGTCATCGCCGTGGAGCCGGGCGGCGCCGAGTTCATCCCGCTGAACGAGCGGCACGGCCGGCCGCTGCAGCTGTTCTGGACCTGGACCTCGCCCAACATGGAGTTCGCCACCATCTTCGTCGGCGTGCTCGCGGTCGCCGGATTCGGGCTTGGCCTCTGGGAGGCGGCGCTGGCCCTCATCCTGGGCAGCGCGATCGGCGGCATCACCCAGGGCATCCTGTCGCTGCGCGGCCCGAAGTACGGCGTACCGCAGATGGTGCTGAGCCGGCTTGGGTTCGGTTACGGGGGCAACGTGCTGCCCGCCGGGCTGAACTCGGTCACGGCCGGCATCGGCTGGTTCGCGGTGAACAGCGTCAGCGGCGCCTTCGCGCTGAACGTCCTTACCCACATGCACCTGGTGCTCTGCCTGCTCATCGTCGTAGTGGTGCAGGTCGTGGTGGCGTTCTTCGGCTACAACCTGGTGGCGTTCTTCGAGCGGTATGCCTTCCCTGTGCTCACCATCATCTTCCTGATCGCGTCCGGGGTGATCCTGAGCAAGGCGCATCCCGGCGCCGTGCACCACACGATCCCCGGCGCATTCCTGCTGACGTTCGGAGCGTCATTCGGGTACGCGGTGGGGTGGAACCCGTACGCGTCCGACTACACCCGGTACTTCAAGCCCGAGACGAGCAAGAGAGCCATCGCGTTCTGGTCCGGGCTCGGGCTGTTCCTTTCCTGCGCGCTGCTCGAGGTCGTCGGCGCCGCGGCCGGCACCGTGGCCAGCGTGGACAAGGCCTTCGACAGCAACAACCCGACCGGTGGCTTCACCGGGCTGCTTTCCACCCCGCTGGCCGACTTCACGCTGATCGCGATCGCGCTCGGCGCCGTCTCGGCGAACGTGCTGAATATCTACTCAGGCGCGCTGTCCTTCACCGCGATCGGCATCAAGCTGCCGCTGTCGGCGCGGCGCGCGATCGTCGCGCTCGGATTCGGCGCCATCGGGTTCTTCCTGGCCTGGAGCGGACTGCACGACGCGGGCACCAAGTACGAGAACTTCCTGCTGGTCATCGCGTACTGGATCGCGCCCTGGCTCGCCGTCTACTTCTGTGACATGCTGCTGCGGCGCAACCCGGACGAGAGCCTGCTGTTCGCCACCAGGCGCACCAACTGGGCCGGGCCGGTGGCCATGCTGGTCGGGATGGGCATCTCGATCTGGCTGTTCTCCAACCAGGCCGAATACGTCGGCCTGGTGCCCAAGCACATCGGCTCCGCCGGGGACCTGACCTTCGAGGCCGGCTTCGTGATCACCGCCGTGATCTACCTGGGCTGGCATGCCATCGCCAAGACCGGGCGGGAGAACACGCTCACCGCCTGACCGGCAAGTTCCGCTGTTGTTTACGAGTTCAGTGCTGTTTACGAGTTCAGTGCTGTTTCAGAGCATGTCATCAGGGAAGACTGAGTGGGCACTTGACTCAGGCCGGTAAAGTATGCGGGTCTTGTTGCGGCTTGTTCGGGGGATTTGCGCGCTGGCCGCCTGCCTTCGTCGAAAGGACCGTCGCGTATGCCCAGGTCGGTGAGCCTCCGTCAGCGATTGACCGAGCTGATCCCGGAACTAGCGAAGTTCGGCGTGGTCGGGCTGATCGGCGCGGTCATCGACCTCGGCGGCGCCGCCTACCTGCACGGGTCGCTGGGCATCGGGCCCTTGGTCGCCAAGGGCCTGTCCATCCTCGCGGCGATGGTGGTCACCTATCTGGGCAGCCGGTTCTGGACCTTCAGGCACCGGGTCAACCAGGCGCTGCTGCGCGAGGGAATGCTGTTCGTGGCGCTGAACGTCGTCGGCCTGGCCATCGCCGAGGTGGTGATCGCGATCACCATCTACGGGCTTGGGCTGAAGGGAGCGCTGGCGTACAACGCGGCGAGCGTGGTGGGAACCGGGCTCGGGACGATCTTCCGTTACTTCACCTACAAGAAGTGGGTGTTCCTGGCCGGAGCGCCCGGGGCGGCTGTGGCGGCCGGGGAAGCCGCCGTTTCCGGGTTCGTCGACGCGAGTGAGACGAGCGAGACCGGAGCCGCGCTGGCCGGGACCCATGCGGCCAGGGACGGCTACGGGCCGCCGTGGGAGCAGCTGGACCGGCCGTGGGACCTCGACCAGGCCGCCTTGGATCACCTCGATCCCGCCGATTCTCACTTCCCGCGCCATTCCCGCAGGTAAATCACGCGGTTATTAACTGCAGCGGTATTGATTACGCGGTATTGATTACGCGGTATTGATTATGCGGGGCCGCGAACCGGCTGGCTGCCGGGGCGCAGCGGATGCCGGGGCAGGAACACCGCGAACGTGGCGGGCTTCGCCTTGACCAGCACGACCCGCCCGCCGTCCGCCGCGGCCATCGTCCGGGCCAGGGCCAGCCCCAGCCCGGTACCTTCCGGGCGGCCGCTCACGCTCCGCTCGAAGATCCGGGACACCAGCTCGGGCGGGACGCCCTTCCCCTCGTCCCTGACCTCGATCACGACCGAACGGGCACTTTGTGACGTCTGCAGCGTCACCGTCCCGCCGCCGTGCATCAGCGCGTTGTCCAGCAGCGTCGCCAGGACCTGGGCCAGCCCGCCCGGCGTGACGTGCGCCTGCAGGCCGCGCACGCCGATCACCACGAGCTTGCGCCGCACCCGGCGGAACGCGGGTTCCCACTCGATGACCTGCTGCTGGACGATCTCGTCGATGCCGGTCAGCGCGGCCGAGGCCGCGGCGGCCCGGCGGGCCGGGCTGAGCAGCTGGGTCACCACATCCGCCAGCCGCTCGGCCTGGGTCAGGGCCGCGCTGCCCTCCTCCCGGACCACGTCGGGATCGTCCGCGGCGGCCATTATCTCTTCCAGCCGCATCGACAACGCGGTCAGCGGCGTACGCAGCTGATGCGAGGCGTCCACCGCGAGCTCCCGGTCCGCCGCGAGCAGGCTGCTGAGCCTGCGCGCCGAGCGGTCAAGCCCGTCCGCCAGCTGATCGAGATCGGCGACCCCGTACCTGCGGCCGAGCGGGCGCGGGTCGCCGGCGCCGACCCGCGCGGCCGCCTCGGCGAGTTCTTCCACCGGCCGGGCCAGCCGGGCCGCGAGCAGGCCGGTCAGCCAGAGGGCCAGCGCGAGCACCAGGACCAGGAGGACGACGAGCACCGTCAGCGCGGCCGGGCCGCGGCCGGCCCCGATCACCAGCGCGGGCACGCCGACGAGCAGGACGGCGCCGGCCGCCACGGCCAGGTGCGAGAACCAGAGCTTCTTGCGCACGCCTCACCCCGCGACGGGTCCCGCGGCTGGTCCCGCCGCCGCGCGGTCAGTCGCCGCGTTCAAAGCGGAACCCCACGCCCCGGACCGTGGTGATGTACCTGGGGCTGTGCGCGTCGTCGCCGAGCTTGCGGCGCAGCCAGGAGATGTGCATGTCGAGCGTCTTGGTGGAGGTCCACCATTTCGCATCCCAGACCTCGCGCATGATCTGCTCGCGGGTGACCACCTTGCCCGCGTCCCTGAGCAGGATCCAGAGCAGGTCGAACTCCTTGGTGGTGAGGTCGAGCTCGGTGTCCCCGTGCCAGGCCCGGCGAGCATCCGGGTCGATCCGCACGCCGAGCGCGGCCGAGCCCTCCGCCGTGCCCCGGCGCAGCAGGGCCCGGACCCGGGCCAGCAGCTCGGCCAGCCGGAACGGCTTGGTGACGTAGTCGTCGGCGCCCGCGTCCAGGCCCACCACCGTGTCCACCTCGTCGGCGCGGGCGGTGAGGATCAGCACCGGCACGGCGTACCCGCCGGCCCTGACCCGGCGGCACACCTCGAGCCCGTCGAGTTCGGGCAGGCCGATGTCGAGCAAGATCAGGTCGACGCCATCGCTCAGAGCCCGGTCCAGGGTGGTCGGGCCGTCCGCGGTGACGTCCACCTCGTATCCCTCGCGGCGCAGCGCCCGGGACAGGGGCTCGGAGATCGACGTGTCATCCTCAGCGAGCAGCACGCGGGTCATACCTAGATAGTAAAGCCACGGTAAAACTCAGGCGGCTGACTCAGGCTGGGCTGACTCAGGCTGGGCTGATCCCGTGCCGGCGCCGGGGTGCGGACCGGTCCTTGCCCCGGACGGCGGTGAAACGGCGCTCCAGTTCCGCCCGCAGGTCCTCCGGCTCGACGATGTCGTCCACGACCAGTTCGGCGGCGAGCCGGACGATGTCGATGTCCTGCTCGTAGTCCCGGCGCAGGCGCTCGGTCTCGGCGGCCCGCGCCTGGGAGTCCGTCATCTGCTCGAGCTTGCCCGCGTAGACCGCGTTCACCGCGGCCTCGGCGCCCATCACGGCGATCTTGGCGGTCGGCAGCGCCAGCGTCGCGTCCGGCTCGAAACCCGGGCCCGCCATCGCGTACAGGCCCGCGCCGTAGGCCTTGCGGACCACGACGCAGATCTTCGGCACGGTGGCGTCGGACATCGCGGCGATCATCTTGGCGCCGTGCCTGATGATCCCCTGCCGCTCCACGGCGGTGCCGACCATGAAGCCGGGCACGTCCGCCAGGAACAGCAGCGGGATCCCGAACGCGTCACAGATCTGGATGAAACGGGCCGCCTTGTCCGCCGAGTCGACGAACAGCACCCCGCCCTTGAACATGGGGTTGTTCGCGATGACCCCGATCACCTGGCCGCCCAGCCGGGCGAACCCGGTGACCACCTCCCGGGCCCACAGCGCGTGGATCTCGAAGAACGAGTCCTCGTCGACCAGCCCGCGGACGTAGCGGCGCATGTCGAACGCCTGCCGATCGCTGGCCGGGACCAGCGCCCGCAGGTCGACGGGCTTCGGCGGCCTGCTCTCCGTCACCGGCGGCGGCTGCGCCCAGTTCGGCGGCAGGTAGGACAGGTAGCTCCGGACCGCGTCCAGCGCGTCCTGCTCGGTCGGCGCGAGGAAGTGGCCGCTGCCGGAGACCGTGCAGTGCAGCCGGGCACCGCCCATCTCCTCCAGCGTGGTCTTCTCGCTGACCACCATCTCGACCATCCGCGGGCTGCCCAGGTACATCGAGGCGTTGCCGTCCACCATCGCGGTGAAATCGCAGAACGCCGGGATGTACGCGCCGCCCGCCGCCGACGGCCCGAACAGCGCGCAGACCTGGGGAATCGAGCCGGAGGCCCGCACCTGGGTGCGGAAGATCCGGCCCGCGCCGCGGCGGCCGGGGAACATGTCCACCTGATCGGTGATCCGCGCCCCGGCGGAGTCGACCAGATAGACCATCGGGATGGCAGCGTCGTACGCCTTCTCGATGATCCGGATGATCTTCTCCACCGTGCGTGCGCCCCACGACCCGGCCTTGACCGTGGAATCGTTCGCCATCAGCGCGACCGGCCGGCCGTCGATGGTCGCGGTCCCTGTGATGACCCCGTCGGCGGGCAGCCCGGCCGCCAGGGCGTTCGCGAACCGGCCGTCCTCGGTGAAGCTGCCGGAATCGGCCAGCCGCGCGATCCGGTCCCGGGCGAACAGCTTACCGCGCGCGGCCGCGGCCTCGTGGTAGCGGGCCGCGCCGCCCCGCTCGATGCCGGCCCGCAGCTCGGGCACGTCCGTCATGATGCGCTCACGCCCCCAGGCTAGTCCCCGGCCACCGTGCGGCTGGCCGGCTAACGGTTCAGGGCTTTTATGGCTTTTATGGCTTTTAGGGCTGGTTCCTGTCGTTCCGCTCGAGCCTGCGCTGTTCGTCCTCGACCAGGCGAAACAAGGTGGCCTGGGTGAACTCCACCCGCGGGATATCGGTCAGCGCGATCTGGCCGTGCTCGCCGGCCGACTCGACCACCAGCCGCCCGCTGCCAAGCAACCGGTCGAGCAGCCCCTTGGAGAACGACACGTCGTTGATCCGGGCCAGCGGGATGTCCCGGCCGTGCCTGGTCACCACGCCGCCCCGCACCTTCAGCCGCCGGGTGGTCAGCTCATAGGTCGTCGTCCGCCAGCGCAGCACCGGCACCATCAGCCACAGCATCAGGGCCAGGATCGCGATCGCCGCCACCGCCAGCCGTTCCGCCGCGGCCGCCGAACCCGACGGGATCACCACCTCCGCCACCAGCGCGGCCGCGACCACGACGACCGCGAGCAGCAGCGGCGGGATCAGCGTCTTCCAATGCGGGTGCAGCAGCAGCACCGGCTGCTCGTCGCCGGCCATCGGGGAGTCGTACGCCATACCGCACATGTTGGCACGCCCATGACAGAATCTGGCTGATGGACTGGGTTGGGGTGGGCAGCGCGGCACGGCGGCACTGGGTGTTCGGCGTGGCCCTGGCCGGGGCCATCGTGGTGCGGGTCCTGGTCATGCTGGCCTTCCGGCCGATCATGTGGTTCGGCGGGGACTCGGCGTCCTACCTGGCGACCGGGCTGCACCTGATCCCTGACCCGAGCCGGGTCGGCGGTTACGGGTTCATGTTGTGGCTGCTGGGCCCGCTGCACAGCGTGGCCGCGGTGGCCGTCATCCAGCACGTCATGGGGCTGGCCATCGGGGTGCTCAGCTACCTGCTGGCCCGCCGGTACGGGCTGCCGGCCTGGGCCGCGACGCTCGCCGCGGTGCCGGTGTTCTTCGACGCGTACGAGCTTCAGCTTGAATCGGACGCGGTACCGGATATTCCGTTCGGCCTCTTGGTTTTTATCGCCCTGTACCTGCTGCTGCGCACGCCGGGCGAACGGCGCCCGGCCCGCATCGGGGCCGCCGCCTTCGTGATCGGGGTGACGGCGATCATCTGGCCGGCCGGGCTGGCGTTGCTCGCGGTGCTGGTGGTCGCGCTGGTGATCCGGCGGGCGGGCGGGCTGGCCGTGGCCGCCGCGATCCTGGCCGGAGCCGTTCCGGTCGCGGGCTACGCCGCCTGGTTCGACCTGCACGAGCATCAGTTCGGCCTGACCCGCAGCGAGGGCGTGTACCTGTGGTCGCGAACGATGTCGTTCGCGAACTGCGCGGTGATCAAGCCGCCGGCCGACGAGCGGGTGCTGTGCCCGCCGACCGGGACCCGAGAACCGCGGATCGCCGCCTCGCTGTACATCTGGGACGGCAACTCGCCGCTGCTGCGGCTGCCCGGCGGGCGGTTCTCGGCGCAGACCAACGCGCTCACCAGGAACTTCGCGCTGCGCGCGATCGTGGCGCAGCCGGGCGGGTACCTGACCGCGGTCGGGCACGACATCGCGCTGAGCTTCTTCTGGGACCGGCCGGTCCATCCGGACGCCGGCATCGTGGACAGGTACCAGTTCGCCGACGCCAGCACGGCCTGGGTTCCGGCCCGGATGGGCGCCCTCGGCGGCGGCACCGTCGCCGGGGACCAGGCCGCCTACAACGGCGGCCAGCCGGCCGCGACGCGGGCGGTCCAGCCGTTCGCCGGCTGGCTCGTGAGCTACCAGCGGTACGTCTACCTGCGCGGGACGCTGCTCGGGGTGATCCTGTTCGGCAGCGGCGCCGCGATGATCATCCGGTGGTGGCGCGGCCGGGGCCGCCGGGGCGGCGGGCTGGGCTGGGCGTTCGGGCTGGCGTGGGGGTTCGCGGCGGCGATCCTGGTCGTGCCGCCCATGATCGCGGACTTCGACCTGCGCTACCTGGTGCCGGCCGTGCCGGCCGCGTGCCTGGCGGCGGCGCTGGCGGCCGCACCC
>OCTA010001350.1_pt1 | contig 22594 bp, 19 predicted proteins | sample 1538991 | NCBI WGS metagenome assembly OCTA01 (sample SAMEA3539302, study PRJEB22396) | soil metagenome | biome: tundra; feature: field; material: soil | place: USA | collected 2010-05 | depth 0.15 m | reverse complement strand
GGCAATCCCGTTCCACAGCGATGACAATACAAGGCCATGACCGACCCCCTTTTTTCCCTGCCAAATATACGAGATTAAGCCGCTTTCAGTTCCCTTCTGCACCTAACGCTGAAGGCCAGCTGTCTTAGCTGCCGCGATACGGGCTATGCAGGTACTTCTTGGCCGTGTCGGCTCGCGAAGTATTCGGGCCTGCGGTAATCGCGGCCTGGTAGTCATTCACCGCCTGCTGGCGCTCGCCGTTCAGGTCCCTGCATTCGCCCGCCCCCAGAAATGACCGGATCTTCAGTTCCGCGCCCACGTTCTTTGCCCGTGCTGCCTGTTCATACGCCTGCGCCGCTTCGCCGTAATGCCTCTGTCCCCGCAATGCATCGCCCAATCCGAAATAGGTCAGCTCCAGCCGCGCCTCGGCAAAATATCCCGGCTTCGCACTCTCCGCCAAAATCTTCCGATAAGCGTCAACAGCCGCCATTCCTTGTCCCGCATCCTTGCGCAGGTTGGCCTCCTCCAGGCCGAAGAGATAGTCACGCGGGTATTGCTTCATCAGGCTTTGCACCACCTGGATCGCCTCGTTGTAGCGCCCCTCGCGTCGCAGAAAGAGAGCAGTCACGGTCCGTGCTTCCACGCTCGTCGTGACCCCGCGGGCGCCATCGTCACGCAACATCTCCAGCCCCTTGCTCTTCGATCCCGTAATACCGGCAACCCCGATCAGCAGCTTGAACGGCCACGGCAGCGCCCCCACCACATATTCGTAAACCCCCACCACCAGCTTGGCGTCGACGTAATCCGGATCCAGTTGCAGTACGTGCGTCTCGTCTTCCCTCGCCTTTGACGCTTGCCGGAATGCACCCCCAAAGCTTCGCTCCACCATGGCCAGGTAAGTACATTTCAGGCTGCGCGACCACCCTCGCGCGTACAGCGCGTCCACATCCCTGGAATTTTTGGCCAGCCGCACGTCGGCCTCGTGAATCGCTTCGTCGGCCAGCCCCAAAATCTGATCCCGTGTCTTCGGATCTTCCTGCGTCGCATGACGTCCTGTGAGGAATCCATCGTTCGCGTAAAACGTCGTGTCGAGCAGATCGAGCCGATAGAGCTCCTGAAACAGCTCAGCATTCAACAGCAGCGCAGTGGCCTGCGGGTCCCCCGGATGCTCCCGAGGGATCCGTTCAAATCGCTGTACGGCGCCCGGGTAGTCCAGGTTGTAGAAGTGCGCGTACGCCTCCTGAACCAGGGGATCGCGATTCAGGGCGTTGGTATGCACCTCCGCACCCCGACCCGCGATCGCTGCCCCCAGCAGAAGTACCGCAGTTCCCCACAGCCGTACCAGGAATCTCCCCGTCTTCAACCGATATCTCCTTATAAATCCCATCGCAGATTACTCTATGCCGGCAAGGGCAACCCCCGGGGCTGCTCTCTCATCGATTCCGCCTGGTTTCCCTTGCGAATCTTCTTCCGCCGGAAAAGGAAAACCCGATGCGTTTGCCGTTAAACAGAACAGACGATTCTCCGGGCCCTTCTCGCGCGCAAATTGCGCAAAACATAACCCCCCACCGGTCGAGATGAAGGAATACTCCAATGGATCGCATCGAGTTGCTCCGGCTTCTGCTGAACCAGGCTCAGTTTAACGGATTTGAGTTCCGCCGCTGGTTTCAGTCCCACATCCGCCCCGTTTGGCCGGGCGGCGACCAGGCGCTTGCCCTCCTTGCAAGCGAAGGCCGCTCCAACAGCCTGCTCTTCTCCCACGAATTCGCGCAGTGCTTCTGGAGAACCGGCGCCCTCATCAGTTTCAGCGTCCCTTCCGTCACCTACCCCAGGGTCAACGGCAGGGGCGAAGTGATCCAGGTAACCCGCAAGCCCTTCACCCGGCGCACCATCAAGCCGGACGTGTGGAAATATCACTTGCGCCAGATGGCCATCGCCCACGATCCGATTGCCTATCTCTGCCGTTTTCTCCCCGCGCCGGTTCAAGCACGAATGGCGGCGAGCGCTCCTGTACAAAAACTGGCGGAGGCCTGACGCACAAAAATCCGCATATGCGGTAGCATTCAGTTATGCCCAATCTGGAGCGGCTGAATCCTTCTCTCGCCCCTTCACGCCCCGCCGTTTTAGACCCTCTGGAGCAGGCTCGCCAGCGATTGATCGTCGCACTGGACGTCCCCAATGCGAACGCGGCCACCGAGCTTGTTAACCGCCTTGAGAATACCTGCCAATGGTTCAAGGTCGGGCTCGAACTCTTCGTCGCCGCAGGTCCAGTCGTCCTTGAGCCTCTTCTGGCGCGCGGATATTCCGTCTTTCTCGACCTGAAACTTCATGACATCCCCAACACGGTCGCGGGCGCGGTGCGTTCGGCCGCCTCTCTCGGTGCACGCATGGTCACTTTGCACGCCTCAGGCGGCCCGGCGATGCTGGCTGCCGCTCGCGCAGCCCTCGATGGCGTCTCCAACCCGCCCGAACTGCTCGCCGTCACCGTCCTCACCAGCATGGACGCAGCCCAAGTCAGCGCAGTCGGACTCGATCGTTCTCCGGCAGAGCAAGTCGAACTGCTCGCCCGCATGGGCCTCGACGCCGGAATTCGAGGCTTCGTCTGCTCGCCCCAGGAAGTCGCAACCCTTCGCGCTCTCACCGGTTCTCAAGGTGTCCTGGTCATTCCCGGCATCCGCCCCGCCGGAGCCGGCGTCGGCGATCAAAAGCGCGTCGCCACACCTGCTGCGGCGCTGCATGATGGTGCCAGCTACCTCGTCGTCGGCCGCCCTATCGCCGCCGCATCCAATCCCGCCGAAGCTGCTGAAGCAATCCTCAAAGAAATGGCCGGCGCCCTCGTTCCCTGACCCTGAACGCAGCAAGGCCCGGCAACCTGCCGGGCCTCACCACAATCTGAAATTCAACTAAACCTTAAAGTTTCTCGTAGAAATCACACGCAGAGCAGGAGATATAGACTCCGCCCGGGATGCCTCGTTCGCGGTCCTTCACGCGCTTCACGATGCGGGTCGGCTTGCTGCACTTCGGACAGTCGGTCGACTTCGTCGTGTCCATTACTTTCTTGCGATCACCTGTTTTGGCAATTTTGGCCATCGGTTCTCTTGTTTCTCCTTCTTGGGGGTGTCTCTGCTCACACGCGCCAACATCCTGCGCGGCTTCAACGACGCGGTCTTTCACTCACCTCATCCTGCAAATTGACGGCGTTAAGGCAGCGGGACTCGCTCCCTTCAGTTTACATGAGAAGAGAGAAACTCAAGCCCCGTGGCAATCGGGGGTAGTGTCCCGCCGAAAACCGGTTGTATTCAAAACCAGCAAGTTAGCGCCGCTTTGCGGCCTAGCAAGATAGCAAGTCTGCGTTATTTCTATTGGGCGAAGGAAAAGAGAACTCCTTGCGCGCGACGTATCTATTTATAAATGTTGTATTTAGATGGTATTACGGCGAAGACTTGACGAACGCGAACCGGGGTATTTTTTCTCGGCGGATAGCCGCGTGCTTATCCTGTTAAGCTTCGGCACTCTTCGACGGCGCTCAGGACAAGCTGTGACCCTGGGCCCTTTCAAGGATTGTGTTTTTGTGTTCTGTTTTCCAGTGTGCGCCGAGCGGATAAATTAATGTGCAAATTTTATTCGCGTGCGCCCTCTTGGTTCCCTATTGCGGCTGGCTGCCTTCCGTCGCCGGCTTGGTCGCAGGAGGCTGCGATGTATCCGGCTGAGCGGTCCCGGACGCCTTCGAATCTGCCGTTGTTTGCCCCGCCGGTTTCGCAGGAGCCTGCCCATCCGATGCCGCACTCGAGTCGTCATCCGTCTTCTGCTTCGGGAACTGCACCGGCTTCATCACCCCGACACGCGTGTCGGAACTGGAATCCTTGGGCAGCGTTTCACCCGGCTGGCGAAGGCTGGGCGGTGCGGCCGGCGCCTGCGTGTCCGGATTGCGCTCAACATCGCCCATCTGAACGGTGCGCGTGCCGGAGGCCGGGGCCACCGGGGTGCCGTCGGTCCGCATCAACCCGTCCACTTCGTCATGAGTAAAAATCTCAACCGGCTTCCCCACCGCGGCCACTTCCACGCGAATCACGCGGTTGCCGTTGATTCTCACAAAGTCCACGTCCTCCGGTGGCTTGCCATAGACCCAGATCTCGATCGGCATTTGCCCATCCATCTCCCGGATCTTGTTTGCAGGATGCCCCAACGCATAGAGCACCATGTCCGTGCTCATGCCCACCAACACGTGGTGATCCAGAATCGCCTGTTTCAGCCTCGGCGGCAGCGTATCTGTGAAGGCCTGGATCGGCGTCTTCACTTCAAAGGAGATCAGAGGCGCCAGCAGTGCCTCTACCTCCTTCCCGGTCATTTGAGGAATCCCATGCTGGAACGTGAGCGTCAGCCTGGCTCCTGCCGGCCCCTGGTCGTCACCCTGCACGACCGGGTTGGTCATATTGGGATCCATGCCGATCTGGACATGGCGCAGAAAGCGATGCTTCGCATCCGGGCCGCCATTGATCTCGAAAATGATCTTCGATTTCTCAAACTTCACATCCGACAGCACCAGCCGATCCCCGGGTTTGGCGCTCAGCCCGTTGGTGGTCACCATATTCAGGTAGGGCTCTCCCGCCGGTTCCATCTCGCCATTCGCCAACAGCGTCAGGCCCTTGTGTCCGCGCGGGATCGGACGCATCGCGAATCCCTGGTCCGCCTCAAGAAACCGGATCAGGTCCAGCCGCGTCTTGGTATCCAACGGGGTCTGCTGAAGCGGAACGTGCGTGGGGGTGATCTGCTGAAAGCGCCGGTCCACTGTTCCTGAGGACCCGGTCGTCGCATTTCCGTGCGTGTCAATCGTGATGACCTGCGCCGAAGCATACGCCGCAGACATCAGCACCGCCAGCGAGCCGAGGACCGCCAGGCGACCAGAGGGGTGGAAGGATCTTGCGCTTCGATCTGGCTCTTGGCTTCCCGGAGTCCTATGGACTGAAAACGACCTCTTCATGGGAACCTCCCATGGCAGCTATGTGCAATGAGCAAACAATAGTTCCGTTCAGCCAGAAAGGTCAACTCTCGATTGGAGCGGCGCCGGCACCATGCGGTTGCACCTGCTTACAATCTCAACGGGAATCACCTGAAAAATCCGGCGAACTCCCATCTTCCCCCTTGGATGCGGCCGGTGCGTTCACGGGTAGTATCTGCACCAGCGAAGGGGTTGCCGCCTCGGTTGGTCCCATCGCCGCCTCGTGCTGGCGCTTCGCCGCCGCGTCCAGATCGACCGGAATTCCCCCCGGAACAATCACCGGCGCGTTGTAGCGATAGTCCAGATCGCGGGTCACGCGGTAGACCAACGGCAGCATCGCCAGCAGCACAAACAACGTCAGCCAGCTTCCGTCCAGACCGTAACCGCCGCCCGTGATCCAGAATGGCCCCATCGGATTCCCCTCGACCACCGACGAATGGCTGCTTACTCCGCTGACCGTAAGACCGAAAATCAATGCCCTGCTGGCCTTCCATCCGAAGTTCAAACCCCAGCTCAGCCAAAGCGCCTTGGTCCGCAGGTAAGCCATCGAGAGCACCAGCGCGAACACCACTGAAACCGCAAGACTCGCGTGATTGGAGCCGGGTTGCAACGCCTGCACAATTGCGTAAAAAATCGCGAACCCGAGCGACGCCCCAACCGGCCCAACTGCTTCCGCGAAGCGCTGAAAGCCGTAGCCGCGAAAGACCACTTCTTCCACCATCGCAGCCACCGCGAAGAATACCGCATCGGCCACCAGCCAGCCCCACGCGGAGGGCTGCAGAACCAGCACAATGGCAATCCCGCCCGCCACCATCAAGGGCAACACGCAAATCACCGCGGCTGCCCACCCGACGGCGAGGCCTATTCCTGCCTCACGCGTCCAGCCTGACCTGCGAGGCAATCCCTGTTCGCTGATTGGATGTTTCTGGCGATCAAGCAGCAATCCAAAAGCCGCGTAGCCCAGCACCAGCAGAAACAGCAGCATTCCCTGTTCCACCAGCGGCATCCACGCATCAGTCGCCAGTCCTGCGGCGCTGCGATGCGCCACCGAGCGCGCCATAAAGTAATAGATGACCGCCGCGATGAACTCGAGATAGGCGCGGAATCGTCCGCTCACAAAACGAGGCGTACTCATCGGCTGCTCCCGGCAACGTCCCGCGACGCGGACCGGCACAGATTGTTTATCGCCGGATGAACGTCGCAGGTACCGCCGACCAGATGAGAAAGCCGATGCGCCACCAGAGCTAGCCTTCCGTATAAAACTGCGCTATTTTGCGGAACTTTTGCTGGCGGGCGGCAACCAAGGCATCGATCGAAACGCTCTTCAATTCGGCCAGATGCCTTTGCAGCGCGGTGCCCAGCAGGCCTGCGCCCGTCTCGTGGTCCGTGTGCACTCCGCCTGCCGGCTCGGAAATGATCTCGTCCACGCAACCCAGCGCTGAAACCTCCGGTGCAGAGATGCGCATCGCTTCGGCGGCCAGTTGCTTCTGTGCCGCGTCGCGCCACATGATCGCCGCGCACGATTCCGGAGTGATCACAAAATAAAGCGCATTCTCCAAGATCAGCACCCGGTCGCTCACTGCAAGCGCCAGCGCGCCGCCCGATCCGCCCTCGCCGCTGATCACTGAAATCGTCGGCACGCGCAGCCGCGCCATCTCGCGAATATTCCGTGCAATCGCCTCCGCCTGCCCGCGCTCTTCTGCGCCCAGTCCGGGATAAGCTCCCGGCAAGTCGATCAGGCTGATCACCGGCCGTCCAAACTTCTCTGCAATTTTCATGCAGCGCAGCGCCTTGCGATAGCCCTCCGGATGCGGCATCCCGAAGTTGCGACGCACGCGTTCCTTGGTGCTGCCGCCCTTGCGGTTGCCGATCACCAGCACCTCTTCCTCGCCCAACCGCGCCATGCCGCACGCCACGGCTTCATCGTCGCCGAAGGCACGATCCCCGTGAATCTCGCTAAAGTCCGTGAAGATTCGTTCGATAAAGTCCATGGGGTACGGCCGCTGGGGATGGCGCGCCCTCTCGATTCTGCTCCACGCAGGCGATACCGCCTGCACCTCCGGGGAACTCCCTGTCACATGTTCGCTCATCGGTACCTGGCACCGCACCGGTCTGGAGCAGAAATCATCCAGACCCTGCTGACTGCTCAAAGCTGATTCTACGGGTCACAGCCGGTTGGGACAAATCCAACCTGTCTCTTCGTGCCCGATTTCCGACGAAATACAGCGCCTCTGTCATTCCCCCATAACCACAAAGCATATGTAGTCTCGGGGCCCGCTCCCCTCAAAGCATCTGTAGTCTTGTCTTCTCGCCACAATGCGGGTGTCATCTTGAGCGAGCGCAGTGAGTCGAACGATCTGCGGTTGTCTTTGCCATGGCGAGGGGTTCAACATCTCAAGCCGGATAGTATAGTTTCTCTAAACCTGCATCGAGCCGCGTCACGACGCATCATCGAAGGAAAGAAATGTCCACATCGCGAAGAGAGTTTGTCGCCATTGGTTCTCTGGGATTGCTCGCCACTGCCATTCCCGCTTCCGCACTCCAATCCCCCGACTCCCAGAGCCAGACCCCGACCCCTGGCGCTCCGCCCGCCTTCGGAACATCCCAGCCAGTCGGCCCCGCAGTCTCACCAGCCACCTTCGCCGAAGCCGAAAAGCTCGTCCAGGTCGAAATGACTCCCGCCGACCTCGCCCAGGCCGCCGGCAACTGGCGCATGCAGGTGGCGCCTCTCTACGAGCGCCGCGTCGGCCCGCGCAAGCTCGCGCTCGAGCCCGCCCTCGCACCCGCCACCCTGTGGAACCCTTCTCTCCCCGGCATCGTCACCGGCAGCCCCGCCGCCAGCACATTCATTCGCAGCGCCGATCCTCACGCCCCGCTCCCGGCAGCCGAAGAAGACATCGCCTTCGCTTCCGTCGCCCAGCTTTCGCGCTGGATCGAGACTCGCCAACTCACCTCCACGCGCCTCACTGAAATCTACATCCGCCGCATCGAGCGCCTCGATCCCAAGCTGCACTGCGTTATCACCCTCGCCCGCGAACACGCCCTCGCCCAGGCTCGCCAGGCCGATAGCGAAATCGCTGCCGGCCATTACCGCGGCCCGCTCCACGGCATCCCCTGGGGTGCGAAAGACCTCCTCGATACCGCCGGCATTCCCACCACCTACGGCGCCGAACCCTATAAGGACCGCGTCCCCACAGAAAACAGCGCAGTCGTCGAGCGCCTCAACGCCGCCGGAGCCGTGCTGCTTGCCAAGCTCAGTATGGGCGCGCTCGCCCTCAACGACATTTGGTTTGGCGGCCAGACCATGAATCCCTGGCTCATCGAAGAAGGCTCATCCGGCTCGAGTGCCGGCCCCGGCTCCGCTACCGCAGCCGGCCTCGTCGCCTTCGCCATCGGCAGCGAAACTCAAGGCAGCATCGTCAGCCCCTCGATGCGCTGCGGCGTCACCGGCCTCCGCCCCACCTTCGGCCGCGTTCCCCGCACCGGCGCCATGACCCTCTGCTGGTCGCTCGACAAGCTCGGCCCCATGGCTCGCAGTGTTGAAGATACCGTGCTCGTCCTCAACGCCATCTCCGGCCCCGATCCGGGCGACCTCGCCAGCGTCCCCAGCAACCTCGCCTTCAACGCCGGAAAAAGCGTCGCCGGTCTGCGCGTCGGCTATTTCCCCGCATGGATGAAAGAGCCCCCAGCGACCGACGTAGACCGTGCCGCGCTCGAAACGATTTCAAAGATCGGCATGAAGCCCGTCGAAGTTTCTCTCCCCGACTGGCCTTACGATTCGCTCAATGTCATTCTTTTCGCTGAGTCCGCCGCAGCCTTTGAAGAGCTCACCCTAAGCCATCGCGTCGACGAGCTGAAGGTCCAGGTTCCCGACGCGTGGCCCAACGTTTTTCGCCAGTCGCGCTTCCTCTCCGCCGTCGACTTCGTGCAGACCGACCGCCTTCGCCGCAAAGTCGCTCAGGAGATGGCGCGCGTCATGTCCAGCGTCGATCTTCTCCTCGTTCCCTCTCTGCGCGACGAAAACCTCGTCATCACCAACTTCACCGGCCATCCATCGCTCACGCTGCGCGCCGGCTTCGTCCATGTCTCCGAAGCCCGCAGCGACTGGGCCCCCGACCCGCAGCATCCGCTGCCCAAATTCTCGCCACCGCGCCGCGTTCCTCACGGCGTCACCCTCATCGGCCGCCTCTTCGACGAAGGAACACTCATCGAAGCCGGAATGGCGTTAGAGAAAGCATTCGCCGTCGCCGATCAACGCCCGCCAGATTTCTAGCACGAACGTCGAACCAAAGTCCTTTCATCTTCAGCAAGAGGACACCCGCCGTCACCGCAGAAGCGCACTCGCCGGCTCTGCGACCTTTATTGATGGGTGCCCTGAGATGTAATACTTCTACTGCCTCCTCGGCAGAGCCGGGAGATTCCCCACAAATCTAAAAACGGAGACGTTCATGACTGCAAGGAAATTTCTTTCTTTGTCGAGCACCGCTGTGTTGTTCCTGGTTTATTTGGCGGGCAGCGAGTGCCAGGTCACTTCCTTCACCCCAGGGCAAGTGATTCACGATACCGATGGCAAACCAATCAAGGCGTTTGCCGGAGGCATTTCTTACTTCAACGGAATCTATTATTGGTATGGCGAATTCAAAAACGGCGACTTCCCGACCGCGGGAGTTCCATGCTATACGAGCACCGACCTTCTCAATTGGAAGTATCAAGGGAATATGGTTCCCGGGCTGCACCAGGGAGAGCTGGCCCCTTTCGTTTCCCTGGAGCGTCCGCATGTCATTTACAACGACATGACAAAGAAGTATGTCATGTGGATGCACTTGGAAAACAAGGAGTATAACTACGGACTTACAGGCGTCTTTGTCTCCGTCTCGCCCACAGGCCCGTTCTTACTCAGCAGCATCTTCCATGATCGCGGCCCGGATGGCGGCGGTCCCGACAACGACGACAACCGCGATCAATCCATCTTCAAGGACGATGATGGAAAGGCCTATCATATCTTTTCTTCTCATAAAAACAATGGCCTGGTGATTTCGGAAATGACCAGCGACTATCTCAAGCCAAGCGGCAATTCAATCGACACAGGCCTGGTGTGCGAAGCACCCACCGTCTTCAAACGCAATGGCGTCTACTTCCTTCTCCGCTCGGAGTGCTCCGGATTCGGCTTCAACGACAATAAATATGCCACCGCCGACTTGATGCTGGGGAAATGGACCGACCACGGATTACTCGCCCACGGCCCAAATTCGGCAAACACATTTTCCACTCAGGTAACTGAAGTCGTGAAAGTCAGAGGAAAGGAAGATGCCTATATCTTTGTCGGTGATCGCTGGAAAGAACCGTTGGATAAAACCCTGGATATTTTTCTGCCGATCACTTTCACCGGACCAAGAACTCTGGCGGTGTATTGGAAAGATAAGTGGGATATAGACGCTGCCTTCAAGAAATAGGCGGCTACTTGTAATCTGTGGGCGGCTGGTCCTCGATAAACACGAAGTCGTCTTCGGAGCATCCTGCGGCAAAACACCTCCGTATGCTTTCAGCGACTGGCCGGGTGCTTCAGGCACTTGCCGCTCACTCGTCCCGCAACAATCTCACCGGATCGATGGCCAGTGCGCGACGCGCGGGGATCGATGCAGCCGTAAGTCCCACCAACAACATCGCCACAACCACACCCAGCAGAACCAGCGGATCACTCGGCGTAGCCTGATACACGATCACAGCCAAAACGCGAGTCGCCAACAATCCCAGCACCAATCCCGCGGCCGAGCCGACGGCGAGCAATTTGAAGGCTCTGTCTAATGCGGCCCTCAGCACCTGAGTCCGAGTCGCGCCCAGGGCGACGCGTATTCCCAGTTCGCGCAGGCGCTTGCTCACCGTGTAAGCCGCCAAACCGAAGATGCCGGTGATCGACAGCATGGCGCCCATCGCGCCCAGAATGCCAAGCGCAATCGTGGCCATCTTCGGACCAAACAGGGACGTCACCATCTCGTCCTGCCGCTTTTCAATCTCAACCGGTAGCCCCGCATCCACCTGGTGCAGAGCGCGCCGGATATCTGCCCCCAGCTGCTGCGGATCACGGCTCGACCGCACCACCATCCACGTCGAGTTGGATGGCCATTGCAGCAAGGGGAGAAACATGGCCGGGTATGGATCTTCGGTCAAGGTGCCGTACTTCCCGTCTTCTGCCACGCCCACCACCTCAACACGCGTTCCATCGGGCATCTTGAAGTGCTGGCCCAAGGCGCCTGTGGCCGCTGAGCCAAAGACTTTGCGCGCAAACTGTTGATTGATGACCGCCGCGCGCGGCGAGTTCTGATCGTCATGCCAGGTGAAACTTCTCCCCGCCACCAGCCTCGTTCCCTCCGCCTGAAGATATGCAGGCGATACGTGGAACAGATAAGGTGTCGCGACCGCGTGCGACGCGCTGAAGTCGCCCGTGTCGTCACTAAAAACATTCGAGGGGTTCGTGTCGTTCAGTAGCAGCGGGTCCGTCAATCCTGCCGATTCCACCCCGGGAATCCCTTCCACCGCGTCGAGAATCTACTTCTGCATAATCGCCACGCGGTCCCCGCTATAACCCGCCATGTGCAGGTCGGCGCTGACGAGGACAGAGTGCTTTGGTTCGAAACCGAAATTGGCGTGGAGCGCTCGCATCATTCCGCGCACGGCAACCAGAGAGGAGGTAACCAGCACCGCACAAATGGAAATTTGCAGCACAAGCAATACGTCCCGAGCACTAAGCCGCTTGCCCGATTTTGCCGAGGATCCCGCCTTGACAATCTCATAGGGACTGGTGCGAAGCACCTGCCCCACCGGCACGGATCCGAACAGGCCTCCGCTGAGAAGAGTCAGCAGCAGGGCGACTCCAATCACAGTGGCATCCGGAGTCACCGGCGCATTCACCGGGAAATTGCCAAATGGTTGCCACACGCTCAGCCAGCGCAGCAAGGCCACGCTGGCCCAGAGTCCCGCGCCTCCGCCGGCAACCGAAATCAGCAAGGCTTCAGTGAACAAGCCACGCAGCACGCGACCCCGGCTCGATCCAAGCGCCAGCCACAAAGCCAATTCGCGCGAACGATCTGCCGCCCGCGCAGCAAACAGGCTGCCGAGGTTTGCGCATGCGGCCAGAAGAATCAACGTCGCCAGCAGCATGAGTCCGGCAACAAAAGCCTGGATGGGGCCGGCGAACGGATCACCGAGAAGGCTTGGCCTGCCCAGCGCGAAGCTCATCTGGCGTTCTTCTTTCGGATAGGCCTTCTCGAGCCATGAGCCAATCGAATTCAAGTCGGCGATCGCCTGTGCCGGAGGGACACCCGGCTTCAGATGCCCGATCACTTGCAGAAGCCCTCTGCTTCCACGATCGCTCAGGTCGCTGGTTCCCTCCACCAGTTCCTTGTCCACCAGCGGCACAAAAAAGTTGGGCGAGTAGAACACCAGCGTTCCGCGAAAATCAGCTGGCGCCACTCCAATGATCGTGAACGGATGTTTGTTCAATTGCACAATGCGGCCCACAACGTGATGATCATCGTCAAAATGCGTATGCCAGTAGGCGTAGCTGAGCACGATGTAAGGAGCGCTGTTCGGCCCATGCTCATCCAAGCCGTGAAAAAAACGCCCCAGGTACGGCCGAACTCCCAAAGCATCAAAATAGTTCCCGGTTGCCTCGACGCCCCAGGTGGCAATCGGACCATCGCCCGTATCTAGTCCCACCTGCGGGATGCTGTAAGCCGCCAGGTCCTCGAAGCTGCGATTCCGTGCGCGCAAGTCGAGATAGTCGGGATAGGACTGGCTCATGTCCTTGTCGCTGGCGCGCTCCAGGGAATAGAGACTCTCTGCCCGTGGCACATGCAGCGGCCGCAGAATCATTCCGTTCATCACGCTGAAGACGACAGCATTGGCGCCAATGGCCAGTGCCAGCGTCAGAGCCGCCGTAAAAGCGAAGCCGGGCGACTTGCGCAACTGCCGCATTGCGAGGCGAAGATCATGGAACCAACTGATCATTAGTGGGCGCTCCCGCCATCTACTGTGCAATTGGAGTTCCGTTGGCCCGTAAATCGTAAAGGACTGAAAACAAACTGAACCAGCGGACCATCTGTCTGCCAAAACCGGTTCTGGTTGTCCATTGTGGACTAAGAGTGTCCGAAACTGAACAAGTGTTTTGAGCGCTGAGACCGACCGTGGGACCAGAAAAACCAAAGCGGCATTCCCGGGAGAGAATGCCACTTCAAAAGACTGGATGGGTTCGGCGGAATGGCTAGGCGTGCTGGAGTTGCTTTTGAAACGGCGCAGGCTCATCGGCGCTCGGTCCCCAGCTTGCGGGCACAGCCACGTTGAGCAGGCGCAGATAGACGCTGAATTGGCCGCGGTGCTGGTACCAGTGACTGAGCATCACATCGCGCAGAAACAGGCCGCGCGGCACGGCAAGAATTTCCTGATCGCCGGCGACCAGGCGCCAGGTCTCCTGCATCGCGTTATCGTCGAAGGTGGGAAGCACGTTGCGCACCGTTGCGATGCTGTCGTCCAGCAGATCGAGCACCTGCTGAATGCTGGTCGCCTCCGGAAATTGAAAATTGGGCGCCTGTACGGGGCTGGTTTGCACGAAGCGAACGACACTGCCCGGTACGGTGGCTAGGTGGTAGGCCAGCTGACCGGCGGAGAGCGATTTTGTGTGAGGCTTCCAGGTCAGTTTGTCCGCCGGAAGCCGCTCCAGGAATCGGCGTGTGACGGGCGCTTGCGTTTCAAATTCTGCGAGTAGCGATTTTGCGATGGACATGAAAATTCTCCTTCGGTTGGGAAAGCCGGGATGGAATTTTGGTTGGAGTGCCTTAGGCGCGCGACGCTTCCGCCCGCTTGCGAAACCTGCTCGTTCATGTGTCCCCATCCGCCCGAAACACCCTTCTTGTGGTCTTCCTGGATGAGGCCGAATCCGGTGTGGTTGAACTTGATGATGGTCTCCCCATCCTGTTCGGTCAGCCGGTACTGCACGTTGTTGGCTACCGGAGAGGACATGAAGAGCGGCCCGGAAATCTCCAGCAGTGTTGGACGCTTGATCGCCTGGACCGTGCCCCAATAGTGGCCGTTGTGATCGCCGAGGTCGCGGAACCAGCGGCCGCCGGGCCACGCCTCGAGCTTGAACCGCATCGGTGTGCCGTCGGGCGTCTCATTCAGTGGGCCAAGCTGCTCCAGCAGCGAGGCAAACGTGGTTTCGATGGGAGCCTTGACGTGGATCTCCTGGGTGATCTTCAACGTCATGTCTTCGATGCTTAAGGGGACTTCGATCATGGTTTTTCTCCTCCTTGGGGATCAGTTCATCTGGCTGGTTTCGTAGATTCTTGCGCGGATTGCTGCGCGGCCGCCGCGGTCTTTTCCGCCCGCGTCTTGATGCTTTGCAGTTGATGGCTCCAGTAGCGCTCGAAAGTGGCGGACCATTCATGCAGCGGCCGAATCCCTTCTGCTTCGGTCCGGTAGAGCTTGTGGCGTCCGTTCCGCCGCACCCGCACCAGCCCCACATCCCGCAGCACGCGGAGATGTTTTGACACAGACGGCTGATCGAGATTGAGCGCCACCACGATGTCGCCCACAGGAAGTTCCTTCACGAGAAGGGTAAGGATCTGGCGCCGTCGCGGTTCGGCAATCGCGTTGAAAACATCGGAGGTAGTTGCCGCACGAGCCATACTGAAGACACATTACATACCCATATAGGAATATGTCAAGCGCAATCTGCGAGAAATCGCATCCAAGCCGAAATTGGCGAAAACCCTGTGTAGTGGCACGAGCCGCGAGCCCCATTCTAGCCGCGTCCGCCACAGCGGACGGTTAGTGCGGGAACCAAAAACCTCGTTCAACCCACACAGAAATCCACTATTGTGTGCCATCCTCGCGGGCGGCCTGTTTTTGCGCGAACGCTCAACACTGCCTCAGTCTCGTCGAGGTGCCGCGAACGAAAGTCGTATGTGTTGCGCCGACGCACGTGTGTTAGCGTGCAAGGAATAATTCAAGGAGCGAAAGTTTCTTGTCGACTCGTGTGGCTATCTTCCGGCTGGCCTCACCGAACCTGGCAGAAGTGCGCGCAATGATCGCCTGGCGCAGAAACTGGCTCTATATGAAATCAGGGAAGCTCTGGGCATTGCTCTTTTCAAGGGGAGCCAAGAAGATCTTGTTTTCCGGGAAGCCCGAGTGGATAGACGAAATCAAGCGCGGATTCCGGCGATTACCCCACCAGGTTGAATTTGGGGTCATAACCACAGAAAGCCTCCTACGGTATGACATTGTTGTGCCGCTGAGCCTCCCGGCCCTGGAAGAGGCTCGCCGATATTCCCCACTACAGAAGAATGCGCTTCCATTGCCGGCTGCGGAATCAGTGCTTCTTTGCGACGACAAATATGAGTTCAACCAGGTGCTCATCGAAGCCGGATTTGGCCGGTACATCCCGAAAATGGCGCAGGGACTGGCGCTGACACCGCCGTACATCCTAAAGAAGCGTAGCGGTTCGTGGGGGAAAGACTGTTACATCATCCGCAACCACGACGACGAAGAGGCGCAACTCGACCGCATCACTGATCCCAGATACTTCTGCCAGGAATTCATACCGGGATCCACGGAGTTCGCCACGCACATCTTGTTTGTCGATGGCAGAATCGTTAAGGCTCTAAACATCAAATATGAGTTTTCCGGCGACACGCACATCAAAGGACAAAACGCCGCTTTTTTCCAGGTCGTTCATCGTTGCCCCTACCTCAATTTGTTTGCGCAGGTATTGCAAACGATCCAATTCGATGGACTTTGTTGCGTTAATTACAAAGTCGCGAACGGCCAGCCGTTTCTGCTGGAAATCAATCCTCGCTTCGGCGGAAGCCTTGCGCCCTATTTCTTTTCTTTCATAAGGCACTTGCGCTAGCGTCAAACTCGGCAATGACAACAGCAGACAACGTGTGTCGCCCCGGCCGACTAATCCGAAGTACGGCGGAGTCCGAATGCCCGCCAGAATGCTTCCGCGGCCTTCGGACCGATATCCGGCTCCTTGAGCCGTTTCTCCTTCTGGAAAATATGCGAATACAGCATCGGCCCCAGCATCAATGCGATGGCCATCTCCTCGTCAAGGCCTTCAGGCAATAGACCGCGCTCGATGCCCCGCCGCATAATCCGTTTCAGGCATTGCCGCGGGGGCTCCATCACGCGACGACGCCAGGCCATGCCGAACTGCTGATGGGTAGCCGAATACGCAATCATCGACGGCATCAGGCGATCCCGCGCGCGATCGAACTCATCCGGCGGCCGCCGCGTCAGCACGGTCGTCAAATCGCGGCAAATGTCCCCGCTGTCCACGTCCTCCGGCTCTCGGCCCAGCCCGTGAACCAGCGCCATCACATCCATCAACAGGGATTCCTTGTCCGCCCAGTGGTTATAGATCGTGGCCTTGCTCACGCCCGAGACTCGCGCAATCGTATCCATGCTCGTCGCTTCAATCCCCCGCTCGCCAAACAGATCGAGCGCGGTGCGAAGCACTTTCTCGTGAGCTTCCTTGCTGCGCGGTCGTGCCATCGCTATATCTCGATCTTCGAGAAGCGATGCGCCCCGATCACAAGCAACACAGCGCCCACCGCCGACAGAACAATCAAATCCGTCACCGCCCCAAAATGACTGCGCCCCAGCAGCACCGTGCGCATTCCGTCGATCCCATACGTCAAAGGATCGACAGCCGTAGCGATTTGCAGCGCCTTGGGCAGTCCCGTCAGCGGAAACAGCGCGCCCGATAAAAAGAAGATCGGCAGCACCATGAAATTCATGATGAGCTGAAATCCTTGCATGTCCTCCAGGCTCGATCCGATCGCGACACCGAGCGCCGCAAACACCACCGCGATCAGCACCATGAACACCATGGCCAGCGGCACGGTGGCCAAATTCACCGGCCGAAACCCAGCAATCACGCACACCGTGGTGATCAGCAAACCCTGCACGATGGATACTGTCGCCCCGCCCAGCGTCTTTCCAATCATGATCTGCAATCTCGGCACCGGCGCTACCAGCGTCTCTTTTAAAAAGCCGAACTGCCGATCCCACAAGAGCCCGAGCCCTGAGAAAATCGACGAAAACAGCACCGGCATCCCGATCACGCCCGGCGCCATGAACTGGAAATAGCTGCCGTTGCCCGCGCGCTGAAACACCGGGCCCAACCCAAATCCCAGCACCAGCAGATACAGCAGCGGCTGGCCCAGCGAGGCCACAATCTGCGCTCGCGAGCGCACATACCGTTTCAGTTCCCGCAGCCAGAGAATGTAAATCGCGCTCATCGCCTGCCTCCGCCCCACATCTTTGCGAACTGCCGCATCTGGTCTGCCGATCCCGCGCTCTCGTCGCGAATCGTCGACCCCGTCAGCTTCAAGAAGGCCTCTTCCAGGCTTTCCGTTTCCGTCTGCTCCTTGATCGCCTGCGGAGTGCCCTGGGCCACAAGTTTTCCGTGGTCAATCACCCCGACCCGGTGGGCCACGCGGTCTGCCTCGTCCATGTAGTGCGTAGTCAGAAACACCGTCACCCGCTCCGACTCGTTCACGCGCTTCACATGCGTCCACAGTTGATTGCGGCTCTGCGGATCAAGACCCAGCGTCGGCTCATCGAGAAACAGGATCTTCGGCGTATGCAGAAACCCGCGCGCAATCTCCAGCCGGCGCTTCATCCCGCCTGAAAACTTCTTCACCTGCTCCTTGCGCCGGTCCCACAGTTCGAAGAGCTTGAGCAACTCTTCCGCCCTTTGCCGTCGCACTTTATGCGGCACATGGTAGAGCACCCCATGCACCTCCATGTTTTCCCATGCCGTCAGGTCGCCGTCCAGACTCGGGTCCTGGAACACAATGCCGAAACGCTTCCGCGCCTCGTTCTGCTGCTTTTGCGGATCAAGCCCGTCCAGTTCGATAGCGCCGCTCGTAGGCTTCAGGAGCGTCGTCAGCATTTTGATCGTGGTCGTCTTTCCCGCCCCATTGGGGCCGAGAAAGGCAAAGATCTCCCCTTCCGCTACCTCGAACGAAACGTCGTTCACGGCGGTGAAGGAGCCAAAGGTTTTTACAAGGTTTTGAACTCGGATCATTGCTGGGGCCTCCCGAGAAATACAATACTGAACGGTTTAGTTCAGTTTGTCAACGAGCGGCGAGCAAGCGTAATTGATCTCTTGCCCTAATCCAGCTGTATTTCAAAAGAATCAGCCCGCCGGAACCGCCCGCGAGACCTGGTCTTGTCGTTCTCTTTCTTCATCAATCGCTTTACGCATCGCCTCATTATTGCTGAATTTAAAAGATGTTACCTGCTTATCGACTGCAATACGCTGCTCCGCCGCAGCAAGCAAAACAAGATCCGCCTTGGTCACCGGCTGAAGCCCCCTTTTCTCGAGCTGCGCAAGAATCTCTGCCTCACTTAGCGTGCTTTCTTCCCGAAGATTCTTCACATATTCGATAGCCTTCGCCGCCCCCAGTTCGCCATCATGCCGCGCGATGCCTACCAGGCCCGTGCTGGCCCGCCTGGCCCAACCAACAACATAGGTTCCTGAAAGTGCACTGCTCGTCTCCGGGTCCCAGACTTCAAAAACCGGTTCCCTCGGATGCTCCGGGTTGGGCTTTGTTGCGTATCCTTCAGGCCCCATCGGCAAGCCGATCTTGGTATCGTGCCGGTCGCCTATCGCAAAGATCAGCGTGTCAATGTCAAGAGTGGCGGTTTGCTTTGTGCTGACTGCTGCTGTGTCACCGTTATCCTTGAGCACCAGGTCATTTTCAGCCACTTCGATCTGCGCAATCCGGCCATCCGGGCCCGGGATAATTGCCGTAGGCGATGAAAGAAAGCGGAACGAAAGGCGCGGCGGAACAGACGTAAACTCCGGATCTTTCAAGTGCCGGAAGTGGCTTTCAAAGACCTTTTCCGGCGAGACATCCTGGTTGCAGCGTTCGCAACGCTCTCTCACGCGCGCCAGCTCGGCGGTCAACTCTGCTCGAGAAATATGCCGCTCCAGATATCCGATCTCCTTCTCGTCAAACTTGATTTCGAGGGGCCCTCGCCGCGCGATGATCACTACATTTTCGGCGACATGGTTCGGATCGTCATCCAGCAGCCAGCGTGCGATATCGACCGCCACGTTGCCCATGCCGATGATGCCGACCCGTTTACCCGCGGAGAAATCCTGCGAGGCATAAGGAGGCAACTGGTTGTAGTGATAAACATAATCTTTGGCTGCATAGATTCCATTTGCCTCATCACCGGCAAGCCCCAGTTTGCCGGCACCCTGCGCGCCGCAGGCAAAGATGATCGCCGCCGGCCCCATCGCCTCCAGTTCCTCGATCGTCAGGTCGTACTCTTCGCCCACCTGCACGTGGCCGAAGTAGTGCACGTTGGGCAGGCCCAGCACCTGCGAAAATTGTTTGCGCAGCCCAAACTTCATCTTGTCCTTTGTCGGATAAATTCCGTACTCCGCCAAGCCGCCGGGCTTGATATCGCGGTTGAAGATGAATACTTCGTATCCGGCCAGAGCTACCTGCCGCGCTGCAAACATGCCGGCCGGTCCGGCTCCAATCACAAAAACACTCTTCATCCTTTATCTCCAGTGCGAGGTGTGCCGGTGAGCAAGGGGCTCGTGCAGAGCGCTCCTGCATGCGAATTGACGCTTGTATTCGAGCGGAATTCAGAGAGGTCCGTCTCCTGCGAATTGCTTCGGTGCAGGAATCGGCGGGTTCCAGCTTTACGGGAGAACGAGGCAGGCATTAGCCCAACTTTCCTCGCGTCTGGTTCTTCCGCGAGAACGGGAAAGTAGAAAGAATGCATTCGATATCGGCGCGGTTTCGCATTGCAACACAAGAATCGCTCATGCTCGACCCGACCTACGACCTCCGCAGGAAAGCCCCATTGCAGCTTAATATACCGGGGCGCATGGCTTCGAATGTGATTCAAATCACTTGAATTAAGCGCTGCACCCCGAGATCTCTACTCACCGATCGACCCGCCTTGCTGCTCGCAGGTAATACCGAGTATCGCCTCATGAATTTTTGGGGTTCACATCATCTTTGGCCGAATGAGATTTCGAAGGCGTCTCGGGTTCCTCAACGTTTGTTTTCGTAGCCTTCTCAACCGCACCCTGTGGTGCCTTGTTCCCTTCAGATTCGTCCCGGCCCGCTACGTTGCTGTCATCCGGATGGGTCATCGCGTCCACTCGGTACTCAGCCGCGGCTGCTTCTGACAGCGCTTCCTTTACTGTTTCGCTCATCTCCTTTGCGGCAATCCGCGAAGGAGCAGCTTCACCCGCAAGACGCAGCAACGATGGCATCAGCAGCCACCAGAGCAGTTCTTCATAGGGTTCGCGAACAAAGTAAGCAAGCCCATCCGCCTCATGGACGCCCGTCAGCCAGCGAACATCCGGGTCCGACCACAGTTCGGGCGCAAGACCCACCGCCTTCTCTCCCGATTCGATATCCCCGGAACTCAAAGGCTTGGCAACGCTCGATTCCTTCTTCGGCAAACTCTTTTCGATGGCCGCGGTCTCCGGCTTCTCAGCTAATGCCTTGGGGACGGCCGCCGATTCATGGGCCTTTGGCGCCGGTTTGCCAACTCCGGCCGTGGTCAGCAAGCCAACTTTGATGCGAGCCGCAATGCGCCAGCCCTCCTCGCCCTCAAAACCAAGTTCGCTGAATGCCTTGGCAAATGGCTCTCGCAGGCGCAGACGGTCAAACAAGTCAAGGGCCAGGCGCTCCGGGTTTCGCGGATCAATGGATTCCGCCAGCTGCTCCAGCGCGCACCACCCGAAAATCGGCCCCCACATCGCTGTCGCGGTAAGCTGCGGACTCGGACTGGGCAAAACACGACGAGCAGCTGCGGTCCAGGGCGCGGGGAAGAGCGCCTCGACAACTGGAATACGCATGGCTGCACGCAAGCGCTCTCTGAAAGCCGTTCCGTAGAGTGCGGGATCGGTCGGCGTCGTCACTCGCCGCTGCTCGACACCAATGCGCGAAAGGTAAGCGATCTGCGCCGACCTCATGAAGCTCTCACACCGGGTCCACGACTGCTCGATAAACTCGGCACGCTCCCGGTTAAGCCTTCGTTCCGCACCTCCAAGCCCGCGCGGATGTTCCGCCAAGTCGGCCAGGAGACGTACAAGATCAGGGTTCAGCAACCAGCGTAGATCGTGGTGTACCGGCTGCAATTCCAGATTCACGAGTGCATCATCAAGGCTGGGAACGCCGCGTCCATTCAGGTGGTCGCACAGCCGGTCCCAAGGCTTCTCCGCGGTCGCATACAACTCGTGCCAGTCAAGAAAGACATGGCATTGGTAGGCATGCAGCTCAAGGGTCAGCCCCCGTTCCGCAAGGTCGTTAGCGCGGCGAAGGTATTCGAGCCCGGTAAGCGAATCGCGCCATGCGAGAACAGTAGACGGGCCAATGCCAAGGCCGAGTCCCTCTCCCAGCCGCCTCTGTCGCAACTGGGCGCTGGCCTTGTCGGCATAGGCGGCTGAGAAATCGATGGTCCCGTGTGCCGTTCCATATCGGTTGTTGTAGACCACCAGGGCTCTTTCATCGCCATTCCGGTTGGAATACGCAAAGACGTTTTCGTCCACTGACCCTGAAGCCTGAAAGAAGTCATAGAGCAGAAAATTGCTGCTCTCCGCGAAGAGCCAGCGACGCTTCAACAGCGGGGCAACTTCGCGCTCGTGCCGTTCCACCAGCCAGTGATCCGGCGTCTCGTCATAGCGGGGCCGCCGGTACTCCATCCCGTACTTCTCAGTGAACCCTTCCACCTGGCCGTGGCCAAACATCGGCAGCCCGGGCAGCGTCGACATCAGCACTGCGACGCCGAAGCATTTGTCCCCCTTGCCGAACTGGTCAATTGCCGTCCTTTCATCGGGATTGCTCATGAAGTTCACGTAACGCTTCATGATGTCCGGATCGAATTCCAGGGTGTTTTTGATGACCGATCGATACTTGGCATTCTCCTCGTCGCGCATCATATTCATGAAGGCGCTGTTATAGACGCGATGCATGCCCAAGGTGCGAACAAAATAGCCTTCCATCAGCCAGAATGCTTCGGCCAGTAATAGGGTCCCCGGGACCTCTGCGGCCACGCGATCGACAACTTCGCGCCAGAATTCGTGCGGCATGAGCCGGTTGAATTCGGCCTGGTCCATGCTGTATTCGGCGCGCGAAGGGATGGCGCCGCTTGAGCCCGGAGCCGGAAACCAAAGCCTGTGAAAGTGCCGCTTGGCCAGCGTCATCGCGGCGTCAAACCGAATCACCGGAAAAAGCCGCGCCACGTGCAGAATGGTCTGGATCACCTGCTCCCGCACCGCGGGATTCAGGTAGTCGAGCTGCGCCGTGTCGTTCCACGGAAAGCTGGTGCCGTCGTTGCCGTGGTAAATGTAGCGCGTCTCGTAGGTGGCACGGTCGCGGCGCCGAAAAACCACCGCGGCGTCCGACTCCTCGAAGTAGTGGTCTTCAATTTTGATCTCCACCCGCCCATCATGGGAGAGATCGGGGCCTTCAAAGCGATAGGCGGGATAGGGCGTATCCGGCCGGGAGATGAACCACTCCGGATGCTCGATGACCCAGGGCGAGTCGATGCCCATGTGGTTCGGCACCATGTCGCTGG
>OCTA010001349.1_pt1 | contig 22608 bp, 17 predicted proteins | sample 1538991 | NCBI WGS metagenome assembly OCTA01 (sample SAMEA3539302, study PRJEB22396) | soil metagenome | biome: tundra; feature: field; material: soil | place: USA | collected 2010-05 | depth 0.15 m | reverse complement strand
CGACTGTGGCGCGGCGCGTTCTGCTGGTTCCAGCATGATCTGTGCAAGTTCTCCCATGCGCGCTCGTTTGCTCATAGCTGCCTCACCATGCGTTCGATTGCGTTTGCCAACTGGTGAAACTCCTCGACGCCGTCGCTACTGGGTGCGTATTCCCGTAACGTCAGCCCCTGGAGGAGGGCCTCCGCGATGGCGATGCGCTGGCTGATCCCGGGGAGAATCACCTCCCCGAGCGGCTTGAGCGATGTACCGAGATCTCTGCCCAACACGGTGGTCTGGATAACCCGGGACGTAACAAATGCGATGACGGGTTTCTTGTCCAGGCGCTGGGCCTGGGCTTCTCTCAAAAGATCGAGGACTTTCTTGCTGGCAATGACGTCCAGGGGCGACGGCGTGACCGGCAGGAGGGCTACGTCTGAGACGAGAGCGGCCACCAGGCCAATATCCGGTAGCCCCGGCGGGCAATCGAGAAAGATCCGGTACGCGGTCTTTGCCGCCGGCCGGCCGGTCGGGGACGGAGTAGGGGCAAGGGTTCGTCATTCTGGCCCCGCGCCGCCGCGGCACTGTTTCAGGCACAGACCCAACAGGACTTCCCGGGGCGTGGTCTCATCGCGGCGGCCGCCGCCGGAACGTGCCCCACGCGCGCGGTCACAGATGATCAACTTCTCCTGGTCGAGGACCTATTCAAAAACTGACCGAAGACTGCCGATGATTGTTGCTGACCGTCCAGGTTGCATGGAGAGTGAATAAACCGTTCGTGGCTCGGGCCGCAAACCTGGTTCACCGAGAATCCTGGAGCGAGGTTGGCTCTCCGGCACGTCCCGTTGGGCCTGCCTCTAACTATAAGGATCCGCACTTGCCGGTTTGTGGAGAATTGCTTCGAGATATTCATCATGCTGGCACCTGATGCCAAGCTGCCTGAAGGTCAGATAATAGAACAGGAACCACCACTACTTTCTAGGAAACGAAGCCAATGCGGCCTGCAATTGAGCAAGCGACTGTTTGCGCAAGGCCTGTGCCGCTTGCAGGTCTTTCATCACGTCCGCGGTGTCTTGGGCGATGCTATCCGCAGTGGGCAAGTGGCCCACCAGTTCAGGCCTCTGATCGGATAGATTCTTCAGTGCGGTCAGGAAATCCGGCGTCTGTGTGCGGTCTAGGGCCGATGTCAGCCGATTTGCAGCGGAGCCTTCAATGGCGGTTAGGCGTTGTTGCAACGCATCGAACGCGCTTTGTACGGTTTGCGCTGCCAAGGTACGTGCGACGCCCGACACTATCACCTGTTCGTCGGGAGAGATCGCCGGCGCGTTGTCAGGAACTGCGATGAGCGATCCTAAGGGAACCTTGCTGAGATCGGCCAGTTGAGGGTTGGTTTTCACCAAAACGTCCGCCAGATTAGCTGCCGCTTGCGTGCCGGAACCCTGGTTGTGAAAGATCCGGGTTGCCAGGTCGCCGACGCTTTTTTCGCCTTTAAATATGACAAAACGCATAGGTCTCAACTCCAATCAAACATTTATGGCGTTCAGTGGGGCCCAAGGGGGCCCCAGGGCAGCCGCGCCCACTGTAATGTCACCACCGATGGTGATGTTTCCCAGTACAGTCAGCTTCTTGCCTGCACTCGCCGAGTTCAGGTTCATCACTTGCTGCTGTGAGCCTGTGTTGTTCTGCACAGGCGCCTGTACGAAGTTATTGGACGCGATGATTGCGCCGGCGTTAGACTGCTCGTCGTAGCCCAGTTGGACCACGAGTACCTTCAGCGGAGCGGTGATCGGGTTGTCCAGGAAGCATTGGTTATCGCTGAATATGCAGGTTCGCGCGGTGACAATCAGCGCGGCCGGAGTGCTTCCGAACGATTCCAACAGATTCCCGCGGATGCTCGCATCACCGAAGACAGTTCCGATCAGTAGCGCAAACCAGACGGAGGGATCGCCATTCAGAGGGGGGATGCTTGCCCGGCGCACCTCGTTGTCGACTACATCTGCGCGTCCGACAACCGCTATCATCAAGATGCCGCTTCCGAGAACGACGGGCGGACTGGCGGGTCCCACATCCACGACACGATTTCCGGCGATTCGCACATCCAAGCCCAAGGTTACCCATATTCCCGCGCGAGCGTTCGATTGAGAGCCCGGCCCAACGAATTCGACCACATTGTCGCAGATCTTGACGTTAATGTTGCCGAAAGGAAGCAGCAGGATTCCGCCCAAAATGTCGTTCGCTGACGCTGCAGCAGCAAGGCCGACTGATGCCATGGCGTTTCCGCTGATGTCCAGGTCCAACGCGTAGCTGGCTGCCTCCGACAGGATGCCGGCGCGTCCAAGGTCCCCCATCTGGTTTTGGGAGATGATCGTCTCAATCAGGATCGACCGTGTCTTTACAACGATTCCATTTCCGATCAACCCGAAGATTTGATTGCAGGTAACTTGGACGCCCAAGATGGCCGTTCCGGCCAATACGATGCCGTCCTGGCCGGGATTTACGGGGTCTCCGAGGATACGGTTGTTGCTGATGCGCGACTCGCTGGCGTTGCAGACAATCGCGGCGTTAACGGAGGTCCCTGCCGGACCGGCGCTGACGACGAACGAGTTTCTTTCGATGGACACACCGAGTCCGGAGCCCTGAAACTGAAAGCCGACGGGGCTTGAGACCAAATTGTCTGCGAATGACACCTCCAGAAATGATGCAACGGTCCCTGGGCCAGCGAACGCTACACCCGCCTGAGTGCATGCCATTTTGTTGTTCCGGATACAAGAATGGCCAAGAAAGGTTGCGTTCACCTCATTGATTGGAGATGGACCCACACCAGTCTCTACGTTGTTGAAGACATTGTCGTGGATCTGCGCAGCCCACACGAAGCCGGTCATGCCGATTGCGGGAGAGAAAGTGCCAAGCGCCGGTGCCGGCCCAGATCCAACCGACGAGCCGGTGAACAGGCAGCGCTTGATTGTCACGAAAAAGCTATTGGAAATCACCACTCCTGGAGTCGCTGGTTGGTTCGCACCCGCTGATGGTCCAAGAAAGGCGACATCCATTACGGTGGTATTCATTGCCGAATCGATCAAGAACATCGGTGTCTGGGAGGAAAAGCCTACGCCCGCGACCAGACTCGGCAAACCATGTCCGCTGATTTCGATCGCGGCGAGGCCGCTCACCGTAATAGTGCCGGTAATGTTGTACAGGCCCGGGCCGAGGCAAACCTTGCCACCGCCCCTGCCCTCCACCTGACTGATTGCCGACTGAATCGTAAGGGCGCCGCTGTTGTGGGAATCGGCGCTGACGCATACCGAGCAATCACAACTTTCTCCGAAGTCCGGCGGCCAGAAGACACGACAACTGGTAGCAGGCCCCGCGGGCAAGGTAACGAAACCGAGCCAGGCGTAGTGATGGAGGATGCCCCGCGGCGGGGCCTGGGTCAGGATCTCCACCGAAGCATCGATCACGCGCGCATCGAACATCCAGTACTCGAGCGCCTTGAAGTTGAGCACTGGCATGGCGCCGTCGATGCTGAAAGTAACCTGGATGCCATCTTCCAGCACGAGTGTGGTGCCGGTCGCCGGGACAGGGATCAATCCGCCGTTGGTGTCCACGTCAACAATCGCAATGCCCAATGGGTCGCGCACAATCCCGTGCTGGTCCCAGCGGACCACCCGGGTGTGCCGGTCCGGATTTGTTGCGTCAAACGCTCCGGCGGGCAGCGTGGTCTTAAGCTTGATGGTCAGGTTCACGTCGTCCACCAAAGCGACCTGACGCATTTCGCCGGACAGCCCCTGAAAGTGACGGTAATCGTCGGTTACTTCGACCCAATCATTGGGCTGAAAGCGCAGAACCGAATCACGCCTCGTGAGCACCACAGTGAACGTATCGAGGGTGGCGTTGATTCCGGTAACCGCCGTTGCTACCGACGCGTTATCGCGGGACCACTTGAACTGCGCTGTGCCCATGGGGCCGCCATTGTGGATTTCAACACGGTAGCAACGATTGCCGGAACCGCGATATCCGCCGTTGGGAGGAACAATGCACGGGTCAGTGCTGCTGGGGACACCGGCGGCTGCGGTGGTGAGGCGGCCCGCCGATGGCGCAGTGGCTGCAATCCACGCCGGCATTGTCCCAGGCGGGGTAGAACAACTGGCGTCTGACGGCGTATTCTCCTGTACCTTCACCTGCCAGACCGTCTGGATACGAGTACTGGTGTCAACCGCCACGGCTTTATCGATTAACCCTGGATCTTCGAGGTAGGTGAGCTCTCTCTCCCACACATCAAGGTAGACGAGATGAGGTTGCCCATCAGCGGGAAAGGCAGAAAAAACGGGGTAGTAAGGCTGCTGTTCGTAAGGGATGGGCGCTATGCCGACAAGCTCGCCCAGAATCGGGCCGTATATCCTCTTGGCCGGATTCGTGGGGTCGATCCCGTGGTTTTCCGCAAGGAGGCCGTCAACGTACATCCGCCCGATACCGATGGTGAAGCTAGCTCCGCCAATCAGAAGCTCAAACGCCGTCTTAGTGTCAATGGGCACAACGGCACGGCCCATGATGTCCATGGTTTCCGCCCGCCACCGGCGATCCTGGAGCTGGACGTATTCGTTCCAGTCCGTATCCAAGAGCACCCGGCCCTGTTGCATCTGAACCCCGGTCGTATCCTTCAAGTGGTTGTATCGAAAACGCGTATAATCTCCGGCCATGGTTCTCTTCCCTCCCGATCGCTACATTACGTAAATGATTCCGGCTTCCAGCCCGAAGGGCAGATACTCCTGCAGGCGTATCGTCAAATTGCTTTCCCGCTGCGGCTGCTTCAATTGACTGAATGCGCCTATCTCCGACCCATCCTCGGCGCCGGTGCGAATCTGCGCCGGACACCCGAGATGCAATTGAGCGTAGAAGGGCGACCCACAGTTCACCGCCTTGAATGAAGGCACCAGCCAGCCCTGCACAAAATTGGCGATCTCGCTTTTCTCAGCGGCTGTGAGCAGCGGATTCTGCTTGAGGGCGTCAGCGATCTCCTGTTCGATTTCGAGATCGGGCTGGCAGCGATACTGGCGCGGCACGTGCGAGCCCGGCGGAACATAGCTGAAGCGAACGCAGCCGTCTTGCGTGCGCGCGGCACCGGCCACCGAATTGAAGATTACTTCGCTGGCCTGGAGAGATTTCACCAGCACCTCGCCGAAGAATGTGGAGCGTTCGGCAATCAGGGGAGCGCTGTGCCCTCCCGTAGGGCCGCTGATCGAAGCACCGCCGGCTCCGTCCACGATGGAATCAAGCACCCATATTCCTGTGGTGTTATCGGGAACGGCCAGTCCGCCGAGGATGCTATAGGCCGCCTCCACCTTGAGTTCAGTGTTGATGATAGTACTTCCGCTCAAGCCTTCGACGATCACACTCGGATTCGGGCTCTTAGGCTTTCCATCTTCGTCGAGCTGACGGCCGGGAACGAGCGTCGAGTGCAGCAGGCGCAGTTGGCCCAAATCGCCGGTGATGTCCAGGAATCCTTCCATCACCAAGCCACTGAGAGTGAGGCTGCCGTTGCGATCGGGGTCTCCAGACGCAACCGGCGGCAAGACGTCCACGCTCATACCGGCTCCCGAAGTCTGCAGCAGCGGACGCTGTCCGTTAGCTGCTTCGATGGCGAGCCATCCTTCGTGACGCAGAACAATGGAATTCGGCAGCGGATAGTTGCGGCTGTCGAGAATCGAGATAATGGCGTCGGGCCGGGCATCGAGTTGCCATTGCGCCAGCGCCGCGGACACACCAGTGAAGATCGGCCCAACGCCGCCTTCCTCCACGTGGTAGATCTTGGGCGCCGGAGTCAGGTCGCGCCGCATCAGCCACTTTCGCCGATCATAGGGACCGCCACCCATGTTTGCGCTGAAACCATAGAAGAAGAAGACGTCTACCGGACTGGTAACGGCAAAGCCGGCGCCAACCGCGAGTCTCCCGTTCGCGACATCCACAGTAATGACCGACCCTGACGGCTGAGCCGCGGGCCACGGTTTCAGCACGGCGCACGTGACTTGCGGCTGAAAGACGGGAATGGGCGCGCTGGGGTTTTGCGTGGGGAAGATGGGCTTGCCGTCGAGAAAAATGAAGAAGCTGGTTTGCGACGAGACCGTCGGATCAGCCGGCAAAGGATCGAAAGATCCGTACAACCCGGTGAAATCGGGGCGAGTTGGCGGTGTCAGCCGGTAATTGTCGAGGTCCTGGTAGAAGAAGACCGGGCGAATTGGAGCGGAAATGTCGATCTCGGTGACCAGCCCACCGGTCGCCGGCTCGCCGCGCAGTCGAGTGAACAGCGGAGCCGGATTGCCCAGCGGACTGAAATGGTATTGCCATGGCTTGGCGGCCTGGCGCGCCGGCACGCGGCTGAGCGGGTAGCTATTGATCCGCCACAAGAAGAACCCGATGTTGGGTATGTTGTACCAGCCCTCCTGCTGGCTGATCTGGCGGACATCCACCGTATGCATGGTCTCGTCAAACGCGCCATCGATGCGGTCCATCGCGTCCAACGAGCGGACGTCGGTCCACTGGCAGTTGTAGCGGAGGTGTTCCAGGTTTTGCGTCCAGCCCAAATGCTGGAAGAACTCCACCACATGGGCCGGCCAACCCGTGACGTCGTGCGCCAGTTCCTCCAGCATTCTGGGAGTGGCTTTGCGCCGGCGATAGTAGATGGTTTTGGCCACGTCAGCGCGGACTGGCACGGCCACCGGAGGCCGCAAGTCCTGGCCCTGCAGATCCGGAAACAGCGTCTGGGCGGTGTTGGCGTTTTGAATGCGGCTGCTGTCGAAAAGGAGATTGTTGCTGACCAGATCGCCTATATAAGGAATGACCCAATCCGCGCAGGTCTCGATGAAGAGATTGTTGTAGAGCTGGGTAATGTCGGCATCGAGCAGGGCGGCTTGGTTGCCGATGAGCCCCAGCAATCCGCGCAGAGGAAAGTTCATCGCCTCGTCGCGCTCGCGGTAGACGGCAGGAAGCAGATTGTAGAGGCTGTTCGGATCGTATGCCATGCTCTTAACTCCCCTGCACCGCAATGGAAGTGTCCTGCCCTGGCGTCTCAACCGACGCGAGTTCAGCAGGCAGCACCAGGCCGGTGTTGGCCGGATCCGGCCGGGCGGAAAATATCCGCAAGAATCCCTGAACCGGTGCTACGCTACCGTCCGGCAGCCGCTCCACGCCGCGGCGATCGAGATACGCATTGAAATCGGCGTTGGCCATGCCGGCGGGCTGGCGAAAACCAAGGAGCGTGATGTCCAGAGCAGCGACACCAGCAACCGCCTGCATCACCGAGTACAAGACGCTCAGATGAATCGACTGGCCCAGATTCAAGGCGTCAAACGAGAGCGACTCGAGCAGCGCCGCGCGGACCGCGGCCAAGACATCGTCCGCCGCGTATTGCGGCGACACCAGGACTCTGGCCGACAACACGATGGGCACGCTCTGGTAGTTGCCCACCAGCAGGCGACGGTTCGGATCGCGCTCCGTATTCAAGTTGGCAACCAGGGAAGCCGGGTCTGTGAAGACGCCCCCCGCCTGTCCGGCGACAGTGAGATAGACGGCAGGCGCCAGGCCAGCCCAGATCCAGATCGCTTGGGCCTTCGCCACCTCGCCGGACGCGGTAATGAGATCCACAAAATCCTGGAGTGAAACCGCGCGTCCGAAGGTGCGCACCGTGCGGGGAGCATTGCTTCGGATCATGGCCAGCGTTTCCGGATCCGCTCCGCCCTCGGCGCTTAGAGGATTGGTGACGCTGGTCAGTCCCTGCAAGCGATCCAGCAGAGTGGTAAGCGCACTCGCGCCGACCCGTCCCGCAAGACCAGCGCCTACGCGGTACGTCGCGGTTATGTTTCCTCGGCCGGTAGGCAACACCGCGCCGCCGACGGCGCCATCGCCGAACTGGATCAAACGCCTGCCGTCTTCCGCCGTGGAGGTCGAAAAGACTTGGGCGTTTGCCGGCTGCTCGAAGAGTCCGGGCACCTCTTGCCACAGCAAGCCGTTCACGCGCACGTTCAGGCTGCTCACCACGCCGTCAGGCCCGGAACCAGGAACATAGGTTAAGGGCTGTTTCTGCAGCTCAAAGTTTTGGAATTTCTGCGACGCGTCACCGCTGCCGACAACTTCGTTGTGCATCGTCTCGCCCTGGCTGGCCAGCAGGATGTTGCCAAGCAGGACGGCCGAATCGGTCTGCAGAGAGACGTTTTCGGCATCCACCGACAACACCAGGTGCGCGAAGGAGCCGTCGGAAGCGTCTGAGGGATCGATGGCCGGCGGAGACGACAGAGCGGCTTTGATTGGCTGGTTCCGAATATCGTCGAGCAAGAGTTTCCGCCCTACTTCGATGTCCTGCAGGTGAATTACAACCCCGGAAACAATCGCGTTCTGTTGAATGGTTCGGCCCACTTCCACGCCGAGGCCTTGGGCATCAGTCACTGTTATTCCGGGAAGGTAAAGCGCGCCGCTGTTCACGGATGAACTGTAATTGCCCGGCCAGAAGGTGAGGGGCGGGCCAACAAGCTCGTAAACTACGACTGTGCGGCGGTCGTTGAACGACACATCCGTGTTCATCGTCAGGAGTGTCACGGTGTCCGAAGCACTCCCGAAGCTATCTGGAGCCTCGCCGGCGAAGACCGTAGTAAGAACCGTCCCGGAGGGATCCGCCGCCAGTACACTGCCTATCGAAGGGAGGTCGCTGTAGCGTGTGTCGAGGTAAAGCAGTTCGCCCAAGCCGCGGGAATCCAATTCGTTGGGCTGCGGATAGGAATAGTCCGAGATCTGGACGAGCTTCCACGCGATCCCCCCCGGCACCGTCGCGTCATTACTTGGCTGCATATAAGTTTGTGGAGTGTTGTAGCCAAACAAACGAAACTTGCGCCTGAATTTCCTTACGCGAGTGTTGGTGTCCCACCCCGCTCCGGCGACGGGCGTGGACCACTGGACGATCACGCGATCATCCTCTGTCCGGATCGCGGCGATCTTCTTTTCCTCCGCCTGATCCAAGCCCGCATCGCTGAAGAGGACCACGGTGTCGTTCACGGCGAGGCCGGCGGCAAGTGCCGGCCCATTCAGCCGGTCCAGAATGGTTTCTATCGAACCAGGGGCCAGCGGGTTGGCAACAGCGGGCTGAGGATAGACGCGCAGACTATTGAATCGCCAGTCTACCGTCGCGGCTTCCAAAGTTTCAAAGGTCTGCGGCTGCCCGCTCTGAGCCGGTGCGCTTTGCACTCGTAGCCCGACTGGCACTTGGATAGCCTTCCCGGTGTCCGCCGTGAAAGCCAACTCCGCTAAAGCAGCAACTCCCGGAGCCGGATCGTACCCGAGCAATCCGGCCAGCCTCTTCAAGGACACGGTCTGCTGCGCCGTGCGCAGGAAGACCTCGTTGGCATAACGCTCCTGGTAGAAAGTGAGGACATCGGCCACCGCCGCCCACAAGTCCAGAAGCGTGATGGAGTAGTCGTCATCACGACGAGTGCCCAGTCCGGCTAGCTCGGGAGTTTTGGCGATTGCCTCCAGCATGGCTTCGCGCAAGCTGGCATAGGCACCGATGCGATACGCGATCGCCGACAAACCTGGCCGGTTGTCGATCGCGACCGGCGTGAGCGGAACCGGTGGTTGGCAGCAGCCGCAAAGCCCGTTCACAGCTTTCCTCCCAGCATGGTGACTTTCAGGACTCCGTGCTCCATGAAGTTGGGATCGTTATCCAGTTGCACGATCTGCCAGGGACCGGCCGGCATCACACCGTTGGCAAGCTCTCCGTTGTCGGGCTGGCCGAACTGGCGGAACACGGTGACTTCCAGCGAGTCGACACCTTCGACCGCTTGTGCGGCTGCATAAATCCGGCTCAAGTACAACGATTGGCCAAACACCCAATTCCCCGTATAGAAGAACCCGCGCGTGCCATCGGGAAGAATGCGGCTGCTCAGCGCCTGCACCACTCCCTGCTCGACGTCGCCCCGGAAATATCCCGGCGCAGCGCAGACCGACAGATCGATCTCGAGGGGCAGGAATTGCGGCGGGCGAATTTCGAGATCGTAGCCGGTCTGGCGATAGCCGGTGAGGAAATCGACAACCGTCGCTCGCAGCGTATCGCTCAATAGCAGGATGCCGTTGGTCTTGGCTATCAGGTCCGTCGTGCTGCTTGGCTGCACGCCGACAAAGACCGTGTACCAGCTTCCCGTCCAGCGAAAACTGGCGACCGCGCTCTGCACTTGGGGAAGTTTCCTGGCGACACCAGCGTAATCCGCTTCTGTGACGGCGCGGAACTGTTCCACCCGAAAGGCTTGCGGCGCCCACTGTTGGACTTCCGCAATCGATTCAGGGTCCACCCCCGCGCCGGCAGCCAGGGGATTGCGGACCGTGGTCACGAGGCTGACGGCGGGGCTGAGCGCCAGATGGGCCAGAGCCTCCGCTCCCACGTTCCCTCCGGCTCCGTTACCGACACGATAGACGGAATCAAACGCGAGTGCGCCGAATACCGACCGGCCATATTCGTCATCGCCAAAGCGCAGTAACGCCTGGTTATTGTTATCGACCTCAACTACGAAATTCTGATCGAACGAGGAACTCTCCAGCAGATTGTCCACCGGAACCCACAACTCCGTTTGGGTCGGGAACGCGATCGACAACGCCACCGCCGGTTTGGCCGCAGCCGCGTCGCCAGTGAGATCTGTTCGCGGCGTCAGGAGGCGAAGCGTGCCGGCATCATAGTTCACTTGCGACGGCTCTACTTGCATCGTGACCTGGTTTCGGGAAAGCGGCAGGCGGAAGTTGTTCGCATCGGTAACCGGCGCCGCGGGAGTAAAGGTCTCGCTGGTGGTAATGCCATGATCGGCCAGAACGATGTTGCCCCGGGCTACAGTGACGTTGCGGATCAGGGGCGCGTCCACCGGGCGAGTGGAGAGACAAAGCGGAAAAGTAAGTGCATCCTGTACCCGCCAGTGGACTCGCAGCAGCGGCAAAGGCGTCTGCAGCGGAAGCAGGGGCTGGGGAATTCCGTCGACGGTGATGTTGCTGAAAAGCGGGTCGTGATCCGTTAAAGGATCCTGGTCGATCTGCACCACTTGCCGGTGTGCCGGGTTGGAGTCGGCCGCGAGACCGGTTAACGGCCCCAGGACCTCCTCAAACAGCAGATAATCGCCCTTCCTGAATTTCGGGATGTCGGCGACCTGACTGGGCAGTATCGAATAGAGGAAAGCTTCGGTGCTTCCTGCGGCCAGGCAACATTCGTCGTTGCCCCAGGTGTGAATGACAATCTCGTTGTTCATGGGGTCGAGGTCGAGGGAAAACGTGGTTTCAAAAACCACTGCCGCGGCCAAGGCCGGGTCCGTGACAATCAAGTCCGCGGTGATTTTCGTGCCATCGATCATGACACCCGGAGGCGCGGCATCGCCTTCGAGCGACGCTGTGATCCGGCTGACGACCTTGGAGCCCTGAGGAAGATTGAAGGCGCCGCTTACGCCGACGTGGACGTAGCTCCAGGCGTTGCGCCCATCGTGCATCTTGTAATCGATCAGCTTGGCCAGCCGGCGCGCGGAGACGCGATGCCGCACCGTCGAAAGGTAAGCCTCGTTGGCGACGGCGTCCTGAAAATACGAGAGCCGGTCTCCGGTGTAGGCCAGCAGCTCGATCAGCGCGATGTTCAGGTCCGAAGGATTGCGCTCCACCGCGTTGGGATTGAGCTGAGGAAGCAGGTCCAACATCAGGCGGCGGAAGCTCGCGTAGTCCTTCGCCTCGTAGTCGAGAAGCAGTTGCTGCAACTCCGGTGGCGGGCACACCATTGCCTGCCGGCAGTCGAAGTCCGAAGGGCAACTGGCCATGAAAGAGAAATCGATCTGCTTCAGAAGGCGGTCGAGCCCGGGAATGCCGATGATCAGCGTGTACGTCGAGTAGTCTCCCGCCTGGTCGACCACCAGCGTGAGCGACCCATCGGGCTGGCGCGTACAACTCACGGGCTTGATGCCCACGATGCGGGTCCCGCCGTTGACGGTAATTGGCGCAAGATTCGTGCTGAGGCCGTACTGGTCCTGGGGATCGCTCGGGTTGGCCGGATTGAGTGGCCCGACCGGCTTGATAAAGAAAATATGCAGAACGCGATGATTGGCCGGGTCCACTTCAACGTAATCGATACCGTTGAAGTCGGGACGGTTGAGCAGCAGCTCCCGCCGAGCCTGCTCGTTCCGGCACGATAATTTCTGTTCCGCGTCCACATCGTCTCCTATGCCGGCCCTGTAAACAGATCCACGCGTCTCTGCCCGTCGGTGCGATTGGTGTACGTTACGGTGACGGCGAGCTTCGAGTCCTGCGAATCCACTTGCACCTGCTCCAACTGGATCTCATTTTCCAGCCACTTTTGCAGAGCGCTCTTCACCAGCATCTGGGTGGCAGCCGCCAGCGGTTGGCCGTTGGGCATGAAGAGCATCCGTTTGAGCCCGCAACCGAAATCCGGACGGTTGACGCGTTCTCCCGGATTGGTGAACAGCACCTGCTCGATCATGTCGCGTATATGCTTGTTCTCGCCCGTGGTTGCCGTGCGGCCGCTGCCATCGATGGAAACCGGAAAATCGAGATAGGGAGTATCCATGATTGTCCTTAGATCAAAGTGCCGTCGACTTGGATCTCAATGTGAACGGCAATTACGTTATTCAACGAGTCTTTAATCACCAAGGCTCCCGCGTTGTCTGTCAGGTGACGAACGATGCCCTGGGCTATCGCCACAAAGAGCCTGCGCCGATCGCGAGCTTCCTTTGAGTTCGTGTCCACTTCGAAATTCTTCATTCCTTCCGCGTCCAACAAAGTATGAAAGGCAGTGTCCATGGCATCCGCCATACTGTCGGCGAAGTGGGGAGGGCGTGCGTTCGCCGGATCCGATGCGTTGCCCATTCCCCCTGGTTTCAGTTGCGGTGGAGTCATCTGTTCTTCTCCTCACTCGATAAAATTCTTAGTGGAAATCAGACTCTGTGTTGCCGTTGGCATTGGCGTGACAGGCGGCGCCGGCGTGACCGGCAACACGCCTACCGCGGTCTGGCCCGGATGCAGGTGCATATTGAACGCGAGTACGATCTGGTTTAGGTACTGGAGCAACTGATTGCCGAGCACCGCGGGCTCCTCGGCATTCTGCCCGTGCTTGATTTGTGGCGCCTCCAGCACCATGCTCGTCTTGCCCTGCACCTGGACAATCCCCGCGTGCATCGATATGCGGTTATTCTCCAGTCCGTCCTTCAAGGTTATGGTGTTGCTGGCGTCGTTCAGGGCAATCATCAGGCCCGTGTCTGTCCTCCAGACTTTGCTGGTGGACTGTGGCATCTCTCCCTCTTCGTTCAGGGGAATCTGGGCCGTGCCCCACCAGCAACCGCTCCATATCGGCCGGTTCACGTCGCCGGCTTCGAATTCAATCCACACGCCGGCACCCACCGCTGGAATGGTGAACAGACCCGCGGGAAACCCCGATCCCGCATACGGCGTGCAGGGCAAGCACCAGTTACTAGGTATTGTGCCCAGTACCTCGGGCACCCATGCCTGAAGCCGGCCCTGGTTCTGCGGGTCGACGTTCTTCGCCACCAGGCCCCGGTACTTCCCATAGAATCGGTCGGTCTGCCTCTCCAACACACTCGCCACGCTTTGTTCCAGCGACATAGTCTCCTCCTACACCTGCACGAACACTTCGGCGCCGGTCATGCCGATGGCGTTGCGCCGGGCCTCAAACTTCTGGCTGTACGCGCCGCAGTCGACTGTGTGGCTGACGCCGGTCACATAATAGGCGCCGTTGAACGCCAGCCCGGCGCCCCGAATGTTCACAGTCTTGCCAACGGCCAATACGCCTGCGGCCGGGCCTACCGTACCCTCTGCCATCACCGCCCAAGAGGAACGGTTCGCAATTGCCTGATTGACCACGCTTAATCCAGGCCACGCCATCTGCCCGGTTTGCGCGGGGAGCACCTTCGGCGGTGAATGGCCGCCCGCTGCCGTTCGAAGAGTCGCGTCCTGAACTCCCATAGGTGCGCCCAAAGGATACAACCCCCCGGTTGCCGTGATGAGTGGGATAAGAGAGTCGACCTCAATCTGCGCCCTGTTCATAACGTCCACTCCCGCCGCGACGGCCATGGCCGGTTTCACCATGTCGTATCGAATCTTGAATTCGGTGACGTTGGTCTGCGCTCCCATCTTCACGTTCAGCACCGCCTCCTGAGCTCCCGGGATATTCGAAGGAGGGCCAAAATAGCCAAAATCCAGACCGCTTTGCGGATTCGGTTGCACGAAGCACTCGAAGCCGTTGCGCTGCGCCAACCTGCGCAGGAACCTGATATCCGTGCCACGCTGCATGGTCATGTCGGTGGGATCGGAGTTGAACGGCATGCTCGCCGTTACCATCGGGACAATGCCGTACTGCGCGAACACGGCCGCCGCAACCGCCCCGTCATCCGGCATGGGCCACGCCTGCGCCTTTTCTTGCAGGTTCATCAGCAGGGTCGCGTCCATCCCCGTGATCTCCATGACCGACGCGCCGCCTTCATCGTCATACAGCACTCTTTGGTTGGTGATATAGCCATTGATGATGGCTTTGGGAATATCGATCCCAACCTTCACCCTGATTTGCACCTGCGTCAACGGGAGGAAGAGAGCCTCATACTGCGGCGCCAGCAGATCCCAGTCGCCGGTCGCGTTCTGCGAAATACCGAAACGCAGGCGGAATACGCTCGCCATCTCGGTTGACGTTTCCACTTCAACCTTCTGCAGCGCACTGAGTAATGGAGGCGGAATCGGCAGCGGCGGCATCCCGACCAACACCGTATAGGTGACTCCCCCCAGCATAATTTACCTCTGCACCAGCGCAATCTGTAACTGAGAGCCGACCTGGAGCAGATCGTCGGGCCTCAGCGCAAAGTTGGCATCGCAGATCCGCCAGAACTGTTCCGGGTCGCTGTAGTAAGTGTTCGCGACCAGGTCAAGGCGATCCTCCTGTACAACGGTGTGCAACAACAATGCGGGCGCACGGGGAATAACCCGCAGAAGCTTGTAAGAAAACTGTCTCCCGCTCGCATCCTGGTAAGTTGCGTCGGCAACGCTGACGTATCGGCTGGTGGCTGTGAACATGAACGCTCTCCTGTCAGAACGGCATCTGGCCTTTGATGTATTTCGCGGCTTGGGCGGTGGAGCGTATCCCTGGGTATCGCGATATAAGCTCCCTGGCGACCAGGTTGAGGTATCCGAGGCTCTCGAACAGGGGGCCCGCATTCTGCAGTTCGAGATCGGTCATGGAGCGCATGTCCAGATCCACCTTGGCTTGAATCGGGTTCAGCAACTGGTCATACGCAGACTCCGTGATGCTCAACGATTTAATAATCACCGGGACCACCCGGGGTAAGCCCCAGACGAAAAGCACCAACGGGACCTGAGGCGAGTTCACAAACGCGGTGCCGAACGTCATCAGCGCCTTGCGTACCAGAACCGCTACCGGCGGGGGGTAAAGCAACATCTCCAGCGCCGCCAGCGCGGGATGCAGCCCGAGTCCCATGGTAAGGGGGTCGCTGACCTCCATCTGGTCTGCCGCATCCAGTTCCACGGAGAGCTGATAACTTTCTGTCGGAAGCAGCAACGTGTTGCGCGTGTCCCCCGCGGTGGAGCAAGGATCCGCCGACCCCCCGCCCCCGGCCTGGGCTCCGCCGGCAGGCTGTGAAATCCTACGTGTCATGGTCTCCGGGTTGTATTGGAAGACGACGATGTTCGTCGGCACCGGAATCGGCGTCTCAAACACCACTAGCGCGCCTTTTAATAAGATTGGACGACCAGGAAAATCAGGCATACTTACCTCGGGATGATGAACCGCTTCCTAAGTGGAGGGTCATCAAGGGGCGGGAGGAGCTCATCGTTGATGCTGGATCCAGCTCCTTCCTCGATGTCGGGTGCAATTCGAGCACCGGCCCCAACGCGCACATGAACAGGATTGTTCTCCAGCCCGGGTGCGATTCGCGAACCGGTCCCAACGCGCACTTGAACAGGATTATTCTCCAGCTCGATGCCGGATGCAACTCGCAGCCGTGGGGATCCAATTCCCGCTACTTCTGGCGCCGCAACCACCGTGATTTGCGCATAGTAATTTGGATCCAGCACTGCCGCTGGCCATGACCCTCCCATAGCCTTAAGGCCCTCCCAGGGATGGCCGGTCAGTACCTTGTAGAATGAACGAGCTTCGAGCTTTTGGTAAAGCGGAAGGTCGCCCACTGCCGGATAGCCAATCCACGCTGCGTTCGCATAAGGGATCTCTGTCTCAAGGAAGTGTTTGAGGTCGTTCGGACCGACGACATACTCGTCTCGCTTCGCCTCCGGATTGTAAGCCTTGTAGTAGACGACCTGCCCTGTGCCAGCGCGCAGATATGGAACCAGCCAGTAGACTTCTGATCTATAAACTCCCCGAGGTGGAGACTCAACACCCACCGTCGGGTAGTCTCCTTCCGCTGTATAGGCGAGATCGATTCCCTTATAGGCTTGGGGATCGACGGGATATTCGATGCGGACGCGTGCTCCTTGTATCGGTGCGGTCGCTGGAGGGCCCGTCCTTACAGCAAGACTAATCTTCTGGCCAGGAAACTGAGTCGTTGCCCATTGCGCATCGGCCACAGCTGCCTCCTGTTCGGGGCTCAACGGACCCTTGAACTCGAAATGCATAATTATTTCATCCGGGTTACGGGCCTTCACGATGTAGAAGTGGTCTCCTTCCCATTCCTGCTTCAAAATGCCAGCTTCTCCTGCCTCGACGCTCTTGGTGATGTAGCCTGCAAGCAAACCGTAAAGACCGGACCGTGATTGATAGGTTTTGCTGGACAAGTTGTCGATCGTCTTGACGCTGATCGCCGTGCCGCCCTTAATCTCCCACCCTGCACTTGCAACATATCCATACTTCCTGTCGCGAGCCTGCTGAAAAAGCACCGTTCGGACGCCACCTTCCCAGGAGTCGAACCCTTCCGCGCCTTTCGGGAGCTCGTTCGCGTCTGGATAATAAATCCGGCCCACTGGGCGCTCGGCACCTAGCCCTCGAAGTTGCAGACCAGCCGACCAATCGATCGTCCCGGCAGGAAGCACCGAGGTTTCACGGGCGGCGGCGGCCGTCAAGACTTGAGGAGACGATGAGTCGAGCGTGATGCCCTCCACCGCCAACTTCTGGCGTGCTTGTCCGATGGCTTTGGCTGCAGTTGGGTCTGATTTCGCCGGAGCATAGTCCGGTCGGAAGAGCGCATTCGCCCTATTGACCAAAATCGCCATATTCAAATCTTCCACGCTCCTGAAATGCACTTCCCACTTTTCGCTCTCCGCTTTGTCTTTGGGTGTTCGGTGTAAAACATTCGCCGAATTGCCCTGCTGGATCACGTGGGCCAATTCGTGTGCCAGGAGTCGGTTGCCGGAAATAACTTCGGTGTTATATTCTCCATGGTCGAAAACGATATCACTGCCCACTGTATAAGCGGAAGCACCAACCGCATGCGCAGATTGCGCCGCCTGCCCATCCGTGTGCACGCGTACTCCGCCAAAATCATGGCCAAACCGTGACTCCATGAAACTCCGCGTGCTTCCGTCCAACGGCTGGCCCGGGGTACTTAGCACTTGTCCGACAATCGGGGGTGCCGACGCTGGCTGCACCGGCGACGATTCCTTTCTCTGCACCTGGAGCGCTTCCTCTTCCTCGCATGCCGCGCACTTGCGCTGTACAGCCGGGGCGGGCGATGCTGCAACCGCCGTTGGATGTGCGTCTCCGCCAGGTGCCGCCATCACCGCGGCCGCTACGCGATCAGCTTCCCGTTCCGCCGGGTCGTTCACATCGTTGATGCGGAGCCCTGCCTCCATCCGACGCAGCACACTCTGATTGCCCAGCGTCTGTTGCAGCAAACGCGACGCATGCTGCGGAGCCAGCGTCGACCCTTGCGCCAGCCGCCTGGAACTGCGACTGCTGTCGCCCTGTGACTTCTTCGAACTCTCCCCTTGGCGCGTGTAAGTCATCTTCAAATTGTCCCGTCCACCGCGCGGTAAAGAACCAGCGCCAACTCCTCGGCCCATCGCGCCTCATTCGCATTGGCAGGCACCCGCATCGTCGCAGGAGAAGGACTCCGTGCCTCTCCGTCCTCGCCGTCCCCGGACGCCATTTGCGGTACGATCCCCCGCTGCTCCAGCAGGCGCGCCAGCGCGATCTCCGTCATTTGCGCCACACGCCGCCCTTGCACCTCGTTCATGGGCACGCCGTCCAGCACCAACGTCTCAATCTCTACCCACAAGTTGCTCATGACTGTGCCCCAACCTTTGCGTACCGCCCGAACTCGCCGTCCAGAACCAGCCGGTCGATCTTGGCGTACTCCCGCCGCGCCGCCCGCATCACGTGCTCCATGCCGATGGGCTGGCCTTCGCCGGCGGCCAGGAATGCGGCGTTGACCGCGATGTTGCGGATATTGCCTCCGGCGATCTCCAGCCGCGACAGAACGCCGAAGTCCAGGCCATCGACGGCTGCCGGCGGCGGGAACACCTTTCGCCAGATCTCCCTGCGCTGCCCGGCATCCGGAAATGGAAAGTCCACCACGAAACGCAGCCGCCGCATGAAAGCGGAATCGAGAGCGGATTTCATATTGGTGGCGAGGATGGCCAGGCCGCGGTAGTCCTCCATCCGCTGCAGCAAGTAATTGACCTCGATGTTGGCGTAACGGTCGTGGCTGTCCTTCACCTCCGAGCGCTTGCCGAACAGCGCATCGGCTTCGTCGAAAAACAAAATGGCGCCGCTGCGCTCAGCCGCGTCAAAGACGCCGCGCAGGTTCTTCTCGGTCTCTCCGATGTACTTGCTCACCACCCCCGCCAGATCGATGCGGTAGAGGTCGAGCTTGAGATGACGCGCCATCACTTCCGCCGCCATGGTCTTGCCCACCCCGCTGGCGCCGGAAAACAAGGCGCTGATACCGCGCCCGCGATTCAGCTTCTTTCCGAAACCCCAACCCTGATACACCAGGTGACGGTGCGCCACCTGACCAGCGATTTCCCGCAGTTGACGAAGCACGTCCGCGGGGACGACGATGTCATCCCAGTCGTAGCAGGGTTCGACTTTCTTAGCCAATTGCTCCAGTTGGGCAGCCGTCTGCTGTTGGCATGCCTGCCAAATATCCTCGAGGTTCAGCCCGTCTTCGCCCGGCCCGTGCAACGCTGCCTGGTTCTCCGCCAGGGCCACAGTGCGGGCGATGCCGCCCGGGCCGAAGTCGAATTGCTCCACAAGCGAGTCGATTTCGCCGTTCAGTGAACCGCCGGATTCGCCCAGCGCCCGCTTCCACAGTTCGCTCTGCGACGGAGCATCGGGACGGGCAACGGGTACCGCCAGCATTTCGCGCTCGCTGGAAATGCGCTCCCGGCTGGTGACGATCAGCGGCGCCGCGCAGCGCTCCAGTTCCCTCAGCAAAACGTGGGCCTCGTCCGGTTTCAATCCATCGTGGTCGAAACAAAAGACCAGGCCCAGCAGGATCGCTTCGCGCTCCAGGAGTGCGATAAGTTCGCCGCGCTCGGGGCCCGCGGCGTAGAGTGCGTGCGGGTCGAGAATGAGCAAGTTGAGCGCGGCCTGATGGCAGGCTGCCTGCGCGATGGCCAGCCTTCCGCTGTCCGGCTGGCCCACCAGATTGAGCAACCTCTGCCGGTTCGCGCCGGTACCGAGCCAAGTCGCCAGCCGGGCGGCAAGGTCGCGCTGGCAGGAGGATACCTGGGCCAGAGGCGCGGAACGGACCAGGCGATGGAACCTTTCGTCCAGGCGGTTGATTCCCAACAGGTAGTCCACCAGGCGCTCGTCGATATGCAATGGGCGCCCGATGAAAGCCGCGGTACCGGCAGATTCGACCGTGACCAGACGCCATCGCCGCAGTGGGGCTTCAGGCAGGAAGCCGGCTCGCTCCGGCCCTGAAAACTCGCCGTCGGCCAACAACGTCAGGGCCAGGTGAGGAGTGGCAAATCTCCGGGTGGCATCGTCCTGCAGGTAGGCATAGAGGCGCTCGAACGCAGGATCGAGTTCCGGCGCCAGGCAGAGCAGCACTACGTCACGCTCAAACGGAGTGAGCTCAAACCGCGCGGCCAGGGTATCGAGCGGCGTCGAAGTTCCGGCCGCTTGCATCTCTTCCCGCTGGACCGAAAGTTGCCGGGAAACCTCGGCCAACGACCCGGCTATGCTCTGCGCCGCCGGGTCCGATTCGTAAAAGCCGAGTTCCTCCTGGTGGTCGCTCCCAGCCAGCAGGATGTCAGCTTCCTGATCGCTGATGGCCCAACTCAGGTAGTTCTGCGCCGCCTCACGCCGCCAATGCTTACGGAGCCATAGGATACGGCGGTTCAGCAGCAGGCGCACCCGTTCCATCTCGGCGGCCAGATACCTGGAGTTCGCCGTTCTCCATTCCTCGGCGGTCATGCGAGCTGCGGTCGCAGTCATCATTTATGTCACCGTATAGAGCGGCCCGGTATACGCCTCCGTCACGGGGTTGTACGTCAAACGGCTTTCGGCTCCGTCAATCCGAACGCGTAGAAAATAGTTCCCGGGCGGGATCACCGGATCCGGCGCCTTGGGCAGCGTGAACTGGATGGAGTTACTGGGAGGCGAATTGAAAGCCACCGCGACTGGGGGCACGGCATAATCTCCCAGGAGAAGGACCTTTTCCTGCGTCGCTATTACCGCAGGTTGCACTTTGACGGTGATGGTGTCGCCAGCCGTGGCTGAAGGCGGGGTCACGGCGCCCGGCGCCGGCAGCAACTGGAAGCCGACCATGTTGGACCGGAAGGCAGTGCGTTGCACCGGAGGCTGGCCCTTTACCTCGGTGAGCATCACGTCTTGCGCGATTTGCAACGAATGCAGCCCGATCTTCAGGACGCCGGTGGGAACCACCACATCGAGCTGGGTGTCGGAAATCGAAGAGATCGTGCCGGTGGCGTTGTCCATGGTGACGCGAGTGTTGGGCGCCCGCAGGTTCGTCCCGAGCAGACGCAGGGTCTCACCCTCCTGCGCCGCTGCGATCAGTTGGTTGTCGATCGCCGGCGGTTGCTGGAAGATCTGTTGAATCATCGGCGTGCGTAGCGGCAGCGCGGTGACGCGGTTCAACTTTACGGGCAGCGCGATGGAGCGCTGGATCTGGCTTTGCAGTTGGACCACGGACACTTCGTACAAAACCGAGCGCCGGAAATTCACGTTGGGCAAGGCCGTCCAGATTTTGGAAATCTCGTCCAGACCGGCGGGCTGCAAGGTAATTTTGATTTGCTCGAACTCCCCCAGCAGGCTGGGATCGAGGATGGGCGGCTGGGGAAGTGGCGCCTTCTGTTCGACCACGTTTGGGGTGATGACGGCGATGTCGTGCAGCACCCGCATCGCATCGCCCAGAATCCACTGCGCCTCAATGTCGGCGTCCGGCCCGGTATCGCTGGTTCCGAAAGCGGTAAAGATGTACCGCAGGTCCAACGACAGCGGTGGATACCCGTAGGCGCCGGGATGTCCTTCCCCGGGGATTTCCTGATTTTTCAGGTAGGGATTCTCGCCGACATGATACAGGTATAGATTGAGCCGGCGGCCCGTGACGGAATCTACCTGTACGTCCGGCGGCGCAATGGTGATCGTTGCGGCCTCGGTCATGCGGTCGCGCAACAAGGCCTTCAGGCTGGAACTGACTCCGGCGATGGCCTTATAGGTGCTCAAGTTCTCTCCTCATCGTGAGCCTCGGTCGAGATACGTTCGGGCCAGTCGCAGATCGTCGAATCCGGAGATGCGTGAGGGGCGATTCGGCCGGGCTGCCGGCGCGGGCTGGCTGGAGCGGATCTCGACTTTTCCGATCTTGACTTGTATGCTGCGAGATTCCTGCGTTTTTCCCCTGCCGCTTGAAGCGGATGCCGCTGGAGCGGGCTGAACGCGCGCAATCGCGATCGATTCCGGCCTGGGCAGCGGGTGAGCGGGAGTCGTGCCTGAGACTGCCCCGGGGAGCGTCCTGGGCTCTGGACGCGCGATCCGCGATCGAGTGTCTTCCTGGAGCCGCGGTGTGTGTCGCTCCAGGTTCTCTCCGGTTTCGGCCGCCGCCGTGGTCGGGGGCGATGACGGCGGAAGCGGTCGCACTGCATCGGCGGCGCGAGGTGACGATCGGTCTTCGCCTCGAACTTGCCATGTGGCCGGTGGCGTCGTCCTAGGGGGTTCACTTCGCGGCTGCAACAAGAGTGTCTCTTCCTTGGTCGCGGATGGCTTCGCCGGCCACCGGTTCCCAGGCTCAGGCGCGGGCGCCGGCTGAGGACCTGGTAGCGGAGCCGCCGGTCGAATAAGAGCTGAGAAATCATGCGGACCAACATCCAAGCCGTGGCCGTAATCGCTCAGCGCCACCGCCGGGGACTCCGCCGCGTTCTGTTCCGGGCCAGCCGCCGGCAGCGACGCTGGCATCTGCGCCTGGCCGAGTGCCGGACGAATCGAAACCGGCTGAGGCAGGCCTGCACCGCGGCGTACCAGACCTGTGACAAAGTTGCTCACGCGCTTCTACCTCCCTGTGTCAACTCGTCCGCAAGCAGTTCGAGATAGATATGCCGCTTGCGCCGGCTCAGGCCGAGGACCGCGTCTTCGCTCCAGTGATAGTGCAAAGAGAGCGCGTGCACTTCGCGATAGAACTC
>OCTA010001348.1_pt1 | contig 22610 bp, 16 predicted proteins | sample 1538991 | NCBI WGS metagenome assembly OCTA01 (sample SAMEA3539302, study PRJEB22396) | soil metagenome | biome: tundra; feature: field; material: soil | place: USA | collected 2010-05 | depth 0.15 m | reverse complement strand
AGTTGAGCACGTCGGTCGCGCTGACCTCGTTGTAGCCGAAGTTCTTGATGAGCCTAGACTTGATGATGTCGATCTTCTCTTGCGTATCCTTGTCGACCACGGCACTCACCAGCGTCTTCAGCTTGATGCTGTCTTTCTGGTCTTCGAACAGTTTGAGCTCGAGGGCCCGGCGCAAGCGATCGTTCGTGTTCCACTCGAACTTCTTTCCGTCGACCGCGAGGGCGCCGATGAAGTTCATGATCTCGCGGCGGAAGTCGTCTTTCCGGTTCTCGGGAACGTCGATCTTCTCCTCGATCGATCGCATCAGGCGCTCGTCGGGATCCTCGTCTTGCCCCGTGTACCGGTTCTTCACCCGCTCTTTGAGGGTGAACGCCTTGATATTGTCGATGTAGTTCGCGGCCAGCTTGCCGATCGCGTCCTCGTCGGCGCTGATCGCGCGCTGGACCTCGTTCTTCACGATCTCTTCGTATTCGCGCTTCACCATCCCGATGATCTCCGCGAAGCGCTTGCGCATCTCGTCGCCCGTGATGAGCGAGTGGTGGCGCAGGCCCTTCTCCAGCTCGTTCAGCACCATGAAGGGGTTGATGGTGCCCTCGCCCGATTCGTTGACGAGCGCGTTGGAGATCTTGTCCTGAACGTAGCGCGGACTGATGCCCTCCATCCCCTCGCGCTTCGTCTCCTTGCGGAGCTCCTTCACGGTGTCCTGCGTGTACCCCGGCAGCACCTTGCCGTCGTAGAGCTTCAACTTCTGGAGCAGCGACAGGTTGTGCTTCTTCGGGTCTTCGAGGCGCGTCAGCGCGGCCCACATCGCCGCGACCTCGAGCGTGTGCGGCGCGATGTGCTTGCCCTTGATCTTCTTCGAGTTGAAGTCCTTCTCGTAGATGCGGATCTCTTCGGTCAGCTTCGTGATGTACGGGATGTCGATCTTGATGGTCCGGTCGCGCAAGGCTTCCATGAACTCGTTGTTCAGGAGCTTCTTGTACTCGGCCTCGTTCGTGTGGCCGATGATGACCTCGTCGATGTCCGTCTGCGCGAACTTCTTCGGCTTGATCTTGTGCTCCTGCGTCGCGCCGAGCAGATCGTAGAGGAACGCGACGTCGAGCTTCAGGATCTCGACGAACTCGAGGAGCCCGCGGTTCGCGATGTTGAACTCGCCGTCGAAGTTGAATGCGCGCGGGTCGGAGTCGGACCCGTACTCGGCGATCTTGCGGTAGTTGATGTCGCCGGTGAGCTCGGTCGAGTCCTGGTTCTTCTCGTCCTTCGGCTGGAAGGTGCCGATGCCGACGCGATCCTTCTCGCTCAAGACGAGCCGCTTGACGCGAATATGGTTGGCCACCATCTTCGCCCAGTCGCCCTCGTAGCGCTGCATCAGCGCCTTGAAGATGAATCGGCTGGCGGGATCCATGTCGCCGTCGACGCGGACCTTGTACTTGTCGTTCGAGAGGCCCAGCTGCGTGATCGCCTTCGCCCGCCATTCCGAGGGGATGACGCGGAGCGGCTCCTCGTTCATCGCGCTCGGGAACCGATCGACCTCGTGGTTCTCGATGCCCGTGCCCGCCAGGTTCGACCACTCGAAGGTGTAGAGCGCGCCGTCGGGCGAGCGGGAGTACTCCTCGACGCCCTGCTTCAAGAGGCGCGCGATGGTGCTCTTCGACGAGCCCACCGGCCCATGCAAGAGAATGACGCGGCGCTCCGGGCCGTATCCCTCGGACGCGGCCCGCAGCACATGAACGAGCCGCATGAGCGGGATGTCGAGCCCAAAGATGGCGTTGGCGCCGGCGTTGTGCTCGTCCTTGAAGAAGTTGTAGCGGACGAGCCTCTTCTTGTTGTCGATGTACTCCTCGGTGCCATAGCTGATGATCATGTCGTAGAGGCGCTGGTACGCGTTGCGAGTGACCTGCGGCCTCTCGCGAACGATCCCGAGGTATTCCTCGAAGGAGCCCTCCCAGTGCAGCTCCTTGTAGAGCTTGAAGTCCTGCATCGAAGCGATGCGGTCGGTCATGGTCGTCGAGAGACGCGTTTCGGCCATCGGGTGTCCTTTGCGGAGAAGGGCGTTGGCGCGGCGCTCGTGAGGGCAACGGCCGTGGGGTTCACGGCGTTCACGGCGTCCTAGGAACTTGTCGTTCACCATACCATCCGGGGCGGCGGGCGAAAGGCGCGTAACCCCACCCGAGCGTCCCACCCGACCTCGTCCGTACGGGACACGCTGTCCGAGGTCTCGTTGCCGCTCGTTCGCGCGCTTCGATCGGTCACTTTTCGGGCCGTCCGGCGGCGACGGACGGGAACCGAACGAAAGCCGGACGAAACAGACGACCGCTGGACAACACGCCAAGGCGTGCTTCGATTCTCGTGCGCGAGCGAGAGTGGGACCAACCTTGCGGGTGCCTGCGGCCGGGGGCGTGAGCCTTGCACTCTCGTCCTCCGCGTCGAGTCGACGCCAGGGCACCCATGAAGCTTTCGATCCCGACTTTCGCCGTTACGCTGCTGATGGTCGTGCCGGCCATCGCCGGCTGCGCCGGCGAAGAGGCGGAGGCCGGGGAGGCAGCGGCGTATCCGCCGATCGGATACACGCCGCCCGGTGACGCCGCCCAGCCCTCGGCGCCGCCGGCAGCCGCGCGCGCATCGGTTGCGCCGGCCGCGTCCGAGATGCCGGCGCCCCGCTCGGGAGAAGTCGCCATCGGCGACGACGACGCGCCCGCTCCGGGCGACGACACGGCCGAGAGCGGCAGTTATTCCGACACCGATCCGGCCGCGCTCTCCGACTTTCGCTCCACGCTCGAACCCTACGGCACGTGGAGCGACGACCCCACGTACGGCACCGTCTGGGTGCCCTCGGAATCGGTCGTGGGCGACGATTTCACGCCGTACGTAAGCGCCGGGCACTGGGCCTATGACAGCGACTACGCGTGGGTGAGCGATTACGATTGGGGCTGGGCGCCCTTTCACTATGGGCGCTGGGTCTATGCGTCCGGTCCCGGCTGGGAGTGGATCCCCGGCCGCACCTACGCCGGCGCCTGGGTTTCATGGCGTTATGGCGTTGACGACTGGGGCTACGTTGGCTGGGCGCCGCTCGCGCCCACGTGGTGCTGGCGAGGCGGCGTGGCGGTCGGAATCGGCTTCGTTCCGCGTGCGCCCTACGCGTTCGTCGGGCGGGGTGAGCTCTTTCATCCGAACGTTGGCGCCCGGGTCATCGCGGGCCCGCAAGTGGCGTCCGTCGCGGCGCACACCCGGGCCTACGTCGCTCCGTCCGTCGGCGGCCGCGTAGCCGCGCATCCAGGCGTGGGCGGTCCGCCACCTTCGGAACTGCACATCGCACCCGACGCGGTGGCGAGGGCTTCGTTCGACAACCGAGGGCTCGCGCAGGCCCGAGCGTTCTCTCGCCCGAGCACCGCGGTGGCGCTCGGCGCGCGGGCTCCCGCGGGCACCTCGTTTGCCGCGCGCAGCGTGACGGCGAATACCAGGCGGGACGTTCCTCAGGGGTGGTCGCAATCGCGAACCCTCGGATCGGGGGCGCCGGTCTACCGCCCTTACGCATCGACCTCGCACTTCGGGGGCCGCCTCGGCGGCGGCTTTTCGGGCAACGCGGCGACCGCGCCTCCGATGCGCGCGCCCACATATTCGGGCGGCTCGGCGCGTCCTTACTTCGGCTCGGCGCCGCGCTACTCGGAGCCTTCGACGTCGTTTCGCGGCGCCCCGCAGGCCACGTTCCATGCGGCGCCGTCGTTCAGTGGAGGCCGTTCGGCGCCCGCGTTCGGCGGGGTTCGATCCGCGCCGTCGTTCTCCGGCGGTGCATCGCGCGGATTCTCGGGCGGGAGCGCGCACTCGTTCTCGGGAGGCGGCTTTCACGGCGGAGGGGGCGGGGGCGGGGGCGGCCATTCGGGCGGCCATCGGTGAGCGGACATCCGTGAACCGCAGGTCGGGCGCGCGACAAATCCAATGGGGTCTTGATTCGGGAAGCTTGGCAAGGAGAACGCGAATGTCAGCTGAGTTTGGCTTGGGCACCCTGGCGGCGGCGACCGTCGCCGCTCTCCTCGTGGGATGTGTCGTCGACAGCACTCCGTCGTCGGGACCAGGCGGCGCGGGAGGCACCTACCCCGTCGGCGGATCGTCGTCGTCGGGAGGGGCGGGATCGCAGCCAATCCTGGCCGACATCGACACGAACGGGATGCTCATCGCCACGCCCGGGCAGGGCATCGGTGTCTACGTCACCTACGAGACAGGCGGTCACTGGACCATTTCCTGGACGTGCGACACCGCCGCGACGAACCTTTCATGCAACTTCGTGGTCGACGCGACCGTCTCGGCTACTTCGGGCCCGATCCAGAACCTGGCGGGCATCGAGCGTTCCGCTGCCAACTCGCTCACCGAGGAAAACACGAACCAGCAGGTCGAGGCGATCACGACCACGACGACGGGGCTCGATACGATGACGTTCGACACGACTCCGGGGGTGATCGTCACCGTCTCCGTCGCGCTCAACGCGCCCGTCTCGTTCTTCTTCGTGCAAGACAACCAGGTCAACGGCGGGTACACCGGCGCGCTCACGAACCCGCTCATGTTCCAGCCCACCACGCCTTGACGTTCCCGTCGGCGGCGTCGCTCCCCGTGCGCGCCGTCGTGGGCATCGGGGCGAACCTCGGAGACCGCCTCGCTACGATGCGTGACGCGCTCCGCGAGCTCTCGCGGATCGCGCGGGTCCAGAGGGTGTCGCGCGTGTACGAGACGGAGCCCATCGGCGGGCCCCCACAGCCGGCCTTCTTGAACGCGGCCGCGCTCGTCGAGTACGAGGGCGAGCCGCTCGAGCTCCTCGATGCGTTGCTCGCGATCGAGGGGCGCTTCGGTCGCGTGCGCCGCGAGCGATGGGGACCCCGCACCCTCGACCTCGATCTCCTGTGGATCGAGGGGCTCGAGGTGAACGCTCCGCGGCTCGTCGTGCCCCATCCGCGCCTTCACGAGCGCGCGTTCGCCGTCGTCCCGCTGCTCGAGGCCGCGCCCGGCGCCCGCGATCCGGTCACGGGCCGGGTCTACGCCGTCCCCCCGGGCGACGTCCGGGCGACGGGCGAAATCCTGGACGTCTGAGCTCGCGTCAGAGGCCGAACGCGCGAAGCTTCTTGTGGAGGCCTTCGCGCGTGATGCCGAGCGTCTTCGCGGCGGCGGTCTTGTTGTTGTCGTGCTCGCGGAGCGATTCGATGAGGAGCCAGCGCTCGATCTGGTCCATCGTCTCCTTGAGCGTCCCCTTGGTCGGCTTGACGCGATCGACCAGGCCTTCGATCTGCCGGATGCGCTGCGAGAGCAGCTCCGGCGTGACGAACCCGCCCGGCTCGATCTGAATGACCAGGCGCTGGACCTCGTTCTGGAGCTCACGAACGTTGCCCGGAAAGTCGTACGCCTGAAGGAGCTCCATCGCCTGCTGCGAGAACCCGGCGGCCGGCTTGCCGATCTCGGTCGCGTAGCGCTTGAGAAAGTGCTCCGCCAGGAGAGGGATGTCTTCGCGCCGCTCGCGAAGCGGAGGCACCCGGATCGGGAACACGTTCAGCCGGTAGTAGAGGTCTTCGCGGAAGCGGCCCTCGGCCACCTCTTTCTCCAGGTTTCGGTTCGTCGCGGCGACGATGCGCACGTCGACCTTCTTCTCGTGGGCCGCTCCGACGGGCCGGATCTCGCCCTCCTGGAGGGCCCGCAAGAGCTTCGACTGCAGCGACATCGGCATCTCGCTCGCCTCGTCGAGGAACAGCGTCCCCCCATCGGCGATCTCGAAGAGCCCCTTCTTGTCTTCGTGCGCTCCGGTGAAGCTTCCCTTGCGGTGGCCAAAGAGCTCGCTCTCGAGCAGGTTCTCGGGCATCGCCGCGCAGTTCTGCGTGACGAAGAGCTGCGCGCGCCGGCGCGAGCGGTAGTGCACGGCCGCGGCGATGAGCTCCTTGCCCACGCCGGTCTCGCCTTCGATGAGCACGGTGACGCGCGTGTCGACCACCTTCGCGAGCTGGTCGAAGAGCAGCGCACGCATCGCAGCACTCTGGCCGATGATCTCCTGCTCGGCCTTGCCGACGCGGCGCGACTCTTCACGCGTCTTGAGGAACACGTTCTCCTTCTTCAGGCGCTCGTCTGCGGCGCGAAGGCGCTGAACGAGACGTGCGTTGGCCACGGCGAGCGACGCGTGGTGCGCGAGTACGGCGCTCACGTCGAGATCCGCGCTCGTGAAGACTCCGGCGCTCTCGCGGTTGTCCAGCTGCAAGACGCCGAGGATCTCTTCGCCCTTGCCGCCGCCTCTCCAGAGGGGCACGCCGATGACGCTGCGGATCTGCGCGCCCATGAGCGATTCGGAGTGCCCGACCTCGATGGGCGCGTCGGCCGCGATGACCGCCGTTCGCTCGTGAACCACCTTGCGGAAGACGCTGCGGGTGACGGGGATGGGCGCGATGCCCGGACCCGCCTGACCGCGAACCCGGGTCGCGATGGGCACGTAGCTGGCGGCCTCGCTGCGCCCGCCGTCGTCGTCTTCTTCTCGCAGTACGACCGTGACGTGCGTCGCTCCCGGCACGAGCGCGAACGCTCCGTCGCAGATGGCGACGACCACGCTCTTCAGGTCCTCGGCGTTCCCGATGCGCTTCTGCGCTTCGTAGAGCGCCCGGAGCCGGCCGTCGTCGCGCTCGACGGTGGACTCGACCCGTACGAGCTCGTCGAGCTTTCGCGTCGCCAGCACGTGCGCACCGGACGCGTCCCCCGCTACCGTCGCGTGCGGGTGAGGGCCATTGGCCGCGTCGTCGAGCGTGATCGCGAGCCGGACGATGGCCTCGCCCCGACCGAGCTCCACGACGTCGCCCGCCTCGAGGGCGATCTCGCGCCCGTTCCCCTCGTCGAGCGCGATGCGTCGGGGCCCGCGGACCACCGCGGTGCCGTTGGTCGATCGGAGGTCTCGCAACACGTAGCGCGCATCACCCGAGACGATGCTCGCGTGCTCTCCCGACACGTGCTCGTCGGGCAAGACGACGTCGTTCCCCGGCGCCCGGCCCAGGCGAATCACCTGGGCGGTGGACTCGTGGCGCGACCCTCTGGCGAGACCTTGCGTCACCTCGAGGAGGATCATCGAAGGACGATGATACAACGCGGGGATTCGCCGCGCGCTCTGGTCGGATCGAGACGGGAGACTACGGCGCCGCGCGCGCGCGCAGGCGCAGCGCGATCTTGACGACGGAGTCGTCGGCCATGAGCACGCTCTTGTCGCCGGACTTGGTGTCTGATGCGACGATCTTGTCGAGAGCATCGGCCGTGGCCACGTCGCCCTTGGGCGCGAGGTGGTCGATGGCCTCGACCACGGCGAGGCGCGCGCTCGCGTCTTTCACCTTGTCGACGCGCTTGAGCAGCTCGGCGCGGGTTCCGTCGGCCGCGCTCTGACCGTAGATCACCGTCATCCAGGCGGCCTTGACCGCGCGCATGTTCGCCGTGGTCGGAGACGACGGGATCGGCTCGTCGAGGATGCCGAGGTAGCAGCTCGCGTTCGTACCGCATTTGTCGGTCGGCTGACTCGCGTAGTCGAACATCTGCTTGCTCGCCTGGAACACGTCGCCCGGTAGCTCCCCTTTTGCCTTTTGAAGGGCCGCGCCGACGTCGGCCTTCTTGTTCGGAGGCATCACCTTGAGCGCCGCTTCGATCGGCAGGAGCTTGCTCGCGGCGTCGGGCGCGGCGACGGTCTCCTTGACGAGCCAATCGGTGAGGCTCGGGTCGTAGAGGCTCGCGGACGCCTGCGCGAGGGCCGCGCGCGGCTTGAGCGCGCCGAGAAACTCGACCGACGCGCTCCACGGCAGCTTGGAATACGCCGCGAGGAACGCAGGCTCGACGCGGGGGTCGGGCGGGAACTGCGTGAGCGCCTGCGCGAACGCCGTCTTCGTCGTGTCGGTGTCGGCGCTCGGGAGCGCCGTCAACAGCGCGTCGCGTCCGCTCGGTCGCGAGAGGAGCCCCAGCGTGTCCGCGACGATGGCGAGGTTCGCCTTGTCTTTGAACGCCGCGCCCGCGCTGGTGTAGTCGGGGTCCTGCCCCAGCAAGGCCTTGATGAGCTCGGGCTCCGCGGCGGGCGCCATCTTGAGGAGCGCCATTCGGGTCGATGCGTTGAGGTCGATCTTCGAAGGCGTGAGCAAGACGAGGACGAGCTGCTTCACCGCCTTCGTGTAGCGGAGCTCGCTGATCACCTGGATGGACGTCAACTGCCACCAGTTGATCTGATCCTTATGCGAGTCGACTCCCTCGGCCACCGGCGCCTTCAGCTTCTCGATCGCCTTGTCGCCGTAGCTCGCGTCGTGAACGTTCAAGATAGCCTCGTGCAGGCCCTGATAGAGGCGCTGGCTCTGGGCCTTCGAGAGCTGGAACTTGGCGAACGTGTCCCACAGGGGGTCGGTGAGGGTCTTGTCGAGCTTCACGCCCCCCTTCGCCATGGCGTTGATCGACTCGCACGAGACGCGCACCTCGTCGTCGGTCTTGCCCATCTCGAAGTCCTTGAGGGCCTTCGCGAGCGCCGGCTGCGTCCGGGGATCGTGCGTCTCAGCGAGGAACTTGATCAGCTCCGTGCGCGTCAACTCGTCGAGCGCGCCGCCCGTGTATTGCTTGGTGAGTGGATCGACGATCGCGTCGAGGAGCTGCTTGACCTCGGGGGCGCTCGCGTCGTTGCTCGCGTGCGTCATGTCATCTTCGTAGAACTGCGTAAGCCGCTTGATGGAGTTGGCGCGCTGCGCCGGATCATCGAGCCGCTTGACCCACGTCACGGGGTCGTTGTCGTCTTCGCAGGCCACCAGCGCGGCGGCCACTGCAACCACGGCGAGCGGCGCAGCGAGGCCGGCGGTGGCCGACAGCAGACGGAGCGTGCAGCAAAGCGTACGCACGGTCTTCATGGATCTCTCCCAGTGGAGCAGTGGCGGGCTGTAGCGCTTGAACGCCGCGCGGTGCTGCGGCGCGTCGGTTTGCGTTACCGAAAAAAGGGCGCTGTCGCGGATGAACCTGCGGCGGACGCGACCCGAAGCGACCGTACAGGGGCGCGCGAGCGAGTGTCAACGTCATGGCAACCGGCGCCGACACCTGCCTTCGCAAAAGGTCGCGCGCGAAGAACCGCAAATGCGCGGAGGCACGATGTTTTTGGGTTCGAAGGCCGCTGCCCTCACGATGGCGGAGAAGGTGGGTGCCTGGCTCATGGCTGGGCGACGAACGGTGCCAGATGGGTGCCGAGCGCGACTTTGCTGACTCGCCGCGAGGGCAGGAGCGCAGCTCGGGGCGCCAATTTTCGAGTGGTACGCTCTGTGACGAGACCACTCTCTTCTCTCGCGTCCTCGGCGCCCTCCGCGGCGAATCTCTCTCTTCGATCGGCGCACCCGCAGCGCCGCGCGCGCTCACCCGATGATCATCCCCTCGCTCAGGAGCTTGCCCTCCTTGAAGCGCCGGAGGTTCCAGCGCTCGAACTCGGGAATCATCGGCTTGCCCGCGATGGCCTCGGCCAGCCGCTTGCCGACGATGGGCGCCATCATGAAGCCGTGCCCCATGAACCCGCTCGCCTGGTAGAAGTGCTCGACCTCGGCGACCGGACCGACGATCGGGTTGGCGTCGGGCGTGAGATCGTAGCAACCTGCCCACTGGCGCAGGACCTTCACCGCCCCCAGCACCGGGCACGCGCGAACGAGCGCGCTCGCGTAGCGACCGAGGAACGCGTGCGAGCTCTCCTGGTCGAGCCCGGGCGCGACGTACTCGTTTCCGATACCACCGACGATCTCGCCGCGCGTGGATTGCGAGAAGTAGAGGCCGTCGGAGAGGTCGGCGACCAGCGGCTTGAGCCAGGGTTTGAGCGGCTCGCTCGAGCAGATCTCGTGACGGTGCGGCTTGTTCGGGAGCTCGACGCCCAGCATGCGCGCGACGCCCGGGGACCACGCGCCGGCCGCGTTGACCACCCGGTGCGTCGCGATCGTGAACGTCTCGTCGGTCGAGGGCGTCGAGCGCGTCGAGGAGGACCGGCCCGTCCGGCGCACGCGCACGCCGTCGATGCGCCCGGCCGTCGCGTCGAAGCCGACGACCTCGTGCCAGGCGGCGACCTCGACGCCCAGCTTCTGCGCCGCCTGCGAGTAGCCCCAGACGAAGGGCCACGGGAAGACCACGCCGTCGTCCGGGTTGTAGCTGGCGGCCTGCACGCCGGTGACGTCGAGCTCCGGGACGACGCGCCGCGCCTCTCCGGGCGAGAGCATGCGCGTCTCGAGCCCGCACTCGTTCTGGAGGGTGACGCTCCTCTCGAGCGTGGCGCGCTCGTCGTTCGTGCGAGCGAGAAAGAGGTACCCGCCCTGGCGAAACCAGACGTTGATCTTCATCTTGGTGGCGAAGTCGCGGCACATCTGGATGCTCTCGAGCATCAAGCGCACGTTCGCCTCGCTCGACCACTGGGCGCGCACGCCGCCGCCGTTCCGGCCGCTCGCGCCGCCGCAGAGGTAGCTCTGGTCGACGACGGTGACGTTCCGCATGCCGCGCTCGGCGAGGTGATACGCGACCGAGAGGCCCATGATTCCGGCACCCACGACGACCACGTCGGCCCGGTCGCGCATCGCGGTCGCTCCTCCGCTCTCTACTTGCGCGGCGTGCCGGCGAAGGCGTCGATCACCCGGCGGTGCAATAACCCGTTGGTCGCCAGCAGGCCGTTGCGGTTCGTGATGTCGGGGTTCGCGTAGTCGATCGACGCGCCGCTGACCTCGGTCAGCTCGCCGCCCGCGGCGCGCACAAGGCCCTCGCTCGCGCACGCGTCCCACCGCATGCCGGCGCGGCCGGGTTGAAGGTAGACGTCGTGATCTCCCGTGGCGACGAGCACGGCCTTGAGCCCCGAGCTCCCGAGCGCCACGGGCGCCCGCCCGCCCAGCGCGGCTGCGAGCGCGGTGAGCTGCGGCTGCGTGCGCGAGCGCGAGACGAGCACCGACGCGCCCTCGAGCGAGTCGCGCGTGGAGACGTGGATCGGCGCGCGGGTCCCGTCGGCCGAGACCTCCCACGCGCCCTCGCCGACGATGCCGACGAACGCGCGGCCCCAGGCGGGCGCCGTGATGACCCCGACCGTCGCCCGGCCGTGCTCCGCCAGGCCGATCATCACCGCGAACTCGCCGTTCTTGTTCACGAACTCGCGCGTGCCGTCGACGGGATCGACGAACCACACGGCGTCGGCGCTCGAGAACCCTGCGTAGGAGCCGGGATCGCTCTCTTCGGCGACGATGGGCAGCGCCGGGAAGGCCCGCGCGAGGCGATCGCAGATGAGCGCGTTCGACTCGTGGTCGGCGCGGGTGACGGGGTCGTCCTTGCCCTTGTACTGAACGGTGAAGGGCCCGGCGTAGATGCCGAGGACGACCTCGCTCGCCTCGCGCGCCGCGGCGAGCGCGACCTCGGCGGCCGCCAGAGCGAGGGCCGTCATGGCTCGATCCCCACGCTCTCGAGGGCGCGAGGAATGCGCGCCAGGGCCGCGTCGCGCAGGTAGACGGGGCCGACGCCGACTTCGCGCACGACGTCTTCGATCTGGCCCACGCTCCGGGGACCGAGCACGGCGCTCGTGACGAGCGAGCTCGAGAGCACGTACCGTATCGCCGCGGATCGCATGGTCGCCACCTCACCCTGCACGAGGAAACGGAACGCGGCTACCTGTTCGAGCCTTCGCGCGAGCTCGGGCTTCGTCCAGCGGTCGGCGCGGTGGTCGCCGGCGGCGAAGTCGTGGTCCTTGGCCCAGTCGGCGGCGAGCAGCCCGTAGCCGAGCGTCGAGCGCGCGAGCACGCCCGCGCCGGTGACCATGATCTCGCCCGCGAGGCGGTGAAGGTCCCACGAGTGCAGGAGGTTGTAGGCGAGCTCGATCACCTCAGCGCCTTTGCGCAAGGCCGCGCGCCCGACTTCGATGTCGCCGGCGCTGACGCCCCAGTGCGCGATCTTGCCCTGCGCCTTGAGCTCGAGCAGCGCGTCGACCGTCTCCGAGGTGGCGAGGGTGCTCGCCTGCGGATTGTGCAGGAGATAGACGTCGATCCAGTCGCGGGAGAGGCGGCGGAGCGATCGCTCGACCGACTCGCGAAGGTACGCGGCGTCAAAGCGCTTGCGGGGCGGCGACGTCGTGCGATCGAGGCCTACCTTGGAGACGACCACGATCTCGCCTTGCCCCGCGATCGCCCGCCCGACCTTCTGCTCCATGCGCCCGCCGCCATAGGCGTCGGCCGTGTCGATCACGCTCACGCCCATCTCGAGGGCTCGCGCGAGGACGCGGTCTTGCTCGGCGTCTTCGACGGGGCCGTAGGCATCGCCAGAGAGACCCCAGGTGCCGAGCGCCAGTTCGCTGACGCGGAGTCCGGTCTTTCCGAGGGCACGGGTACGCACGGGAATCGTTTCACGTGTAGCGTGCTTCGCCGGACCGCGGAAGGAGACCGCGGAAGGAGACCGAATGCGATCGACCATGAACGGTATGGCAGTGCTTGCGTGCATCGCAGCGCTCTCCGGCCTCGGCCTCAGTCTTGTTCTCGTTCTCGTTCTCGTTGCTTGCGGCGGAGAGGCCCCGCCGCCGCTGCCTCCGCCGGCGCCTCCGCCGGTCGTCGCGACGGAACCGGCGACCCCGCCGCCCGCCGACACCACGCCGCCGCCCCCGGCGAAGCCGACCCTCATGCAGCTGATCCCCCAGACCATGAAGGGGGTCACCGACGCGTTCAACGCCCACGACTCGAAGAAGGTCGCCTCGTACTACACGCCCGACGCCGTCATCGCGTCCTACGGCGCGCCCGGCGGCCACGGCCCCGACGACATCGCCAAGGCGATGGACCTGTTCGTGTTCGCCACCTTCGCCGACGCGAAGGAGGCGCCCGTGCGGGCTTGGGCCAAGGACAACGTGCTCGTCATCGAGATGGCGTGGGCGGGGACCATGACCGGCGACTTCATGGGCATGAAGGCGACGAAGAAGCCGGTGGGCCAGATTCGCCTCGGCGTTCTCTGGTTCAACGACGACGGTCTCGTCAAGGAGCAGCACGAGTACGGCGACGACGCTGGACTCATGGCGCAGATGAGCGGGAAGAAGGGCGCGCCCGCTGTTCCAGTGCTGCCGACGAACGTGCCCGAGGTTCACCTGGCGAAGGCCACGCCCGACGAAGACAAGCTCATCGAGATGGCCAAGGCGATGGATCCGCTCTTCAGCAAAGACGACGCGAAGGCCGTCGCCGCGGGCACCGCCGACGACGCCGACTACTGGGTCAACATCAGCGGCGGTCCTGCGATGAAGGGCAAGAAGGACATCGCGAAGGACCTCGACAATTTCTTCAAGGCGTTTCCCGACCAGAAGTGGACCACGGTGAACGCGTGGGGAATCGACGGCTTCGCGATCGTGGAGCACACCATGACCGGCACCCAGAAGGGCGCGCTCGGCCCGCTCCGCGCCTCGAACAAAGAGGTCAGGGACTGGCACTGGGTCGACATCGTGCAGCCGAGCGCTGACGGCAAGGTGCAGCATGGGTGGGGGTACGCCAACCTGCTCGAGATGATGCAGCAGACCGGCGCCATCAAGCCGCCGCCGAGCGCGAAGGGCCCCGCAAGTGGTGCGCCTGCTGCAGCGGCCGTGGCCCCGAAGCCGGCGCCGCAGAAGTAAATTGCGTCGCGGGGCCTCGGGGGGGAACTCGCGTGGGCGACGGCTGTCCTTCGAGGCATGGACGTCGTCGACGGTCGCGAGGTCGCCGGCGTGGTCTACCCGATCGTCTTCAATCCGGAGTGACCGGCGGGGGCCGCGGACCCGGCGGGCCGGAGCGGTCGACGAACCAGTAGTGGAACACCGTGACCGGCGCGCTCTCGGAGCGGAGCTCGATGGTCGAGCGCTCGCCGCCCATGCCGGCGGGGATATCGAACGAACGCTCGACCCAGTCTTCGTCGTCTCCGAGCTCGAACGCTCCGACGGGCTGTTCGTTCGAGATCACCTGCACCCGCGTCCCCGCCGGCCCGTCGAGCCGGACGATGCCGTGCGCGGCGACGCCCGAGGGCAGGTGCGCCGTGAAACGCTCGACGGAGCGCTGCGTGCGCCCGCCGTCGATCACGGTCGCGCCGTCGGGAGAGATGCCTTCGTGGGCGGTCTGTTCGCCGTCGCGCGCGCCGAGGAGCTCGTAATCGTGGTCTCCTTCGCTCTCGAGGTCCGCGACGTCGATCGCGTCGACGACGCTCGCGCCAGCCGGGAGGCTCCAGGGCCGTTCGCCGCTTCCGAGCTTCGACCAGTCGGCCACGTAGACGCGCATCGTCTGGCCCCCGAGGATCGTCGCGTCGGTCACGGTCGCCTCGGTCAACTGAGCCCCGAGGACGGCGTCCATGGCCATCCACTCCGGGTACACGATGAAGTGGGTCGGGAGCTTCGCCGGATCGGTCGCCTGGAGATGCTCGTAGTGTTCGAGTCGCGATCCGGCGCCCGCCACCCAGTAGGGCGCTTCGCCAGCGGTCGTCAGGCCGACGACGTCGAACGTGGTCCGGCCGCTGAAATAAGCGATCGCGCCGGTGTCGTTGACGCCGATGCGCGCCGACGCGTCGAGGTTCTCGCCGGCCCATCGCCCGAGGGCCACTTGCTGTCGATCGATGCCGCTCGCCGACTGGGCCACGTCGTCGATGACCCATTCGAGCTTCGAGAGGAAGAGGCCGACGAACGCCCCGCACGCGAGCCCGGTCACCGCGCGCCACCGCGGTCGGACCGCCGCCGCCAGGTCGCCCGCGAGCCGAGCCAGGCAGGCGAGCCCGATGATCCATCCGGTTGCGAAGGGCCAGAGATACCGGAGGCGGTTCCAGAGGAACGTGTAGTAAAAGCAGGGCGCGAACATCGTCAGCGCGAGCACGAGCACCGCGGTTCCGCGCCAAGCCGAGCGGAGCCCTCCTTGGCCGCGCCCTGCCGCGACGGCAATCGCAGCGAGGCCCGCCATCGCGATCGGTGTGCCTCCGTGAGGCAAGAACTCGGCGGACCAGGCTTCCCCGTTGAGCAGCCTGCCGACAAGGAGCCGGGCGTTCGACTGCACCGTCTCGAAGAGCGCGGCCCCGGCGTAGTAGGGGTTCTCGGGCAAGAGCTTCGCGACGGCCGTGTTGCTTCGCGGCGAGCCCGTCAGCGCCCAGAGCAAGAGCGGAAGGGCGAGGAGCGCGCTGGCCGCGGCACAACCGAAGGCGCGGTCTCGCCACGCGCGCCTGCGAGGGAACGCGACGAGCGTCACGCCCACGAAGACCGCCGTCACCGCGCCCTCCGGTCGGAACAGCGCGCCGATCCACGCGAGCGCGATGAGCTCCGCGAGCCTCCGCCCGGAGCGCGCCGCGGGCGCCGCCTCGGCCCACTCGCTCGCCCGTCGTGACCCTCGAGCGATCGCCCACGCGAAGGGCACGACTTCCATGCCGCTCGCCGCGCACCATACGAAACCGCCGAACGTCACCGTCATCGCTCCGGCGCCGACGGCGGCGACCGTCCCCGCGAGGCGTTCGGTCAGGCGGTACGCCTCCCACGCGAGCGCCCCGAGAGCGAGGAACGAGAGCCCCCACGCCGGCCACACGATCGCGTCGTCGCGGGCGCCGAGGGCCCAGAACGGGGCGAGCAGCGCGGGCCAGAGCATGCTCGTCGCCCCGCTGGTGACCGGCGCGCCGGCCTGAAAGCGCAGCGGGTGACCCGACGCGATCGCCCGGGCGTACTGGAAATGGATGTACGCGTCGTCGAGCGTGGCCGCGGCGTGCCCGGTCTTCGCCAGAACGGCCGCGATGGTTCGCTCGGCGACGAGGGCCACCGCGATGACGAGAGGCCCGTAGGCGATGGCGCGCGGCCTCCAGACGTCGGTCCACCCGCGCGCCGGCTCGCCCGCGAGGTCGGCGTCGGAGGGCTCGCGACCGGGCACGCCCGGGACGGTCGCCGAACGGACCCGCCGTGGTCAAGCGCGCCGTTTCGGCTCGCTTCGAGTAAAAGCGTGGCCATGACTCGGCCTTACGACGACGCGCCGCGCTTGCCCGAAGCGGACCGTATCGAGCTCCGCTCGCTGGCGAACGGCGAGTGGATCGAGGTCGAGCTGGGACCCGGGCGGGGGTGGTTCCTCGTGGAGCGCGCCGAAGCCGAGCCCCGCGCCGCGCTCGTGGGGCTCGAGATCCGCCGCAAGTGGGCGGCGATCGTCGATGCGCGCCTCGCGACCCGAGGCTATGGCGCGCGGGCCCGGGTGTTCGCCGAAGACGCACGCTTCGCGCTCCCGCGCCTCGGCCCGGACGGCTCGGTGCGTCGCTTCTTCGTCCACTTCCCGGATCCGTGGTGGAAGAAGCGACACGCGAAGCGCCTGCTCGTCCAGGGGGACTTTCTCGGCGAGGTCGCTCGGCTCCTCGAGCCCGGGGGGGAGCTCTTCGTCCAGACTGACGTCGACGAGCGCGCGGCGGGCTACGAGGAGTTGGTCGCCGAAGATCCGCGGTTCGTTCCCGGCGGCGACGCCGACGGCTCCCCGCGCCTCGCCGAGAATCCATACAGCGCCCGGAGCCCCCGAGAGCGCCGCGCCATCGCCGACGGCCTCCCCGTCAACCGCCTCCGCTGGACCCGTCTGACCTGAGGGAGAACCGCAAAGGCGCAAAGGCGCGACGTTTGGGTTCAGAAGAGGGCTGAGCGCGCGCGCCCTCCAACCCCATTTCATTCAAGCGAGAGAGAGATGGGCCGCAGAGGCGCAGAGGGCGCAGAGGACAGAGGGTTTTGCGCGCGCTCGAGTCGCTTGCATCTCGCGCGCGCTCTGCCAGCGCTCGCGAGGGTCGCGCGAGAGCGCGCGCATCACGATGGCCTCGAGCGCCGGCGGGTATCCCGGGCGAACGCGCGACGGGGACGGGAGATCCAGCTCGCAAATGAGCTTGAACGTCTCGTACTCGCTCGCCGCCTTGAAGAGTCGCCGCCCGGTGCTGAGCTCGAAGAGGATCACCCCGGCAGCGAAGAGGTCGCTCCGTCCGTCGACGGCTTCGCCGCGCGCATGCTCCGGCGACATGTACGGGACCTTGCCTTTCAGGCGCCCGCTCGCCGTGTCGTCGCCGAGCTTGCCCGTGCTCTTCGCGATGCCGAAATCGACGATCTTCACGTCGCCGCTGAAAGTGACCACGACGTTCTGGGGCGAGATGTCGCGATGGACGATGTCGAGCGGAGCGCCGTCGAGATCCCGCTTCTCGTGGGCGTATGCGAGCCCCGCGCAGACCCCGAGCGCCACCGAGAGGGCGTGCTCGATCGGAAACTCGGTCGCTCCGAGGCGCTTCATCTGGCGCACGATGGCGCGCAGGTCCTCGCCGTGGACGTGCTCCATCGCGATGAAGTAGGCCCGGTCGGCCATCCCCACGTCGAAGACGTGCACGAGGTTCGGATGCGACAGCGTGGCCGCAACCCGTGCCTCGTGGAGAAGCATCTCGATGAACCCGCGATCCTGGTTCATCGCGGGCAAGATGCGCTTGATGACGATGAGCTTCTCGAAGCCGCCGAGGCTCCGCTGGATGGCGAGAAAGAGCTCCGCCATGCCCCCCGTGGCGAGCCTGCGAACCAGCGTATACTTGCCGAGCTGACGGGGCAGTCCCGCCAGCGACGGATCGCCCGTCGTCGCCGGCATGGTCCCTCCCATGGGAAGGGGGACGCTACTGGCCACCGGCGGGCCGGTCAATGCATAGCGACTGGCGTTGGCGCGACCGTTCGCGCGGCTCGCGGCCAGCTCGACTACGAAAGGGAGACATGAATCGCGACGTCTGCGCCCGCGTTCCTCGCGCCTGCGCGCGCTCCGTCGGGCTCGCCCGCACCGCCGCCGTGATGTTCGCGCTGGCCTCGTTCGCGTTCGCGTTCTCGTTCTCGTTCTCGTTCTCGTTCGGGTTCGCCAGCGCCTCGGCCCTCGCTGACGGCGCCGGGGCGCAGCCGGCGACGAAGGGACCGTATGTCACGGCGCTCTCGGAGACGACCGCCACCGTGCGCGTCGAGCTCCGAGCGGCGGCGCCTCTCGCCGTCGAACTGGTCGGCGAGAGGGCAGGCGAGGGCGGCGATGCCGGGCCGCGCCGCCTCCGCTTCGAAAGTCCGAGCGCGACGATGCACGTCGTTCGGGTCACGGGCCTCGCCCCCTCGACGCGCTACGCGTACACGATCCTCGCTGCGGGAGCGCCCGCGGGCACGGGCCACCTGGTCACCGCGCCGGAGCCCGCGTCGGCCGACGCGAGCGCGCCCCACACCTTCCTCGTCTACGGAGACGATCGCACCGACGACGACGCGCATGCGGCGATCGTTCGCGACATGGCGCACGTGCCAGCGGACTTTCTGGTCAACACCGGCGACATGGTCGCCGACGGCGGGAGCGCCGCCAACTGGGCCACGTTCTTCGACATCGAAAGAGACTTGCTACGCGAGCGCCCGCTCTTCAGCGCGATCGGAAACCACGAACTCTACAACGACGCGGCGGGAGCGAACTTCTCTCGCTACTTCGGCTTCGACGACGCCGCGGGCGCCACGCACCCGTACGGCACGGTGCGGGTCGGCGCCTTGCGCTTCTTCTTCATGAACGGCACCGGCGAGTGGGGCGGGGGCCCCGAACGCGAATGGCTCGAGCGCGCGCTGTCGAGCGCCGACGCCGAGGCGGGCGTCGTGTGGCGGTTCGCGATCGTTCACCAGGGACCGTGGTCGTCAGGGCCGCACGGACAGAACCCCCGGCTCCTCGCGGCTCACGTCCCCGAGCTCCTCGCGGCGCACCACGTCGACCTCGTGTTCTCGGGGCACGATCATATCTACGAGCGCGGCGACGCGGGGCTCCTCAAGTACGTCGTCTCGGGGGGCGGCGGGGCGCCGGTCTATCGCAACATCCACCCGACGGCGACGACGCGCAAGGTCGAGGCGGCATATCACTTCGTCGAAGTGACGACCCACGGCGACGGGCTCCAGATGGTGGTGCACCGGCTCGATGGCTCCTTGCTCGAGCGGTGCGGCTTTGCCAAGGGGGCTCCGTGGGATTGCGATTCGCCCCTCGCAACGGCCAGCGCCTCCCGGGAGCCCGTCGAGGCCAGCGCCGGCGCGGTCGGCGAGTCCAACGCTGCTTCACCGGATCGCCCCAGCGCCTGCATCTGCGACGCATACCCCGGCGCCGAGCGCGAATCTCCGGGAACCCGCGCGTGGGCGGCGGCCGCGTCTTTGGTTTTGCTCCTCGGGTGCGTTCGCCGCTACGCTCGGTGAAGATGCGCCCCTTCACCGCGCCCGTGGCGTGTCTGGCTCTCGCGATTCTCGTTGGCGGCGCGGCCTGCAACACGTATGCAGACGAGCTGACCCGCGGGCAGCGAGCCTTCGACGAGAGCGAGCACGAGCGCGCGCTCGCCATCTTCCGCGCCCTCGAGCCGGACGTGCAGCGCCTCTCGCCGAACGACCGCGCTCACTACGCTTACCTGCGCGGAATGACCGACTTCCGGATCGGGTACAAGGCCGAGGCGCGCCACTGGCTCTCGATCGCGTCGGCGCTCGAGAAGCAGTCGCCGGAGTCGCTTCCCGCTGGCTGGAGCAAGCGCATGGCCGAGTCGCTCAAAGACCTCAACGACGCCGTCTACACGGCGGGCATCGCGTCGCTCTCGAACACGCCCGAGCCCGCGACGAAGGTCAGCGACACCGACGAAGGTGCAGACGACGAAGCGCCCTCACCCTCCAAGCCGTAGCCGAATCCGTCTCTCGTGAGCGGCATTGTGCCGAGCCCCCGAGCGACGGGCTACCGCAAGCCGAGCGCGTAGAGCTGGTCCTTGGCAAGCAGTCGCTGCTTCTTGAGCTCGGTCGCGCGTTCGCGATCCGACGGCGTCATGTGCACTCCGCGCCGGTCGAGCTTGTGGATCTGCTTGTCGAGCGCGCGGTAGCGGAGCTCGAGAACCCGAACGTCGAAGATCTTCATCGCGCAATGGCCTCCTTGCGAGGTGTCGTGCCGCCGCCCACCCCGCTCTCTACGGTAAACGCTGGCCGCGCGAACGCCGAGCGTCAACGGACGCGGGCGTTCAGTGCAGAGGGCGGCGTGTGCAGCGAGCGGGTGGGTTGCTGGTTGAACAGCGACCGAGGCGCCCGGCGCATTCCCCGGAACTCGGGCGCCGCTTGGGTACTCTCTCTCTTGATGTGCATCCGCGCGCGATGGCCGCCGTGGGGTTCCGGGCTCGGCGTCGATGCGCTCGCACGGCGCCTTCCCGTGGCCGTCCTTGTTCTCGCCTTTGTTCTCGCCGGCGCGAGCGGGTGCGCTCGATCCGTCTCGCCGGCGCTCGGGCCGCCGATGCACATCGACGTGCCGCCGGCCATCGTCACCGCCGACGAAGTAACCACCGAGCCGGAGCTCGCCGCCCGCGGCGAACGGGCGCTTCTCGAGCAGCGATGGAAAGACGCGGCCGATGCCTACCGCCTGCTGGTCGCGGCCGACCCGACTGGACCTCGCGCGCCGGAGTACATGTTCGATCTCGGGCTGGCGCTCGAAGGTCTGGAGGAACGCGCGGGCGCTCGCGACGAGTACCTCGAGCTCGCGCGCCGCTTCCCGACCGGTCTCAAGGCGCGCTCCGCCCTCGTTCGAGCTGCAACGCTCGACGCGTACCTCGAAGACTGGACGGCGCTCGCCGCCATCGGCGACACGCTGCTCGCCCGTCCCGATCTCGAGGACCTCGAACGAATCGTCGCGCTCGGCGCCCGCGGCCTCGCGCTCGTGGAGCAAGGCCAGCTCGACACCCCGAGCTCGACCGACATCTACGACGGGCTTGATCTGTCCGATCGATTTCACTACGGCGAGCGCGACGTGCTGCCGGTCGCCGTCGCCCAGCTTCGCTTCGCGCTCGGCGAGCTCCGCCGCGGCCGCTCCGAGCGCATCCAGTTCGACCCGCTCCCCCCCGACTACCTCGACAAGCTCGACGAGCGCTGCGCCGGTCTCCTCGAGGCCCAGTCCGCCTACAGCCAAGCGGTGCGGTCAGTCGACCCCCACTGGGCCGCCATGTCGGGCTACCGCGTCGGCGAGATGTACCGGAACCTGCACCGCGATCTCATGGGCATCCCGCCGCCCGCCACGTCGAAGACCGAACGCCAGAAGCAGATCTTCTTCGCCTTCATGCACGTCCGCTTCCGGGTGCTCCTCGAGAAGGGCCTGCGCGAGCTCGATCAGACGGTCGCCCTCGGCGAACGGACGCAGGACTCTTCGCCATGGATCGCGCGAGCGCGCGACGTCCAGGCCGAGATGCAGACCGCCCTCGCCGACGAGAAGGCCCAGATCGAAAAGATGCCCTTCACCGAGGCCGAGATCCAGAAGGCCCTCGACCTCATGACCGCCAAGCTCCGCCGCTAGCACTCGCGGCGCTCTCGCGAGAGCGAGAGGGAGATTGGCCGCAGAGAGCGCAGAGGGCGCAGAGGGCGCAGAGGGCGCAGAGGGCGCAGAGGGCGCAGAGGGCGCAGAGGAGAGGGGGTCTTGTGCGCGCTGGGCGGCGCGCCGGGAGCAGTGCGTGCCCAGCGCATCCGCGGCGCGGGTCGCGAGACTTCGACCCCATCTCTGTCCTCTGCGCCCTCCGCGCTCTCTGCGGCTGATCTCTGGCTCTCCCAGGGCGTGACGTGCCGAGTCGGCCTTGACGTCGTGGCTGTAGCAAGCTAGCGAGCGGTCCTCTTAACGCGGGTGGCGGCACGGGTCGAAAGGAGACCGGGCGTGCCGCGGCCGCGCGTAAGGCACGACGATTCATGACTGGCTTCCTTGTTGCTTGCGCGGCCGCCCGCCGCCAAGTAGTGTACCTGCCCCCAAAGCGGCGGACCCTTCGCCGCGCGGGCTGGCGTAGCTCAACTGGCAGAGCACCTGTTTTGTAAACAGGCGGTTAGGGGTTCAAGTCCCCTCGCTAGCTCATCGCCGCACCGAGCGACTCACCGAAACGACGACACGAAGCACCCCGAAGCGACGCACGTAACCATCGATAAACGCTAATAATACGCCAACGATAACGGAGGGTTGCCCGAGTGGCCAAAGGGAGCAGACTGTAAATCTGCCGGCTATGCCTTCGAAGGTTCGAATCCTTCACCCTCCACGGTCCGAGTCAGCACGAACCAAGAACCAGGACACTCGCGGGAGTAGCTCAGTTGGTAGAGCGTCAGCCTTCCAAGCTGAACGTCGCCGGTTCGAACCCGGTCTCCCGCTCACGAAGCACCCTCCCCTGAGAAGCCACGGAGTCAACGAAGCAATAGAAACAAAAGCCGCGCCTTAAAGGGGTTCTCGCCGATCCCGTCCTGCAGGGACGTTGAGAGGCCGAGCCCCGAAGCCGCGGTTGGGTCAGCTGGTCGTTTTGGGCGCGCAGCCGTACTTCCCGTACGGCGAGCACCCAAAACGAGCAGATCGCCCAACCCCGGCAAGGGATCGGCTTCTCAACGCCCACCTAGCTCAGTGGTAGAGCACTTCCTTGGTAAGGAAGAGGTCACGGGTTCAAGCCCCGTGGTGGGCTCGAGATTGACCTTTCGCGCTGACTCAGACCTCACCGAATCGCCACCGAATCCGAGTCCCCCTTCGAGTCCCAGGAGACGACAGTCATGGCCAAGGAGAAATTCGTTCGCAACAAGCCCCACGTGAACGTGGGCACGATCGGCCATATCGACCACGGCAAGACGACCCTGACGGCAGCGCTGGTGAAGGTGCAGTCGAAGA
>OCTA010001347.1_pt1 | contig 22617 bp, 18 predicted proteins | sample 1538991 | NCBI WGS metagenome assembly OCTA01 (sample SAMEA3539302, study PRJEB22396) | soil metagenome | biome: tundra; feature: field; material: soil | place: USA | collected 2010-05 | depth 0.15 m | reverse complement strand
AGGCCCCGAAATTTGTTCTGCCCAGGCCCTTGACTTTCATCGGTCGCCGAAAGCAGAGCCACCCGACAGCTCGCAGCACCGGCTAGAGGCCGAGGCGCGCGGCAACCCGCCTGGAATCGCGGTTCGCTAGCCAGCCGCCTGTGGTCATTCGCCAGGTCCGCCAAGAACAATCCCTGGCGTCGGCACCACGCGCTTTCCTTAGGGCGTGGCCCCTCTCATCCCGATAGGCGCAGCGATAGCGGAAGGCATCGTCAGCGGGCTACTCCTAGACACCTTCCACAGGCTCGGAAAGCTCATTGCTCCCGACGGCTGGAGGGACGCCGATGAGCTCACGCGGCTGTTCCTGTTGGTTGAGTCGACATGGGGCGAGGAGATTGAAGGCTTCAAGCATGGGCTCCTCGGGCGGACGCTCGGCAACGATGAGGCGTTTCTGGAGGTATACGACCGGCTGTCGCGTGGCACTCCGCCGACGGCGGCAGAGGCCCAAGCTGAGCACGACGCCTTGGTCTCAACCATCGAGCCGTTCGTGACCGCCACAACGGAGAAGACGCAGCACCAGCTCGCCGAGGAGGTCGCCAGCTTCCTCCCATATCTCATTCCGGAAGCGAAGGACGAGAACGGGAGAGTGCTCTATGAACTGCGGCAGCTGACGGGCTTGGTGGAGGCGGGCTTCGAGGATGTCGGCTCTCGCCTTGACCGAATGAATCAGGCATTGGCGACGCGGACGGCGACCCTGATTCTCTCCTCGGATTGGCCGGAGGCCGCGGCGGATGCGCTGAAAGCCGCTCGCGAGGCCGATTCGCCAGGGTTGGCGCAACTCGACGAGGCGTTGAGAGGCAAAGACCGGGCGGTCGAGCTTCCGGTTCTGGTCAGAGCGCAACCCGATTGGATGGCCGGACTTTCACATGAGGTCTGGGAGCTCATCTCCATTCTCTGCGAGGAGCACGGCCTGTGGGAGGAGGCGCAGACGAGCTGGCTGACAGCTCGTGGTCGTCCGGGCGCGGACTATGCCGGCTGCTCGGTCCGAGCAGCAGAAGTTGCTGCGACAGCGTTCGACGACGTGCGTGCCAACGCCCTGCTCGATGAAGCTCGTCATGCCGACCCGTCCCATCCGCGGGTCATGCTGCACGATGCTCTGGGGAGCGAGGACCCACGTGAGGCCCTGCGTGCTGTTGATGCCATTGAGCCTCGCGACACATCGACCGCGGCGTTGCTTCACGTCGTGCGGGCCTCCCTTCACGCAAGCTTGAGAGACCTCGATGCCGCGCAAGAAAGCCTTGATGCTGCCGCCCAGGCGGGCGCAGGTTCGATGGCCTCCTATCGGCTGGTTCAAGGCACCGTGGCTCTCGCCGAGGTGATGCGCGAGCCGCACGTGAGTACTCAGCGCATCGCGCAGCTGGTCGAATCGAGCCTGTCGCTCGAAGGCGAGCTGCGCAAGCGCAAGAAGCTGACACAGGCCGCCCAGGCTCGCGAGCATGCGGTTGGCTTTTATGCCTTGACCGGCGACTACGGGCGGGCGCGAACTCTTCTGGCGGAGGCTGCCGACATCTACGCATCCGTTGACCCCGCGGAGCCGCGGCTCGTCATCGCGATGGGCGCGGCCCAGATGGAGAGCTACGAGCTCGTGCGCAGGCTCGTGAGGCCGGAGGACACCAACGCGCGGGCAGCGCTGCTCCGTGCGCTCGTCGGCTCCGACGGGACCGAGGACGAGCAGCGTGCCGCCGTGGTCGAGCTGGATGGTCTGCTCGACAACGAGCACGAGCCCATCAGGGTGTATGCAGCAATTGACCGTCTGGTGCTTGCCGGCAAGGCGCCCGGAATCGAATGGAGCGAGCAAGCGGAAGGCATCGTGGCGGCGACGAACGTTCCGATGGCAGTGGCCTTCAAGGCGTATTGGTTTGAACGCACCGGACGCACTGACGAGGCCGAGCGGGAGTTGCTCGGCCACTCGGATGAGACCTGGGCCATCCGCGAGCTAATGAAGCTGGCCGGGCGGAACGAGGACTGGGCGAAGGCGGCTGCTCGCGCCGACGCCCTGCTCAGGCGTGATGTCGATTGGGTCTCGCAATTCAGCGCCGCCGACGCCTTTCGTCTGGCCGGCGAGGGAGAACGGGCGAAGGAAGAGTTCACAAAGCTCGCCGACGCCGAGGGCGCACCCTCAGAACTCCGCGCCGCCGCGTACAGCAGGCTTGCAAGTCAGCTCATCGTGGCTCAGGACTTCGGCAGCGCGCTCGCGCTGACAGAGAAGTGGTTGGAGCTTGCGCCCGAGGATGTGGACGCCAGATGGATGAAGGTGGGGACGCTCGGCACCCTCGGTCGAGACCGCGAAGCCCACAGCGCCCTTGAACGCTGGGAGCTTCACCCGCGCACACACAACGAATACGTCATCGCGGCTCAGCTGCGCATTGCGATTGCGGAGCCGGCGGATGCTTTGCGCGAGGTCATAGCGCTGGCGGACGAGCACAACCCGCCGAGTGAGCGTATGGAGGCGCTTGTCGTCCGCGCGGCTATCCGAGCTCGGTCGGGCATCCCCCCAGACCTGGCCGACCGCGCGGCAGACTCTCGGTTCTTCGAGCTGTTCCCGGAGTCCAAGGAACTGCAAAAGCAACCGATGGAGGTCGTCCGGCAGTTCCTAGCGGAGGCGGCTCCCGAGCAAGCGCGCCGGGTCCAAGATGCCATCGAGCATGTGTTCACCATCGGCGATATGCCGAGCGTCGTGCTCGCCCCGCTCACCAACAGCGACATCGGCGGGGTCTGGATGCGTCTGGCCGAGGGCCACGGCTTGCCGCTCGGCTATAGCGACCCCGTGCTTGACGAACTCGACCGGCGGGCAGCTCAGGCCGCTTTCGGCGGCCCCGTCCTGTGGGATGCGACCAGCATCTTCGTGGTCGACCACGTCCTGGATGACCTAACCGAGGTCATCCGGACCGCGTTCCCAAACGGGCGCATCACGCAAGCCGCCCTGATGGAACTCACCCATGCCGCGCGCACGCTTGCCTACGAGGAGTCGGCCGGGGTAAGCCGTATAGGCCCCGAGGACCCGCAACCCCACCAGGGTGATGACACCCAGCCCGAAGCAGAAACGCAGGAGCGGCTCGCACAAGAGGCTGCGGCGCATGCCGCCGATGAGCAGCGCGCACAAAGCGCGCTTGAGTTCGCCCACAAGCTGAACCCCGTTCCGAATACGGATGCGGCGAATCCGCAGTCAGAGGACGAGCAGTTGAACGAGGAGACGAGCCTGCCGCTGCAAGCGGTGTACGCAACCTACGGAACGGCGCGGCGGCTCGGGCTGGCCATCTATTCAGACGACCGCGACATCCGCCGCCGCGCCCACTTGGCGGGGCTGCCGGCATTCGGGACAGTCGCAGCCCTGCAGGTGCTTGAAGAGAAGAGCGTCATCACGGATGCCGTTCACCTCTCCAGCCGTCGGACGCTCCTGCAAAAACGCGGTCTCGGCATTCGCTTGACCGGCCGGGAACTAATTCCAATCGCGGAGGCGTCTGACTGGGAGCTGACCCGGGAGCTCGCCGTCGCGCTGAGCGACCCCTTTCAATGGCGCGGGAATGCTCCAGCACTCTCGGTGTTCACGTGGATGGAGTTCCTCTACGCGCTCTACCAGGCCGAGCCGGAGAAGCTCAAACTCTGGGTGGCCAGATTTCTCACCGCGATTCGTGACGCGGCCCCTAGAGCTCCGCTGCATCGCCCGGCGCAGTTGTTGCTGGCGATGTCGTTCCTCATCTACGAGCCGGACGCAACGCTCTTCGCCCGCGCGCTGATACGCGCCATTGACGGCTCTCGCCAGTACTGCTCGGGATGGCTGGGTGACCCGGCGGGGATGGCGCTTCTCAGCCTGAAGCAGGCCGTCTCATTGCCGAAGTACTCGCGCCCGAGGGCAACCGCAGTCCTCCTTCACGCCTGGACGATGCTTCCATTCAGTGACCAGGTTCGCCTCGCGCCGCTCATCTTTGGCTAGGCGGGAACAGCGGTTAGGCTCGTCCCCATGGCGTCTCTTTTCCGACGCGTCACCCGATCCCAGGTGTCACCCATACAGAACCCGCGCGAGAACCGTTGACGGGGGTCCAGACTCTCGGATCGCAGCGACCTCCGCCGCGTCGAGCGCAACACCGGGGATTCTCGTGATGCCGCGAAAGCGCGACTCTCGCCTGCTCCGCCAGTCGTCCTACTCCTCGTCAACTTGAGACCGCTCAGACCAAGGCGTACTAACCTGCTTGAGGGCTGCGCTTGGCGCCCGGGCGCCCAATTGGAGTTCTTTTCCTGCTTCGAAGGTCCTGCCTAGCTTCCACGGTTCACTGGGCGGTCGTAACCGCCCGCTGGGTCTGGGCCTTCACGCTCCGATGGTCCCTCGGGACGCGCCGCCATTCCCCGCGTCGTGCGCGTTCGCCGATGCCGCCATCCCCCGGATCGCGGTGGCCGCCATTCCCCGGGGTAGCGCTGGCGGTGGCCGCCATCCCCCGGATGGCTTCTATGGCCACCGTCGACGCGGCGTGAAGCGCACAGCTTCGATCAGCACGGAGAAGCCGAATCAGGGACGTCGAGGACCTCAACCGCCGCCGACGACGATCACGATGCCTCTGTCAGCGGACGCGCGCGCAGGGGCTATCAGCGAGGCGCGGTGACCTGTGATCTGCTTGGGACAGGCGCTGCGGTCTACGGCCCAGCGCGCATCGCCGCGCCGGCGTTGACCGGGCCGAACCCATCGCGCCGCGACGCCGCGCTCGTCTCACTGGATCGTGCAACTGCTTGATGCAGCGCTCTGCTGACGAGCTCGACCTGTTCACGGGCTTCGCGTTGCGTGAGGCCGCGCAGCGATGTGGGGCGCTCTGCAGGGCACTTCGCGCGTTCCATAGCGCGCTGGGTGGGGGCGGATCCGCGGCGATGGGGGCTGATCCTGAACGCGGGGATGTTGGTGTTCGCGTAGCGGCCGCGGATGCTCCACTTCGGCGCGCGGTTGTAGCGCTGGTCGGCGGCGTAGAGCTGGTTCAGGGCGGCGCGGACGCTTCCGGCGGCGCGGTGTTGGCGGCCGCGTAGGCCAAGGGTGTAGCGCAGCGGGCCGGCGAGGTAGAACTCGATCGCGTCGTCGTAGCTGTCGCGGTGCGTTCCCTGCAGCCACGCGTACAGCCGCTGCCCCACGGGCCGCAGATGCGCCCAAACACGGAAGTCGACGCGCACCACCTCCCCGTGAGCGATCTGCTCGCGGACCCAGTCCGCGAGGTAGATCCGGATCGTGAGCGCGTCGCCCGCCGCGTCGGCGCCGTCAGCGTCGGCCTGGGCGGTCGTGAGTGCGTCCTCGTTGGACAGGTTGGCGAGAGCGTCCTGATAGGCGCGCGCGTCAACCCACCGTCTGTCGGGGAGGCGCCGTTCAACGCGCTCGACCGGTGGGCTGGGGATCCTGAGTGCGAGGTTCGGCTTGCTGCCGTCCTTCGGCCAATTCACGGTCGCTGAGAGCTGCAGCTCCTCGAGCTGGGCGAGGAGGCGGTGGATCTCGGCGATGTCCTTGCCGCCGAGGCGCCGGCGCCCGGTGATCAGCTGCGCGAGCTCGCCGGCGGTCGTCTCGGCGTACGGGAAGGCGGCGGGGTTGCGCGACTGCCACAGCCCGCCGGCAGCCGCGAGGACCCCGAGATGCCCTGAGCGGAGCGTCTGCGAGCACGAAACGCTGCCGTAGATGTCCTGCCCGTCGTTGGACCCGCTGCGGTGTGTGTCAGCCGAGGTCGGCAGCCGTTTCGCCAAGGCCCGCGGGAGCTTGCCCACAAGGCCGTCGAGACGCTTGCCGCGCCGCTGGCCGTAGGCGCGCTCTGGGCGAGGCCGCCGACCAGGCGGCCGGCCGTAGCCGACCCGCTCGAGGATCTCGAGCGCCTGGTCGAGCTGCTCGCCCTGGTCGCTGAACAGCTCGTGCAGCTCGGCGCGCTCCTCGTCGGTCAGGGCGGCGGGGGAGAGGCCGCCGAGACGCGCAGGGAGGAACGTCCTGGCGAGGAACCGGACGGTGAAGTCGCCGGCCATCTGATCGACGCGCGCAGCCAGGTCAGGGGGCACGACGCCGCGATGACGGCCGCGCAACGGCACGAACCGCGAGCGGTCCACCCCGCAGCAGCGCTTGGTCTTCTTCTCCGACCCGCACGGGCACGGGTCGTTGCGCCCCGGCGCGGTGCCAGGCGCGTCGAGGTTGATGTGGCTGAAAGCCATCGCCAACGCCGCAACAGAGCGGGGTTCGCGATGAACGTCAGCGGGAGCGTCCGGGCGCAGAGCGAGATTCCGGTCGCGGATCTGTCCGCAAGCCGGTTACACTGCCGTACTGATCTTTGTGCCGCGCTGGAAGGCGCGTATGTGTTGGAAGACCGGGCCGCGAACCCGGTCTTTCTCGTTTCCGAGGGCAGCACGGTCTGGTGGGCCTCTGCTCGGGGAGACGAACTCGCAGCCGCCCGCGCTCGTCGACGGGGTGGACCGCCAGCCCATCTCGGGCAATGCTCCAGGATGTTGTCGGCCAGCACCATCGGTGCCAGCGCCGAGATCGCCGTAGGCGCGCGCGCGACGGCCTGCGCGCGGGCTCATGTGAGCGATTCCTCGAACGCTTCGTCGCCGCGCTGACCGGCGATCAGGATGCAGCGGTCAGCGACCGTCCACGTGACCGTGCCTCGGATCCGAGGATGGCCAGCGAACTGGCCGTAGCGGTCCCACACGGGGCCCTCGAGCGCGAGCGCCAGCTCGTCGCGACCCGTCCATCGCTCGACGTCGACGAGTTCGTCGCTCGCGAATCCGCTGAGCGTGATCGTTCCCGTCGTTCCCCCGTGGCCGGCGCGACCCGAGAACGGAACGACCGCGACCGTCGCGCCGCGACGCGCGAGCTCCTCCCACACGGCCCGGCGAGCCGCCAGCTCGCCCCGCCCAGGGCAGAGCCGAGCTGCATGTGGTCGCGACGCCTCACGTCCGGACGGCGTGTGGCACGGGTCGCCCGGCGGCGCCTTGCATGTCGGACAGCGCCGCGCCCGCCATCCGCGGGCCACGTGCAGACACGCCGCCGGCCCGCAACGGGCGTTGTATGAGTACCGGTGCCTATCCCGGCAGCGCGTCCCAGGCGCCGCCCGGCACTCGGGGCACCACTCGGCCAGCCATGCGCGACGGTCGCTCACCGCAGGACCGGCGCTCTCGGCAGCCGCTGGTGGTCACCGTTTTGGTCACCGTTTTTCTGGCGCGGCCTGACTTCCGGTGGCTTGCGGTGGCGAACGCCAGGCTCTGCGCTGCACGCAAAAGCCCTGCTGCTGGCGCGATCTGACTCGCTATGACTTACGGGAGCGACGGGACTCGAACCCGCGACCTCCGGCGTGACAGGCCGGCGCTCTAACCAACTGAGCTACGCCCCCCTGACGGGGAGGCTCAAGTATGACAAGAGACCTTGATCGCCGTAGTTCGCAACTTTGCGCGCCGCTGCGGGTTTGAACCGACGTAATCGTTCTCCGTCGGGACGCGCCCAACCCGGCCGTGGAGCGTCCCGGAGATCGGCGGCGGGGACCCGGAATCGGGTCCTCGTCGTGTTTACGCCGCACATCGTGATTTCGCGGCCGCGGCGTGGTCGGCGTCGATGTCGTCGTGGCTAGTGGTGGTCCGGAATTGCTCGCGAAATCTCGAACCACGACACTAGACCTGCGGTGGGATCCAGCCGCCAAAGACGCGCTCAAGCTCGATCGCGACCGCGATCGAGACGTGGTCCCGGTTCATTCCAGCGGCCACCTGGAGCCCGAGCGGAAGCCCGGTGCTCGGCGATAGTCCCAGTGGCACTTCGGTCACCGGCACACCGGCCAGGTTGAAGACCGCACAGGAATTCAGTAGCCACGGCCGTCCCAGCGTTCGCCCGTGTTTCGGTGCCACTCGGGGATGGGCCGGATGCAGCAGGACCCCGTCGCCGATCGTTTCGGCGAGCTCGCCGACCAGCTCGTGTGCCGCGGCGAGCAGGCGTTTGCGTCCGGGTGGCTGCGAGCCCTGGGGCAGCAGCTCAGGCGCGAGCGTAATCCGTGTCGGCAGCGTGTGGGGCCCGCGGGGCGAGAGCAGGCTTCGCCAGGTTGGGCGTTTTGCCCCCGCGGCCGCGAGCAGGCTCAGGGTGGTCTGCTCAGCCTCGGCCTGCAGTGTCGCCACGAACGGCAGCCACGCATGGCGCCATGAGCGCAGCGCCACTCGGTGAAGCTGTGCCCCCGCCGCGGCCAGGGCGCCCGCGGCCCGCTCGCGCGCGTCGTGCAGCTCGCGGCTGATCGGCAGCAGCGAGCTCTCTTGGAGGATCACGACGCGCAGGCCCTGCAGCGAGACGCCGGCCGGATCGCCGGGATTGCCGTCGGGCGCCCCGTGGCCAGCGCCGCCGGAGCCGGCGAGGATCGAGAGCAGGGCGATCAGGTCCTCGGCATGCCGGGTCAACGGCCCGACGCCGAGCATCCTCCCCGCTGGACCCGGTGTGCCGGGATAAGTACCGGTATTGGGCACCAGTCCCGACGATGGCTTGTGCCCGAACACTCCGCAGAACGACGCCGGCAGCCTGATCGAGCCGGCGATGTCTGACGCCAGACCGAAGGGCGACGCGCCCGATCCGACCGCGGCTCCCTCCCCACCAGAGGACCCTCCCGCCGTGCGCGACGGGTCATAGGGATTGTTGGTCCGGCCGTAGAGCCGGTTGGAGGATTCGATCCACAGCGTCAGCTCCGATGTGTTGGTGACTCCGAGCGCGATCGCCCCGGCGTCCAGCAGCCGCTGCACGGCCGGGGCGTTCCCCGTGGCCAGGCAGTCCTTGCGCGCCACCAGGCCGGCCGATTGCGGCATGCCCCTCAGTGCGATCGACTCCTTGACCGTGAACGGGACGCCGAGCAGGGATGGCAGGACATCCTCCGGTCCGGCGGATCTGAGCAGCTCGTCGGCGAGCGTTGCCTCCTGCCGGGCGAGGTCGAAGCGGTCGGCGGCCAGGGCGTTGATGCGTGGCGCCAGTCGCTGATGGCACTCGATGTGCGTCCCCACGACCTCTGACGCCGACAGCTCGCGCGTGCGTATGGCCCGTGCCAGGGACAGCACCGAGCGCGTGGTCATGGGACCGGATTCGCCGCGCGTGTCCATCACGATGAGAGCGGCCAGACGCGACTCATCACCGTCTCGACGAACTGCTCGTAGCGTTGAGGTGAGTAGTGCTGCGCGTCGGTCAGCACCATCCGTCCCGCCTCCTCACCGAAACTGCGGATCGCGTGCGCGGTGAGCTCCAGGTCGAGCGCGCCCACCGGCTCGGAGCGTTCCAACGCCCACCGGACAAGCGCCTCGATTCGCTCCAGCGTCCGCGCCCGGTTGGTCTCGACGTTGTGGCGCACGATCGCGGGCGTACCCTCCAACGGCAGCAGGATGATCCGCCACGTCGCCGGCCGGCTGGCGACGGCATCCAGGAAGCGCCTCACGCCCGCGGCCACGAGCTCGGCCGGATCGCGATCGCCCGGTCGGTCGGGAACGACCTGCTCCAATTGCTCTAGCGCGTAGCGCTCCTCGCGAGCGATCAGCGCCTGTAGCAGCGCGCCCAGATTCTCGAAGTGGTCGTAGATCACGGGCCGCGTCACGCCGGCGGCTCTGGCGATGGCCTCAATCGTGACGCCCTCGTAGCCGTGCGCCAGGATCACGCTGAGCGCGGCGTCGATCAGCTGTTCCCGGCGCGCGGTCGGCGCCATCCGAGGGGCGTAGGGACGACGGGCCTTACCGGCGGTGTCCGACGAGGGTCGGGGCTGCATCGGCGGGCAGGCTAGCACCAACCCGGCACGAGCCTACAGCGGTGTAGGTTCTTGCCCGTGGCCGGCCCGCTACGGTCGAGTAGTGCGGCCGGTCTTCGATGGTCACAACGATGCACTGACGTGTGACGATCACGCCCTGATCGTCACCGGGCGCCCCGACGGTCACCTGGATCTACCGCGGATGCGAGCGGGGGGAGTGAGGGGGGCGATCTTTGCCATCTTCACTCCCTCGGCGTCAGAGGTCCGGACCCCGGTCGCGCGTGACGATGGTGTGCTGGAGTTCGAGCTCGCCTCCGAGGTCTCCCATGAGCACGCCGCCGCGTTCGCCGCCGCGGCGGCGGGGCGGCTGTTGGCGCTCGAGCGCGATGGCCACATTCGCGTCGCGCGACAGATCGCCGACCTCGACTCCGCTCATGATGACAACGGGTCGCCGCTGGCGGTGATGCACCTGGAGGGCGCCGAGGCGATCGACCCGGCGCTGGAGGCGCTTGACCTCTGGTACGCGGCTGGGTTGCGTTCGCTGGGGCCGGTCTGGAGTCGCCCCAACGCTTTCGGCCACGGCGTGCCGTTCATCTCGCCCAGTACCCCGGACACCGGCCCCGGTCTAACAGCGGCCGGCGAAGCGCTCGTCCGGCGTTGCGCCGAGCTGGGGATTCTGGTCGACCTCAGCCATCTCAACGAGGCGGGCTTCTGGGATGTCGCCCGGGCCGAGCCCGGGCCGCTGGTGGCCAGCCACTCGGCGGCCCATTCTCTGTGCGCGGCCTCTCGCAACCTGACCGACGCCCAGCTCGATGCGATCGGGGCTTCGGGCGGGCTGGTGGGGATCGTGTTCGCGTGTCCGTTCCTGCGCTCGGACTTCGCTGACGATCCCGCCACGCCCCTGGAGCTGATCGCCGAGCACGCCGCCTACGTCGCCCAGCGGATCGGCGTCGCCCACGTGGCGCTCGGCTCGGACTTCGACGGGGCGACGATCCCTGCGCCGCTGGGAGACGTGGCGGGAGTCCCGCGCCTGCTTGACGCGCTGACCCAGATCGGCTTCAGCGCGCCGGAGATCGCCGCGATCGGCTGGCAGAACTGGCGCCGGGTGCTCGGGGACTGGTGGGCGAGCTGATGATTTCAGCGCCGACCGGACCGCGCGCCGGGATCAGTGGTGGCGCCCGCCGCGCTCTTCGCCCTCCACGACGCGCCGCAGGACCTCCTCGTCCCAGCGGTGGGTACGCAGCAGGCGGTAGCGCTCCGCGCTGATGCGCAGATAGGCCTCCGTGTTGGTTTGCTCGCCGATCAGGCCGGCCTCACGCAGCATCGCGACGACCGGCCGGTACTCGTTCTCCAGCCACAGATAGGCCGTCTCACGGCGGTTGATCGGCTCGGCGCGGTCCTGGATCGTGCGAAAGCCCCAGGCCTCGACGTGCTCAGCGAGCTTGGCGTAATCCCAAGGGTCAGACAGCATGATCTCCCGGCGGGCGTCCTCGGGCAGTGGCACGCGCTCAGAGAACACTCGCTCGTGGCTCTTGAACGGCAGGTCGGCCAGCGTGATCGTCTGTTCGGCGCCGACTTTGGTCACGACCTCGGTCACGTTTGCGTCGATGTCGGTCCGCCCCAGCGCCCGACTGACCGACACCCGGTGGTGGCCGTCTCGCACGAAGTAGATCTCGCCGATCCGCACCAGGTCAATCGGCGGCATGCTTTCACCGCGGCGCATCGCCGCCGCGATGTGCTCCCAGCGCGAACGGACCCGGGCCGAGGTGGGACGAAAGCTACGGTCAAACTCACGGCCGCGGTCTACAGTGCCGACGATCGCCTCGAGCTCGACCACGTGATGTCCGCCGGAATGCTCGCTGACGAATCCGAGCGCCTGCACGACCTCCTCGTACGGGAGGATCACGCCGACGTCGTCAGGCAGACCGCGCAGCCGGGCAGCAAGCCGAGCCAGTGTGGCGCGTCGCCGCGCGCGCAGGAAATCTTGCTGCGCGTCGAACCCGGGCATTCCTGTCGAGCGCCGAGCGTTGGGCATCGGCGCCCGAGATTAGCTGCTCGGCGGGGCGTCTCCCTGGCTGCCGGCGGCACTCGGCGCGGCGGCCGGCGCCGAGCCGCCATCGGGGCCCGCGCCGAGCATGGACTTGCCAGTCTCGGGATCGAATAGGTGCAGGTGCTCGCTGTTGAACCACAGCTCGGCCTCCTGGCCCTGGCGGACCTGACTGGCGGCCTCCAGCCGGGCGACGAGCTGGCTTCCCTCCTGGCTAGGAAGGTCGGCGGCGCCGGCGTCGTGGGCCAGTTCCTCGAGCTCCTTTGAGGAGACCTTCTCGGACTCGAGCGTGAAGTAGGCGTAGAACTCCGACCCCATCGACTCCAGCACCTCGATCTTGGTCTTGAACGTGATCCCTCGCGATTGGTCGCCGACCAGCGTCGCGTCCTCGAAGTCCTCGGGGCGCAGGCCGACGATCACCCCGCCGCGGCCACCGCCGGGGCCCGCCTGTAGCCGGCCGCGGAGCGCGTCGGGGATCGGCACCGTCCCGATCGGCAGCTTGACGCTGTCGCCGTCCAGTTCGCCGGGGAGGAAGTTCATCGACGGGGACCCGATGAAGCCGGCCACGAACAGGTTGTTGGGCCGGCCGTAGAGCTCGCTCGGTGGGCCCACCTGCTGCAGTACGCCAGCCCGCATGACCGCGATCCGGTCGCCGAGGGTCAGCGCCTCGGTCTGATCGTGGGTGACGTAGATCGTGGTCGTCTCCAACCGCTGCTGGATCCGCGAGATCTCTGTTCGCATCTGCACGCGGAGCTTGGCGTCGAGGTTCGACAGCGGCTCGTCCATCAGGAACACGCTCGGATTGCGCACGATCGCGCGCCCCATTGCGACGCGCTGGCGTTGGCCACCCGAGAGGTTGGCCGGCTTGCGCTCCAGGTGCTGCTCGAGGTCAAGGATCCGGGCCGCCTCGTTGACCTTCTGATCGATCTCCTGTTGCGGAGTCTTGGCCAGCTTGAGCGCGAAGCCCATGTTCTCACGCACGGTCATGTGGGGATACAGCGCGTAGTTCTGGAACACCATCGCGATGTCTCGATCCTTCGGCGCCTTATCGTTGACGACCTGGCCGCCGATCTTCAGCTCACCGGAGGAGATGTCCTCCAGCCCCGCCACCATCCTTAGCGCTGTCGACTTGCCGCAGCCCGACGGGCCGACGAGGATCATGAACTCGCCGTCGGCGACCTCCAGGTTCATGTCCTTGACGGCCTCGTAGCCGTCGCCGTAGCGCTTGGTGATGTGCTCGAGTGCGATCTCGGCCATTGCTTCTCCTTATCCCTTGACTGCGCCCGCGGTCAGGCCGGACACGATCCGGCGCTGGAACAGGAGCACGAGAATCATCACCGGAACCGTAACGACCACCGCCGCCGCGGCGATGTCGCCGTAGGGCACGGTGAACTGTGACACACCGGGGAACGAGGAAATCGCCGCCGGTACCGTCTGCGCGGCGTCGGTGGAGGTGAGCGAGATCGCGAACACGAAGTCGTTCCAGCAGATGATGAACACGAGGATGAACGTCGTCACGATGCCGGGCGCGGCAAGCGGGACGATGACCTTGCGAAACGCCTGGAACGGTGTCGCCCCGTCGATCTGGGCCGCCTGCTCAAGCTCCCAGGGGATCTCCCGGAAGAACGACGACAGGACGAAGATCGACAGGGGCAGCGCGAACGTCATGTACGGGATGATCAGCCCCGGCCACGTGTCGTAGAGCCCGATCTGGCGCCACAGGTTGTACAGCGGGCCGACCAGCGAGATCTGCGGGAAGAACGCCACGCCAAGCGACACTCCGAGGATGACCTGCTTGCCGGGAAAGTCCAGGCGGGCGATCGCATAGGCCGCCGCCGAGGCGAGGAGCACGGCCAGCGCCGTCGAGATCAGCCCGATGCCGATCGAGTTGCGCAGGGCAGATGTGAACTCACCGAGCTTGAAGATGTCGGAGTAGTTCGACAACGTCCACGCGTGTGGGATGAAGCTCCCGTCGGTGGCGGTCCCCGGTGTCTTGAGCGACAGCATCACGATCCACACCACGGGCACCAGCGAGACGACGACCACCACCAAGACCGCCGCCGACCAACCGCCCATCTGCCGCGTGCGCTGGCTCATGCCTCAGACCCCCCCGGCGCGGCGGCTGCGCCGAAGCTCTTGTAGAGCGCGAGCGCGATCAGGCCGACAAGCACGAACAGGAGCACCGATACCGCCGAGCCGAGGCCGAGATTGAGCCGGTCCAGCAGCGTCGAGTAGTTCAGCATCGAGATCGACTCGGTCCCCTGAGCGCCCTGGCCGAAGATGTAGATCGTGTCGAAGATCCTGAACGCATCGAGCGCCCGGAACAGCAGCGCGACGAAGATCGCCGGCTTCATCAGCGGCAGGGTGATCCGGACGAACCGCTGCCAGGTGCTGGCGCCGTCGACCTTGGCCGCTTCGAGCAGCTCGTCGGGCACGAGCGCCAAGCCGGCCAGCAGCAGCAGCGCCATGAACGGCGTGTTCTTCCAGATCTCGGCGACGATGATCGCGACGTAGAGCCCGAACGTGTGGCTCAGCGGGTCGCTGCTCAACCCGAGCAGCTTCGGGATCCAGCCGCTGTTGAGCGAGAACGCCAGCTGCCACGAGTAGGCCGATACGACCGCGACGATCCCGTAGGGAATCAGCGCGATCCCCCGTACCAATCCCCGGGCGAAGATCACCCGGTGCATGACCAGCGCCAGGCACATCCCGAGCACGAACTGGATCGAGACCGTGATCACGGTGATGATCGCGGTATGCAGGACGTCCTGCCACCAGACCGGGGCGCTGAGGACGTGGCCGTAGTTCGACAGGCCGATGAACTTGTTCTCCGCCGGGAAGCGCAGGTCGGCTCGCTGCAGCGAGAGGACCACCGCGTCGATGATCGGATACGCGGTGACCGCGATCATCACGATCGCCGCGGGACCGACCAACATCGCGGCCAGGCGCCGCTCCGCGCGTGTGCGCTCGGTCAGATGACGACGTCGCCGGGGCGGCGCCGCGGTGGCCGGGGCGGCAACGGCGCCGCTGCTCATAGCAGGGCCGCCGATGAGAGCGACAGCTTGATCTCGCTGCGCAGCTTGCTCACGATCGTGTTCGGATCGATGCTCGAGGTCGGGGAGAGGGCCTTCTGGATCGCCAGCGTGACGTCGGCGTAGGCGGGCGTCTGCGGACGGATGCCGTAGGTCTCGAGCTGGGACTTGATCAGCGAGTGGAACGGGTATGCCTTGTCGAAGGCCGGATCTGCATAGATGCTCGTGGCCACTGGGGCGAGCCCTCCCTTGATCGCGTCGGTCTTCTGGTTGGCGGGTCCGATCAGGCACTGCTCGGCCTCGAAGGCGAGCTGCGGATGCTGGGAGTGAGACGAGACCCCGAGGTTGTAACCGCCGATCGACACGTGTGGAGCAATGCCCGGGACCACCTCGGGAAACAGCGCGTATCCCATCTGCGCGCCGATCTTCGGGGTGTCGGTGTGCGCGGCTGACCACACGAATGGATAGTTGATCTGGAACGCGGCCACACCGTTCTCAAATGCGGTCTCCGACGGCCCCTCCTGGGCGACGTTCAGCGACGGGTCGGCCGGCGGCGAGTTCGCGAGCCTGCGCATGATCACGGCAGCCGTCTTGGCGGCCGGACCGATCACGACCTTGTCGTTGGCGGAGATGATCTGGCCGCCCGCCGAGTTGACCATCGAGTTGAACCAGACCGTGAGGCCCTCATACTGGGCGCCCTGCTCCTCGATGTAGTGGGGCTTGCCCTCCTTGGCCAGCTGGATCGCGTCGTCGATCATCTGGTTCCAGGTCGTGGGCGGGTTGGGAACGAGATCCTTGCGGTACCAGAGCAGCTCCGTGTTGGAGTTGATCGGCACGGCCCAGAGCTTGCCCTGCCAGGTGGCGGTCTTGACCGGCCCGGCGAGGTCCTCGCTGCGGATCTGGGCCGCCAGCGATGCCGGCACCGGACGAATCCACTGGGCGGTGGCGAACTCGGCCGTCCAGTCGACGTCCATCGCCAGGATGTCGATCGAGGGATCGTCGGCGGCCAGGCGGCGCACGAGCGAGACGCGCTGCTGGTCAGACGATGTGGAGAGGAAGTTGATGTTGATCGTGTACTTGCCGCCCGAGGCCTTGGAGCAGTCGGCGGCCGCCTTGGCGAACGAACCGGACGGCTCGGGGAACACGTACCAGTTGAGCGCCACCGGTCCCTTGCTGGAGCCGCCACACGCGGCCAGCGCGATCACGCTGAAGGCAACACTCAGAATCGTCGCGACATGGCGCACGAACTAGTCCCTCTCCCTTGCTTCTCTCTCTCCTCGCCGGATCCTAAAGGTTCCGTCAAGCCGACCTGAGCGCTCATACCCACGTTCTTCAGGTGCTAACCAGCACTTGATCAAGCCGCGTCGCGCACAACGCACAGCGACCCCAATCGAATGGCCGCGTGATCGCGCGCAGGCGCCGATCGTTCTGATGCCATTCGCGGTTGAGGTGGCGGCCGATGACCACGACGGCCACCGGCCCGGCCCCCGCCGCCTTGAGCGCCGCCGCTGCGCTCCGGGCATTGGCGCCGGTCGTCCAGGTGTCGTCGATCAGCAGCACCGGTGCGCCGCTCAGGTTCCGGGTTGCCTCGTACTTGCGGGCGTCGAACGCGCGGCCCTCGATCGCGATGTCGGTGCGTCTGAGCAGCCGCTCGTGCCTGACTCTGGTGGGCCCGACGAGCTCTGAGACGATCCAGCGCAGCGGCTGATCCCGATCCCGCAGCGGATCGCTGGACGGCACGGTGGCGACCAACGAAAAAGCCTGCACGCCAGCCGCCGCGGCGACGCATGGCTCGTGGGCGCTCAGCGCTCGCCACAGCACGGCCGCCAACCCGACGCCCAGCCGTCGCGCGGCGTGACCCTGGGTCCGCTTGTAGCGCGCCAGCGCGTGGTGTAACTGCTCGTGCGCCACGCTGTAGGAGATCGGCGCCACGGCGTCGAGCCACTCGGGCCGGCGCGCGCACCCGAAGCAGCGGTCATAGCCGTCGGTGAAGTCGAAGCACACTCTGCACACGCCCGGACCGGCCCGCGGCCCGAACATGAAGTTCGAGTACAGATCGCTCAGCTCGGCGATCGAGGCCATGCCGGCGTCAGGCGACCAGCGCGTCTGGGTCGCTCAGGCGCTGCACCGCTGAGACCGCCTCGGCCGCAGAGCAGACCACGTGCACCCCGGGCCGCGACGACAGTTCCCGGGCCCACGCCTGCTCGAGCAGCGACTCGATCAGCAGCACGGGCCTCCCGTGGGCCAGCGCAAAGCGGGCCTGCGACCGGGCGCCGCTGGTCTGCGACGCCTCGACGATCACCGTCGCCAACGAGAGCCCGGACATCAGCGCGTTGCGCATCGGAAAGCTGCGCCGGCTCGGCGCGGCGTCGGGCCAGAACTGCGACACCACCGCGCATTCGCAGGCAATGCGACGCTGAAGCGCGGAGTTCTGCGGGGGATAGCAGCGGGTCAGTCCGGTGCCGATCACCGCCACCGTGCGCCCGCCGGCGGCCAGGGCCGCGGCGTGGGCAGCGGTGTCGATCCCCGCGGCCAGCCCGGAGACGACGGCATAACCGGCGGCGACCAGGTGCTCGACGATCTGTCCGGCGGACCGCGTTCCACGTCCGGTCGCTTCCCGGGATCCGATCACCGCCACGGATCGGTCGTCACGGGCCAGCAAACTGCCCGCGACGAAGATCAGCGGCGGTCGGTCAAAAACGGCGCGCAGGTTGTCCGGATACTCCGCGTCGAGCACCGTCAGCACCCGGATGCCCTGCGCTTTCCAGCCGGCGATCTCAGCCGCCGCGGTGTGAATTCGGAAGTCATCGTCTGGCTCAAAGAGCCGTGGGGATGCCTCGATCCGCCCCCGCTCTTGCTCGAGCACCGCGCGCGCGCTACCAGCGTCCTCCACCAGTTCGGCGTACTCGCGCCACGGGCGGCTGCCGGTGCGAAGCAGCGCGATCAGTGCGGCGCTCTCGCTGAAAGGCACCATCGAGGTTCAGGCTAACGGGCGCGACCGACGCTCAAGAACGGCGGCACGGCGCGCGTGACCCTAACTGGCCCGCGGTCTGGGCCGGCTCGAGCCCCCCGAAGGCTCGTAGACTCTTTTCGAGGGTCGGCGAGGAGGGGAGCATGTCATGAATTCGAAGGACCGTGGGCTCTCGATCTCGCTCTCGATCTCGCTTATGCGCGCAGTGCCGGACGCGCCAACCGCTGTCGACTGGTACAAGCGGGCGATCGATGCGACCGAGCTGTGGAACCTCGGTACGGTCGTGGGTCTGGAGGTCGACGGCGCACCGTTCTTCCTCGCCCAGCCGGCCGGCCACGGTTGGGACAGTCCCGCGGCGATCGGCACCACAACGGCGAGAATCGAGGTGTTCGTCGACGATCCCGACTCATTCGTCGAGCGTGCGGTACAAGCTGGGGCGACCGGGATCATCGATGGCATCCAGGACCATCAAACGCCGTGGGGTAAGCACCGGCAGGGCGGCTTTCACGATCCATTCGGACACCTGTGGCTCGTGGGAGACAGATCTCCGCTGCGACGTCTTCCGTAATGACCACAGGCACACCGATGGCGATCGATCTCCGGCGGCCCAAATCGGTGGGAGGGGTCCTCGGTGACGCCCTGCGTTGCTACGCGCGATACCCGGTGCTGTTCGCGGTTCTGGCGCTGGGTGTGGTGGTGCCGTACACGCTGATCGTGCTTGTGGCGAACGGGGCTGCCCCTCTCGGCCGGCAACATGGAGGCGCGACGGCGGTGCTGATCCTGCTTCTGCTTGACCTGTTGATCGTGACGCCGCTGATCTCGGCGCTCTTTATCCACGCATTGGTCGCGGTCGGTGAGGGGCGACAGCCGAGGCTGCTCGAAGTTGCCGCGCTGGGCGTCCGGGTGCTGCCGGTCGTAGCCGCCGCCGAGGTCGTTGCCGGTATCGCGACCGGGGTCGGGTTCCTGCTGCTGATCGTTCCCGGCGTGTTCCTCTTGATTCGCTGGGCAGTCGTGGCCCAAGCCGCGGCGATCGAACGCGGCGACTGGCTGGGTGCGCTCCGTCGCAGCGGCGAGCTCACAGCCGGTAACTACCTTCACGTGCTCGCCGTCCTGGTCATCGTCGGCTTGATCGCCCTCGCTTTGGAGCAGGCGGGAGCTGCCATCGTCGGAACCAGCGCCAACGTCCCCCAGGTAGTGGTCGTCATCGCGCTCCTGACGATCACCCGGTCGTTCGTAGCGTTGACAACGGCGGTCCTGTACTTCGATCTCGTGGCGCGCAAGAGCCGGCTGACCCCTTCCGCAAAGCTCCTCTAGACAAGTCGTCCTCGGCAACAAATCTCCAATCCGCTGAGAATCCGCTTACAGTCGGTTGCGGACGGTCGCCAACTAGTCGACTCTTCGCTGGTTGACCAGCCGACGATTGGCTTCCGCCTGAGCGGTTCTCGGCGTTCGGCCGAGTTCAGGTCCGCTTCTAAAGGGAGTTGGGCCCAAGGACGCTGCGGTCCGGGGGCTTTGGCGCCCACCCGGAGGTCACTCATGCAAACCGGACTACACGTTGTCGGCGTGGGGTTTCAGAGATTAGGAATCGTGGCCGCGGGCGTCGTGCTCGGCGGCGTCCTCGCATACGCGCTGCTGGTGTTTGCGATGGTCGTCATCCAAGCAGCTGCCGCGTTTGGGCAGCAGTAGGAGTCGGTTGATGGCTGAGCGCGGCGCACTGCCCGCTGTGCCTGCCAGGAGGCGCGTGATGCTGAGGGCGGCGCGTGCGTTCTTTACGCCGCTGCTGCCCGACGACTACCTGGAGATGATCAACCCCGTGTGGTCGACGCGAGAGCTGCGCGGGCGAATCGTGCGGATCGAGCTCGAGACGCGAGATGCCGCCACGGTGACGATCAAGCCCGGCTGGGCGTGGCCCGGGCACAGGCCGGGTCAGTATCTGCGGGTTGGCATCGTCGTTGACGGTGTGCACCACTGGCGTGCGTACTCGATCACTTCTGATCCCGGGCGCCCTGATGGCTGCATCAGCATCACACCGAAGCTCGTCGAGACGTCGAGACGTCGAGACGGGTGCGGTGTCGCAGTACCTCGTGCGCGGGGCGAAGCCGGGCGTGATCGTCCGACTCGGCGGCGTGGAAGGGACGTTCACGCTGCCCGACCGGCTGCCGGCCAAGCTGCTGTTGATCAGCGCAGCCATGGATCACGCCGATCATGAGCATGCTGCGAAGCCTGGATCGTGGCGGCGCGCTTACTGACGTGACGCACCTGCATTCGGCGCGGACTGCCGACGATGTGATCTTCGGCAGAGTACTGCGTGACCTCGCCCGCCGGAGCACAAGCTTTCGCCTGCACGAGCAGCTGACCTCGGTAATGGGCCGCATCGGCCCCGGTGATCTAGACCGCCTGTGTCCCGACTGGCGCGAGCGCGAGACCTTCCTCTCGGGACCGGTAGCGATGCTCGACGCCACCAGCGACTACTTCAAGGCCGAGCTTGGCCATTGTGATCGACTTCACCTCGAGCACTTCCAGCCGTATCTCGACGGCGCGGCGGGCGAGAAGGGTGCCGGCGGAGCGATCCGGTTCTGCTCGAGTGACTTGGATGCGCTCAGTGACGGGGGCCGAGCCGATTCTGCTCGCGGGCGAGCAGGTCGGCGCGACACTGCCGTTCGGTTGCCGGATGGGGATCTGTCACACCTGTGTCGGGCGGTTGCGTTCAGGCCGGGTCCGCGACCTGCGCACCGGTGAGGTACACGGGCAGGCTGGCGAGATGGTCCGCACCTGCATCAACGCGCCCGAGGGCGCGGTCGAGATCGAACTCTGAACAACGACTTATCAATGACCGGAGAACCCCACATGGCCACTCTCATCGAGAGTCCCCTGAGCCGTCTGACCGCCGAACAGCTCGACAAGATCGCCGATGAGTTCGACGCCATTCACGACAATGTCAGGGCGGAGCTGGGAACCCGTGACCGTGCATACATCACGCGCATGATTGAGATCCATCGCCGCCTACTGGTCGCCGGGCGGATCGTACTGTTCGCGTCTCGGTATCGGCCGGCATGGCTGGCGGGCACGACGATGCTCTCGCTGGCCAAGATCCTCGAGAACATGGAGATCGGCCATAACGTGATGCATGGCCAATGGGATTGGATGAACGATCCCCAGATCAACTCCTCGACGTGGGACTGGGACGCGGCCTCCACGGCGGAGGCGTGGAAGCACTCCCACAATTACGTGCACCACACCTACACCAACATCCGCGGCAAGGATCGCGATCTCGGCTACGAGATCATGCGGATTGACCCGCACCAGAAATGGAACCCCGTCTACCTGGCGCAGCCGTTCTACAACCTCCTGCTGGCCGCAATCTTCGAGTGGGGCGTGGCATTCCACGATCTCGACTTCGAAGCGATCAGGCGCGGCGAGAAGTCCAAGGAGGCGATCAAGCGCGAGCTCAAGGGAATGGCCGGCAAGGCACGGGCGCAGATCGTCAAGGATTATGTGGCCTTCCCGTTGATCAGCGCGGGGCTGGCCGCGGGCGCCACATGGGCCGCCGCGAATGTCCGTGGCAAGACCCAGAGCCGCGTCGGGCGCGGGCTGCGGGCGCTTGGCCTGGGCGCGGCGCCGAGTACAAAGCGTGCTGAGACGATCGCTGACGCGCTGGACGCCGCCCGGCGCACGTTTCGTACAACCGCGCAGGCCGACGTCGCCGCGAACGTCGTGCGCAACGTCTGGGCCTACGCGATCATCTTCTGCGGGCATTTCCCAGATCAGACCTACACGTTCAGTCCGGAGGAGGTGGCCGACGAGACACGCGGCGGGTACTACGTGCGCCAGCTGCTCGGTGCGGCCAACATCGAGGGGAGCCCGACCTTCCACGTCCTCAGTGGAAACCTCGGCTATCAGGTGGAGCACCACCTCTACCCCGACATGCCGAGCACGCGCTACGCCGAGATCGCCCCACGCGTACGCGAGATCTGCGACCGCTACGACCTGCCATACAACACCGGCCCATTTCTGAAGCAGCTGGGCGCCGTGCAGCGGACGATCGTGAGGCTCGCATTCCCAGGCGGCGCGCCCCGGCCCAAGCCCGGTCCTTACCGCAACCACGACGGCTGGGGACCGCGGGACACCGGCAACAAAGTCACGGCGCTCGCGGGTGCGTAGTAGCTGAGCCCGCGCGGACCGCAGCCGAGCCCGGGCGCTTTAGCTGGTTCGTGGCTTGAGGGTTAGGCGCGTCGTCTCGTGGTTCGTGTTCGTAGTGGCAATGCGGGTGTACAGCGCCTTGATCTCTTGCGTCCTGACTCTGTGCGCGACTGCTCGGCTGACGGTGATCGCCGGGCTGGCGATCGTGACCTGAACGCTGGACGCTGGGGCCCTGAGGCTGATCGTGAGCTTGCCGTGGCTGAGCGTTTCGGTCAGCTTCAGCCGCTTCCCGCTGGTCCTGACGACGATTCCTGCCGCGAGCCGCTCGGTCATGTGTGAGAACGCCATGCCGCTGGGCAGCCTGGCGGTGAGAGTTTGGAGCTTGGCGCGGTGCCTGCCCGCCATCAGGGTGAAGGAAAGCTTTACCTCTCCGTTGCCGATCGCGGTCACGCGAGCACGCGACGCCGCCGCGCGGCGCGACGCATGGGTGCCGCGTGCGCGGCCGGGCGGGTTACTCAGGACGGTGTCGACGCGGACCAGCCGGTCGCGCGCGAGTACGTGGATCGGCGTCGGCGCGGTGAGCGCCGCGGCCGTGCCCGTCGGCATCCTCGCCGCCGGCGCGCCCACAGTCACAGCGCCGCTGGGGAGTGACTTCACCGCGAACATCGCGAGCAACACGACGGTAAGCAGAAA
>OCTA010001346.1_pt1 | contig 22620 bp, 19 predicted proteins | sample 1538991 | NCBI WGS metagenome assembly OCTA01 (sample SAMEA3539302, study PRJEB22396) | soil metagenome | biome: tundra; feature: field; material: soil | place: USA | collected 2010-05 | depth 0.15 m | reverse complement strand
GAACAATCATCGACTTATATGTCCTACTTTCGGATTCGCAGTAAACTCCCGCTAGGAGCGGCTCTTAGCTGCTAGCCTCTAGCCCGAATGCCGCACAGCCTGCCAATGCTCCGAATCTGGATTTCGAGTTCTGCGAGAACAGCACTTTCGCGCCGCTATCAAGCTTAGTGCCGGCTTGTTCTTCACCTGCGCTGGGTGGCTGCTTCCGCGATAGAGAAGTCGTACTTCGGCAGAACACCGTGTTGCGCCGCCATGCGAAAGAATCCGCGCATGCCTTCGATACATTCCTCGTCCAGCGTGTAGTGGATGTTCGTGCTCAGATAGGCATGGATGGTTTGCTCAGAAATCGGCAGGCGCCGCGACCATTCGTTCACGAGCGCATCGATGTTGCGCACTCCGTGATCACGCGATTGAATGAAATCTTCAGCCACGTTTTCATCGATGAGCCTGTCGCGCGAAGACGCGGAAGCGCACCATACGGCAGACACGAAGGGTAGGCCGGTGAGTGCGCGCCACTCGTATGCCAGGTCGTGATAGACGAGTTCTTCGCCGGTGCGTTCGAAGCGGTTGGCTCGTTCTTCAAGAGCCATGAGTGCAGGATCACCGATGATCACAGCAGCGTCTGCTCGATCGAGCATCGCGTCAAGATCCGCAGCCATTGGGACGAACTGCACATCGGGGTTGCGCCACCGGTGAAAGAGGATGCGCGTATACGCCACGGTGGTACGGCTTGCGATATCAGCCGCGACCGTACGCAGAGCTGTGAGAGGCTGGCTGGCGCGGCGCACCAGCAGCAAGGAACGCACTCGTCCCTTTGAAGCGATGGTACATCCGGGCAAGATGTGCAGGCTGGGGTTGGTCGCAAGCGCCGCGATCGGCACGAGTCCGATGTCGGCGGTCCCGTTCGCAAGTCGATCGGCGCACTCGGAGGGCAGCATCCAATCGAGGCGATAGCGGGTGCTCAACTCTTCGTTTAATGGAGGGTGTTCAAAGTCCCACATCAACGGTGCGGGATTGAGGAAACGAATGGCGGCAATTCTGAGACGAAGATCCGGGATCGAACTCACGCTTCTTTAGACTACCAAGTCCGCCCTTCGGATGCGGTTCACTTAGACCTCCGACTTGACTTGTGCGCAGAACCGCGGTACCTTGAGCGAAATTACTATCGAGATGGACCTTAGGTTTTCTCCTCAGTGACGCGCCGTGTCCACGCGTCTGAGAGAAGTGCTGTTCAGTGTCGACTCACTATCAGGAAAAAGAAAGATCCGCAGCAATTCCAAGAGCTTGCGCGACCGAACAGGATCGCCTTGCGTGGCTAGCGCTGGCGCTCACGCCGGGATTGAGGCCCAAGCGAATCCTCGATGCAATGCGGGAACTCGAGGCGGTTGGCCAAGCCGCGAGCGATGCGCTGACTTTACCGCTGACGGCGCTTGAAGGGCTGCGGTTTCCAGCCGCGGCTGCACAATTTATCTTCGACGGCAAAGCGCGCGCAGCGGCGGAAGAAGAGTGGGCGCGCGTAGCGGCTCAGGGTGCCATCGTGCTGAGCTATCAGTGCTCTGCGTATCCTCAACAGCTTAGAGAGATTTATAATCCACCGCCGGTTTTGTGGGTGCGAGGCGATGCGAAGCTGGTGGTGAGGCATTCGATTGCCGTCGTGGGAACGCGTCATCCTTCTCCTTACGGATGCGGTGTGGCTGAGATGATCTCGCGCGACTTGGCGGTGCGGCGGTTGTTGATTGTAAGCGGGATGGCGCGCGGCATTGACACCTGCGCCCACAAAGGCGCACTGGCGGCGCGCATGCCTACGGTCGCTGTTTGGGGCACGGGAATCGATGTCATCTATCCCAAGGAAAATAAAAAATTGGCAGAGGAGATTCTGGCTACGGGTGGAGCGATCGTGAGTGAAGTGCCGATGGGAACATTTCCAGCGCCACAAAATTTTCCGCGCCGCAATCGCATCTTGAGCGGGCTGAGTATCGCCGTGCTGGTAGTGGAGGCGGCGGAGAATTCGGGAACTCGGGTCACGGCGCGCTGTGCGGCCGAACAGAATCGCGATTTGTATGCGGTGCCCGGCAACGTAACCAATAAGAACTCGTGGACTCCTAATACATTGATAAAGCAAGGCGCAAAGCTGGTGGCTACCTGGGAAGATGTGTGGGAAGATTTGCCCTCGCAGGTGCGTTTGGAACTGGAGAATCAGGCTGGGTTTGAATCCAAACCGGAAAATAGTGCATCTCTCTTGCCGGACCCCGTACTACGGCCCGAAGAAGGGGTGGTGCTTGAGATTCTTCGCTCGGATGAGTCACTGCAGATGGACGAAATTCTCGAGCTGGTCGAAACGCAACTGACCTCCTCCGAAGTATTTACAGCCCTGTTCGAGCTTGAATTAGCGGGCCGCGTGCGGCAGTTACCTGGGAAAAATTACGTGCGCGTAATGGCATGAACTTCGGTTGTCAGTCGAAGTCAGCAAATGTATTTTTGTGTGAATTTTCGCACCGCAGATGGGTTTTGCGCGTAGAGTGTGGGAACACGGTCACATGCAAAAGACGGTATACGGGCTGGAAATGGATCGGCCTTCCGTGATAGCGTGCAAGACTTGCGGCCCATGTTGAAGAGAGAGAAGCATCGGCGGGGACGCTGATAGGCGCCGGCCGAGTAAACGGAAGGTCATGCTTCGAGTCCAATAGGCCGAAGATGGGTTAGTAATAAGGATGGCAATGAGCAAATCACTGGTGATCGTCGAGTCGCCTGCCAAGGCGAAGACGATTGAAAAGTATCTTGGCAAAGGTTTCGAGGTCCTCGCGTCCGTCGGACACATCATGGACCTGCCTAAAAATGATATTGGCGTAGAGCTTAAGCACCGCACATTTGAGCCGACACTGATCGTGTCTCCGGGTAAGGAGAAGGTTGTAGGGCAGCTGAAGAAAGCCGGCGCGAAGGCCGATGAAATCTTTCTAGCGCCTGACCCTGACCGCGAAGGGGAAGCGATCGCCGCGCATCTTGCGATCCAACTGGGGACAAGCGCAAAGGAAAGAAAAAAGATTCGCCGCGTGACCTTCAACGAGATTACGAAGAAGGCCGTCCAGGAAGCATTCAAGCATGCACGCGATGTGGATCAGAATCTAGTCGACGCGCAACAGACGCGGCGTGTGCTTGATCGCCTCGTGGGCTACCAGATTTCGCCATTGTTGTGGGACAAGGTCCGTCGAGGCTTATCCGCGGGCCGCGTGCAAACAGTCGCGGTGCGCTTGATTGTGGAACGCGAGCGCGAGATTGGTGCCTTTAATCCAGTGGAGTATTGGACGCTCGATGCGCATCTGCATCCCGAGAAGCAAGCGGACAAGAAGCTGAAGGCGCGTTTTGTTGGTATCGATGGCGAGCCGGCGCGCGTTGCCAATGGAAAAGACAAGGATGGCAAGGACCAGTTCCTTGCGAATGCGTTGCCAGACAAGAAGTCGATGGACGCCGTGGTCGCGGATCTCGAGAAAGCGAATTGGTCGTTGATTTCGGTGCAGTCGCGCGAGCAGCAGCGCAAGCCTCTCGCACCCTTCATTACCAGCCAACTGCAGCGCGATGCGTCTAGCAAACTGGGCTTCAACGTTCGCCGCACGATGGGCGTGGCACAGCGTTTGTATGAAGGCATCGACCTGGGCTCGGAAGGAACTACGGGCTTGATCACTTACATGCGTACCGACTCGCCGCGTGTCTCTCCCGATGAGGTCGAAGGAGCACGCGAGTGGATCGGCAAGCAGTTAGGTTCGAAGTATCTACCCGCATCGCCCAATGTCTACAAAGGCAAGAAAGACGCGCAGGATGCGCACGAGGCGATTCGTCCCACCGATGCGGCGCGTACACCGGAGTCGATCGCTAAGTATCTGAGCGATGAACAACTGAAACTTTATCGCTTGATCTGGCAACGCTTCGTGGCCTCACAGATGATGCCGGCGATCTTCGATGTAACCACGGCAAAGATTGCCGCGGTTTCATCGAAGACAAGGAAGACTTATGACTTCCGAGTGAGCGGTTCAGTGCTGCGCTTCGATGGATTCCTCAAGGTGTATGAAGTCGCGGAAGACAAGACCGACGAGGAAGATGAGTCGAAGAACAAACTGCCTAGCCTGGATGGAGCGAAAGCACTGGCTCTCGAAAAGCTGGAGAACGAACAGCACTTCACTTCACCGCCTCCACGTTACAACGAAGCGTCGCTGGTGAAGGTGCTGGAAGAGCGCGGTATCGGCCGGCCTTCGACCTATGCGTCGATCATCAACACCATCCAGGATCGCGAGTATGTAAGCAAGATCAGCGGCCGGTTCTATCCCACTGAAATCGGCATGGTGGTGTGCGACCTGCTGGTCAAGAATTTCCCCTATATCTTCGACACTAAATACACGGCCAAGCTTGAAGAGGAGCTGGACGATATCGAAGAAGGCAAAGAGAAGTGGACCGATCTGCTGAATGGCTTCTACGACCACTTTGAAGATGAACTCAAAGATGCCGGATCGAAGATGGAAGACATCAAGCGGATGGAAGTGAAGACCGACGAGAAGTGCGATCTTTGCGGATCATCCCTGCTCTTGAAATGGGGTAAATTCGGCAGTTTCTTCGCTTGTTCCGCTTACAACAAGAAAGATCCATCGAGTTGCACCTTCACCAAGGAAAACACCGCTGCCAAGCCAGACCTCAATACCCCTGAAGCGCAGGAAGCGGGCGAGCAGGAAGAGTATTGCGAAAACTGCGGTCGCGTGATGGTGCTGCGTCGCGGCCCGTTCGGTATGTTCATGTCGTGCCCCGGATATAACGAAGATCCTCCGTGCAAGACGTTCCGCAAGCTGAGCCAGAAGCAGCAGCAAAAGCAGTCGACCCCGCAGCCCACAGGTGAGGATTGCCCGCAATGCGGCAAGCCGCTGGTATTACGCCAGGGCGCGTACGGGGAATTCGTTTCCTGCTCCGGCTATCCCAAGTGCAAGTACGTCAAGCAGAACATCATCGAAGGGATGAAGTGCCCGAAGTGCGGCACGGGCGATCTAGCCGAGCGCAAGGCGAAGCGAGGTAACATCTTCTGGGGCTGCACCAACTATCCCAAGTGCGACTTTACGTCGAACAACAAGCCGGTTCCGCAGAAGTGTCCTGAATGCGGCAGCCCGTACCTGGTTGAGAAGACGCTGAAGTCAGGCATTTACCTTGAATGCCCCAACAAGAAGAAGGCAACTGAGGAAGAAGTGGTCCCGAAGAAGCGCGGCAAGGCGGCCGAACCCGCACCCGACGCTGCGGTGGTGTGCACCTATTCCAAGCGCATAGGCGATGCACCGCCTCCGCCAACGGTCGAAACGCACGGGCCGGTGACGGAGAAAAAGGGCAGCAAGCCGGAGTTGCAGCCAGCATAAGATCGGTCTCCGCTGATGCAGACCCCGGCTTGATCCGCTACCATTGGAGCAGTTTCGGAATATACGTGGACTTACAAACGCGGTGGAATGTGGCTTTCCTTTGAGCGAGGCCACAGGAATGCGCGGTTCGGTCTAGAGCCAATCCGAACCTGACCTAGAGGGCGGTGACCTATGGAACGGGAACGAATGCAGATCGAACGAATGCTCGCAACCCCAGCAGATGCCGAAATTATTCTTCGGCTCTATGAATTGCGACGCGAACCCCTGATGCGCGAGGCGCGCGCATGGATGATCGGGGAATTCTGGCCGGAGACGGCGCAGGATTACTTTGCGGTCGCGGCCAATCCCACGGATCCTCATTGCGCATTCGTGCGCCAAGTGGTGAGTTACTGGGAAATGGCAGCGGCAATGGTTTTGCACGGAGCTCTGTCGGCGGAGCTGTTCGTTGACTGCAACGCGGAAGGGTTTTACCTCCTCGCGAAATTCGCGCCTATCCTCGAGGAAGTACGGCAACGAAATCCCGGCTTTCTGGTCAAAACATCCGACCTCGTGCGGAGAAACACAGCGGCTGCGGCGCGATACGAAACCGTTCAGAAGAACGTTGAAGTGATGCGCAACAGTCGCAGCGAATTGGCGGCCAAGTAAAAATTAGAGTGCTTCCAACCGCAAGGCTTGTTGGATCAAGCCTTGCCGACTCTCGATCCGCAGGAGCATGATGGATGCGAGACGAAGTTCCCCAACCCCAGGAGGTTACCCGTGAAACGCACTCTCGCTCTGCTTGTTGTGACCTTGTCATTTGCCACTCTCGCGGCTCGCGCTGCTGATTCCTCAACCATCAACGGCTGGATTTCGGATTCGATGTGTGCAGCGAAGCACGCCGGAACCGGTGCGGCTTGTGCCAAGAAGTGCATCGAAGGCGGATCGGCACCAGTATTCGTCGATGAGTCCGCAAAGGCCGTTTGGACGATCGAGAACCCTGATGCGGTGAAGGGCTTTTACGGAGATAAAGTGACCATTTCCGCCACCGCCGACAAGGACAAGAAGAGCGTCCATATCGACTCCATCACCGCGGCGAAGTAGCCTCCTCATCCCCGAGGACGTCCTCCAGACTCGCCACTTCCCGGCAATCTCTGGTACTGTCGTATCCATTGCCTGCGCCCGGGTGACCGGGCAGCAGGCAAGATATGCTGTTCAGCGGAATAACCCATGGCGCGAGCGATCTGGAACGGTAAAGTCATTGCGGAAGCGGATTCGACTGAAATCGTGGAGGGAAATGTCTACTTTCCTGAAGCAAGTCTCAAGCGCGAATACTTTCGCCCCAGCAGCACAACGTCAACCTGCCCCTGGAAGGGGCAAGCCCGCTACCTGAGCCTCTTGATCGATGGTCAGGACAACCCAGATGCGGCCTGGTATTATCCCGATCCCAAACCTGCGGCGCGCAAGATCAAGGGCTACGTTGCCTTCTGGCGCGGTGTGGAAGTCGAGAAATAAGAAGGCTTTGCACGGAGATGGGATGCGGGTACGTTCGATTTTCTGGCTTCCATGTCTAGCCATCGCCCTGGCAGGGTGCGCCGCGCATCGGCCGGTTACGCCAGCAGTCGCGACGGCTGTCACGCTTGCGGGTGACCCGGCTCATCCGGGGCAGACGCAGGGCTGGGTCGATACCCGCCTTTATTTTGGCCTTGGTCCCGCCGACCACTTGGACCAAGGCATAAGTGAAGCGAACTGGCGACAATTTCTAGATCGCGAAGTGACGCCGCGGTTTCCTGACGGCCTGAGCGTGGCAGATGTTTACGGACAGTGGCAAGGCAAAGAGCAGAAGGTGCCTGAACGGCTTCGTTCGAAGGTCTTGATCATCGACTACCCCGACACTCAGCAAAACCGCGACAAGATTGAAGCGATCCGCGCTGCCTGGAAGTATCAGACCGGCGATCAATCGGTACTGCGCGTGACCGAACCTGCTGAAGTTTCGTTCTGAAACTCTCAACCTTCCCAACTTCAATTGAACATGCGGATGTAGGAGCGCACGTCGGAGCGCCTGGGGATACCAAGATTAGGGAGGACCAGGTACTCCCACCGGATTGACTCCAGGATGAAACCGCATTTCTCGAGCACATGGGCTGAGGCATGGTGGTCGACGTGGCAGACGGCCTCGAGTCGCTCTACGCCCGTCTGCTGCGCCACTTGGACCATGGCCTGCAGCGATTCAGTTGCATAGCCTTGGCCCCAAGCGTCCCGGGCGAACACGTAACCCGTGACAGCGGTAGTGGGCCAGGTGAAGGAGAGTCCTGTACCACCCAGAAGACGATCGCCGTTTCGTGAAAAAACGAGGTAAGAGCCCGCCGGCCACTGCGCCCAGTCCGCATCGCTCCAAGTCAGGAAGGCTACGGTTTCGGCCAGAGACAGGTGTGTGGGCCAGCTCAAGTAGCGGGTGACTTCAGGGTCGCTGGCGTAGCGATTGAAGATGGCTTGGGCGTCCGTTACCTCTGGTTTACGCAATCGCAGCCGGGCTGTCTGGATGATTTCATTCCTGCTCATGCGACCAGTCGTCTTGCTTCTCCGAATGTGTGATGCGTAGGGTCAAATATGCCGAGTCTTGGTGCCTGAAACCTGTTATGAGCCTTGAGGGAGCGGCTTACCGATTTCCCAGTGGTGACCGAAAGGATCGGCGACGCGACCGATCCTCCAACCATACGATTGATCGGCTACGGGCCACACTTCCGTGGCGCCCGCCTTCAGCGCATTGATAAAGACAGCGTCAGGATCGTCTACCACCATGGCCATGCGCACGGTGCCACCGCCCAGCGTTTCCGGACTGAAGTTCTGATGCTCAGGCGATTCGTCGGCGACCCAAAAGCTGGAATTGCCGATCGAGAGTTGGGCAACGACCGCACCATCGGGGCTTTCAATCGCAAACAGTTCCTGCGCCCCGAAAGCTGCTTTGTAGAAAGCAATCGCCTCTTTGCCGCGGCGCACCGACAACATCGGGCTAACCGAGGTCTTGATCACTACGGAACCCTGGTCCGATTCGGTCATCAATCCCCGCCGTGGTCCAAGTTTGGGCTTCAGTATGCCTGGAACTGATCGAGTGGGAGGCGTACCCGGAAACAGGTCGATCCTGGCTCCGAGCGTACGCCCAGATGGCCGCGATGCTTGCGCACGATGCGCATGGCGTTATCGAGACCCAGGCCAAGCCCCTGGCCTGGAGCTTTGGTGGTGAAGAAAGGCTCAAAGATGCGGTCCTGCAACTCGGTCGGAATGCCCGGCCCGGTATCCCAGATTTCGACCAGTAACATGTCGCCTTCCAAGCGACAGGTCAGCTTCAGGCGGCCTTCTCCGCCGAATGTCGCCATGGCTTCAAGGGCGTTCTCAATCAGGGCTGTCCATACCAGGTTCAATTCGCTGCCGTAAGCGCTGATGAGGGGCAGATCGGCCTGATAATCGCGGTCCACGGTGACATGTTTCATGCGCGAGCGGAGCATCTGGACTGTGGCATCCAGGCCAGCCGGGACGTCAACCTCAAGGATCGCCGCGCGGTCCATAAAGGAATATGCCTTGATGGCGCTGATGAGGTCGAAGATGCGCGCGGTGGAGCTGACCAGCGTCTCCATGGAGCGGGTAGAGCGCAGGTAACGGGCGAAATACTGCAGAGTGATGCAGGTTTCTTCCGCCCCGATGATCGTGCGCAGTTCGTTGAGGTCGGCCGTTGAGATGCCATGTTCCGCAAGTTGCGGAGCGACATCCCACGCCGAATCGCAAGGCAACGCGGCCAGCCAATCGCGGAGCGCCTCATCATCGGCAATCAAATTTCCTGCATTGGGTGAAGGGGGCGGCTGCTGGCGTTCGAAGACACGCTGCTCCCAGACCTGAACCTGGTGGATCTGTTCCTGGCTGAGACACAGATTGACGAGCTTGAAGCGGTTTTCGCGGTTGGCTCGCAGTTCGGTAACCAGGTTAGAAGCGGCACGCTGCGCAGCAGAGGCTGGATTGTTGAGTTCATGAGCCAGGTTACCGGCGAGTTTGCCCAGCGCGGTCAGCTTTTCAGCCTGCTGTTCGATGCGTGTCACTTCCCGCACGCGGTCAAGCAGGGTAGAGACTACGCGTTGCGTCATCGACGGGATAGCCTCGAGCATCTCCGGGAACAGCGATTTGTTGATCAGCAGAGCCCAGACCGGAGAGACAGCGATGCCTTGGCCACCAGAGACCTTCATGCGCGAAAACGGCAACAGGCCAGTCATCTGGCCAGCGCGACCTATGAACAATTCCATCGGTCCGCCGCGTTTGCGGTGCACGTGAATCTCTCCCTGAAGGATCAGGATCATGCGGTCGGCAGGCGTATCTTCTTCAAACAGAACGTCGCCGGGCTGGCCGACGATTTCCTGTCCGTGTCTGGCCAGCCAAAGGCGGTCCTCGAGAGACAAACCATGCAGCTGCATCACGCGTTCGAGGGCGGCGGCAATTTCCTCAATGGGGGTGGCGGTGGCGGGCGGGGAAGCGGCGGGGGAAAGCATCCAGGGACCTCCGGAGCGCAATTTCAGAATAGCCCATGATTGCTCCCCTGTATCCACTAGGGTGCCAATCCCGCTCCGGATTGTTTCAGAACGGAAGCCTCAGACAGGGCGTGTTCCAAGTGCCGCCGTACGTGTGGAAACAGATGTTATGATGGGCGGGTTTCCGGTGTAGCTAGAAAGATCGCACTATGATGAAAACATTTTCAAGCCTCGCACTTTTCTTCGCTCTGGCGGCCTCACTGTCCGCGCAACCGTCTGCGGCGACGTTTAATACCACCACCAAGATCTTCCGGTTGGATGGTGACAACGTGACCTATGCGTTTGGGGTGAACCCTCGCGGGGAACTGCAACAAATGTACTGGGGCGGCCGGGTGGCGGCCACAGACAGTTTTCCGAAGACACATCCCATGCGGGAAGCTGCATCATTCGACTCGTCTTACACGACGACTCCGCAGGAGTATGCGGGATGGGGAGCAGGGCTGTTCGTAGAGCCAGCCCTGAAGGTCACCTTCGCCGATGGGAATCGTGACCTGGTGCTGCACTATGAGAGCCACAAGGAGGTCGAGCACGGGTTCGATGTGGTTCTGAAAGACATACAGCGCCAAGTTTTCGTGACACTGCACTACCGCATCGACGCGGAGAGCGGCATCCTGGCGCGGTCAGCGACGATCGAGAACCGCGAGCAGGCGCCCGTGACGATTGAGCAGGCGGCGGCAGCCTCGTGGGCCCTCCCTGCCTCGCATTACACGCTGAACTATCTAACTGGTCGCTGGGCGGGTGAATGGCGATTGACGCAGGAAGCTTTGCATCCCGGAGCGCGGGTGATCGAAAGCCGCCGCGGAACCACGGGGCACCAGGCCAATCCATGGTTTGCGATTCAGGCCGGCGATTCAAACGAAGAGCATGGCGAGGTATGGTTCGGAGCGTTGGCGTGGAGCGGCTCGTGGCGTATTTCAGTGGAGCAGGATCAGTTGGACGAAGTGCGCGTAACGGGAGGCTTCAATCCTTTCGACTTTGGATATGTTCTGGCCCCGAATCAGTCGCTGGAAACGCCAGTGTTTTACGGAGGCTATTCGGAGAATGGACTCGGAGGGGCTTCGCGCATTCTGCACAATTTTGAATTGAAGAATGTATTGCCCCGCAATCGCTCGGATGCGCCGACACCGAAACCCCGTCCCGTGATCTACAACTCCTGGGAAGCGACGGAATTTAACGTCACTGAAGCGGGACAGGTTGCGCTCGCCGAGAGGGCCGCAGCGCTCGGAATTGACCGGTTCGTTATGGACGATGGTTGGTTCGGGCAGCGCAAGGACGACCATGCCGGGCTGGGCGACTGGTACGTGAATAAAGAAAAGTTTCCGCAAGGACTCAAGCCGCTGATCGATAAAGTTCGTCAGTTAGGAATGGATTTCGGCTTGTGGGTCGAGCCGGAGATGGTGAATCCCGATTCGGATTTGTATCGTGCTCATCCTGACTGGGTGTTGAACTTTCCGGGACGGCCGCGGTCGGAGCAGCGCAACCAATTAGTGCTGAACCTGGCGCGACCGGACGTGCGCGATTATGTCCTTGGATTTCTCGACAAGCTTCTCAACGACAATGAGATTGCGTTTCTGAAGTGGGACTACAACCGCAATTGGAGCGAACCGGGGTGGGATCAGCTGCCCGCTGCGGAGCAGAAGAAGGTGTATGTCGAGTTCACCCGGAATCTGTACGTAATTTTGGCCGAACTGCGGAAGCGGCATCCGAAGGTCGAGATTGAGTCGTGCTCCGGTGGCGGCGGCAGAGTGGACCTGGGGATTCTGAAATACACCGATGAGGTCTGGCCATCGGACAATACTGATCCGTTCGACCGTCTGAGCCAGCAGGACGGCTTCACCTACGCCTACACGCCGCAGGTGATGATGGCATGGGTTACGGACTCACCGCATGACATCAACAAGCGTTCCAACTCACTGGTCTATGCGATGTTGAGTTCCATGCAGGGTTCATTAGGGATCGGCTCCAACATCGTCAAGTGGAACGACCAGGATATGGCGACGGCGAAGCGGCTCATCGCGAGCTATCACCAGGTGCAGCCCACTATTGTGCAAGGCGATCTTTATCGGTTGATTTCGCCGCGCGATGGCAGCGAGTTTTCCGCGACACAAACGGTGAATCACGACAAGACGCAGTCGGTGGTGTTTGCCTTCATTCACTCTACACAGCTGGGCCGCGGTTTTCCTCTTCTGAAGCTTGAGGGACTCAACCCAGACAGCAATTACGCATTGACCCCCATTGAAGGCAAAGCGAAGACGGGCACGCCTGCGGTCGCGAGCGGAGCCTGGTGGATGAATCATGGGCTGGAGATGGACGAAGGCTTCCGTGGGGATTTTCTGGGAGCGGCGTTCAAGCTGGATAAAAAGCAGGACTGACTGGATGGATCGCTGAACGAAAAAGCGATACCGGGCGTTCTGCCAAGGCGGGCAGGCACCCGGTATCGCTTTTTTTGAAGACCGCCTAACGCGTCTTGGAAACTTCTTCGACGGTAACGGGATCGAGAAAGGGCATGCTGGCGCGAAGCTGCTTGCCGACGATCTCGATCGGATGCTTGGCTTCGGCGTCGCGGAAAGCCTGAAATTCCTTGCGGCCGGAATTCTGGTCGGCGAGGAAGCGCTTGGCGAAAGCACCATTCTGGATTTCAGTGAGAATGGCTTTCATCGCCTTACGGCTTTCATCGTTAATGACACGAGGACCGCTGACGTAATCGCCCCACTCCGCTGTATCGGAGATGGAGTAGCGCATGTAGGCCAGGCCGCCGCGATAGATCAGGTCGACAATCAGCTTGAGCTCATGAAGCACTTCGAAGTAAGCGCTTTCAGGCTGATAGCCGGCTTCGACGAGGGTTTCATAACCAGCCTTGATCAGCGCACTGACGCCGCCGCAGAGCACGGCCTGCTCGCCGAAGAGATCGGTTTCAGTTTCCTCTTTAAATGTGGTCTCGAGAACTCCGGCGCGAGTGCAGCCGATTCCCTTCAGATAGCTCAGAGTCAGGGCGTGCGCGGTGCCGGTGGGGTCTTGATGCACAGCGATGAGTCCCGGGACGCCTCCACCCTCGGTGAAGACTTCGCGTACTCGATGGCCGGGAGCCTTGGGCGCGGCGAGACCCACATCAATATTCGCTGCGGGGAGAATGGTCTTGAAATGAATGTTGAAGCCGTGGGCGAAAAGCAGCAACGTCCCCGCCTTCAGATTCGGCGCGATCTCATCGGCATAAATCTTGGCCTGCGTCTGATCCGGAGTGAGAATCATGACCACGTCGGCCCAGGCAGTGGCCTCGGGGACGGTTGAGACTTCCAGCCCAGCCTTCTGTGCCTTGGCGATGGACTTGGAGCCCGCGGCCAGGCCCACTTTCACCTGGACGCCGGAATCCTTGAGGTTGAGAGAGTGCGCATGTCCCTGCGAGCCGTAGCCGATGATGGCTACCTTCTTGGCCTGAATAAGGGAAAGGTCTGCGTCGTGATCATAGTAGGTCTTTGCCATGGGGTTCGAATCTTCCTTTGCAATGCGGGTTTAGTGTGTTCGCGAATTTGATCGTGGACAGTTGAGTTATTCAGGCTCGACAGCCGCGCCCTCTTCGACAGGTGCGGCTGGCTGATCGGCTTCTGCGGGGTCGCCTTCGATGGTGCCCAAGGCGCGCAGCACGCCGCTGGTGTGGTGGCCGCGGCGCATCGTCATTTTGCCGCTGCGGCAGATTTCGAGGATGCGGCTCTCGCTTTCATTCAGCACCTGAATAAGCCCTTCGATCTTGCTTTCAACACCGGTCATCTCGATCATCAACGATTCCGCAGTCAGATCGACAATACGTGCGCGAAAGACTTCGACGAGTTCGAAGATGGCGGAGCGAGTATGTCGTGTTGCCGCGACTTTGATGAGCGCCAACTCGCGTGTGACGGCAGGCGCACCGGCGATATCGTCGACATCGACGACATTTTCAAGTTTATACAGGCTGGCGCGAATGCGATGTCCAGCCTCGGCAGATGCTTCGCAGACCACCGTCATGCGCGAGACATCCGGGCGCTCGCTGCGACCCACCGTGAGCGAGATGATATTGATGTTCAACCGGCGAAAGAGCGAAGCCACGCGGGTGAGCACGCCCGGCTTGTCTTCAACGTACGCAACAAATGTGTGCAGCATAAATCAGCCTCTAGCTTCTAGCCTCGAGCTACTAGCGTTTTCTCCGGAATTCCAGGAGTGCAGCCTTGGAAATTACTCGGCAGCCGATAGCTTCACGAATGGGCTAGAGGCTAAAAGCTAGCAGCTCGAAGCTGTCTTACACGTCGTCGGGCCGCTCGACAAGCGGATTCTTGCCGGGCCGTCTGATCATTTCATGCAGTGCGGAGCCGGCAGGAATCATGGGGTATACCGAATCTTCCTTGTCGACCATAAAGTTGATGAGGAACGGACCAGAGGCGGAGCGCGCCTCTTCAACTACTGCGGCGACATCGGCCCGCGTGCGAACGGCGCGGCCCGCAATGCCATGAGCATCGGCAAGCTTCACAAAATCGGGGCTGACCAGCGGCGTGGACTGATAATTGCGCTCATAGAAAAACTCCTGCCACTGGCGAACCATGCCCAAGTAGCCGTTGTTGATGATGGCGATGTTGATCTTGAGATTCTCTTGCGCAATGGTGGAGAGCTCAGGTGACGTCATCTGAAATCCACCATCGCCGGCGATCACCCACACTTCCTTGTCAGGGCATGCAACCTTGGCGCCGATCGCCGCAGGCAGCGCGAAGCCCATGGTTCCCAACCCGCCCGAGGTGATGAGCGTGCGAGGATGTTCGTGGTGAAAATACTGCGCTTCCCACATCTGGTGCTGGCCCACGTCGGTCACAACGATCGCGTTCCCGGCGGTGATGCGCCACAAATCATGCATCACGTGCGCTGCGTAGAGATGCCCTGAATCAGGCAGGTTTTTGATGTCGCGAACGGCGCACTGCCCCTTGCTCTTCTCGATTGTCTTGATCCACTTGGAGCCGTCGCGGCCAGGGATGCGGGGCAGAAGCTGTTCTAGAACCTCGGCCAGGTCACCGACCAGCGCCACGTCGACCTTGACGTTTTTGTTGATCTCCGCGGGATCGACCTCGATGTGAATCTTCTTTGCCTTCGGCGCATAGGTGGGAATGGTGCCCGTCACCCGGTCATCGAAACGCATGCCGCAAGCGATTAGCAGGTCGGCTTCCTGAATGGCTTCATTGACCCAGGCTTCGCCGTGCATGCCCATCATGCCGAGATTCAACGGGTGGGAAGCAGGGAAGCCGCCAAGTCCTAACAAGGTCAGCGCAACAGGAATCTGCGCGCGTTCCGCGAGAGTGCGCACCTGTTCCATGGCGCCGGATTCGATGACGCCGTGGCCGGCAAGGATGATGGGCCGCTTCGCGCTGCGAATCAGTTCAACGGCCTGCTTCAGGCCCGTCTCCTCAACGCGGAGCATGGGGTGCGGACGATACGGTCGCGGCTTGGCGGCGGCGAAGTCGAACAACGCCGTAGCCTGCTGCGCATCTTTAGTGATGTCGACAAGCACCGGGCCCGGCCGGCCGGAGTTGGCAATCTGAAACGCGTAGCGAATCGCGGGTGCGATATCTTCAGCGCGATTGATGAGGAAGTTGTGCTTGGTCACTGGCAGCGTGATGCCGGTGATGTCGACTTCCTGAAATGCGTCGGTGCCCAGAATCTTGCTCGATACGTTGCCCGTGATGCACACCATGGGAATGGAATCGAGCATGGCCGTAGCAAGTCCTGTGACGAGATTCGTTGCGCCGGGGCCGCTGGTGGCAATGGCCACACCCACTTTTCCCGAAGCCCGCGCATAGCCGTCGGCCATGTGCGAAGCGCCCTGTTCATGCCGGACAAGAATATGACGAATTGGAAATTTGCGCAGGGCATCATAGGCGGGCAGAATCGCGCCACCGGGATAACCGAAGACGTCGGTGACGCCTTCACCCACCAGCGTCGCCCAAATGATTTCCGCACCGGTGAGAGGGGTGGGGGTGGTGAGATGGGCATTCGATGATTGCGGATTAGCGTTGCTTCCCATGATGAGCTCCTTGTTGAGCGGTCAGTGTTCAGTCTTCAGAGAACTCGCGTCTTGTTCAGGATGCGTTATCGCTGTTCCGCTCAATTGACTGCGATCTGCTATTCACTGACAACTGACCACTGTTCACTTCCGTTACGTTGTTGCTCCCTCGGATGCCGACGTCACACGATCGACATATTTGCGGAAGACGCCGCGGGGCCAGCGCAGGGCAGGCGGCGCGAAATTCTTCAAGCGTGCTGCCAATTCTTCGCTGCTGATTTCAACATTCAACTCGCGGTTGGAAATATCAAAGTGAATCATGTCACCCTCGCGCACTGCGGCAATGGGTCCGCCCACAAAAGCTTCAGGTGCCACGTGGCCGGCGGTCATGCCGCGCGTTGCTCCGGAGAAGCGGCCGTCGGTCAGCAACGCCACATGTGCGCTGAGCTCAGCGTTGGACGAGATCGCCGCGGTGACCTGCAACATTTCGCGCATGCCGGGTCCGCCCTTAGGTCCCTCGTAGCGGATCACAAGCACATCTCCGGGCTTAATCTGGCCGGACTGCACGGATGCAAATGCATCCTCTTCGCAATCGAAGACGCGTGCGGGACCGCGGTGTTCATAGCGGCCGGTCGCAGCCACCTTCATCACGCATCCTTCAGGAGCAAGATTGCCTTTGAGAATCACGAGTCCGCCAGTCGGCTTGATGGGATTCTCGAACGTGTGAATGACGACCTGGCCAGGGGTTTCCTGCGCGAGTGCGGCTTCTTCCGCCAACGTTTTACCGCTGATGGTGAGGGTCGATCCATCGGCATGTCCAGCATCGATCAGGCGCTTCGCCAATAGCCGCGAGCCACCCGCGGCCTGGTAGTCCGAAGCCACGAATTTGCCGGCGGGCGTGAGGTCGCAGATAAACGGTGTGCGCTTGGAGATGGCGTCGAAGTCATCGATCGAGAGCTCGATGCCCATTTCGCGCGCGATGGCCAGCAAATGGAGGACGGCATTGGTCGAGCCGCCGCTGGCAGCCACGCTGGCGATCGTATTTTCAAGAGACTTGCGCGTGATGATCTGCGAGGGGCGGCGATTGGCGCGTACCGCATCCATCAGAATGTGGCCTGCCTCCCGTGTCGCTGCAAGCTTGTCTTTAGAAGTGGCAGGAACGCCGGAAAGTTGAATCGGCGAAATGCCTAGGATTTCGCCGCTCATGGCCATGGTATTCGCTGTGAACTGGCCGCCGCATGCGCCTGCACCCGGACAGGCATTAGCTTCAAGCGCTTCAAGGCCCGCGTCATCGATGCGCCCTGCGGCGTGAGAGCCAATGCCTTCAAATACATTTTGAATCGTGATGTCGACGCCGTTCAGCTTGCCGGGAGCGATCGATCCGCCGTAGAGCATGAGGCCGGGAATGTCGAGGCGGCACAGGGCCATGATGATGCCAGGCATGTTCTTGTCGCAGCCACCGATGCCGACGAGGCCGTCAAACAAATTTCCGCGCGCGACTAATTCGATAGAGTCGGCGATGACTTCACGAGACACCAGCGAAGCCTTCATACCTTGGGTGCCCATGGTGATGCCATCGGAGATGGTGATGGTGTTGAATTCCATGGGGGTACCGCCAGCTTCGCGAATACCTTCCTTCAGTGCTTCCGCAATTTCGCGCAAGTGCACGTTGCAGGTACCGATCTCGGTCCAGGTATTGGCGATGCCGATGATGGGCTTGTGCAGGGATTCTTTGCTGAAGCCGGATCCGCGCAGATAAGAACGCGCGGCGGCGCGGCTGGGGCCCTCGGTCAACGGAATGCTTTGGCGCTTGCCTTCGATGGTCATTGTGTCCTTGATAGCGGTGTTGTCGTTGCTAGCGGAGTTAGTCTTATAGCGCGGTCTACGGGCTAACTCCGATAGCTCCGCTAACCGCTAACTCCGCTTACTTTGCTTTCAGCCATGCAGCTTCGTCATGCTTTGCTTCAAAGGCATCCAACGCTGCTTCATGCCGCAACGTCAAGCCGATGTCATCCAATCCCTCGATGAGACAGAACTTTCGAAATGGATCAATGTCGAAATTGGCTTTGAATCCACGATCATCTGAAACGGTCTGGTCTTGCAGCGAGACCGTCAATTGATACCCAGGAATCGTTTTGGCATTCTTCAGCAGCTGAGAAACCTGTTCTTCACTCAAGCGGACGAGCACGATGCCGTTCTTGCCTGCATTGGAAAAAAAGATGTCGGCGAAGGTAGGTGCGATGACGCAGCGAAATCCGAAATCGCTCAGCGCCCATGCCGCATGCTCGCGACTCGATCCGCAGCCAAAATTCTTTCCGGCGACGAGAATCCTCGCGCCCTGGTAGGTCGGATTGTTCAGTTCGAATTCTGGATTCGGATCTCCGTTGGCGGTGCGACGCCAATCAAAGAACAGAAATTCGCCGTAACCGGTGCGCTCAATGCGCTTGAGAAACTGCTTGGGTATGATCTGATCGGTGTCGACGTTGGTGCGATCGAGAGGCGCGACCAGCGCGGTCAATGTGCGAAATGGTTCCATTAAGCCTTCACCTCTTCACGAACGGCCCAGTTGCGAATGTCAACAAAGTGGCCGGCGATTGCGGCTGCGGCGGCCATTTCAGGCGAGACAAGGTGCGTGCGTCCACCACGTCCCTGGCGTCCCTCAAAATTGCGATTGCTGGTTGAGGCGCAGCGTTCGCCGGGCGAAAGAATGTCGGGGTTCATGCCCAGGCACATGGAGCAGCCTGGTTCGCGCCAGTCGAATCCAGCTTCAATGAAGACGCGATCCAGACCTTCGGCTTCGGCTTGTGCCTTAACTGCCTGCGAGCCGGGGACTACCATGGCGCTTACATGCGTGGAAACCTTGTAACCGGCGGCGATGCGGGCCGCAGCGCGCAGATCTTCAATGCGCGAGTTCGTGCAGGAGCCGATGAACACACGATCGATTTCGACATCTTCGAGCGGCGTACCTGCCTTGAGGCCCATATACTCGAGTGCCCGCTCGAGGCCTTTGCGCTCCTGCTCGTTCGAGGTAGCTGCCGGGTCAGGCACCGCCGAGGTGATGGGAGCGACCATGCCGGGACTCGTGCCCCAACTTACGTAGGGAACCAGCGTTGCAGCGTCGATCACGAGCTCGCGATCAAACTCCGCGCCGGGATCGGTGGGTAGCTTGCTCCACTCTGCGACTGCTTTATCCCACGCGGCACCTTGGGGCGAGAAGCGGCGACCCTTTAGATATTCGAAAGTCGTCTCATCAGGAGCGATCATGCCCGCACGCGCACCGGCTTCGATGCTCATGTTGCAAATGGTCATGCGGCCTTCCATGGAGAGCGCACGAATTGCCGAACCGGCGTATTCAACCACGCAGCCGGTCGCGCCATCGGTTCCAATCTGGCCGATGATGGCGAGGATGATGTCCTTGGCCGTAACTCCGGTGGGCAGTTTGCCCTCGACGGAGATGCGAAAAGTTTTTGGCTTCGACTGCGGCAGAGTCTGCGTAGCCAGCACATGTTCCACTTCGCTGGTGCCGATGCCGAATGCCAACGCGCCGAATGCGCCATGCGTTGAAGTGTGTGAATCCCCGCACACGATGGTCATACCCGGCTTGGTGATGCCGAGTTCCGGTCCGATCACATGCACGATGCCTTGTTCGCGGCTGTCAACGTCATAAAGCTCGATGCCGAAGTCTGCGCAATTCTTGCGCAGCGTGGCGATTTGCGTAGCCGCGATCTGATCGACGATATTCAGCCGGCCGGCAATGGTGGTTGGCACATTGTGATCGACGGTCGCGATGCAGCGGTCCGTACGCCGCACTTTTCTTCCCGCCAGGCGCAGCCCCTCAAAGGCTTGGGGAGAAGTTACTTCGTGGAGCAACTGCAGGTCGATGTAGAGCACAGTCGGTTCGCCCTTGGGATCGACGACGACGTGCTGCTCCCAGACTTTTTCAAATAGTGTCTTTGGTTCAGTGCTCATGAAACTCCTGGAGAACAGCCATTTAGCTTCTAGCCTCTAGCTGTCAGCTCTTCTTGCTCATTGAAACGCTTCAACTTCCAACTGCCAAATTCGTTGATGCCCTCTGCCGCAGCATGATGAGCTTGAGGCTAGGCGCCAGCAGCTACAAGCTGTTTTCCAACCGTCTCGCGTATCTTCGCGCCCATCTCCTTGGTCGTCAGGACCGAGAAGCCTTGAGGGTTGGTCCGCGCAAGATCGGGTGTACGGAACCCTTGCTCAAGGACTTTGCGCACCGCGGTTTCGATTGCGACTGCCTCGGCTTCAAGACCACCGGAGTGGCGCAGAATCAGCGCGCCGGTAAGGATCGCTCCCAGCGGATTGGCAAGTCCTTTGCCCGCGATATCGGGGGCGGAACCATGGACCGGCTCGTACAAATTGACTTTGCCGCCGATGGTGGCCGAGGGCAACATGCCCAGAGAGCCGGTGATTACTGCCGATTCGTCGCTCAGAATGTCGCCGAAGAGATTTTCAGTGAGCACCACGTCGTAGCTGCGCGGCTGATTCATCAGGTGCATCGACATGGCGTCGACGTATTGGTGTTCGAGCGTCACATCCGGGAATTCCGCGGCAACGTCGTTGACCGTGGCACGCCAGAGTTGCGAAACCTCGAGCACATTGGCCTTGTCGACGCTGGTCAGTTTCTTGCGCCGTCCCTGGGCCAGTTTGAACGCGATGCGGGCCACGCGGGCGACTTCCTCGCGGGTGTAGCGCATGGTGTTCCAGGCTTCGCCAGTGGTGCGGTTCCACTCGCGCGGTGTACCGAAGTAAAGGCCGCCGAGAAGCTCACGCACAAACAGGATGTCAGCACCGTCGACGATCTCAGGCCGCAGCGGGCTATTGACTGCGAGTTCCTTGAACGCGAAGGCAGGACGCAGATTGGCGAATCCACCAAGCGCCGAACGCAGACCCAGCAGTCCTGCTTCGGGTCGCTTGTCTGGAGGCAGGGAATTGAATTCATTGCCGCCGACAGCGCCTAAGAATACAGCGTCCGACGCGAGCGCAGCCTCAAGAGTCTCGGCAGGCAGCGGAGTTCCATCGTTCACAATGGCCACGCCGCCGATGCGCCGCTCCATGAAGACAAGTTCATGACCGCCCGGCGCGGCCACTTCCTTCAACACCCCAACAGCTTCGTTGGTTACTTCAGGACCGATGCCGTCACCGGCGACTACTAAGATCTTCAGCTTCATTCTTTTCCCGGAGTCCAATCGTCACAGATCAGTTGTAGTTAGTCGAGTTCTGAAACCGGCTCGCTGCGCCGGTCGCGAATTGGATCAGGCAGCAGTCCCACCAGATCCTGGTCGTAGATGTTTTTCTTGCGATCCGCCAAAGCTACGAAGCGGTAATAAGTTTGCTGGAGTTCCTCGCGATTCAGAGTGAAGCCGAGCTGTTCAAGACGATGACGCAGCGCGGCGCGACCGGAGTGTTTGCCAAGCACCAGGTGCGTCTTGGCTACGCCCACCAAGGCAGGCGTCATAATTTCGTAACAGAGTGGATTGGCAAGCATACCGTGCTGGTGAATGCCGGACTCGTGCGCGAATGCGTTGGCGCCCACTATTGCCTTATTCGGAGAGGGCTTGAACGTGATGATCTGGCCGAGTACCTGGCTGGTTGGATAGAGTTGGTCGAGCTTGATGGCAGAACTGACTCCGTAGCGATCGGCGCGCACATATAGCGCGGCAGCGAGTTCTTCGAGTGCCGCATTGCCCGCGCGTTCGCCGATGCCGTTGATAGTGCATTCCACCTGGCGGGCACCCGCGGAAATAGCCGCCAGAGAATTGGCTACCGCCAAGCCGAGATCGTCGTGGCAATGCGACGAGAGGATAATGCCCTCGGCGTCAACGGCGGGAATGCGCTCCCGGACTTCGCGGAACATCTGTCCATATTCTTCAGGGGTGGAGTAGCCCACCGTGTCGGGCATGTTGATGGTGGTGGCACCCGCCTCAATCGCGATGCGCACCATTTCCACCAGGTAATCGCGGTCGGAACGGGTCGCATCTTCCGGCGAGAATTCCACGTCGTCGACAAACGAGCGTGCCAGGCGAACCGATTCGGCAGTGCGGTCGAGGGCTTCCTGACGGCTGATCTTCAACTTGTATTCCAGGTGCAGATCACTCGAAGCCAGAAACACGTGAATGCGCGCGCGGTCGGCAAACTGCACGGAGCGAGCAGCCATCTCGATGTCTTCAGTCTTAGCGCGGGCGAGGGAGGCGATCTTCGGCTTGCGAATGGCCTGGGTGATAGTGGCGATGGCTGCGAAGTCACCTTCGGAGGCCATGGCAAAGCCGGCCTCAATGATGTCCACGCCTAGATCTTCAAGGGCGTGGGCCATGGTGAGCTTTTCCTGGGTGGTCATGCTGCAGCCGGGAGACTGCTCGCCATCGCGCAATGTTGTGTCGAAGAATGCGACGTGATTCGGGGAATGATTCATAGTCATTGAGGTCGCCTGCCAGGATAGCCTTCTCACGGACTCCCCTAGTTTCGCCGATCGCCCGCCTATAACGCAAAGTTATTCTTTTTAGGTATACGATTAGAATTACTTATGGAGCAGCTTCTAGCCTCTAGCCCGACCTTCGCAAAACTGAGGACTCAGGCGGGGCACGGATGTGCCCCATCGCCTTTATTGACGCATGTTTTTCTTGACATGAAGGTGTTTGTATGGCTA
>OCTA010001343.1_pt1 | contig 22642 bp, 5 predicted proteins | sample 1538991 | NCBI WGS metagenome assembly OCTA01 (sample SAMEA3539302, study PRJEB22396) | soil metagenome | biome: tundra; feature: field; material: soil | place: USA | collected 2010-05 | depth 0.15 m | reverse complement strand
TGGCCTTGATGCAGGAGTTCTTTGAGTCACGGCTGCATACGACCAATCACAGCCCCGCCTTGATGAAAGCCTTGCTGATCAACGGCGCCCGCTCGGTGGCGGACCAGTATGATTTTAACACCCGGGCGCCATTCAACTCCCAGGGTTGGGGGCTGATCAATCTGCCCACCAGTTTGCCCGGCGGTTTGACCAACGTTACCGCTCCCACCAATTCGATTGCGTTTGTCGAGCAGAACCCCACGAATGCGCTCGCTACCGGCCAAAGTCAGACGCGTTTTATCTCAATCTCGGCAACGGGCCGCAATCAGCCTTTGCGCGTGACGCTTGTTTGGACCGACCCCCCCGGCAATCCCATTGCGAGCGTCAAACTGGTCAACGACCTGGATTTGGTTGTCACCAATCTCGACAACGGCGACGTCTTCTTTGGCAATGACATTAATTCGGGCACCGATTTCAATCTCCCTTGGAATACGACCAACCTCCCGAACATCGACCTGGTGAATAACGTGGAGAATGTGTACTTGTCGCCCAGGCTCAGCACGAACTATTCCGTCACGGTCGTAGGCCGCCATGTCAATGTGAACGCGGTCACCGCGAACCCGAACAACGTCGTCCAGGACTACGCGCTGGTGATCTCAAGCGGCGACGGGTTCGTCACCAACGCGCTGACGGTGGCAAGCTCGCCGATCGTTTACCTGACGCAGCCGCTGGTGACGGCGATCAGCAACCAGTTTGCCGGCTCTCCGGGCCTCTCCGGCGGTTTCTTGTTCAATCAGCGCGTCGGCGCCAGCACCCCACTCCTCGGCACCAACAGCATCCTGCTGCCGACCGACGCGAACGGGGTGGTGACCCTGGGCATGACGAATCAATGGCATTTCTACACGTTGACCAACAACACCACCTTTACCAATGCCGCCTTCGTGACCTTCCTGCCGGTCAACCTGGCGGTTCCCCGCATGGGCGTGTTCGAACCCACCGCGGAACTGGCGACGCGCCCGGAGGCTGACATCGAACTGTATGTCGCGCCCCCGGCGATTCCCAACAATTACGCCCTGACGAACCTGAACTCGGCGGTGGTGGCGGCGGCGGACAAATCCCTGGGCCGCGGCGGCACCGAAACAATTGTTTACTCCAATTCCACCCAGGGCATTTATTACATCGGTGTCCAATCTCAGGACCAGCAAGCAGCCGAGTACGCCATCCTGGGCGTGTTCAGCGAGCTGCCGTTCGCGCAGGCCAATAGCAACGGCGACTTGAGCATGATCGGGATTCCTGCGCCGGCGCCCATTCCGGACGCCACCGTGGACGCCTCTGGCATTACGGTGCCGGGCGCTGCAACCATCGTCTGCATTGCCCCGCAGCAAATCAAGCTGCACCGGGTGATCGTCACCAATAACATCTCGCACGAGCTGATGGGTGACATGATCGGAACCCTGAAGTTCGGCGGGAACTCCGTTGTCCTCAACAACCATTCTCCGGACAGCGCGGTGGCCAATCAGACCTACATCTACGACGACAGTCAGGAACGCAACGTCCCCGGCGCACAACATACCGACGGGCCGGGCAGCCTGATGGATTTCGGTGGCAAACAAGGCCTCGGCCCGTGGATATTCACAGAGGTGGATACCGCTCCAAGCCATGTGGGAACCAACAACTATCTGCTGATGTTCCTCGAACGCCAGCAGGACCTCACAGGCAACGGCATCATCGCCACCATCGAGCCCGGCGCCTGCCGGGTGGATTTCCTCGACGTGCCGACCGACGCTACGAGCGTGACGGTGACTGTCGCCGTGGTGACCGCCCCGCTCCCGATCGACTACACTGTGACGGTGTGCCCCGCCAATGGGGGACCGTGCAAGAGCGTCCTCGTCACCAATGCGCTGGGAGGTTCGGTAGTCATCGACCAGACCGATCTGCCGCCGCTCGCGGGCGGCACGAGCTACACGGTCACCACCTGCAATCTCGGCACGTCGCCCATCACCGTCAATATCCGCGCCGTCTTCGGCTTCTCTTTCAACACGATCATTCCCATCGTCACCGCCCAAACCACCGTGCCGGTGCCGATCCCCGACGACGGCGTGACCGACATCTATTTGACGAATAATACGCACGGCGTCATCTCTTCGCTGGATGTGGGGCTGCTCCTTACCGATCTGCGCGTCTCAGACCTTGCCATCACGCTCATCAGCCCGAACGGCACGCGCGTGCTATTATATGAGAATCGGGGCGGCCTTACGACCAACGGCCTCGGCATCGGCACGTTCAACCTCAGCGTGGTGACAAACATGGCGCCGTTTTATACGAACAATTTCGACGCCGCACCCGTTGGTCTGTACGCGCCCGGCGCCACATTCGAGGGCTGGAACGTCCTGAGCAACCTGGTCGATGTTCTGGACGACTACACCTGCTTCTGCCTGAGCAACCACGTGCTGGCCCTGCTGGACGGAGCGGTCTCCAACTCGCTGCCAACCACCAATGCCCTGACATCGCCAGCCTTGAACCCCTACATCCTCACCTACAAGGTCAATCATTTGCCCTGGCTCGAAGGGATGGTCACCTGGTGGCCGTTGGATGTGGATGGCTCGGATATATTTGGGGGCCTCAACGGGCTGTTGCTCGGGGATGTGGTCTTCTCGACCGGCGCCACCAATCTGTTCTTCGACGACTTCAACGGCCCAGCGTTGAACCCGATATGGCGGGCGGGGTTGCCGAACGTCGGCACCGGGGGCAGCCCGGCACCCATCCTGACGAATGCCGGCGCCCCGAGCTTTGCCTTCGGCACGCTGAACGTCACAAACACCATCATAAAGCTGTCCAACAACCTCACCCCCTTGCAGCGGCGCGGCTGGAGTTCGGTCACGAACTTTATTGCGCAGGACTTCCGTTACGAGGTGCGCTTTAACACCCTCGATCAGGGAGCCGTCGGCGGAACCGGCGCCAACATCGGCGGCATCCTCGAAATCTGGATACTGAATTCGGCCAACACCAACCTCTTCGACATGGTCTCGGTGTATGAGGGCACCAACGGCGCCTCCGAGGCGCTGCTGGCGGGGAGCACTATCGACGACGCTTACAACACCCGGCCATTCAACTTCCAGACCAACTCCTGGTACCGCCTGGTGTTGAACGCCCCGCCCAACCAGGGCGTCCGCGCCGCCGTGCTCGACGACAATGGGGTGGAACTCACCGGGGCCTCCTTCGCCCACGGGGCTTCGGCTTTCAGCTCGGGTTTCAAGATCGTTCTTTCCCAATTCGGCGCCGCATCCGGTGCGGCCTCCACCAATACAAGCCCGGTGGACGTGGCGGTGGACTATGCCAAGTTGACGACCGGGCAGTCCGGCGAAGTCAACCAGGCCTTCTACGGCGATGGCGTTGCCACGCGCATGATCGTCCCCCGCTGCCCGGAACTCAATGTCGGCCAGGGGCGCGGTTTCAGCATCGAAGGCTGGATCAACCCCGCCAACGTGCTCATCCCGGCCCCGTTGGTGCAATGGTATGACCCCGCTCCGCCCACCAACCAGACCCCGCTGGGCGTGCAGTTCTGGCTCGCGCTTTCCAACGTTCCCGGCGCCCTCGGCGCGGTCCTGTGGGACACTAACTCTCTGCCGCATGGCATCACCACCCTTACCAATGCCCTCACCAACGGTGGCTGGCAGCATGTGGCCCTCACTTACAGCACCAACACTGCCACTGCGGTCCTGTATACCAACGGCCAGCAGGCCGCCGCCGTCCAGTTCCCGACCAACTTCGTGCCGCGCACTTATAGCGACTTGTATCTTGGCTATCATATCGGAAAGGGGATCAACGTGGGGGTCTATTCGGTTCTTGGCACCGCCAACATCTTCTCCGCAGGTCGAGCCGCCCCGGTGGCTCCAGGCGGCTCTGGCGGCGGCACCCTGCCGGGTCAGATTCCGATCGCGGCCAACCAAACCGCGTTCCACTTCCAATCATTGGGCGGAATTGCCTGGTGCGATCCCACTGCGCCCTCCGGTGCCGAAGGACTCGCGACCAATGATTCCAACATCAGTGCATACAACGGCATTTCCGGCTTCGTGGCAAACCACGTGTTTCCGCTAGTTGGCGTTTTCCTAACCGATGCGGCACCGCAGAATCCTTCGCCGCCCACCCTTAATTTCACTACCAACGGAATCGGCCGAAACTTCCTCACCCTCAGCCCCGCAATCGGGCAGGTATTTTACATTGGCGATGGCTCCACTGATAGCGGCCAGCTCCAAACTTTCAATGTGCCGGTCGGCGCCACCCGCCTCTTCCTCGGATTTGCGGACGCCATTGGATTCACGGGCCTGCCTGGAGCTTATTCAGATAACGGCGGCTCCCTGTCGATCGAGGTGACGAGCGGTGATCCCACGATAAGCTACGCCGGTGGGTTGGATGAATTCAGCCTTTATCAGCGTGCCCTATCCCCCTGCGAGGTCAACGCGATCTACAACGCCGGCAGCCGGGGCAAATACGGCACCAACGTGCTGGTCTGCCCCGTGACGACCGAGGTGACGCTGCTCACCGGCAACGGATACCAGACCTACGTTTTCACCAACGGCGTCACTTGGACCAACAACGGGCCGCAGTGGGAAACCAACACCATCTCCTTCTTAACCGCCACCAATCCGACGGCGATTGTTGTCCGCGGATTGAACCCCTACAACCCGGCTGATCCCACCAACGCGCCCAACAACCTGAATGCCATCGTTGATGACTTCGTCCTGTCGGAGTTGGTAACCAACGTCATCAACGGGCTCCTGCACTTCACCGAAGACACCAACCTGGCAGTCCTGCCGATCAAGTTCGCGCCCACCCCGTACGCCGACTCGAACTTCCCGCCGGTGCTGATCTTCTCGAATAGCTTCATCAGCGCCGCGCCAGGCCTTTACAATGCCGTCCGTAGCACCATTCCAGGCAGTCCCAATAGCCCCGGCATCGGCACGCGGAACTGGACCGTAACCCAGGGGTCCGTCACGGTTGTCAGCAACGCCTTCCTGGACGTGGTCGCCACCAACTGGGTGGCTATGGCTACGGGCGCCGTGCAGTGCTCCCTCCCCACGATCCCCGGCCGCCGCTATCAACTGAGCTACAATCTCCGCGGCCCGTGCGCCGTTGGCTGGTGGAACGGCAGTGTTGACCCGTTGAGCCAGCGCGCCCAGGACCTTATCAGCGGCAACAACGGCGCGTTCTTCTTTGGCGCCACCAACGTCCAGCCGGGGTTTGTCGGCCCCCAAATGTTCCGCTTCGACGGGCCGTTCACAGGCCCGTATGTTGATCCCGACATCTTCCTCGATAAGGACATCGACGACCCTGCCAACAAGATCGAACTGGCCGACCCGCCGCAACTCCGATTCACCAACGCGTTCACGCTCGAAGGCTGGATCAACCCGTCGCCGCCGCCCAGCCCGCCGGGCGCCGGGTCGGAGTACATTTGCCCCGACCAGCAAATCTTCTTTCGGGGTTACCCCAAGCCCTTCGACTGCAGCGGACAGGGTGACCCCTACTGGCTGGCACTGGAGCCAACGGCGGATCTCACCCGCTACGACCTCCACTTCCACATCGCCGACGCCCAGGTCGGCACCTTGGGAGCGGACGTGCTGACCACCAACGGCCCCATCGTGGCCAGCGGAGTGTCCAACAGCGCGTGGTGGCATATCGCGGCAGTTTTCGACAAACCGTTCACCAACATTGTCGTCGTCAACGGGACCAACACCGTCACCATCACCACCAACGCCATGCGCCTCTACGTGAACGGCGTTTGCGTGGTCTCCAATTATACCACCATTTCGCCGTACCAAGACATGGACCCGGCGCTCAGCCCCGGCGTCGCCATTGGCGGCCGTTGCGGCTACGATTGGACACAGCCGTACCAGGGTTTCCTGGACGAGATTACCGCCTACGCCCGCGCCCTCACCGATCCTGAAATCGCCGCCATTGCCACCAACGGCCCCGCCGGCAAGGCCGACCTCTCGGTCGCGCCTGGCCAAAGCCTGGCCAAACTTACCGTGGCCGTGGACGGCTCGCAGTTGGACACGGTTTACGGGGATAATTCCCAGTGGACCACCCATAGTGTTACGTTCACCGCCCTGGAAACCAACGCGGTCGTGACGCTCCAAAGCCTGCTGCCCGGCACGCTGGTGGACGGCCTCACGCTGACCGAGGTGGCGCCCGAGCTTTACTACCTCCCCGAAGTGCCTCTCTCCGACCTCTACGGCGGGGATACGTTTGGCGTCTGGACGCTCGAAGTCTGGGACAATCGCACGGGCCCGGCGGTCACCAACAACGCCCAGTTGCAGGAGTGGCAGCTTAACTTCGCCCTTGCCCCGAGCAATCCGCCGCCGGTCATTTCCCTCAGCCACGGCATCCCCTACACGTACTCGCTCCCCACCCATAGCATCCAGTACTTCGTCGTCCCGGTGCCGCAGTGGGCGACCCTGGCGACGAATATCCTCCTATTCTCCGAGCAGGTGCATACTACCATTCCTACGCCCATCAGCGTGCTCTTTAACCCGACCAACTACCCCTCGATCGCTGATCCCGTGCTCATCGGTCCGCTGGTGACGAGCGGCACGACGGTGCTCAGCACCAACGGCACCCCTCCCCTGACCAATGGCCAGCCCTACTACCTGGCGATTACCAACCCTTACCCCTACGCGGTCACCTACGCCCTGGAGGTTTCGTTTGATATTACCACCCTCGCTAACTGTCAGGTGGCGACCAATTTTGTCGGGCCCGCCGGCATTCCGCGCTACTTCCAGTTCGATGTCCCCACCAATGGGGAGCCGGCCAGCATCCCAGCCCAAGCCGTCTCTCTCTGGCTCTCCGGCGCCCAAAGCAACCTGACCCTCGTCATGAGCGAGCACCTGCCGCTCCCGGACCTCAATCATTACGATTACATCAGCCAGCAGCCTGGCACCAATAATCAAATCGTCATGCTGGTCACCAATAGCACCCCGTTCCCCATCCAAACCAACCGCTGGTATGTCGGCATCTTCAACACCACGGCCACCAACGTCGCTTTTGACATTGAGGCCTGCTTGAGCACGGACTATCCGATCATCATCCCGCTCACCAACGGCGTCCCCTTCGTCGTGCGCTCCGTCACCAGCGCTTTCGCCGCTCCTCCGGGGCCGCCACAGCGGATCTTCTTCAACTTCGTCGTCCCCAATGCGGTGCCCGGTATCCTGTTTGAGCTTTACAACATGTCCGGCGATGCGGACCTGGTGCTCCAGCAGGCCGTGCCCCCGACCATGGCGCCTTACTTCGACGGCAGCTTCTTCACCGGTACCACCCCGGAGCAGATTGTTGTCCGGACCAATGCCCAAATGCCCGATCTGCGCGGCGAATGGTATCTGGGCGTTTACAACAACGCGCTGTCCAACGTCGCCTACACTATCCGCGCCACCCTGCCCAACGCCAACAACCTCCTCGTCAGCGCCCAGCCGATTCGGCTCTCATACACGCCGCTAAACCCGCCCCAGGGCCTGCTGCTCAGTTGGAACTCCGTGGCGGGCGAGCGTTATTTTGTGCAATACACCCCCAGCCTCGTGGCGCCGGCCACCTGGACCAATATCGGCATTGTGACCGCCAGCACCCCGTTGACCACCTTCGAGGTTCTGCCGGCCCCGAGCGGCGCGGCTTTTTACCGGATTGTCCAGGTGTCCTCGTTTCTACCCACGCTGTACATCCAGCTCTGGCCCACGAACCAGGTCCGCCTTTACTGGGCCACCGCGTATCCGGGCTACACCTTGCAGTCGAAGCTGGGCCTGTTCGGCACCTGGATCACTGCGGGACTCCCAGTGACGGTTGTCGGTAATCAATACGTCGCCTTCGACACCATCGGCCCCGGTCCGAAATACTACCGTTTGTTCAAGTAGAAGTTTTCACCCGTGATCGCGCCCCCAAAACATGCGGCGCCGCGCGGGTTTATAGCAATCGAGACGAATTATGAAGTTCTTGCTTTTAATAGCTGCGTTGACAGCCACCTGCACCGCCTTGGCTCAGGAGGCTTCGGAAGCAATCCTGGACTACACCGACGACCTCGGCGCATTCGTTAATGTGACCGTCGGCTGGACTTTTCAGACCAGCACGACCCTCACCGTCACTAGCCTGGGCTGCTTCGCCGATGTCTTCGTCAACAACCCGGGGCTAAACGCCATCCAGGTTGGGTTGTGGGACCACAACGGCTCGCTGCTGGCATCCAATTCCATCACACCGGGCAGCACCCTCTTCGACCAGACCCGCTATGAATCCATTACCCCAATCGCGCTCAACTCCGGGCAAACCTATCATCTCGGAGCCTATTACTCTAGCGGCTACATAGGCTTCGACGTTGCCGACCCTTCGGTCGGAGGCTCGGTTTCTACTTCGGCGCAAGTTCAGTTGGGTGCAAGGGCCATTGGGAGCGCCCGGTTCGCCTCTCCGGCGGAAGAGGCTGGAACTGCCGGATCCATTTATGCCGGCCCGAATTTTCGGTTCCAATTCCAGCCGCAGCTCACGATCCAACTCTGGCCCACCAACCAGGTCCGCCTTTCTTGGTCAGCCCTTTATCCCGGCTACACCGTGCAGTCCAAGCTGGGCCTGTTGGGCGTATGGGCCAATGCCGGTCTTTCGGCGACGATGGTCGGCAGTGTGTTCGTCGCCACTGACCCCATTGGCCCCGTGCCGAAATACTACCGCCTGCTGAAGTAGCAGTTTTCGCTTGCAGACGCCGCCTCGGCACCTGAGACCCCGTACAGGTCTATAGCAACAGTGAGATGAAGCATTGCTTTCACCAGCAGCAGTCGCGGCAACCTGCACCGGCTTTGCTCAAGGGTCTTTCGAAGCCAGGAAGAATAAGGGAACTCCTTCGGAACTCCTTCGGAACACTTACGGAGCCACACCGTATCCCCTCCAACGTCCGTCCAGCAAACCACGCACTGCCCATAGGCCCCACAAGGGATTCCCTCTGGGTCACCTGCAGGTTCTAATCCCTCCCGCAACCTCGACACACGGCCCTTTTTTGCTGGCTTGTGGGTGGGTCTCTGCTGTACCTTGTATTGCCTTATGCGCTCCCGGCCTTCGATCTGGCTCTTGGTGAGCGTGATGCTTTTCGTCACGGGCGCCTGTTGCTGGCGACTGGGTAACAAGCGGGCAGCGGAGCGGGCTGCCGCTCCGTCGCTTGGACCTCATGCCCAAACTCCAGTTTCTCGCGCATCAGGCATCATGCGCACGCCGCCCGTTTCTCGACTGAGCCAGCCCGGAGCCATCAGATCACCACCAACCGCCGCTCCGCTCACGCATCACGCATCACGCATCACGCATCCTTTGTCCCTTCGCCTCAGCAACACTCCCGCGTCCCTCAGCCAACTGCTCCGCCGCCCCACCGCCATCCTGCTCGAAAACGCCTTGCTCGATACCGCCCAACCCGCCGGCCTATCGATCCCCGGTCATCTGCGCGCCCACGGCGACCCGGGCGCTTATGTGGTTCAATCCCGCGTGCCACTCGACGACGCCTTCCGCGCCGGCCTGAGTGCTGCAGGGGCCGACATCGTGGCCTACATTCCCAACCAGGCTTATCTTGTTCGCGCTTCCCAGGCCATCGCTCAGCAATTGCAGGCCGACCCGCGGACACAGGCTGTCCTGCCCTACGAACCATACTTCAAGCTCAAGCCACCTCTGCTGGCCCTGGCGGTCGAGCAACAGCCGTTGCCGGAGAATTCCACCCTCAACGTGTTGCTCTTCCCTGACGCCCGCGCCGCCGCCCTCGATGAACTGAACCGCCTCGGCGTCGAGGTCCTCGGTGAAGAACGCTCCCCCTTCGGGCCGATGCTCAGGGTGCGGCCCGGAAGCGCCGGCATCCCTTCTGGCCAAGCCGCTCCCTTGGCTCCGGACGGCGTTCTGGCCGCACTCGCCGGCCTGGCCAGTGTGCAGGAGCTGGAACTCTCCCACGCTCGCGTGCTGGCCAATGACCTGAGTCGCGCGCGCATTACCGTCTCCTCGAACACGGTCACCCCGGACAACTATCTTGGTCTGACGGGCAGCAACGTGCTGGTCAACGTCAACGACTCGGGCGTGGACGCCAGCCATCCCGATTTGGTGGGCCGGGTCTTTTACGATTTGCCGATTAGCGGGGTTGATACCAACGGTCACGGCACGCACGTGGCCGGCATCATCGCCGGCAGCGGCTTCGAATCTCTCACCGTCACCAACGCCAGCGGCTCAATCATGCCCGCCGTCCGCTTCCAATTCCGCGGCCAAGCCCCCGCTGCAAAGGTCTTTGCCCTGGCCGCCAATCCTGATCCTGGGCCCGCCTCCGACACCTACCTGCAGGAGACCGCCGCCCGCACCAATGCCTTCATCTCAAACAACAGTTGGCACTACGCCAATGACAGCACCTACGACCTCGCCGCCGCCCGCTATGATGCCGCGGTTCGAGATGCTCTGCCCGGGGCCCCCGGCTCCCAGCCGCTCCTCTTTGTCTTCGGTGCGGGCAACGCCGGCAATGGCTCGGACGACGGCACGGGCGGTGACGCGGACTCCGTCCAGTCCCCCGGCACCGCCAAGAACGTGATCACGGTCGGCGCAATTGATCAGCCACGCCATATCACCAACCAGGTCTGGCAGTGTTCGATTGTCAACGGCACCAACAACTGCCAGACGAACCAACCCTGGCTCGGCTTGACCGATAACAACAACGAGGTGGCCGCCTTCTCCAGCCGAGGCAATGTGGGCGTGGGCCTCGAAGGCGCTTTTGGCCGTTTCAAGCCGGACGTCGTCGCGCCCGGCACCTTCGTCGTCTCGGCCCGCTCCACGCAATGGGACCAACTGGCCTACTACGCCCCAACCAATGGCTCCGGCAACTACTTCGAAGTCCTCAGCAACTTGAACAACACGGTTGGGCCATTCTATCGCTACGAATCAGGCACCAGCCTGTCGGCGGCCGAGGTCTCCGGCGTCCTGGCCCTCATGCAGGAGTTCTTCCAATGCCTGGGCCGCACCAACAGCCCGGCCTTGATGAAGGCGCTCTTGATTAACGGCGCGCGCCCCTTGGCGTCCCCTCCCGTCCTCCAGGTTCACAGCCCGACCAACGCCCAGGGTTGGGGTTTGATCAACCTTACCAACAGCTTGCCTGTTGGCCTCTCCAACTCCTTCATCCAAGCCCCCGCGCCGATGCAGGTCTTCGACCAGAACCCGGCTGATGCCTTGGCGACCGGCCAAAGCCATACCCGCTTCGTCACCCTCTCACCCGCGACGACCAATAAGCCACTACGCATAACGCTCGTTTGGACCGACCCTCCCGGCAACCCCGCCGCCAGCCTTAAACTCGTCAACAACCTGGACCTCGTCGTGACCAACCTCGCCTCCGGTGAAGTCTTCTTCGGGAATGACATTCCCCCGGGCAGCGGCTTCAACCAGTCCTGGGACACCAACACCCCACCTAACCTGGACGTGGTGGATAATGTTGAGAACGTTTATCTTGCTCCCCCACTCGCCACCAACTACTCGGTCACAGTGGTTGCCCGCAATGTCAACGTCAACGCCGTCACCGGCCAGACCAATGGGTTGGTCCAGGATTACGCGCTAGTGATCTCCAGCGGCGACGGGCAGGTGGCTGATGCCCTGACCGTCAGCGACGCTCCCATCGTCTCCGTGACTTCCGCCAGTGTGACGTTCGTCACCAATAGCTTTGACCCAGGCCAGGGCATCTCGGGTGAGCTATTGTTGAACCAGCGGGTGGGGGCCCAGGCGCTGTCGCCGGACGGCAACACCATCCCCTGGCCCGGCGGAACCAACGGCGCCATCACGGTGGGCCTCACCAACCAGTGGCGCTTCTATGTTTTGACCAACGACCAGGACTACAACAACGCCGCCTTCCTGACCTTCCAGCCTGTGAATCTCTCGCTTCCGCGCCTCGGTGTGAACCAGACCAACCTGGACAATGCCACCCGGCCCGAGGCGGACATTGACCTCTATGTTTCTACCGATCCGGGCTTGACCAATTTGGACCCCGTAGCGCTCGCCGCAGCGGACAAGATGCTCGGTCGCAGGGGGACAGGAGCGCTCGTTTACGGCAACGTTGCGCCGGGAGCCCTCTATTACGTCGGCGTGAAGGCGGAGGACCAGGAGGCCGCCGAATATGCTTTCATGGGCGTGTTCAGCCTGCTGCCCTTCGGTGAGCAGGACCAGAACGGCAGTTGGATTCTGCGCGGCATCAACCTGCCTGCCGTGATCCCGGATGGCACCACAGGCGCGACCAATGTAGTCGCCCTGGCTCCGGTACCCATCGCAATCCGCCGCGTCGTGGTCACCAACGAACTCTGGCACGAGAGTTTTCCCGACCTCCTCGGCACGCTCAGTCATGGCCAGAAGTCGGCTGTGCTCAACAACCATACCCTTCCCCCGGTTGACCCCGTGCCTTACCAATACACCTATATTTACGAAGACAACGACGAAGGCGATATCCCCGGCTCGCAGAACACCGACAGCCCGGGCAGTTTGCGCAACTTCATCGGCGAGCAGGGAATGGGCGTCTGGCTGCTGACCCTGACGGACAATGCCCTTGGGCATACCGGCCTGGTCGAGAACCTCACCATCCGGCTTGACCCGCAAAACGTGGCGAACGCCAACCCGCGCGACGTGCTCACTAACGCCTTCTCCTTCGATTTCATTGACGTTCCCATTGGCGCGACGAACCTCACTGTCTGCCTTTACAATGACTCTGCCACGCCCCTGCCCATGGGACTGTACCTCCGCCGCGGCGATCTCCCCACCCAAACCACTTTCGACCATATGCTTTTTGTCAATCCCCCATCGGGGTGTTTGTCGGTCAACCTCTCACTGCTGCCGCCGCTCAACCCGGGCCGCTATTATATCGGCGTCCTCAACTCGAATGGAATCCCCCAGACCATTCGCCTGGACACAAGGGTGGACCTTGATCCCGGTGGCGTCGTCCCTGTCACTTGCGCCTCCGCCGGGCCCACACTGATCCTGGATGATGCAATCACCAACGCCAGCCTCTTCGTTTCCAACCGCCAACCCATCGCTTCTCTCGATGTGGGGTTGCTCGTGAACCACCCGCGCATCTCGGACATGGTGTTCACGCTCATCAGCCCCAGCGGCACGCGTGTGCTATTGTTCGAGGATCGCGGAGGCGCGACCGCTAACGGGCTGGGCGGGATCGTGCTCCGCACCAACCTCTTTCCCGCCAGATCCGCAGGCGACTACAACGCCAATACCAATGTCCTGTCCGTCGGCGCTAACCAGGGCACCTTGTTCGTGGACTATAATTTCTACGCAGCCCCTGACACCATGCATGTCTATTACGACGACGCGCTGATCTATGATTCCGGGCTGGTCAGTTTCACCAACGAGGTCTCCATCCCCTTCGGCCCCGGTCTTTCCACCAATATCGTTATCATCATGAACGAAGGGAACAACAGTGATACCAATACGCTGTGGGAGTACACTGCTACTGTCACCTGCCCGGGTCCAGCCTACCTGGTGTTTACCGAGAACACCAACCTAGCTCCGGTCCCCATCAAGTTTGCCTCGCCGCCGTTCTTGCCCACCGGCACGAACCTGGACCTCTATTGCTTGCCTGAACAAGCGCTCAACACCCTCATTGGCGAGACCGCTTACGGCACGTGGCAATTGGAAATGTGGGACACGCGCGCCGGAGCCACCAATCCCGCGCCGGAACTCGCCTCGTGGCAACTGCGCTTCGTTTTCCAGAACACTGTCCCCGTGCCCATTGGGTTGACGCGCGGCATCTCTTGGACCAACAGCGTTCCCCCCGGCCAGATCGCCCCCTTCTTCGTCAATGTGCCTGCGTGGGCAACCCGGGCTACCAACATGCTGGTCTATGCCTCCGCCCCCGTGAACCTGCTCTTCAACCAGACCGAGCCGCCCACGGGCACCAACGCCGGCGATGTCATGCTGCTGCCGGGCGCGACCGACGGATCCCTTACCCTATACACTAACGGGCCTCCTCCATTGGTTCCCGGCGCGCGTTATTACCTGGGGGTCCAGAACCCGGGAGCTGCCAGTGTGACTGCCGCCTTGCAGGTGGGTTTTGACGTCACGCCTCTATCCAACGGCGTGCCGTTCAATGCCACCCAGGCCGGCAACCTCCTCGCGCGATACTTCTCTTACGACGTGTCGTCAAACGTGACCGCCGTATCGTTCCAGCTCCTCAACCTGAACGGCAACATGAATCTTGTAGTTCGCGCAGGCGGGCCGTTCCCGACGCTCGCCAGCTTCGACTATGGCAGTTTCAACCCGGGCACCAACGACGAGGATATCCTCGTGTTCACCAATCCGACCCTCGTGGCGCTGGCGCCCGGTCGCTGGCATCTCGGGGTGTTTAATGCCGACCCGACTAACGTCAGTTACACGATCCTGGCCACCGAATACACCAACGCCTTCCCGAATATCACCACCCTGGTCAACGGGATTCCGTGTTCCGGCAACAACTCCGGCGTTGGTGATGCCACCGACTATTATCACTACCTCGTCACCACCAACGCCGTGCGCGCCCAATTCGAGATCGACGGTCCGACCGGGGACATGACCCTTGTGGCGCGCAAAGGTTTGCCGCTGCCAACCTTGACGAACTATGCCTGCCTGAGCGTGAATCCCGGCTTGAATGACGAGCTGATTACTTTGTTCGACTTTTCCAGCCCAGTTCCCTTGACGCCTGGCGATTGGTTCATCTCGGCCGTAAACGTTTCCGGCGGGCCGGCGGCTTATACGATAATGGCAACTGAGTTCCCGGCTCATGGGACCAATGTGTTCATCGCTAACTGTCAGGCTTTCAGCAACAGCTTCTGCCTCACCTGGACCTCGGTGCCCAGCATCCACTACTTCGTGCAAGGCAAAACCGAGGTGAACCACACCAACTGGGCGACGGTCTCCGCAACCATTACCGCCACCGACGTTCTGACCACGTATTGTATCTCTCTGCCTTCGGTGTACCACTTCTTCCGTGTCAGCGAGGGACTTGTGGTCACTCCTTATATCCCGCCCGTCCGCATCACCAGCATTACCGCCGACACCGACCGCGTGCTCTTGCAATGGCTTGCGTCGGCCAACAGCCAGTTCCAGGCGCAATGGACCCCCTCCCTCGCGCCCCCGGCCTGGACCAACTTCACCAATACCCTCACCTCGACCAACGGCGTCTTCTCGTTCCTGGACGACGGCTCCCAATCCGGCGGCCTGGCCGGAGCGCGCTACTACCGGCTCAAGCAGTTGCCTTAGGCGCGACTCTCCTATCTAATTGGAGGAATCTGAGTCCGTGAGTAAAGCATTCATCCGAATCGGCGGCGCCCGTGAGCACAATTTGAAGAACCTCACGCTGGACATCCCGCGCGATAAGCTCGTGGTCATCACCGGCTTGAGCGGTTCGGGCAAGTCCTCGCTTGCCTTCGACACCATCTACGCCGAGGGCCAGCGCAAATATGTCGAGTCCCTTTCCGCCTATGCCCGTCAGTTCCTCGACCAGATGCAAAAGCCGGACGTGGACTTCATTGAGGGCCTTTCCCCGGCCATCGCCATCGAGCAGCGCAGCTCCGGCTCCAGCCCCCGCTCCATCATCGCTACTACCACGGAGATTTACGACTACCTGCGCCTGCTTTATGCCCACGTCGGCCAGCCTTATTGCCCGGAAACCGGCGTCCCCATTGTGCGCCAAACCACCAGCGACATTGTCGATAGAATCCTCGCGCTGCCGCCGCGGACGCGCGTCATGCTGCTCGCCCCGGTCGTCCGCGACCAGAAGGGCGAGTTCCGCGACGTGGTTGAGCGGCTCTCCCGCGAGGGCTTTGTCCGCGCCCGCGTGGATGGAGAAATGGTCGAATTGGCCAACGGCGTTCGCATTAGATTGGACCCGAAGGAAAGGCATACCATCGAGGCGGTCGTGGATCGTCTGGTTATCGACGAGAAGATTCGCGTCCGGCTAAGCGACTCCGTCGAGACGGCCCTGCGCTGGGGGCAAGGCGTTTTGCGGACTTTACATCAGTTACCAGATCCGGAGTCCAAAGTCCAAAGTCCAAAGTCTAGAGTCAAGAGTCAGGCGACGGAAACCACCGCCCTGCCTCCTCCAGCTACGCTCAACCCTCAACCTTCAATCTCCAACCGCCCTGAGTGGCTCGAAACGCTCCACTCCAACCGCAACCTCAGTCCCGCGACGGGCAAGAGCTACGAGCCGCTCACACCCAAACACTTCTCCTTCAATGCTCCCGCAGGCGCCTGTCCGGTCTGTCATGGTCTGGGCCAGAAGCTGGTCTTCGACGAGAGTCTGATGGTGCCCGATTCGGAGAAGTCTCTCGAGCAAGGCGCAATTCTGCCGTGGCGGCGAGGCGGCAAACGGATGATAGTCTATTACAAGGGCCTGCTGCGCGGCGTGACGAGTCATTACCAGCAAAGCATGGAAGCGCCTTACAAAGCGCTTCCGGAGGATTTCCAGCGCGTGCTGCTGTGGGGTTCGGGCGAGACCGAAATTCAGTTCAGCTTCTGGCGCGCCGGCAAGACGAGCAAAGTCAGCCGTCCCTTCGAAGGCGTGATTCCCAACCTGCAACGGCTCTATCAGGAAAGTGAGAGCGAGTTCACCCGGAACCGGCTCAAAGGGTTCATGAGCCCGCAATTCTGCGATGCCTGCCAGGGGCAAAGGCTCAAACCGGAGATACTGGCGGTGACGCTGGGCGATGCCGCACTACGCACCACGCAACAGGCTCCTCTCATCCCTGGCTTGTCCATCATGGACCTCTGCTCGCTGTCGGTCGATCGGGCCGATGAGTTCTTCGCAACGCTGAGGCTGTCGGAGTTCCAGGAGAAGATCGCCCATGAGCTCATCAAGGAAATCCGTGCCCGGCTTGGCTTCCTGAGGAACGTGGGTCTGGGTTACCTGACGCTCAATCGAGAAAGCAGCACCTTGAGCGGCGGCGAGGCGCAGCGCATCCGGCTGGCGACCCAGATTGGCGCCGGCTTGGTGGGCGTGCTTTATATCCTCGACGAGCCCAGCATCGGCTTGCACCAGCGCGATAACGACCGCCTGCTGCGCACGCTGGCTGGCCTGCGCGACCTCGGCAACTCGGTGCTCGTCGTCGAGCACGACGCCGACACCATCCGCCACGCCGACTACATCCTGGACCTCGGCCCCGGCGCGGGCGTGCGCGGCGGCGAACTTGTTGCCGCGGGCACGCTGGCGGAGGTCCTCGCCCATCCCCATTCGCTCACGGCCAAGTATTTGCGAGACGAACTCTCCATTCCCATCCCCCGGCACCGCGTCAAACCATCCCCGGACCGGGGCTGGCTTGAGATCCTCGGCGCGAGAGAGAACAACCTCAAGAATATTGATGCCCGCATTCCCCTCGGCACGCTGACTTGTGTCACTGGGGTCAGTGGCTCGGGCAAGAGCACGCTTGTGGATGATATTCTGCGCCGGGCGCTGATGCGGAGATTCTTCGGCTCCAAGGAGCGCCCGGGTGTCCACCGCGCTCTTCAGGGCTTCGAGAACCTCGACAAGGTGATCGTCATCGACCAGACGCCGATTGGCCGCACCCCCCGCAGCAACCCGGCCACCTATACCGGCATGTTCAACCACATCCGGAACCTCTTCACGCGCCTGCCCGCGGCCAAGATTCGCGGCTACGGCGCGGGGCGCTTCAGCTTCAACGTCAAAGGCGGCCGCTGCGAGAAATGCCAGGGCGACGGCCTGATCAAGATCGAGATGCACTTCCTGCCGCCAGTGTACGTCACCTGCGAAGCCTGCAACGGTCGCCGCTACAACCGCGAGACGCTGGAGATCACCTACAAAGGCAAGAATATCGCCGACGTGCTGGACATGACGGTGGACGAGGCGGTCACGTTCTTCCGCGCCGTGCCGCAGGTGTGTGATCCGCTGGCCACGCTGGCGGAGGTCGGCCTCGGTTACATTGGCCTGGGCCAGCCGGCCACGACGCTCAGCGGCGGCGAGGCGCAACGCGTGAAACTCGCCGCCGAGCTGAGCCGCAAGGCAACCGGGCGCACGCTTTACATCCTCGACGAGCCGACGACCGGCCTGCACTTCCACGACGTGGCGAAGCTGCTGGAAGTGCTGTTCAAACTCCGTGCCTCGGGCAACACCCTCCTGGTCATCGAGCACAACCTCGACGTGATCAAGACGGCGGATTGGATCATTGATTTAGGGCCGGAAGGCGGCGAGGCCGGCGGCCAAATCGTCGCGCAAGGCCCCCCCGAGACAGTCGCCCAGTGCCCGGCCAGCTACACCGGTCAATACCTCGCAAACACTCTGGCCCATCGCTGACGAGCAAAGGGCAGATCGGGGAATTCTTTGCCCGGTCTATAGCAGGAATCATCCTTCAGCGCCACTTTTCTCAATACTGAGCATCTTCTGCCCAGCCAGCCACCCTCAGGCGTGGGGGCACGGAGGGGGTATGGAGGGGGTGTGGAGGTGCTCCGATGTGGGTCGTACAACTAGCTGATACTGCTCAACTTACATAGGCATGAATACGGCCCCCAAAGGTGGCTTTTTGACCACCTGTCTGGCCCGTTTTTTCACACAAATGAGAAAACCTCCCCTCATCCAGCCCCGGAACCCCTGCCGCCGACTCGGCAATCTGACGCCTTTGCCATTTCAGCAGGCGGCTCTCGACATGCCGCAAACAGATGCGGAATCCTGTTTCCGAACCGGGTAAACTCCTCTAAGCTCCCGCCCCTGATGACGCCCGATCAAACGCTTTTATGAAGATTGCTCTGTTTGGCATCGCCGAGATCAAAGTCGGCAAACACAATTTGAAAGATCCGCGGCTCGACCAGGCTGACAAACTGGCCGAGGCGGACAAGAAAACTTATGCGCAAGCCGACGTGATCGGCGAAGACGAGTTGCTCGACGCTGATGGCATTCTCGCCACCCAGGATACGAAGGCGGATCTGATCCTTAAGGACCTGGAGTTCGTGGAGACGCGCTTGGGCCGCGACCCGGAGCCGGCTGAGCAAGCGGCGCTGAAGAAGATCCAGGGGTTGCTCGAGAGCGAGCAGTTCCTCTTAGGCTCGGCACTGACTGCGGAGGATCTGCAGGCGGTGGCGGCGCACAGTTTCTACACCAACAAACCGATCACAGTGGCGGCGCCAGCCGAGCTGCAAGACCCGGAGGCGCTGTTGCTGCGGGCCTTTGCGGACGCAGGCTACATCTCTTTCCTGACCGTGGGTGGCAAGGAAAACCGCGCGTGGCCTATTCGCAAGGGCACGACGGCGTGGGAGGCGGCGGGCACGATCCATACGGATATGCAGAAAGGTTTTATTCGGGCGGAGATCACCAGCTTCCAGGATTTCATCGAAGCGGGCGGCGAAACGCAGGCCAAGCGCGCCGGCAAGCAGCGTCTGGAACTCAAGCAATACGTCGTGCAGGACTACGACTTGGTGAACTTCCGCTTCAACAAAACGTGATGCGTGATGGGTGATCCGTGATCCGTGATGTGTGACACTCCCACCTGCCTCCCCCATCTGCTATCGCCACATTTATCACGCATCACACATCACGCATCACGCTCCCCATCGATTTCCCTCTTTCCGTAGTCAGCCCCCCGGGTTTACAGTCTGTGGTGATGGGCATCCTTTGCCGATGGATTCTGGTTTTGACCCTGCTGCCAGCCGCCGGGGCGCGGCTTTGGGCGGCGAGCGCCGCGGACCGCGCATTCGACCCCGCGTACCAGGCCTTCCAGGATAGATTCTACGACCGGGCGGAGGCGGGGTTTGCTGACTTTTGCCAGAAGTTCCCCACCTCACCCCGCCTGCCGGAGGCGATCCTGTTTCAGGCGGTAGCGCGACTGGAGCTTACGAATTACGCCGGCGCGATCGAGCTGCTGTCCACCCGCCAAGGCGCCGCAGGCACGAACGCGGATCAATATCTATTCTGGCTGGCGGAAGCCTACGCGCGCAAGGGGGACTACCGGGCGGCCAGCGACGGGTTTGCGAGAGTGGTCAAAGAATTCCCCGCGTCGTCCCGCTGCCTGGAGGCGGCGCTCGGGGAGGCGTCGGCGCGAGCGGCGCTGGCGCGCACGGAACCGTCTGAATGGCAGCGCGTGATCGAGTCGCTGCAGCGGACGAACGGAGTTTTCCAAGCTGCGGCGCGCACGAATGCGAGCAATGAGCGGGTAGTGTCGGGCTACTTGTTGCTGAGCGAAGCGCAGTTGGCGACGAAAGACTATCGCGGCGCCGAGGAGACGTTGCAGCCACTGGCCAAACGCCTGGTGCAGCCGAAGCTCGCGTGGCAGTGGCAGTTTCTATTGTGCCGCATTCAACTGGCTGACGGGCGGACGAATTCGGCGTTACAGAGCACGACGAATCTTCTGGTGCTGGCGGCCAATGCGGGTCAAACCAACCTGCAGGCGGAAAGCGCGGCGTTTCAAGCCGGCCTGCTGGAAAGCCTGGGCCGGACCGACGAAGCTCTGGGAGCTTACCAAATGAATCTGGCCGATGGCGTTCCGGCCGAGCGGCAGCGTCAGGCGCTGTTGAAGGTCGCGGAGTTGTCGCTCGCGCAGGGGAAGATTCCCCAGGCGACGAAAATGCTCGAAAAGTTCCTGGGCCAGTATCCGGAAGCGGCCGCGGCGGACCTGGCGCTGCTGACGCTGGGTGAACTGCGCCTCCGCCAATATGAGGCGGGCGCCGACACCAACGAGGTGGCGATTGTCACGACCAACGCGCCGGCGGCGACCAACGGGCTCCAGCGGGCGCTGGCCTCATTCTGCGAGCTGACGAATAGATTTCCGCGAAGCCCGTTATTCGGCAAAGCGCAACTGGATCTTGGGTGGTGTTATTGGCGGGAAGGCAAACTGCCGGAAGCACAGGCGGCCTTTCAGCTCGCGGTGGAGCGCCTGCCGGTCTCCCTCGATCTGGGCACCGCCTACCTGAGACTGGCGGACGCCCAGTTTCAGCAAGGCTATTTCACGAACGCGACCAGGAATTACCAGGCCATCATCGAGAAGCTTGCCGCACTGCCGGAGGCTAGAACGAATCTGTTCGAGCGCGCACTCTACCAGACGGTGCGCGCGGGGTTTGCGGGAGACTACCTGGCCGCCGCGACCAACGGCCTGCAGAAACTGCGGGCCTGGTATCCCACCAGCTTGAATACCGCGCGCGCGGTGTTGCTGAGCGGACAGGAGATCAGCCGCCGGGGAGAGCCGGCCCGGGCGCGGGCGCTGTTTCTGGAGTTTGCCAAGAGCACGCCGGACACACCGTTGCTGCCCGAACTGGAGTTGGCCATTGCGGATACCTACATGCGGGAGAATCAATTGACCAACGCCATTGAGCAATACAATCGCTGGCTGGCGGAGAATACAAATTCCAGTGCGAAACCCCGGGCTGAGTATTACCTCGCCCAGGCGACCTATCTGGCCGGACAGGAGACGAATGCGCTGATGCTGTTCACGAATTTCATCGCGCACTTCCCGAAGAACGATTTGGCCCCGCGGGCGCAGTTATGGGTGGCCGACTATTACTACCGCACGGGCAATCCGGTGGAGGCGGAGCGGAATTATCAACTGCTATATCGGAGTACGAACTGGCCCCCCTCCGAGTTGACGTATCAGGCACAACTCAGCGCTGGCCTCGCCGCCGCGGCCCATCAGGGTTGGGGCGTGGCCAAGGCCTATTTCACCAACTTGTATAACAACGGCAACTGCCCAACGGATTTGCGCGTGCAGGCCCTGTTCGAGTATGGCAAGACGCTGATGCTGGTGGCGGACCCCGCGGAGACCAACAAACTCGCTAATTGCGAGCAAGCCACCCTGGTCTTCGGCAGGATATGCGAGGAATACGCGACCAACCGGCTGGCCATCCTGGCCTGGAACGAAAAGGCCAAATGCTACCTGCAGTGGGCTCTGGTCAGGCAACAGTATGATTCCCTTACCAATGCCATGAATGCGTACCAGCACGTCATTGACGCGCCGCACGCCGACGTGGCGGCCCGCAGCGAGGCCAAAGTCGGCCAGGCCACTGTGCTCGTGAAGTGGGCCGAACAAAAGACAGGCGCGGAGAAAACCGCACTGCTCAAGGCCGCGCTAAGCAATTGTCTGGATGTGGTGTACGGGACAATGCTGCGCGAGGCCGACGAGAGGCTGGACCCGTTCTGGAAGAAGGAAGCCGGGATGAAGGCCTTTGATCTGGCCGAGGCGTTGGAGGCCTGGTCGCAAGAGATCAACATCTATATGCGGCTAACGAACTCCGTGTGGTCCCAGTTGCCCGCCTCCTACCAGAAGCGCGCGTCGAAGGCGTTCGAGAATCTTGAGCGCGAGAAGTCGAGTCGCTGATTCGGGTGGCTGATTTGACAAACCGGCGTGCGGCGTGTAGCTTGAAGTGGCAGTGCAGCGGCAAGCCCTTTACGGCCCAGGCACCCAGTAATGCCTCGGCTGAGAAATGCCGTTCCGTGTGATGCGGAACGGCTTTTTCATTTCTGTTGGCGTTCTGGCATATTTACTATCGTCGCTACTCCTCGTCCTTCAACTATGAATCATTGAGTCGTGCCCCACTTCCTTCAATAAATAAAGGGTAGGATCAAGCTCAACTAGCTTGTCGCGGTGTGAATCTGTGGTACTGTTGGCGTCCTTGTGGACTTTATAAAGACGGTTCAGACGCGGCGCACGTTCGCCATCATCTCGCATCCGGA
>OCTA010001342.1_pt1 | contig 22651 bp, 18 predicted proteins | sample 1538991 | NCBI WGS metagenome assembly OCTA01 (sample SAMEA3539302, study PRJEB22396) | soil metagenome | biome: tundra; feature: field; material: soil | place: USA | collected 2010-05 | depth 0.15 m | reverse complement strand
CGAGATTGGTCAGTGACGGGAGTTCAGACGTGTGCTCTTCCGATCTAGCAGCGATTGGAGACAGATCAGGAGCGATCCGCCGGCGGATTGCTGGACGTGAAGGCGCCCCGAATCAATCCCGCGGTCGACAGCTTGCTTATCGACCCTAAAGAGGGCGGCGGATTCCCCGGAGTGACCAGGGCCAATACCGAACCGCACACAGGAAATGGAACCCGAATCGCGCCCGCGCTCCGGCGGATGGTGAAGGTTTCTTCCGTTTCGAGTGTGATCTCGGTTATGCGTCTTGCATTCACCTTGGCTCCCTCCGATCGGCTGTAGGTTCGGTCTTGCACCTTCGTTTCGCGGAAACAGGATCGGCTTCGCCGTGACCCTTGCCCAACAGCGCGAATGATCGCGGCAGACGCGGTGAAATGTCTTGAGGGGTGGGTTAGGATTTGTTAGGATTTCTTATTTTCGTAAACGTTCTTGTTTCCCGCCGCACTTATGTCTAGAGAAGTCAGAGAGTTCTACGACTTCGGCGATTTTCATCTCGACGCTTCGCGGCGCCTCGTCTGCCGAAGCAACCTCACAATTCCTTTGACCTCAAAGGCCTTCGAGACCCTCCTTGTGCTGGTCAGAAACCGTGACCGCGTTCTCCCCAAGGAGGAGTTGATGAACGCGGTGTGGACAGACAGCTTCGTCGAAGAAGTCAATCTGGCGCAGAATATCTCCGCACTGCGCAAGGCGCTGGGGGAGAGTCCCGGCGAGAACCGGTTCATTGCCACGATTCCGGGCAAGGGCTACCGCTTTGTGTGCGCGGTGAATGAAGCCGCAGAGGAAAGCGACGAACTGACTGTTTCGCGCCACACTCGCGCGCAGGTCGTGGTGGTTGAGGAAACAGAGGACAGCAGCATAGGAATGAGGGAGCAGCACGGTAGAGAATTGCCCGCACTCCCCGCACCTCAACGTCTGGGCCGTGCCTGGAAATGGACTGGATGGGGCGTTGCGCTGGCGCTTTGCCTCGCTGCGCCCGGAGCCTATTTATGGCACCACAGGAACGTACCGCCGAATGTCGAAGAGACGGGACATTCCCTGGCCGTATTGCCATTTCAACCGCTTGGTGCTGGGTCCGATGAGGAACATCTCGGTTTGGGCATGGCGGACGCGGTCATCACGAAGCTTGGCAACATTCGGCAGTTGCCGGTTCGGCCAACAGACGTGGTGATTCGCTATGGCGATCCCAAGGTTGATCCTAAGCAGGCGGGCCGCGAGATGGGCGTGGATTCTGTGCTGAGCGGCAAAATCCAGAAATCAGGCACCCACATTCGCGTCACCGTTCAACTGGTTCGCGTCCGCGATGGGCGAACTTTGTGGGCGCAGACGTTTGATGAAAATTACACCAACATTTTCGGAGTTGAAGATTCCATCTCAGAAAAGGTGGTGCAGGCCCTCGCCGTGAACCTCGCCGGCCAGGAAAAGCTGCAGTTGGAGCGCCACTATACCGAGAATATCGATGCCTACCGCAACTATCTCGAGGGCCGCTATGCCGAGTTCACCTTCACCCGTGACGGCATGAATAAGGCCATTGAATACTTCAGCCGAGCAATTGCGGACGATCCCAGCTACGCACTCGCCTATGCCGGATTGGCCGATGCCTATACCACCGAATCGGATTGGCTGCTCTCGCCGCGCGAGGCGCTTCCCAAGGCAGAGGCGGCGGCGCGCAAGGCGCTGGCCTTCGATAACAATCTTGCTGAAGCGCACGGGGCGCTGGCGCACGTGCTGCTGCACGAATGGCGGCTCGCCGAGGCTGATCGAGAATTCCACACGGCCCTCGCTCTGAACCCGGAAAGCGTTTCAACCTACTTCGCCTACGGGGAGTATCTGGCGTCGATCGGCCAGCCGGATCAGGCCATTGCCGAGGGGCAGAAGGCACTTGCCGTTGATCCGCTGTCACCCGAGATCAACTCGTTTTTGGCCTGGGACTACTATCTGAAGCGGGATTATGCTCAATGCCTTGCAACCTCTCACAAGGCGATGCAGATGTTTCCCGAGTTTTGGGTTCCCCACATGACGGCGGGCATGTGTCATTACATACGGTCGGAATTTCCCCAAGCGATCCAGGAGTACAGCAAGGCCCAGGCGATGAATCCTGAAAGCACGTATGTTGAGGCCGGTCTGGGAATCAGTTTAGCTGGGTCAGGAAACCGGAGCGGGGCTTATCAGGCGATTGCGAAGTTGAAGGCGATGGAGAAGGACAACTATGTCTCTCCTGCCTACATCGGCCTCGTTTACCAGGCACTCGGAGATACGGACGCCGAATTTGCATGGTATGCAAAGGGATACGATGATCGGGCGGAGTGGCTCCTTTGGCTCAACGTGGACCCGATCTACGACAACCAGCGCAACGATCCCCGCTTCCGCGAACTTGTTCGCAAAGTCGGAGTCGCGCACTAGCACCCCCTCCCTCTCTCCCACGCAACGGCCCGATCGTCTTCATTGACTTGACATCCGAGCGCAAAACGCAGACACTCATCCCGTGAGTGTCCACTTGGATGCCAAGTAAAGATAAGAAAAACCCGCAAGTTCTCCAAGGAACATTGGACCTGATCGTCTTGCGCAACTTGGCGACGATGGGACCGCAGCACGCCTACCAGATCGCCACGCGCCTCCAGCAAATCTCCGACGGCCTCCTCAACCTCAACCAGGGCACCCTCTATCCCGCCCTCGTAAGGCTCGAGCAATACGGTTGGATCAAGGGCAGCTGGAGCAAGACTGACACCGGTCGAGAGGCGAAATACTACGCAATCACTGCCGCCGGCCGCAAAGCCCTGCACGAGGAGACGGAGCATTGGCGTCGCACCTCAGACGTGATTGAACGTCTTCTCGTGGAAGGTTCCCAGGCGTGATCAGGAGCGTCGCACGAGCGATTGCCAGGCTTCGGAGCCTCTTTACCAACGCCCGCGCCGACGAGGATCTGACGAAGGAAATCGCCACGCATCTCCAATTTCTCGAAGACGATTTTCGTCGTCAGGGTCTCTCGCCTGCTGAAGCGCTGCGGCAGGCGCGCCTTGCCTGCGGCGGCGAGGATCAGGTCAGGCAGGCGCATCGTGAAGAGCGCTCTTTTCGCTGGCTGCTTCAATCCTTCCAGGACATTCGCCACGCCTGTCGTTCGCTCCTCCGGTCCCCCGGCTTCACCGTAGCCGCGATTCTAACCCTCGCCCTCGGAATCGGCGCGAATACAGCCGTTTTCTCCGTCATCAACACCGTGCTCTTGAAACCCCTCAGCTACCCCGAGCCCGATCGCATCGTCCAATTCCGATTGCAATCGACCGCAGGATCGGTACCCGGCGTATCGATCCCCGATCTTCGTTTTTGGATGAAGAACGCCAATGCCGTCGACGACATCTCCGCCTACGATCTCGGCGAGGCTGTGCTCGGCCTCACCAGCGGCATTCCTGAGCAGGTTCATGGCGCCCACGTCACTTCAAATTACTTTCGCTTGTTCGGAGCGCCGCTCGTGATGGGCCGCCCCTTCAACGCGGAGGAAGACCGCCCCGGCACAAGCAAAGTTGTCGTCCTCAGCTACAGCCTCTGGAAACGAAGGTTCAACGCCGATCCGCAGATCATCGGCAAGGCAATCTCCCTCGACAAAGAGCCGTACACCGTGGTCGGCGTCACGGGAGACAGCTTTCGCACCGATCCGGAATCCGATTTATGGATCCCCTTTCAGTTCAATCTCAACAGCAATGACCAACTCCATTATTTTGGAGTGGCCGCACGTCTGAAGCCCGGCGTCTCCCTCTCTCAGGCAAATGCGCAGTTGAAACTGGCATCGCAGGCAGCGCAGCGCCAGGCCCAGTTGCCTGATCCCACATATGCCTTCGTGCTTGAGCCGCTCCGCGACACCATTGTCCGAGATGCACGCTCATCCCTGCTGTTGATGCAGGCTGCCGTGGCCCTGGTGCTGCTCATTGCTTGTGCCAACGTCGCAAATCTGCTCCTTGCCCGCGCCACCGTTCGTAAGCGCGAATTCGCCATTCGAGCCGCCATCGGCGCAGGTCGCGGACGTCTCCTTCGCCAGTTCGCGACCGAAAGCATTCTGCTCTCCACATGTGGTGGTATCGCCGGTCTTGCCATCGGATTACTCGGCGTCCACGCGCTGCTTTCTATCAGTCCCGGCAACATTCCGCGCATCGGCGCTTCAGGCGCTGCCGTGGGACTCGACTGGCGCGTTCTGATCTTCACCCTCGCCATCTCGCTCCTGGTCGGCATAGTCTTCGGAATCGTTCCGGCGCTGCGCGTCTGCGGCCCATCATTGAATCATTCCCTCAACGAAAGCAATCATCACCTCGGATCTGGCACGCAAAGCAAAATGCGTTCGCTGATTGTCCTGAGCGAGATTTCCCTGTCCGTCGTGCTGCTCATTGGGGCGGCCCTGCTCCTGCGCACCTTCGTTGCATTGCGCGCTGTGAACCCGGGCTTCGATCGTCACAACGTGCTTCTCATGGAAATGTCGTTGCACGGTTCGCAATTCGAAACGACACCCAATGTCACGCGTCTCGTTGACGACGCCCGACAGCGACTCGCAGCCATTGCCGGGGTCGAAGTTGCAGCAGCCACGTGCAGCCCGCCATTCGCCAGCAGAATGGGCCTGCCCTTCGCCGCAATCGGAACTCCGTCAGGCAACTCCGGCAACACCGGCGATGCGGAGTGGATGTCCGTCTCGCCCGGCTATTTTGCGATCCTCAAAATCCCCATCCTCCGCGGTCGCGACTTCAACGATCAGGACGAAAATGGCGCGCCCGGTGTCGCGCTCATCAATGAGACGATGGCAAAACGTTATTGGCAGGACCAGGATCCAATCGGCCAATCCATCGAAATCGGCAAAGGTATCGGACCAAAATTTGAAGACAGATCCCGCCGCATCATCGGCATCGTCGCCGACACGCGTGATGACGATTTGAGTCAGCCGCCCGAGCCGACCATGATGATCCCCTTGGCGCAGGAGCCCGATGGCATGACGCTTCTCGGCCTGCAGTTCGGCCCGATCTTCTGGCTCGTTCGCACGCGCCTCGAACCGCATCAAGTGGCCGTCAACGTCTCTGAACAATTGCGGCAGGCGAGCGGCGGTTTGCCCGTAGGCCGCATCCGCACCATGAATGAGGTCCTCTCCCAATCCATCGCCAGGCAAAACTTCAACATGCTCCTCCTTGGCGTCTTCGCCATGGCCGCGCTGGCGCTCACTGCCGTGGGCATCTACGGCGTAATGGCGTATTCAGTGGCTCAGCGCACGCATGAAATCGGCATCCGCATGGCTCTTGGAGCCGATCGAGAGCGCATCCGCAATCTTGTCGTCGGAAAAGGCATGTTGACGGCGGCCCTCGGCGTCCTCATCGGCCTCGGCGCCGCGGCCTTCATGGCGCGTTTTCTGGCCGGCTTTCTCTACGGCGTCCAGACCCGGGATCCGATGGTCTTCATCGCAGTCCCGGTGCTCCTCGCCCTGGTCGCGCTTCTTGCTCTATGGATTCCCGCCCGTCGAGCCGCCCGCCTCGAGCCGGTAGAGGCGCTGCGGTCCGAATAATCCCGACACCTGCAACGCGAGCATCGGTCGCGCAAAACCACCCGCCCTTACTCCCAACGCAGCGCCGTCATCGGGTTCACATGCGCCGCACGAATCGCTGGCAGCGCGCAAGCGATCCCCGACACCACCACAAGCAGCGCAATCCCCTCCAACAAAATGACAGGATCGTTCGAATTCCCCTCAACCCATTTCGCAATCACCTTGTTCAAAGCCAGGGTCAGCAAGAGTCCAGTCAAGATCCCGCCTCCAACGCTCGTCAGCGTCGATGCGAAGACGATCCGCAACACATGCCCACGCTGCGCACCCAACGCAATGCGAATCCCAAACTCGTTTGTCCTCTGCGCCACCGTGTACGACACCACGCTGTACAGCCCAATCGCCGCCAGTGCCAGGGCCAGCACCGCAAACGCGCCGAAGATCCACGACACCAGGTGCTCCTGCTGCCACTCCATTTCATCGGTAATCCACGTGTCGAGATCCGCTACTTCGCTGTAGGTCTGCTGCTCGGGATTCACCGCACTCAACTGCGCTTGTATGGAATGCATCAGCCTAAGCGGCGACGCCTGCGACCTCACCAGAATCTGTGTTCCACTCGACATGTGCAGCGTGTACGGCAGGTAAATCGCCGGCTTCACCGGACTACCCAACCCATCGTTGCGCGCGTCCTCCACAACACCCACAATTGGCACCCAGGAGTCCGCGAAATGCGGCACAGACAATTCCTCTGGCGCTCGTTCTTCAATCTCCGGCATCTTCACCGAATGCCCAAGCGCATCTCCTTTTGGGAAATAGCGCTGCGCCATAGTCCGATTGATGACCGCCACCAGCGCGCCGTTCCGATTCTCCGTCTCGTCCCACGCCCTTCCCTGCAGCAACGGAATGCGCAGTATGGAAAAATATCCCGGGCTCACCGTGTTCACTGACGCCATCTGTTCTTCCATCGCCGCCTTGCCCAGAATCTCGAACTTGGTAATCCACCCATTCTTCGGCGGAGTCGCGTTACTCGAGATCGCCGCCATCGTCACCCCGGGTGTCTCCGCAACCTTGCTGCGCAGCTGTTCAAAATAGGCTGCGCGCGCAGCCCACGTCGTAAACGAATTCTCCTGAATCGGTACACCCACCGACATCACATTGTGCGGGTCATAGCCAAGCGGCTCATGCAGCAGCCGGCTGAAACCCTCAATGGCCGACCCCGCTGCGCTCAGCAGCAGCAGCGTCAGCGCGATCTGTGCCGCGATCAGTGCGTTCTGCGTTCTGCGCCCACCCGCGCTTCCCAACACCCGCCGCGTTCCCGACTGCGCCATCTGGCTGATCTCCGGCTTTGAGAGTTGCAGCGCCGGCCACAGCCCAAAGGCAATTCCAGTCACCATTGCCACCGCAATGCTGAACAGAAGAACAGGCAGATTGATGCGGATCACGACCTCCGGCGCAAATGCGTACCGAGGCAGCAACAGTCGAATGCCCGCAAGTATGCCGTACGCCATCCCCACGCCAAGCCCGGCCCCAATACCCGCCAGCAGCAAGGATTCCGTCAGCAATTGGCGCACAATCCGGCGCCGCTTTGCCCCCAGCGCCGATCGCACCGCAAGTTCGTGCTGCCGCGTTGCGCCCCGCGCCAGCAACAGGATCGAGACGTTTCCGCAGCCGATGGCCAGCAACAGCGCTACGGCCCCAAACAGCAGGTACAACGTCTTTCCCATCCGCCCCACAACCCATGCATTCAAGCCTTCCACCTGCACTTTGAAGTGCTCAGGAAACTGCTTCGGCTGTTCCTTCGCAAATTGTTCAAGCAGAGGCTGCAGGGCTGCGTCTGCGCCGTCGAGAGTAACGCCGGGCTTCATGCGAATGTCCACCATCAACCTCGTCCCTGAATCCTGCGTCAGCTTCAGCGGAAGGTACACGTCCGCCGAATACCAGATGAACCGTGGCGCAGCAACGCCCACAATCGTGTAGCTCTTATGATCCAGTTGCAACGTCTTCCCCAGCACCGTCGGATTGCCAAAGAAGTATTTCTGCCAGAACTTGTAAGAGAGCACGACCACCGGCTGCGGGTCCTGTCCTGCCGGAGCGTCGGAAGGCACAATGCCGCGACCCAGCAGCGGCGGCAATCCCAGGTCATTAAAGCCGGTTGAGATCAGGCCGATCTCGTTGACGTTCTCCGGAAACTCATGCCCCGTAACAGTCATGGCATGGTAGTCCATCGCCAACACGCTGTTCACTACCGGAACCTGCTCCAGTCGCAGCACCTGCGCGCCACTCAAATCCACTTCAGCATTGGCTTCTGTTTTACTCGTCGCACTCAGGCGAACAATTCGGTCGGCTGCCGGATAAGGATAGGGATTCACCAGCGCCGCGTAGATCACGCTGAAAACCGCCGTCGTCGCTCCAATCCCAAGCGCCAGCGAGATCACCGCCGTCAGCGTGAACCGCGGCGTCCTGATCAGTTGCCGTAGTGAGTAATGAAGATCCTGAATCAAGGTCTGCATGGCCCGCTCCTCGCCGCGCAGTGGGGACAATTCATAATCCCACGGCCAATCGATTTCCTGAAAGAGGATTCGCCCCCCGCGTGAACCGGTTGCCCGAGGTCCACTTTTTGGGACCTGGAAAACCTCAGCCGTCAGTCAGCCCAATTCCCACGACTCGAACAAACGAAGAACCCCGCAAAACCTGAGCGACCTCCGTGCGTCCACGAATCTGTCAAGCCCCGTTTCCCATTCACCCTCCCAAACCCTTGAAAACAAAGCCTGCAGTGAAAACCGCAAATTGCAGATTGATTCCCCCATCGCGTTACCCTGAAAGCACTCAAAGAAAACACGGCAGGTCCTCAAGCTCAGGCAAATTTGGGCCCCTTACTTCACGCGTTTGAGTAGAAAAACAGCACGAGGCGGTTCTCGGCAATCCATTGATTCGCTGTGAGATAGCCAGGAAGCTCCACAGTTATTTGGCCAAAAAGTGCCAAAATCTGCCAAAAAGCGCCGAAATGTGCCGGAAAATGCCGGGAAATTACGCCCAAGCGAGAACCTAACCGCCACTTTATCAGTAGTTTAGATTCATTCCACCTTCTCGATTTTTGAAAAACGGCTGTGTAACTGTGAAACGATACGCCGGAAAGGCAGAGCCATTGAATGACACCAAAGGCAAAATCGCCAAATCAAGAAAAACAGCAACGCCAACTGCAGCCCCCAAAAGAGTGAGGGGCGATGGAATCAAGAGGCTAGCCAAGGCCAGTGCCCGAGCCCTGCGCGACAACGGCGATGGCATCACGAAAAAGCTGCTGGGCAAGGCCCTCCGCGGCGATGTGAGCTGCGCCCGGCTGCTGATCGCTTTAGCCGAGAAGAAAACGCCGCCTGATCCCGCTAAGATGAAAATGCCCGAAGGATTCGAATCAGCGTCTGACATGCTGCGGCGCCTCGCCGCCGAGCCCGAATGGGTGGACCCACTCAACGATCCCGACAATCCGCCGCCCGCGCCTCAGGTCGAAACGTATCTGACGAATACTGCGCCTTAACGCGAGCCCTTTGAGAAAGCGAAAGGCACCCTTCATCCTGGAGTCTCGTTTTCAGCCCGCCATCCAGGCGCACTACACTGAGATGAAATGACTCAGAATCGCCCTCCCACCGCCCGCAGCCAGCACACCGAAGTCCAGCTTCACGGAACCGTCCTCACCGACGACTACGCCTGGCTGCGCGACAAGGAAAATCCCGAAGTCACCGCCTATCTCGAGGCTGAAAACGCCTATGCCGAGGCCGAGATGGCTCCACTCGCCGGTCTGCGCGATGAGCTCTACAACGAGATGCTCAGCCACATCAAGCAGACTGACGTCTCAGTTCCCTTCCGCGACGGCGATTGGTGGTATTTGTCGCGCACCGAGGAGGGAAAGCAGTACGCAATCTTCTGCCGCAGAGATGCAAAGCTCGCCGGCCCCAGTGGCGAAGGCCCGGAGCACGTGATCCTCGACGGCAACATCCTGGCCGAAGGCCACGCCTTCTTTTCCATCGGGGCCACCGACATTACCGACGACGGCCGCTGGCTGGCCTACACCACCGACACCACCGGCTTCCGCCAATACACGCTGCATATCAAGGACCTGCTGACCGGCGAAACACTCCCCGGCGAAGTCCAGCGCATTGGCTCCATCACGTGGGCCGCCGATCATCAGACGCTGTTCTACACCGTGGAAGACGAGGAACAGAAGCGGCAATACCAGCTTTGGCGTCACAAACTCGGTTCGTCGCACAGCGAAGACGTGCTGATCTATCAGGACGACGATGAGCGCTTTAACGTAGGCGCGGGACGCACGCGTGATGGAAAGTTTCTGATTCTCGAATCGGCCAGCCACACCACCACCGAGAGCCACGTGCTGGCCGCATCAGAGCCTTATCGCGCATTCACGCTCATATCTCCCCGCGAAGATGAGCACGAATACTCGGTCGATCACCGTTACGGACGCTGGTTCATCCGCACCAATGACAGCGGCCGCAACTTCAGGCTGGTCACAGCGCCTGTCGATGCGCCGGGCCGCGAAAACTGGCATGAACTGATCGCCCATCGCGACGACGTGATGCTTGAAGATGTGGACCTGTTCGCCGACTTCTTTGTAGCCTGTGAACGCGAAGAGGGATTGCCTCGCCTTCGCATGTGGCGTTTTGCCGGCGAAGGTCCCGCCGCAGCACCTGCCGGCGAAATTGCCTTTCCTGAGCCGGCTTATAGCGCGCACCCGCACGTCAACCGCATCTTTGAAACAACCACTTACCGCTATGCGTATCAATCGCTGGTCACGCCGAGTTCGGTCTACGAGTTCGACCTCACCACAGCCGGTTCCACGCTCCTCAAACAAGTTGAAGTTCCCGGCGGCTTTGATCGTACCCTTTACGACAGTGAGCGTGTCCGCGCCACGGCGTCCGATGGGGTCGAGGTACCGGTTTCATTGGTCTATCGCAAAGACAACCGCGAACCGGGAAAGAATCCGCTTTACGTTTACGCGTACGGCTCGTATGGCTACTCACTGCCGCTCGGTTTCAACTCCAACCGGCTCTCCCTGCTCGATCGCGGCGTGGTCATGGCCTATGCGCACATTCGCGGTGGAGGCGACCTGGGCAAGCCATGGCACGATGCCGGCAAAATGCTGGTCAAGCGCAACACGTTCACCGACTTCATTGCCGCCGTCGAACACCTCTCGGCCGCGGGTTATGGCGATCCGGCGCGCGTTGCCATTGAAGGCGGCTCTGCCGGGGGTCTCTTGATGGGAGCCGTAGCGAACCTGCGTCCCGATCTTTTTCGAGCCGTCCTATCGCATGTTCCGTTTGTCGATGTAATGAACACCATGCTCGACGCCTCCCTGCCTCTCACCGTCCCGGAGTATGAGGAGTGGGGCAACCCCAACGAAGAGAATTACTTCAAATACATGCTGAGTTACTCGCCGTATGACAACCTGAAACCCGCAAGTTATCCGGCCATGTTAGTCAAGACATCGCTCTACGATAGCCAGGTAATGTACTGGGAGCCGGCAAAGTATGTGGCGAAGCTCCGCACCCTGAAGAAGGACAACAACCGCCTAATGCTTGTCACCAACATGCAGGCAGGCCACGGCGGCGCCAGCGGCCGCTATGACTATCTCAAGGAGATTGCCTTCGATTATGCCTTCCTGCTCCGGGAATTGGGAATTGTGTAATTGGAGTTTCGTCCTGCATGTTGCCAGGCGCCCCAGGGTCGCTGGGAAGCTATGCAGCTAAACAATTACTTCACCGCGTTGCCACTCCAGCCGGCTGGGGCGTTGTATCCGTCAGCCGCGACTTATGCGCCCACAAGCCGAGGCCCGGATTAGCAATGAAAAAGATCTCTTCGCCGTCTACACGGTTATATCCGTGGGCCAGTTTCGTGGGATCGTACTTCTTGAGCATCGTCGCGAGGTCGCCATACCCAAATCCGACGCCTTCCATTTCTTCTTTGGTAAGGTGTCCGGGACACCACGTGATGGTGAAACGGCCTTCGGACGAAGCGTGCATCAAGTGCGAAGCGGCGCCGAGTTCGTTCACCAAATCGGGATTGGCACTTACCGCGGCGAGTATCGCGGGCGTTCCGCGATAGCCGTATTTTCGGATCAAGGCGTCGATCGTCTTGTCCTCGCCGAACTCTCTCACAGCCGGAGCCAGCACGATCAGTTCTCCGCCGTCTGCAAGCGCCATGCGCGTGCGATACACAGCCTTGTTGCCCAGCCAGGTGGAATGAAATTCATGCGGATCGAGATAGACCACGGCCTTGCGAATCGGTTCGTCGACTAACTCGAAATTGACTTTCATGCTTAGTTCTGCAGCACGGTAGAAGCACTCTACATCGTCGCCGGTAAAGAGGCCGCGCACCGCCAGTTCACCGTCAGCTTTGCGCCCCACCACGGTGAGCACGTACACAATCGGGATGTGCTTGAGGAAGTGGTCCGATGCGTAGTTAAGCACGGCGCGCACCGGGTTGTCCGCGCGCCCCATGATGCGCTCCATGCCATAGACAGCTCCCAGAAAGTGGCTGCGATTTATGCTCTCTCGACCGCCCGTGCCGATCAGAATGTTCTTGTTGTAGTTGGCCATGCCGATCACTTCGTGCGGCACAACCTGGCCAATCGAGAGAATCAAGTCGAATCCGCCTTGCGATATGTGCCGGTTGACCTGCGCGGGCCACGTAAAGTTGAGCTTGCCTTCCGATTGTTCGTGAATGAACTCAGGCGGAATCTCGCCGACCGTCTCCACATCTGTGCGCCAGTTGTGAACGCGGAAAAGATCCTGCGGGATATCGCCGAACATGTGCTTTAGCTGCGCCGGCTGCAACGGAGAGTGGGTGCCGAGCGCGGGTAAGACGGCCTTGAGACGGTCGCCAAAATGCTCCCACGCCATGTGCGTGAGAGCGCCGGCCTGTGAGTGCAGCCGGGTGATATCCGGAGGCACGGCGAGCACGCGATTGCGCGGCCCAAGCTTCGCAAGGCTCCCGCAAAGCAGCTCTTTTAGCTGCGATGAAGAAAGGTCGGTTTCAACGCCGCCCACGGCGCAATAGACGCTCATGCGTATAACTCTACACCCTCCCTGAGCCGGGGTGCCGCAACAACTTGGCTGCGCTATCCTGAACTAAGTCGGACAGCCTGCACCGGGCTGTCGACTGGGGTTTGCGATGAGCGAATTTACTTTGAACGTCAACGGCGCCCAGCTATCTGTGAACGCTCCTGCTGATGAATCTCTTCTTTCGGTTTTGCGCAACCGGCTCAATCTGACCGGAACCAAGTACGGATGCGGCGAAGGGCAATGCGGAGCCTGCACCGTTCTCGTCGACGGGCAAGCAACCCGTTCCTGCCTGGTTGCCGTGGGTTCTGCGGCCAATGTGAAGATCATCACCATCGAAGGCCTGGAGCACAACGGCAAGCTGAGTCCCGTGCAGCAGGCCTTTCTCGACGAGGGAGCGTTCCAGTGCGGGTATTGCACCTCGGGAATGATTCTCAACGCCACCTCGTTGCTAAGTGAGAAACGCAATCCCACCGAAGAGCAGATCGTCGAAGCAATGAACGGAAACGTCTGCCGCTGTGGCACTTATCCGCGCATCATTGCGGCAGTCAAGCGGGCTGTGCAACAGCCGGAACAAGGAGGAATCCGATGAACCTCTCGGATCGAGACGTGCAGGTATTCGAGAATACCCGGTTCGGCGGCGAGCTCGATGGACAATCGAGGGAACGCCAGTTAGATCGACGCGACTTTATCAAAGTACTCGGCGTCGGACTGCTTATTTGTTTGACTCACAATGCCGCCTGGGCGCAAGAGTCGGGCAGAACCTTCGGTGGTCACGAGCTTCCAAAAGACGTGGGCGCATGGCTGCACATCGCCGCGGATGGGCAGGTGAAGGTATTCACCGGCAAGGTGGAAGTAGGACAGAACATCCGTACGTCACTTGCGCAGCAGGTCGCCGAGGAATTGCGGGTGCCCTTTGAATCCATCACGATGGTCATGGGCGACACCGACCTGGTCCCGTGGGATATGGGCACGTTTGGCAGCCGCACGACTCCCACCATGGGTCCGCAACTTCGCATCATGGCTGCGACCGCGCGCGACTCGCTTGTTAATATGGCCGCGAAGTCCTGGAATGTGGACCCCGCCACGCTTGTGGCAGGCGAAGGCAAAGTCACTGATCCGAAGAGTTCTCGGTCGTTCACCTATGGGGAACTCACTCGCGGCGAGAAGCTTGTGAAGATTGTCTCCGGCGAAGAGCGCCTAACACCCGCCACCGAATGGAAGATTGCCGGCACGCCCGAGCCGAAGGTCGAAGGCCGCGACTTCGTCACCGGGAAGCATCATTACCCTTCCGACATCACTCGGCCCGATATGATGTTTGGCGCGGTGCTGCGGCCAGACGGATTCAATGCATCACTTGACTCGCTCGACACAAGCGCTGCGGAAAAGCTCAACGGTGTCAAAGTCGTGCGCGATGGTGATTTCATCGCAGTGGTCGCGCCCGACGCTTACACCGCACAACAGGCTGTGTCGGCCATCAAAGCAAAATGGAGTGTCCCGGCACAGCTATCCAATCAAGGCCTCTTTGAATACCTGAAGAGCAATCCCGAGAGCGGCCAGGATGAAGGCCCGGAGCGTGTGACCGGTTCTGTGTCGCAAGCCTTCGCCGGCGCCGACTTGAATCTGGAAGAGCGATACACGGTGCAGTACATTGCGCATGCACCTCTTGAGCCACGCGCCGCCGTGGCCGAATGGAACGGCGACAAGCTGACCGCATGGACCGGAACGCAGCGTCCGTTTGGCGTGCGCGATCAACTCATGCAGGAGTTTCACCTGTCACCCGCGCAGGTACGCGTGATTCAACCTGACATGGGCAGCGGCTATGGCGGCAAGCATACCGGCGAGGCCGCGATCGAGGCTGCGCGCTTAGCGAAGGCCGTCGGCAAGCCAGTGAAGGTGGAGTGGACGCGCCGCGAAGAATTCACCTGGGCTTACGCGCGCCCCGCTGGCCTGATTGAGATCAAAGCGGGCATGCGCCATGATGGAACACTGGTCTCCTGGGAACACCACAACTACAATTCGGGCCCCGCGGCAATCGGCACGCCGTATGCGGTTCCAAACCAGCTCATCCAGTATCATCCGGCAAAATCGCCTCTGCGCCAGGGTTCTTATCGCGGGCTCGCGTCCACTGCTAATCACTTCGCGCGCGAGTCGCACATGGATGCCATGGCACACGCGGCCAACCTCGATCCACTGGAGTTTCGCTTGAAGAATCTGACCGACCCGCGCCTTCGCGCTGTTTTTGAAAAGGGAGCCGACAAGTTCGGTTGGGGCCGATCAAAATCAACGCCCGATCGTGGGTTCGGCATTGCCGGCGGAACCGACAAAGGAGGTTACACCGCAACCTGCGCCGAAGTAGAGATCGTTCCGACCAGGAAGGTGCGTATCGTTCGGCTGGTGCAAGCCTGGGAGTCGGGCGCGATCATAAATCCCGATGGCTTGCGAAACCAGATCATGGGTGCCATGGTTCAGGCCATTGGGGGCGCGCTTTTTGAACAGATCCTGTTTGCTAACGGCCGCATTCTGAATCCACTTTTTGCGGACTACCGTCTTCCCCGTTTCAAAGACACACCGCAGATCGAAGTCCTGCTGATTGATCGCAAGGATCTGCCCTCGGCTGGAGCCGGCGAAACCGGGATTGTAGGAGTTGCGCCCGCTGTGGGCAACGCAATCTTCGCCGCTACGGGGATCCGCCCGCGGAATATGCCGATGGCTCCGAAGGAAGATGCGGCCGGCGCGCCTTTGCGGAGTTAGCAAGAAACCAATAGATTAGCCGCTCATCAAGCGAGCTATTCGACAGTTAGCTCCCGCTCTCAAAACAACTCGCGCGATCCACACTCATTCTTGTTTCCGAGCCACAATCTCGAACGAGAACTTTAGTTCATCCTTTAACTTGAGCGCTCCCCCGGCCACCGATACTGGTTCGATGCCAAAGTCGGATTGGCTCAATGTAAAGTCGCCAGACGCCCGCAGCATGTCGCCCAGCAGCACGACACGCACAGGGATCGACACTTTGCGAGTGACTCCATGCAGGTTCAAGCTTCCGTTGAGCGAAGCGGAGAAGAGATCTCCTCCCAGACTCTTGATGAAGATATCGGGTGCCTCATAAGTGATCTCCGGGAACTTGGCCGTCTCGAGGACCTCCCGATTCATGAGCTGCTCCATCTCACGGCGATCTTTGTCGCCGACGTCATTCTGCACGCTCAGCGATGAGGACTTGATTAACAGCTTCAAGCCTCCTGCATGTCCTTGCTCAGGGTCGAACGTTACTTCACCGGCTAAATCGCGAACACCAATCGTCGGATTGTGACCCATGGCAGAAAGTAAGCCCGTCGCGAACGCCTGCACCGTGAAGCGACTCGCGCGGCCATCGATGGTGAAGCACGCCGCGCCGTCCTCCGAAGTTTTTCCATGATGATTTCGTTCAACCTGGGTCATGCACTCCTTTCAAATACGGCAAGAGCTCAGAGTCCCGCAGAATTTGCAAGACTCCGCAATTCAAATCCCGCTGATTACATCGCTCGCAGCCTGAAATACCGCTCCACATCGGGAATGGCGGCCTGGGCCAGATTCCCAATTCCAAGCCGAGACATGTACTGGCGCACAACGGGATTGGAGAGAATCAATCCCGCGCCAAAGACGACCATGGCTACGCCCCCTAACAAATAAAGCGTGCTCTTGTCGCTTGTTAAGTCATTGGTGGTCGGTTCAAGCAATTGCATGTCCATCTCACTTCTCCTTTCGTTTGGCAACATTCAGTTCGTCGGTTTTGATTGCAGTTCATTCAGGAGTCGATCGACGAGACCAGCAACGACTCTCGCGGCCTCGGGAACAGCGGCGTCTACAGCTGCGGTCAAGCCCATCTTTCCCTCATCGCCGCCGAGGCTTTCCGGTTCACACCCGACTAGCAGGACGCGCCTCAAGGGGCCGTTCATTGCAACCGCCATGCGAAGCACATTTACTGGATTCATGGCGTGTGGTTCGATGAAATTCGCCTGTTTCGTTATCACATCCGGATCATTTAGATCCGGTTCTACAACATAGACCGTCCCGGGAGCTTCACCATGAGGAAAAGCGTCGATCAAGATTGTGGCATCATATCCATCCTGCAACGCATAGGCCAGATCAAGACCTCGAATGCCGAAATCAGCAACACGTACATCAGACGGGAAACTCCCATTGGAGAGATGACGAGCCACTTCGACTCCGAAGCCGTCATCACCGAGAACAATATTCCCTATTCCAGCAATAAGAATGCGGGGCTTCTGCGTCAGTTCCTTCTGCCGCTGCTGCTGTTCACTGGGAAGTGGTTCCACTTCCGAAGCGTCGAAGAAGAAGCGATGACCCGGTTGCCGCAGCAAGCCCAGATCGCGGCCTGGATCATCGTCGAGAACAACCGAGACATGCGACTTGCCTTCGTAGTCCTGCTCAATGCTCTCGATGGTTGCAATTTGCCCGCGCAACGCAATGTCCAGGATATCTCCGCCCTTGCGAGGAAAGAGCCGGACGCGATCACCTGTCCTGACTTCGACTCCTTGAATCAGGATGTGATCTACTGGCGTCTTGTCTTCGAGTAACTGCCACTCCCATTCGTTCATGGCGCCTCCTCGCTCAAAGGCCGCAGACCCCGGAGTACGCCATGTAGCTTCATGAACTGCTCCGGAGGCATGTTCTCTGTCCGTTCCAGGATCTCGCGGCTGCGATCGTCCGATTGCCGCATCTCATCTTTCTCTTCGTCGGTCATCGTAAGAATACGAAGCGACAGGATTTCGTCAATCTCGGTTCCGTCAAACAAGCTGCCTGGGCTCTCCGGAGCGATTTGCGGATAGTCGTAGAGAATGATGGGGGAAGAAAGCATCATGTCCCGTGCGCCATCAGCCCCGACCAGCACCGGCCAGGTTCCGACGTTCTTGCATTCTGCAGCCAAATCCTTGAGATCGTCAGGAGGGTCAAGGAGCGAGATAAAGGCACCACCCTCCACGGCCAAAATCGTGTGTGCAGATACAAGGGAATGCATGAGAGCATCGGCCCGCAGGTCCGACTGTGTTGCTCCATTTGGCGTGAGGTTGAAGAGGCGCACCGTTAGTTTGGATAGACCGTCGCGCGATGGACTCAGTTCCACATCGACTGACCCGGCCAGAGTTTGCCATTCGCGAATGATCACGCCCGCGATCATTCCATCCCGGTTGCGAATCGGTTCCAGTTCACGGTCTGCCTTGAATTTGAATCGTGAGTCTTATGAAATGACGACCTTAGCGTGTTCAGAACCGGCAGCCGTCTTTTCCGTTCGATCGCCTCCTGCCACGGTGCATATGTGCGGTTGTCTATCTGCAATTTATCGACCAGCTCAAACTCCGGCTCTCCATCTCGCGGAAGATCGGGGATCGGCTGAGCGAGTTTCCCAATGGATCGATTGACGATCTGAAGGAATCTGATTTCTATGGTGAGCCGGGTGGATGCGTTGGATTCGAGAGCACACTCCGTCTGCATCATCCATGCGTCTGAGCCATTTTGTTGCTCACTGTACGAGCGCGGGCAAAGCACCCCAAAGTTCCAGCGCTGCTGGTTCTTGACGGCAGAGGCGCGGTAGGGATAGAGCATGTAGCCTTCATAAAGAACGGCCTCCGCGATTCTTTCAACCCGTTCCAGGTTCATGAGCCCACCGTCTCCTCAACCGGCAACACTCTTTCAAGCGCCTGTTCCCACGTGGGAATTCCATGTTGCGTCTTGTATTGATAGAGGCGATCAAAAACGTCGCGGCGCAAACTCAACCAGGCGGTATTGGGATAATAGGAATCCATCATCTCCCGCCATACCTTTTGAGAAAGCTTGAATGTCGTCTCCTGCTCCCATGAGATTGGCGCCACCTGAAGCACTCCGTCCTCACCGGCATAAAAGACGGTACCGCTGAACATCAGGCGAAGGGGAATGTCCCCATCCGTGAGGCCTTCGAAATACTTCGTCGCAGCTACATTGAAGTCGAAAGTGCAGGGCACCAGAAGATCAGCCATTGTCGAGCCTTCAAAGCCCGGCACAACTGCGCTGGCGTGTGTCCACAGCAGACTGCGAAGAGTCTGGCTCCAGCGCTCCGGTTCGCCAAACAAGTCCAGCATTCTTCTCTGTTCTTCGGGCGTGTAGCGCCGGCGCGTAGCTTCAATCTGTATTTGACAGCGTAACGCAATGGTATGAATCGCCTCGCCAGCCACCGTGTTCGCGATGCGAAGCTTAAAGGCGAGTGTCGGCGCCGCGCCATATGGAACGGGCGCTGACTCTTCAACGCTGAAACTTAGCTCAGGCACGATGTTCTCCCCTCACTACGTCCGCACGCGCTTTCAACGTCGAAAAGAAGCGCCCGATCTCCTCCCATACTTCATTCCCTCCCGATAGGCCTTTCCAATGCATGCGAATCAGGCCAACGAGCCGAAAGCATTGGTCCATCGGGGCGAAGTAGTATTCAGCCGGAGAAGCCCCATGTGCGTGGCCGATCCGGTTCACGAGCAAAGCCTCTACGTCCTGCTCCAGTTCGTTCAACACCGGATTCTCCCGCACGATCTCACTCCAGGCATCGGCAGGAAGCAGCGACTCCACCGCTCCCGCAGGGCTCGGGTAAAGAGTGACCATTCTGCCCTGTACGGAGGAATAGAAAAAGAAAGCCATGTTGATGGGGATCATCAGCGCTTCCCATTGCGCATCTTCAATCTTCATATCCGGCAAAAACCAGGCGCGTCGTGAAACACGGCGATATTTCCCGCCAATCAATCCATCGAACAGCGTTGAACATGCCTCACAAGCGCAAATGATCTGCCTGTTGGCCAGCTCAAGCAAATGTGGATGTTCTTGCGCCAATGCAGCGCTGCACAACTCGCAGCGCTCGACAGGAAGACGCGGGCGAGCGAATCTTCGCAGTGCAGAAAACGACTGATCCAAAGACGGCGGCGCGGTGGGCGACATGGTCAGGTTCTCTCGATCCAGGTGTAGTGCAGAATCAATCGGCACCGCACACTTCCACGCCGCATTCTGCCATTGGCGAGGTCAATACCGAATTTTTCAAAAGCTTATCGATGGAGACGAAACCCGTAGAAGGTACTCCATCCGGCTCAATGAATTGCAGGGATTCCACATCCGGCGCCTGATCGTAGATGCACTCTTCAACCAACGTTTTTACGGTGCCGACGGTTGAACCACAGGTATGCCCGGAGGTGTTTACCTTGACTTGAACGACGCCTTCGGAAAGACTGACCAATTCGACTTCACTATTCAGCTTGCGCAGTTTCGGCCGAGCGGCATCAAGTGCTTTCATCACTCGACTGTCAAGCTCCTCCGGATGGAGAGAATGCAGAAGAAGCAAATGCCGAACGATCGGGTCTTCCCCAGTTTTCAGAATGATCGCTTTGCCCGCCGGTCCACTATCGAAGACGATCTCCATCATTCGCTGAAGCGCGGTGCCGTGAACGTCCAGAAGAAGCTGGACAAGTTCGCGAGCGGCCGCATTCTTGTCACCCGGCAGTGCATCGAGTCCTGCAACCAGTTCGCCGAGACGCCGGATCTTTTCACGAAATGCTTCTGTGCCCGCCACGTAGCTCCTCATCTTTGCGGCCGTGCCTTACAGCACGGCCGCAACTCCCCCCCGGTTAACCGGTTTGCAAAGGCCACTCAGTTCTCGTGGAAAACCGAATGCCTGTCAAGGTTGTAACCCGAACATTGGGGAGTGATGGGTCTCCAGCACTTTCCCATTGCCGAGATACATATGCACACCGCACGGCAGGCATGGATCAAAGCTCCTGACCGCACGCATGATGTCGATGCCCTTGAAGTTCTCCGGACCGTTCTCCTCAAAGATCGGCGTGTTCTGCACCGCATCTTCGTAGGGACCTGGAGTTCCGTAGATGTCGCGAGGGTTTGCGTTCCACGGAGTTGGAGGATACGGGTGGTAATTCGCGATCTTGTGATTCTTGATGACCACGTGATGCGACAGCACACCGCGAACGGCTTCATGGAAGCCGCATCCAATAGCCTCTTCCGGGACCTTGAATTCGTTCCATGTTCTCGTCCTGCCAGCATGCAGCTCACTGAGCGCCTGCTCAGCAAAGTGCAGCGCCGCGGCGGCTGCATAGGCCTGGAAGTAAGTCCGAGCGCGATCCCGCTCAATGGCGTTGCTCCATTTCGGGATCTTCCATTCGAGCTCCACCTCGGGCAACGATGTCGTCTTGGGAAGGTAGATCTTCACGCTGTGGCCAGTGGCCTTGATGTAGCCAAAGTCCACGATACCCGCCAGCGCCGTCGCCCAGAAGCGCGCGATGGGACCGCCGCCTGTATCCAGCGCAAGGTGATCACCGGTCCTCTTGTCAAACCAGCGCGGCGACATGACCCAGGTGTATTTCTCCTTGAAGTTGCGCTTCTGCGGCTTGGGGAAGGTGCTCTGATTCCACGGATGGCGTTGATCCACGGGATTCCCCAGCGGATCCTTTTTCACAAACGTCTCTGCGTTCTGCCAATCGTCGTAATAAGAGCTGCCGAGCAGGATGCGGATGTTCAGGTTGATGTCGACCAGGTCCGTCGTCACGAGCTGCCCATCCACAACCACGCCGGGAGTGACAAACATCGCGCGGCCCCAGTCGGTCATTCTCTCGTATGTGTAGTCGCACACATCGGGGTTGTTGAACGAACCCCAACAGCCGAGAAGAATCCGCCGCTTGCCAACCTCCTCATAACCGGGAAGAGCCTCATAGAAGAAGTCGAACAGGTCATCATGCAGGGGGACGACCTTCTTCATGAACTCGACATACTTCATGAGCCGAACGATATAGTCCGTGAAGAGTTGAACAGTAGGCACCGTGCCAACGCCGCCGGGGTAAAGCGTCGAAGGATGCACATGGCGCCCTTCCATCAGGCAGAACATCTCGCGCGTCATGCGGCTCATCTGCAACGCTTCGAGATAGAAGGCTCCTGTGAACGGATTCAAAGCCTTCATGATATCGGCGATGGTGCGATACCCATGCAGTTTCGCGTGCGGAGACTCAGTCTTCTGCGCTTTCTCCCAAACGCCGGGATTCGTCTCCTTGACCATCTGCTCGCAAAAATCCACGCCGACCAGATTGTCCTGGAAAATGTTGTGGTCGAACATGTATTCGGCCGCCTCGCCCAAGTTGACAATCCATTCGGCCATTGGGGGAGGCTTTACACCGAAGGCCATGTTTTGCGCATATGTGGCGCAGGTAGCGTGATTGTCGCCGCAGATGCCGCAGATGCGGCTGGTGATGAAATGGGCATCGCGGGGATCTTTGCCCTTCATGAAGATGCTGTAGCCGCGAAAGATCGAGGATGTGCTGTGGCATTCCGCTACGCGGCGTTTCCCAAAGTCAATCTTCGTGAAGATTCCAAGACTGCCTACGATCCTGGTAATCGGATCCCAGTTCATTTCCACTAACTGGCCGCCCTTTTCAGGCGTATGTTTCTGTTCAGCAACGATGGTGCCCATGGCGGTGGCTCCTTTGCATGTTTCGAGTTAGTAGTTTGCGCGATAGCCCGTTGTAAGCACGGGGCGCGGATTACGCCACTTGGGCTCCTTGTTCACGGTGGCATTGGTCAGAGAACGCAGAGAACGGATGGCTTTGCCATAAGTACCGATGGCAGCGCTGGAGACTTTTGCGCCAGGAGGTTCATCCATGAAGGGCATGAACTTATCGGGGAAGCCCGGCATGGTGCAGCCGATGCAAATGCCGCCCACATTTGGACAGCCGCCGATGCCGGCCATCCAGCCACGCTTGGGAACGTTGCAGTTCACGACCGGTCCCCAGCAGCCAAGCTTCACGATGCACTTTGGAGAGCTGTAGGAGGTGGCAAAGTCGCCTTGCTCGTAATACCCTGCGCGGTCGCTGCCCTCATGAACCGTTTTTCCGAACAACCATGTCGGCCGCAGGTTATCGTCGAGAGGAATCATCGGAGCGAGACCAGCTACCTGGTACAGCAGATAGAGAACCGTCTCCATGAAGTTATCCGAGATCGGAAGAGCGTCGTGTAGGGAAAGAGTGTAGATCTCGGTGGT